>Ga0210394_10006103_pt1 | contig 13162 bp, 15 predicted proteins | sample IncBWC12MmetaG_FD_160121 | JGI IMG/M metagenome (GOLD analysis project Ga0210394, IMG submission 160121) | Forest soil microbial communities from Barre Woods Harvard Forest LTER site, Petersham, Massachusetts, United States - Inc-BW-C-12-M | ecosystem: Environmental > Terrestrial > Soil >...
GTCGGAGGCATTGCAGGCGTGTACCTCTCGGTGCCAACAGTCGCTGTGCTGCGAATCGTCTGGCTGGAGTGTTTCTCGGCCCGGAACTTCACGGCTGCCCTCCCCGTTCATCCGATTCAACCATCTAGCCACTGAAATTTACGGTCCTGCATCGCCCCGGATTGCCTTTAGCGAGATTCGCGAATTCACGAGGGAATCGTGACCTTATCGTCGTTGATTCCCTGTGTTCTCAAGAAATTAGGATTGGCCTTTCCATTGCACCAGTAAGGGCGGATCGGGGGAATCAGCAGGTAACCACATCCCGATGATATCGACTGACACAAAACTGAAAGGAGAACCAGCATGGCAGAACTGATCGTGGTTGGTTTCAAGAAGGATATGTACCGCGCATCTGAGGTGCTCAACGACCTGATGCGGCTGGACGATGATTGGGTGGTCGATTTGCATGACGCCGTCGCAGTCTACCGGGACTACGAAGGCAAACTGCGAGTCGATCAAAGCTATCAGATGACCACAGGCGAGGGCGCGGGCTGGGGCGCTCTGTGGGGCCTGATGATCGGGTCCATCCTCGCGATTCCCTTCACCGCAGGGGCCAGTGCAGCCGCGGCGGGTGCGGCCGTTGCCACGGGGGCCATCAGCGGAACCGCCCTCGGTGCGGGAATCGGTGCTGTCGACGCATCGTCGTGGAAGGACGAGTTTGGCATTCCCGACGATTTCGTCCAACGGGTTGGAGCCCTGGTCCAGCCGGGAGACTCGGCCATCTTCGCGATCCTACGCGTGGGCGATCCCAACGTTGTAGCCGCCCAGTTCTCCGGCTACGGCGGAACGATCCTCCGCACGACGTTGAGCCGTGACCAGCAAACCAAGGTAGAGAAAGTCCTGAGCGCAACTGCTCGCTAAAGACCTTCTCTTTATCCTCGGCGGCAAGAACGTCCAAGTCCCAAAGATGAAACGAAAGGAGAAATATTGTGACTGAACATCTCGAGCAAATAAAAGCACACGCAGAGAAGCTCGGCGCGCAGTTGGAGGAAGCCAAGGCGCAGCTCCGGGCGATCGAAGCTCATCACAAGGAAAAAGAGGCGCAGGCGGAGATCGAAGCGCTCAAAACCAAGGCGCATGAGATCGACAAAAAACACCACACTCTGAAGACGGCCGGCGAACTGGCAACGGCAGCCGTAATCAAGGCTGATATCGAAGCGGACCTGGCCAAATTCAAGGGAAGCCTCGAACACTTCGGCACGAAGGCCAAGAGCCACTCGGCCACAAAGTAAGCGACATTCCGGGGCAAACGGAGGGTGAGAGCAAGCCGAAGAGATACTTGCCTCGAACAAACTCCGGTGCCCGGGTCAGCAGCCGCTCGGGGAATGATCTGACCCATTCGCCAGGAGACGCAAGACCTCCGGCAGTGGGATGGGCATTCCCCAGCGGCCCGTATTTTTCGACCGGATGTAGCCACACCCAAAAGGAAGCTCGTACGTCTCAACTAGTTTCATGGTAGGGGCGGTGGGGGTCGAACCCACGACCAACGGCTTAAAAGGCCGCTGCTCTACCACTGAGCTACGCCCCTAAAATTGTTCGGAACATCTTACATGAAAACAACTTACTAGACATGTGCCGCCTGAGCGACTTCCGGCTGAGTGGCTCCGGTGTCGGTAGTGGTGTCGGTTGGTTCCCCTGATTGAGTGACCGGCACCGGCACGAGCTTCTCCACAACGTCCAGCAGGAAGTCCGGCGCGAGGTGGGAGTATCGCACTGTCATTGCGACGCTCTTGTGCCCTAGGGAGTCCTGAATCGCACGGATGCCCACGCCAGCCATCGCCAGCCGCGAGGCAAACGTGTGCCGCAGGTCGTGCCAGTGGAAGTCGGCAATCCCAGCTTTGGTGATTGCCTTGTCCCACCAATAGCGCGGCCCGGCCAACGGCTCGCCTGCGAGGTTCCGAATCACCGGCCCGGTGCGGTCGCCGCGTTTCCGTAGCTCTGCGAGCGCCTTGAGTGCAATCGAATTGAGCCGGGCGTAGCGGCTTTCCCCGTTCTTGCCCCGGCGAATCAGAATTAGGCGGCGCGCAAGGTCAACGTCCTGCCAGTCGAGGCCGTACATCTCCGACAGGCGCAACCCGGTGTGCAACGCTAGGTCAAATTCCGGTGTGTGGCCCGCCCACTCTGCTTCGAGAACGCCCCGGAGCTTGGCTTCCTCTTCGGGCGTGAGATAGCGGACGCGGCTATTGTCTTCCCTACGATGCCGTGTCGCCCGCGCCGGATTGCTAGTCGCCTTGCCATTCCGGATCGCCAGCCGGTACGTGAGCGAAAGCAGCGAGCGGTAGTGATTCACCGTCGAGGGTGCCCACTCTTCTTCCTCGATGCACTCCTCGAAGTGCCGCTCAATCTCCTGCGGAGTGACCGAATCGGCAGAACGGTCGCGGAACCAGCCACGCATCCGCTCCATCCGCTGTACGTCGTCATCGTAGGTGCGCTTGTGCGCCTTGGAGTAGGCCAGCGCATCGGACGTAATGTCCATAAACGTCACGGTCGCCCGGCGTAGCCTCTCAGGCAGTTTCTTCCCCTGGAGGGCTTCCGTCTTGCGCTTGCGAACCAGGTCTATGGCCGCGCCCTTGGTACCCGCTTTCTCGCGCCGGTAGCGACCGCTGGCGTCCACGTAGCGAATCCACCATTCGCCTGAGCCGGGAACCTTCTCGAACACGCCGCGCGGATTGCGCCGCTTGCGGGATTCCTTCTTGAGTGCGGAAGCAACGAGCCGCGACGGAGGAACGCGAGACGATTCCCATGTCCCGCGTGCTTTGTCGAACGGAGCGATTAGAGCATCTCGCAACGCGTGTTCTTGTTTGTTCATCGCATACCTTCCTTCTTCGGCGGACGCCCGCCGAGCTTGCCGTTTCGCTTCGATGCCTTCGCTTTGCGCACAGAGCGAATAGCTCCGCGACAGGCCGGGCAAAAGCAAACCAGCGGAGTACCGTGAACTTCGCATTTAAGTCGGAGCCGCACGTCGCGCAGTTTATACCTATCGTGATAGGTTGTAAAGGCCCGACTGCGCTGCTAGAATCCGCACATGGCCGCACGGAAGCGCAAGCAGGCACGCCCGAATACGAGTCCCGAGGGAGAAATCGGGGCTGGGCAGAATTTCGTATATCGGTTACAGCCGAACGAGCGGGCGGCTTTGCGCCAACTTCGACTGAACTGGGGTGACCGGACCCATCGGCGAGAGTTCCAACAGACCGTGCTATGTCACCTGGCTGGAATACGCACTTCGCAGGGGGGAACCTACAGAGTGCGGGTTGCGGAGAGCTTCCAGCGACGCGCGAAAGCCGTCCGCAGTTTTATCCAGCGCATGGGGCGGCCCATGTCAACCGAGTTGGCAAAGGTTGTCGCCCAGCGCGAGCCACCTTCGCCGTGGCTTCGATTTCCCGCTAATGAACTTTCGCTCTACGCGGATGCGTGCGAAGCGTACGCGAAACTCCGCGCCGGAAAACCGCGCCATAGTCCTGCTGCCTATAACGAGCAGATCGTTAAACTGTTGAATTTTGTCCGCCAATACACAGGAAGACCGCACCTGCCTCAACTGGCCATTCTTCTGAGGCGGCCTTGTGGGGATGTAGGTATGAACGCCAGGCGACTTTCCCAACTCCTCAGTGACCACGGTAGACGATCCCCAGAAGTTCGCTATGAGCTGCTGAAAGCTCGCTCCGGCATCATTGCCGTACTAGCTGAGAAAGCCCTTCGCTAGCCCTAACATCCCGCTGCGTCTGATTTCTGGTTTTACCCAAGCATTGCGCTGGGGCAATCATTGGCACGACTCGCGCACTTGCGCCCAGGAGGACACAAGAGATGGAAACTCAGACGCCGGTTTTGGCTGTCGGACTCACGGAAGCTGGGAAGGTGCTCAACGTTTCCCGGCGCACCATCGAGGGATACATCGCCAACAAGTCCATTTCAGCCCGGAAAATCGGGAGACGCACAGTTGTCACGATCCGCGAGCTAGAAAGATTTCTGCGGCGCGACCACGCCTCTCCCGGCGCGAAGGCTGCCGACGGGTTCGCTGGCCGATAACCGACCACTGCGCAGTTGGAAGGATTGTCACGCACCCCGGCGGCGTTCTCGCACGGCCAGGGTGGATACGAAAGGAGAGACTTGAATGAGCAACCGTAGTGTACGCGGCACCAATTCTTTGTCAAGCGGTTCAGCACAGAACAGTGGCGCAATCCTCGCCGCCGTCGTGATCGTTAACCACCCCGAGGGTCAGCCGGACCAGTTGGTATTTGTGCCCGTGTGTGCCGGGTGTGGCGGGCCGATCCTCGATTTCGACGAGGCGAACCTCGTGCTCGAAGACCACGAGCCCGACGAACCTGGCGCATTCGGCGAGCCTTTTATGATTGATGGGCTCCGAGTCCTGCCAGTGCACGGAACTCTTCGCGCCTACCACTGGCCGTGTGATTCCGGAGAGGTTCCCTGGGTCCGGTTGAGCACCGTTCTGCGGGAGGACCAGCGTACTCTCCGCAGTTTGGTTAGCGTTGGCGATGAGCGGGACCGTGACTAGCACTCAGACCAGCGGTGGCATTCCGTCCGCCGCATGGCAACGTCTCGCAGCGGTCCTGGAGCGCAACTACTCCAGTCCAGACCTTGAAGCTGCGCGGATTCTATATTCCGCTGTGGCTGCGCACCGGCTTACGGAATCGGTGCCGACGTGGCCTCTGTTGATCGCGCCTCCCGGATCAATCAAAACCGACTTGCTGGAAAGCCTGCGGGGACTGCCGTCAGTTCATTTTGTTGACGAGATAACGACCAAGACTTTCCTCTCTGGAAAGGTAGACGAGAAGGGACGGCGGCGCACAGGACCGGCAAGTCTGCTGCATCGCATCGGCCCGGATGGAATCTTGGTCGCCGCCGACTTCAGCACCTATACGGCTGATCCGAAGACACTCCAAGTGATACTTGCCCAGCTTCGGCGCATCTATGACGGCAACTACTCCCGCGAGTTCGGCACCGATGAGCACTTGGAGGAACGCGACTGGCAAGGTCGGCTGACCGTCCTGGCCGGTGCGGTGCCAGATGTAGACCGCCACCACCAGCTATTTCAGAAACTGGGCGAGCGGTTTTTCCGTTTGCGTTGGCCCCGCGCCGGTGGAATCGAAGCCGGGCTGCGAGCGATGCGCCACGTCCCGAACCTGGCAGTCGAATTGCGCAACGCGGCACAGGCGCTGCTCCGGCCCATTCTCTCGCTCCCGGCGGGCGGCGCGGCACCGATTCTCAGTGCTCCAATGGAGGTGCGGATCGCCTCTCTCAGCGAATTTGTGGCGCTGTCTCGCTCGTATGTGCAACGCGACCGCACCACGCGCGACATTGAAGGCGTGCCGGTGACGGAGGGCAACACCCGGCTGCCGCAGCAACTCTGTCAACTCGCCAGAGGCGCAGCTTTGCTGGACGGCCGCCGAAGCGTTGAAGACTGCGATTTCATCCTCGCGTGCCGGGCAGCCTTCGACTCGCTGCCTCCCGCGCGATCCGCCGTGCTTGCACCGTTGATTCGTGGGCAGAATCCGTATTCCGTCGGCCTGCCACCCAGCACCGTCCAGCGGGCGCTTGAAGACTTGCAGTCTGTTGGGGTCGTTTGCGGCAGCGGGGTGGACGGTCACGCCGCCAAGCTGTCCGAAGAGGCAGCCCACCTGCTGGACCAGGCGCAGGCAGGCGATGTATTGCTTTCCCGCAAATGAGTATAGATAGGGAGTGGGTTAGGGGTTGTTCTATGTATCCCCGGTTGCGGGAAAGTGACCAAGGGTTAGCTGCGTGGGGCTGAAGAGCAGACGCAAAGGCAAACGTGGTGAGCGCGAGATTGTGGCGTTGGCCCGTGCTGCCGGGTTGACTGCGCGCCGCACGTGGCACACTGCGCAGAGCGTAGACGCTAAGGCGCGCCAATGTGACGTGCTCATCGCTGGCCGCACCGCGCAGGTCAAGCTGGCTGCCGATGGCTTCCGCACCGTCTACGAGGCGCTGGATGCTGTGGAGATGGCTTTCCTGCGCGCTGACCGTCGCCCGTGGCTCGCGGTGCTGCCCGCCGAGACGCTGCTTGCACTGCTCGCTCGCGTGGAGCGCTCAGCGGAATGAACGCTCACTCGGTGAACGACTGGCGTCGTCACCTCATTCGCGTATATAGGAGCCGCTGCGAGTAGCCCGGCAGCCACTACCGACTCTTTTCCTTAGCTTGTTCGTGCTGCCACTGAAGGAGGCGTTTGATGACTTCCTTCGCCACCGCATTGGTCGCTCCGGCGTCCGTGTACCGGGTCTCGCGCGAGAACTCGAACACAAGCTTACCCTGATTGTCGTAGACCTTTGCCTCGGCACCACTGAAATGGACGGCGCCTGCACCAGCGAGTGTGGCCGCCGAATTCCGGTGCTGGAACGTATCAAACTCGATGCGATATACGTATCCCTCGTCTGCGGCCTCAAACTTCATTCTGTGGTCAGCACCGTGGTCGTTTAGTTTCGCCAAGAGCGACGCGCTATCGAGTGCGGGGGCGTCGATTTTTATCTTGACCAGACTCGGAGCGTGATCTGTCTGCGCAAAAGTCGTCGCACATATTAAAATCAGGAGACCGAAGAACAGCGCTTTCATTTCTCCCCTCCCGTAGGGCACTAGGTCGCACAGGGCGGTCTAGCTCAACCCGCGCTTTCGCTCTGAATCTTAGCCAAGCGCTTCACAATCTCATTGGCCACCGCGTTTGTGAGGTTGCCCTCGCCCAAGCGGTTGTTGCGGGTGAATTTGAAGACCTCATTGCCGTCCGGGCGGTAGACCTCGACTGTTGCATTGTTGAGAATGGATGAGCCTCCCTGAGCCCCGGTACTAGGAGCCACGGCGAAGACGATGCGGTAGGCGTAGCTGGCGTCTGCCTGTTCGAAGATCAAGCGGTGACCCTTGCCATGTTCGTTGAGTTTCGCCAACAGCTTGGAGCCGTCCCACTGGGTGGATTCAATCTTGACCAACACAGTTTCTAGCGCGGGTTTGCTCTGGGCAAGGCAACAAGGTATGGCAGCTAGCAGCAGATAGCCGAGCCACGAAAAAATCTGCGTTTGGAAGGCCGTGCGCCTCACGGTGTAACCTCCATCGTCAGTGAAGAAGTAAGTTAATCTCCCAAAGCGGGCCCCGGACGCCTCCGGGAAGCGTCGAAGTGTGCGTTCCGCATAGCTCGCTCCCGCGTTGCGCGAGGTACGAGGTGCGACGCACCGCGCCCACGTAACCTGCCTCACATACGCCAGACGGAGCCGCACGTAACGACGTGAGACCGGGTACCGTAAGCTTACGCTATGGGCAGCCACTTGTGCCGAGGTTTCGGCGGCAAGCCCATGGCCTCGCGTAGCTTCTCTTCCTTGCGCATGCGGCGGCGAGCGGCGCTCACCCGTGCCGCCTTGTGAGCGGGATGCGCGGCTCCGGTGCGTCCCTGCTCCCGGTAAAGTTGCTGCACTCGCAGGCCGCCCAGTTTCGCCCGCATACGACGAGCCCACTGGCTGCGCTCTTCGGGCGTCGTCATCGCGAGCCGTCTCGCCTGCCCGATCAGCACCGGGTATAGCCATCGTTTCGTTGCCAACTCATCCCGGTGGCAGCGGTAGAATTCACTGAACCACCCCTCAGCCCGGTGGGCCACTTCTGGGGACAGATCGTCGAACAGGAATTTCCTGTACCGTCGCGGCTGCCGCGCATAGTGCGGAATCTTCACGGGAGCAGTGTAACACTGTCCAATCACAAGACGGCTGGGTGTCACTGTTCATGCTGCACTATCAGATTGCGCCAGGCATGAGTTGTCCCCGGATACGCATGCTAGAATCCACGTTACGAGACACAGATGGAGCGCTACTCTGCGGCCTGGCAGCAGTTCCTGATTGGGCGGAAGAACATCTTGTCGAGGTACGACGCGGCATTCGCGCACGCCAAAGAGCAGCCCGTAGTAACGCATCACGGTAACGTGGGGGAAGCCGCTGTCCGCGACTGGCTCGCCACGTTTCTGCCAAAAAGGTTTGGTGTTACCTCTGGGTACGTCCGTAGCCAGGGTATCCCTGATGCAAAGTTGAGTTCGCACTTCGACGTGATCGTCTACGATCAAATCGAGGCACCGGTTCTGTGGGTCGAGACGAACCCAGACAAGTCCGGAGGCGGTCACTCGCGTATCGTCCCTGCGGAGTACGTACTGGCGGTGATAGAGGTAAAGGCTGCGTTTAATGGGCGATCCGTAGACGAGGCTTGCGCAAAGCTCTCTCAGCTTGCGCCATTTCTCGATGGTGTAGACCAGCCGGGGCAACGCTATCCAAAGTACTTCCCAGCATCTGCCGTCTGCGCCATGCTTTTCATGGAACTTCGACGAGGAGACCAAGGCGATCGCCGAGCGCTGACCGTCATCCGCGACTTTCGCTTGTCGCGAGGATTCTATGGCGCTGTTATTTTTCGCGGCGAAGGCCAAGGCGATGCCACTGCACTCATAAGCCAGACCGTGTCCAACGATTCCATGAACGAGCTGTGGCCTGAAGCCGGACTACTAAGCGATTTGGCGATGACCGAAAGCATTGAGGTTGACGGGCATCACAAGGGGATAATCCTCAAGTGGACGGATTTGAACTTTTCAGACTTCGCATTCGACCTGTTGGCGTTGCTGAAGGGGACTTACCGCCATGGTTACGCATCGAGCATGCACGGATTGGATTTCAAAGGATTAGTGTGAATCGGTGAACTCTGAGCCGCAAAGAGTCACGCCGTCAAACGTCCGGTGGACTTGCGCACCCTAGCGCTGACCAGCATCTGGCCGCCGAGGGCTGGCACGGCACCATCGTCAACGTGCTCGACTCATTGGCAGCGAGGAAACGCAAAACATGGATAGGATAAGTTCATTCCCGATCCAAGAGTTCGAGGGCATGGTCGCCGAGGTCTGGCAGACGTTGAATGTCTGCCTTTATCACGCTGCGTACGTGAGAGTTTATGCGGACACGGGTGTGATGCGCTTGGCTGGCAGCAAGCGCGCCTATGCAGCTACTCAGACGTTGTCGCAAGCTGAACGTGAGTTGCTACGGGAGGACGCAATCGTGTTTCGTGCCCATTTCGCAGGCGTTCTTTGGCAACTTCGCCATCTTGTCGAACTCTTGGGCAAAGCATACAAACGCTGCGAACAGGAAAGCATCGTGACGGCGGAGCAGCGCGGCTCACTTGCCAAGGCACTCAGAGATGACCCAATAGTCGAAGAGATTCGGGGATACCGAAACTTGTCGCACCAGTTTTCTGGCGTGGTCATCACGATCCATGATGCCTCTGATGCATTTATTGCTCACGTTTTCCCGCCCTTGGATGCGAAGGCCCCTGAACAACGCGCTCCGCTCGACCAAGTGGAAATACAAAAGGCCGTGCAGGAACGGGAACTCAACATGAAGCTAGAAGCGTACTGCAACCATCTCGGAGGGTACTGCGAAGGGCTTTTCATGATCATTGACGCCAAGCACCAGGCGGCTGTGATTCCGCGCAGTCAAGGGTTCTTGGTCACGGTTCCGCACTCCTATCAAGGGAAACTACCGGAAGGCGCAAGTGGCGTGATTTACGCGAAAGCCGTGGGTTCGGCGCAGTAAAAGATACGGCCCAGTCACTGCATTTGTTGACGCAAGTTTAACGCAAAAGCGCCTCTCAAGTGAGAATCCCGGCAACTGGAGGCTATTCCCGGCCAGAAGTCCGGTCTAGCGGAAACTGGCTGGGTGCGGTTCGGGCTACCCGCCCCGCTGCTGCCTGCTTGGGCATCATCTGCCGTTGGCATACCGCATTGCCTCGCGTGTGCGCTTGTCCCGTTGCCCTTAAATAGCGAAGGCTGGGGCTTGGCACGTTGTGCTGGGGTGCCCGTGAAAGCTGGTGCTATTGTGGTGTCGGTTGGTTTTGCGGGTGGGGGTGCGCATGCTCACGCGGCGGCGCGCGGAGCGATCTTCACAAACGCGCATAAACACTGCCGTTTTCGCTGTGCTGCGTTTTGGTGCAGTGTGCTGCGGAGGCTTCCAGATGGCTTAAAAGGCCGCTGCTCTGCCACTGAGCTACGCCCCTAGTTTTTGATTTGCAACATCTTACACCAAAACACTTGCTGAACATGCGCTGCGAACACCGTCCTGCTAGTGTTATGCGCGGACTCAGCGGAACCAACCGAACATCCGACGGCGACGAGCCCACTCCTGCTCAGCTGCCGAATGAAAGTCAGCCGGCCTCCGCAGTCAGCTTGCGGTACAATGCCTTTTGCCCGGACTTCACTGTGGAATCCCGGCTCCGTGAAGGGAGGCGAAAAGTGGAAGCGCGCCGCGACGCTCTCGTAGCCTCATCGCACCTCGAATACCGGCGGGCACTGGTTCGCATACTGGAAGATCTGAAGGTCAACACCTTCGCATCGGCTACTTTGGCGGAGGCCCAGGAACTGCTCTCCCGGCAATCGATCGCGCTTGTCTTTTGTGATGATCGTTTGACCGACGGATCTTACCGCGACCTGCTGCAGGCCCTGCGCGCCTGGAACAAAACTCCGCACGTTGTTGTGACAACCCGCACGGGGGAATGGAAAGATTACCTCGAAGCGGTGCGCCTCGGAGCGTTCGACATGATCCAGTACCCATATCGGCCCACGGACGTCGAACTGAACGTCATTCGCGCCATGCGCGGTGGAGATGCAAAGTCCGATCGAGCGATTGCCTGAGGTCGCCGGGCCACGCCTTCTCAGTCATGTGCAACAGCGTTAGTATCTCACGGTGCGCTGTTGCCGGATCTGCCCGCGATCCTGACGGTTGGGAGGCGAACTCAAATGATACGCCGCGACTTCGTCAAAACTTCACTGGCGGTGGCTGCGTTGGCGGCAAGCAACGAACCGCTCTCCGCCTCTCCGCGCCCTGTTGACGCCTTTCCCAAGGCGCCGGGCCTGACCAAATACGTCTCCGAATTCATCGTGAAGACGAAATATGAGGACATTCCCGAAAACGTTCTCGCGCTCGGCAGGAAATCCATTTTGGATGGTTTCGGCCTGGCACTGGCGGGATCGGCGTCCGTCATGGCGCCCCTGGTCCGGCAATACGTGAACTCCCTGGGAATTACCGAGGGGAAGGCCAGCATCATCGGAACCGCCCTCAAAACTCATCCGCGTTTCGCTGCGTTCGCCAACGGCGTTTCGATCCACGCCGACGACTTCGACGACACACAACTCTCGGCGGCCAAGGACCGCGTCTACGGCTTGCTCACCCATCCGACCGTCCCGGTCCTTCCGCCCGCGTTTGCGCTTTGCGAACTGGGGCGCCGCAGCGGCAAGGACTTGACGCTCGCCTACCATGTCGGAGTCGAGGTTGAGTGCAAGATCGCCGAGGCCATTTCGCCCCGCCACTACAACGATGGCTTTCATACCACCGGCACTGTCGGATCGCTCGGCAGCGCCGCGGCCTGCGCGAAGCTCCGCGCCCTGGACGCCAGGCAGGTCGCTTACGCCCTGGCAGCCGCCGCCACCGAAGGAGGAGGCTTCCGCGACAATTTTGGCTCCATGACCAAGCCCTTCCAGGCGGGTCGCGCCTCCGAAAACGGCACCGTGGCAGTTGACCTGGCCGCTATCGGTTGGACGGCAGCCGATGACATCCTCGAAGCTCCGCTCGGCTTTTTTCAGGCGGAGGGCGGAGGTTTTGATCCCGCCGCGATTGTGGATCGCCTTGGCAAACCGTGGACCCTCGCATCGCCTGGGGTCTCCATCAAGCCTTTCCCCTCCGGCTCGCTCAGCCATCCGGCCATGGGCGAAATGCTCCGCCTGATTCACCAGAACAATCTCACCGCCGCGCAGATCGAAAAAGTGGATGTGGGCGGCAATCACAGCATGACTACCAGCCTCCTGCATCATCGTCCGACGACCGGCCTGGAAGGCAAGTTCAGCATGGAATTCTGCATGAGCATTTTGCTGCTCGAAGGCAAAGCTGGCTTGAACCAGTTTTCCGACGCCGTCGTGCAGCGCCCGGACGTGCAGGAGATGATCCGACGCGTAAACTTCTATGTCGATCCCGAAGCGGAACGCGCCGGATTCGACAAGATGACCAGCCTTCTCAAGGTTCACCTGAAGGATGGCAAAGTTATTTCCGGCCGCGCGGAATTTGCCAAGGGAAGCCCCGCGGACCCAATGACGTTTGAAGAAGTAGCCGACAAGTTCAGGGGCTGCGCGGAATTCGCCAAATGGTCCAAGGAAAAAACCGAGGCGGCCATTGCCTTCGTCAAATCGATCGACGGCGCGCCGGACGTCAGCCGCCTCGCAACATTACTGACCGCCTGAAGGTACCCGCCGGCAATCCGACGAGCAGGCTGGCGCCCGGATAGCGGCTCTTTCCGACCCACGCCTCCGTTTCCCGACGTATACTCTTACTCGTTTCTCGCCGCGTGCTATTTTGGGGTTCCGGGGAATTCTTCCAGATGGCGACGGTTCTTTCGGCCAATCCGCAAGACCCAGCGAACACGGAAGTGACGCCCGTGGCGGACGCGGTCCCCTGGTATATCTGGCCGCTTTTCGCCGCGGTCGTCTCGGTGGTGATCGGCGGTTACTGGGACATCTCCTGGCACATGTCCATCGGCAGGGACACCTTCTGGACCCCAGCCCACATAGCCATCCAGATGTGCGGCATCCTCGCCGGGCTCACCTGCGCTTATCTGATCTTCTCCTGCACTCTGGGTCGCGATCCTCTGCTCCGCGATGCTACGGTTCAAGTATGGAAATTTCGCGGCCCGCTGGGCGCCTTCATCGCCGCCTGGGGCGGCGCGACCATGCTTGCGTCGGCTCCCTTCGATAACTGGTGGCACAACGCCTACGGCCTCGACGTGAAAATTTTCAGCCCGCCGCATGTCGTGCTCGATGGGGGAGTCCTGGCCATTCAGCTCGGTGCCGTGGTCATGGTCTCCAGTGCCATGAACCGCTCGAGCGAGCCGCTGCGCCGCAAACTCGATTGGTTCCTCCTCCTGCTGGGCGCGATGGTCACGATGCTCGCGCTCACCGTCGTCTGGGAATCCACCCATCGCGTGTTCATGCATACGGCGCAGTGCTATCGCGCCGTGGCCGTGGTTGCTCCCGTCGTTTTTGCCGGTTTCGCGGAGGTTTCCGGCAGTCGCTGGGCGCGCACCACCATCGCGGGCATCTATTCGGCC
>Ga0210394_10006104_pt1 | contig 13162 bp, 11 predicted proteins | sample IncBWC12MmetaG_FD_160121 | JGI IMG/M metagenome (GOLD analysis project Ga0210394, IMG submission 160121) | Forest soil microbial communities from Barre Woods Harvard Forest LTER site, Petersham, Massachusetts, United States - Inc-BW-C-12-M | ecosystem: Environmental > Terrestrial > Soil >...
ATTTTGCCAATCCGCAAGCGCCGATAACGGCAGCGCAATACGTGGCCAGCGTGACGGCTAGCTATAGTGGCACTGAATATTCGGGCGGCCCGACCTACCCCGCAGGAACGGTCGATGAGGTTCTGGCGCAATACCCGCCCAACTTCATGGGCCTTACTCCGCAACAGGTCTTCGATTTGGTCGGCACGCATCCGGGAGCATGCCGCAATGTCCTCGTCGATGGGCTGTGGGCCAAATGGGTGCCCGTCTACGAGTATGAATTCAATGACCAGAGCGCGCCATATTACTTCCCGATCTTGCCCGGGTTCGCGCCCTTGGCCGCACACACGATCGACATCCAGTTCCTGTTCCCGAACTGGCACGGTGGCGTTCTGGGAGTCAACCACCCGGCGACTTTGACCGCGCAAGAGACGGCGCTCTCCGACGAGCTGGTCGCAGCCTGGACCAACTTCGCCAGCACCGGCAATCCGAACGGGACCGGCAATTCGCCTTGGCCGCAATATGCGAGTGCAGCCGACGCGCCTGCGGTCTTATCGGAGAACGTACCCAGTTTGTCCGCTTTTACCAACGCACAATGGTCAGCCAACCATAACTGTGGCTTCTGGACCGGAAATGTACTGAACGGCGGCATCTTGCGCTTCCAGCCTTAGGCCACCCGTACGCCCAGGGCGCAGGCTTTGGGTGAGCGTTAAGCGAAAGGACGGCCGAGGGCCGTCCTTTTGCACGTTCTCATATCGAGCGGGATCACCTTGCCGAGAGCGCCCGCCAACGCCTTGAAGGTACTCAACCGTCAGGAGGCTTCTGCTCGCTGACGCGCGAGGCACAGCGGGGCAGCTACTGAGCTTCCAATATCAGCATGTGCTTTGATACCGCTTGGGCGTCGTGCCGGTCATCTTTCGGAAGGTCTGTGAAAAATGACTCTGATCCGAGAAACCCAGGCTGAGGGCCACCTCCGAAATGGACATTCGGTGAGCGGCGAGCAGTTGCTGCGCTTCCTGGATGCGTTCGCGCACCACATAGCAGTGGGGCGACACGCCGAAGGAGCGCTTGAACAGCATCGAGAAATAGTGCGGGCTTAGACTCACGTGCCCGGCCATCCCGGCCAAGCCAACCTCGCAGGCGAGATTCTCTCGGATGTATTCACGTACACGCCCGACCTGTATCGGCGACAGTACGAGCTCCAAGCGGCCCTCCGGCGAAGTTCCGTGGCCATACCGCGTTATGTGTCCGTGCAGCAGGAAACCTCCGCCCGCGGTGACAAGGTAACTCATTCTTACTGGCGTATATCAGCACAGAAACGGCGCCGCGAGAGTGAGACGGCCCTACCACGTTTTGTGCGTGCATACAAAAACCAAACGCAAAGCGGTGGGAGACATTGGCTGCGACCACTTTTCCAGTACCGGAAAGATGAGATCGTCCCGCTGGAGCGTGAATATAAGCGCCTGACGGCAGCGGATTATTCAACGGATTTCGGACGATATTTCTAGACAACCCCAAACTCATTTCAAATACTTCCGGTCTGGGATGCCTGTCACTCTGCCAGCACCAACGCTTCGCTCTGTCCTATTACTGAACCGCCAACCCTCCAAGGTGGGCGGTTTGAACGACGATCAAGCCGTTGTCGATCACAAATGAGTCGACACCATCGCTGACCGTGACGTGGGAGCTCGTGACTGCGTATTCGAGCAGGGCGACATCATCTGCAATCGTCGACGAGTTAGTTGTCACTTGGATGCTGCCGCCCGCAAGCGTAAAGAACGAAGCAAAAGCGGCCTGGATATTCGTCCGTCCGCGTGTGATGGTCGCCGGCATGACAAATACCGCATCATCGGCATAGTCGCACGCAAGGAGCTGCGCATTCCCACTTTGGAACGCCGCGAGGTGTGAGTTGAGCACTTGTGCGACAGTACGCTGATGGAGATGCCTCGGACAATTCGAATCGCTCGGTGAATCTTCCGCGTACGACGTCAGTGGCATGGCCATGACCAATACGAAAATCGATACAGTCAGCGATACGGCGATCTTCATTCGTTTCTCCTTTTCAACGTAGAAGAGAAGAAATCGTGAATCACTGGAAATCTGTGTAATTGCTGGCGCAACGCCGCTGGTCCTTCTGAATCTCGTTGCATCAGTGGCTCAGCGCGCTAGCCCGGGAAAAGTGTGAAATTCACTCGGAACGGCGCGCGTTAGCGTACCTCCGATCTACGGGGACCGTCGAGATGTTTTAGGAAACGTCCTACAGACATTACGACGCCTTGGGAATAGCGCAACTTCACGAGTTGAGTTGTGAATTGCCTGTGGGACAAATACCGAACGCCCATTGGTTGGAAGCAATGAGCGTCTTGGTGCCGTTACGCTATCGTGAAACGCGCAACGCGCCCGTTAACTTCTCGTAAGGCCCTGTACTGCCCCAGGATATCCCTCCTGCCAGCGGGGCACTCTGCGTGATGATCAGCTCGGTCAGACGCGCGGCGCAAGTCAACGGCATCAGAAGGGAAATGATCGCCGCCGCCATCGATGTCCTTTTCGACATGGAGTCTCCTCTTCGGGTCATGTGAGGTTGTCGACAGCAGACCGGTGACGGTCACCGGTGGCCAACAGGAAAAGGTATTTGAGTTTGGTGAAGGATGTCTAGGAAAATCTTCCGGAATCTGTTGACTCGCTAAACGTGACCCGCGGGAGGCCGATTTCGATCGCGCGACTACCGTCTTGACGGACGGCACCGAAGATAACGCCGTTCCGGCCGCATCACACAACCTTGGTCGCAGCCAGCAGTCTACTTACGTCTAATTGACGCGCCCGGAGCTCTTGCGCCACTGTCTGATGCGCGAAGACTCCAAGGGAGAGGGCCATGAGAGCATGGTTACGCAAGGAGCGTTACGGGAAGTGGTGGATCTCTGGTGTCGTCGTCGTTTCGTGCGCCGCGCTGTCGTCTGCAGTGGTCGGCCTCGAGTCCGACGGCGAGGGCTCCGATTCGGTCGGCGTCCCGCGGGCAGTCCCGAGAGCCACGTGCGGTCCCGACGATCATCCTGAAACTGCCTTGCAAGGGCAGGTGCCCGCGGCGTTGCGGGCCTCCGGCTTCCATGGATTCAACTGCAACCTGCAGCTCATCGGCCAAAGCCGCGGCGATGGCGCCAACTGGCAGACTGCGGAGTTCAGGGATGCGCAGGCGAACAAGGGCGAAGACGCAGAAGAGGAGGCCAACGGACCTCGGGATGGCCATATATGCGCCTATCACGGCACGGGGTTCAGCACCGTCAATCGAACGCACCTCGGCGTTCGGGTTCTTGATGTCACCGATCCGACCAACCCGACGCCGACGGCCTATCTGACCACCACTTCGATGCTCGATCCCTGGGAGTCGCTCAAGATCAACGAGCGCCGCCAGTTGCTCGCCGCAAACAACGGCCATAACGGCGGGGCCGGGCCGGAAGTGGATGTTTATGATGTGTCGGGCGACTGCAGATTTCCGCAATTCCTGACTTCGACTGCTGTCGGTAAGGCAGACGGCAGCACGGGCATTCCGGCTGCCGTGACCGGACACGAAGGGAGCTGGGCGCCGGACGGCCTGACGTACTACGGCGGCGACCTTGCACACTTCCAGTACGTCGCGGTGGACATGGCCGATCCGACCGAACCGAAGCTGATCGCAACCTTCAACACGGGCTTAGGCGCAGGTCCTCCCTACGCAAACGCGCATGGATTGTCGATCAGCGATGACGGCAACCGTGCGTACTTTGTGACGGCCGTGTATTCATCCTTTGTCGACCTGCCCGACCTGGGCAACCCCAACGTCGTTCAGAACAACGGCCTCATCATTGCAGACGTCAGCGAGATTCAGGCTCGCAAGCCGAACCCGCAGGTGCGCATCGTCAGCAAGTTGTTGTGGAGAGACGGCAAGTCGGCACAGCACACCATCAACGTGAAGATCCAGGGCAAGCCGTACGTTATCTCCGTCGACGAGGGAGGGTCCGGCGGGAACACGCCGGCGGGCTGGAACGCAGCGTGCGCAGTGGGACTGCCGGCGTGGCCGTTCGCCCGCATCATCGATATCGGCGATGAGACTGCGCCGAAGATTGTCTCGAGGCTGATGCTGGAGGTCGAGGACCCCGCGAATTGCGCGATGGTCCTTCCCGACCTGGTCGGACGCGCGTCGTTCACGTACGGAAGTCACTACTGCAGCGTCGACAACCGGAGGAACGCGACCACGCTCGCCTGCGGTTACTTCAACTCCGGTATCCGTGTGTTCGACATTCGCAATCCACGCCGGCCCAAGGAGATCGCTTACTACAATCCGGCCGGCACGACGACGCCGAGCACCGGCTCGAATCACTTCAGCAACGGCCAGTGGGTCGCGGGTGGCCCCGACTGGTGCACGGCGCAGACCCATCTGGATGCCCGGCGAGGCACACTTTGGACCACGTGCCAGGACAACGGGGTGCTGATGTTGAAGTTCGAGCGCGGCGTATGGCCCTTTGAGGATAGCCGCACTCCGCCGGGACAACAGAACTAGCGGGCAGCTCCGTCGAAAAGGCCGATCGGCTCGCTCTGGCAAGCCACGGATTGTTGCGGCGCGCTCAGCAGTTCGGGGGACGATCGGCTGCGTCAGGTCAGGACTGCGCTTGCGGCCTGGCAGTGGGCGCGACGGCGCCGCTCGATTCGGAGGACCATCCCAAATTAGACGCAGGAGCGTTTTGCCATGAGAAACATGCCTCGCACTTTGACTGAATGGATAACGCCGCACAGAGCGCACCAGCCGACGCTCGACCGTCGGCTCCTCTCATGGGCCGCGGCAGTGATCATCGGGGCCCTTAGCGTTGCACCGCTCGGTGCAGCGGCTGACGATCATGAACAGGGGACGCGTCTCGAATCGTGGGCAGTCGGCCATGTCGGTGTTCTTCCCGCGGTCACCGTCCCATACAGCAATCAGACGTTGCGCGAAATCGTGCACACGAGCGTCGGCGGAGATGAAGTGCGCGTGCGTATCTCCAACACATTCGGCACTGCGCCGCTGGTGATCGGAGGGGCGCATGTGGCCGTATCGAGTTCCGGGTCCAGCATTGTTCCCGGTACGGATCGCGCGTTGACCTTCGGCGGCAGAACATCGGTGACCATTCCGGCCGGCGCGCCGGCCGTGAGCGACCCGGTGCGCCTTCGCGCGCCGGCAGTCTCGGATCTTGCGGTAAGCCTCTATCTGCCTTCTCCAACGCAAGGGGAAACCACCACCTTCATCCAGGGCTCGAGCTACGTGGCACCGGGCGATGTGACGGAGTCGCTCAGTCTGCCGGGGGCAACAGCGCTGGGCGAATGGCCGTTCGTCTCTGGAGTCAGTGTGGGAGTATCCGAGGATGAGGGTCACACAGTCGTAGCGATCACCGACTCAGCAACCCTCGTGTCCCAATGGCCACGAGCGCTTGCGGACCGTCTCAACGCTCTGCACATCGATAACATTGGGGTCGTGAGCACGGCCGTGGCGGGTAATCGGCTGCTTTTCAACAGTGCGGGTCCCACCGGGCCGGAGCCGCACTGGGGCCAAAGCGTGCAGACACGCTTCGATCGCGATGTGCTCGCTCAGGCCGGCGTCGGAGTCGTGATTGTCTGGATCGGGTTGAACGACCTCGCAAACGCGGGTGCCTTTTGGCCGCCCACCGAAGTGGCTTCGGTCGATGACGTCATTGCTGGCTTGCGCCAGCTCATCGGCCGCGCTCACGAGTACCGGTTACGCATCCTCGGCTGCACCATATCTCCCATGGGCGGCAACACGAGCCTACCCGGCTTCGACACGCCGGCACACGAAGCGGAACGCGAAGCACTCAATCAATGGATCCGCACAAGCGGCGCTTTCGACGGCGTGGTTGACGCCGATCTGGTGCTGCGCGACCCAAGTCAGCCCACGCGTTTGCTACCTGCCTACGATAGCGGAGATCACCTCCACCCCAGCATCGTGGGTGGCCAAGCTGTCGCCAACTCCATCGACCTGGGGCTCGTTCGCTGACGGGCTACCTGGCCGGGCCGTCATTGAATTCGAAGGCAACCGGCACCGGATCGCGTCGAACCGACGCGATCCGCGCCGCACTCGCGGCGCCAGGTCCGCCCGGGATCGATCCGCGCGAGAGGCGGGTCTGGAGACCTATCGAAGAGGCGAAGGGCTGGGATGCACAGCCTGGCCCATTCATCTTGAAAGTCGATCGGCACAACGGCGGCTCGTCTCAATTGGTGTTCGGGATGGAGGACCTGCCGCCCGGGGCGAGCATCGATCGCCACAGGCACCCAGGCGCAGATGAGAATCATCCTGCTGCAGAACGGGCGTGCACGAGTGAGCTTGGGCGATAGGACAAGGGAGGTGCACGGCGGCGCCACGGTCTTCATCCCCGCGAACACCTGGATTTCGGTGACCAATATCGGGCCGAGGCGATCAGCTGGGTCTTCGTGTTCTCTGCGCTCGGTTTCGACGATTTCATGCGTGCGGAGTCCGTTCCGGAGGGCCAGAAGATCACGCCTCTGACCAAGGCAGAAGATGCGCAGATCATGAAGGAGCACGCTCAAGCAGTGATCTATGCCGAACCCTAGAGAGCGGCCGTGACTGACGACGAGAGCACCGCGAAATCCAAAACGCCTTGATCCCGGCCAACATCCTTGCCGCGATTCGGCAACTGATGAACCCGCCCGAGTCGCCCACGCAACCGATCGGCTTCGCTCCGCTCGAGGAGAGGAAACGCGACTTTCAGAAGGGAGGTCGGACCTGACGATTCTCTTCTCAGGGGTAGTTGCGCGGCACGGTCATTTGTCATACGTTGCACCAAGTCGCGAATAAACTCGCCGCGAACGTTTACGTGGGGCTGCCATGCGGGCTCACCGAGGTAAGCGCCTGCCGCATCTTGCGTACGATCCCGACGCGCGGACGCAGCGTTGGATCTGGCTGATTTGGGCGGCGTCTGCCGTGGCGCTTGTCTTCGGTTGGTTTGCCGCGCCGATTCGCGAGTCCACCGATGCGATTCCTTGGCTAATGAAGGCGCCGTTGATTGCCCTTTGCGTGCTGTGGCCCCTGTGGCGAGGCGGAAAGCTGCTCCTGTCGCAGATGCGGGAATCTCCGTTGGCGCCCTGGCAGGGACGCTACTACGCATTCGATAACGTCCAGATCCGAGTGCTCGTCGACGAGGAGGATCGGCTGTTGATCGTGGCCAGCGACGTACTGGACGCGCTGCGCATCAAGGGACGGGATCGTCAGCCCGATCGCATCCGGGCAATTGTGGGCCCCGATGGCCTCCGTACGGTGCCAGAGATGGAGGAATCGGTCTTCACGGAAGCCGGTTTGCAGGAATGGCTGAACCGCAGCTCACGCCGCGACGTCTTACGCTTCGCGCACTGGTTGCGCACGCAAGTGAGCGACCCGCACGGTCGTCTGCTGGAGCGCGGGACCCGCCGTTAGCGCGTGTGTCCTTGCGTCAAGAACACTTTAGAGGCGAGCGCACCTAGTGCTGCGAGGCCGATCAGCGCCGTGCTGACCCGGAGAAGCAGTGATCACCACGTGACAATTTTTATGAAGTGCCCGCCGGCGATGTAGCTGAGCTCGTCGAGCGACAGTTCTAAGACGTCGGTGTCACCATCGCGCTCGACTCCGTGGCGGGATGAAACCTTCAGTTCCTCTTCGATTTGCTTCAGTTCCGACTTGAGCTTCATGATGATCTCCTCGAAAGTGGAATGACGTTTGGCCGAAACCTGCGACCCGCCCGAAGGCCTCGCGTTCGAGGACTTATGGTGAAGCCTGGCGGAGCAAAGGAATAGTTACTTACGTCACGAAGAGACGAGTGCCGGGCGGTATCCGCAGCGGGCGAATGCGGGTTCGGTAAGGCATGGGTGGAGACGGCCCGATTCAGTCCGCCGCCGAATCCGATTCGAGCCACACCCTGTTTCCGCCAGCTGCCGGGGTCAGACGGTCTGAATCGCTCATACAATGCTTTACAAATGCGCGTCGACTTTCGCGTCGAACCCGGTCCCGATGGTCCCAGGATCACAGTGTCGTGCCCGGACCGAACGTCGGTCGCGCCTCTCAGCCAGCTCCTGCCCGCGCTGCAGTCGCTGACGAACAAGGTCGTCGACGCGGCGGTCGAGCGCGAACGCAAGGCAGGGCGAAAAATCTCCTGCAAAGCCGGGTGCGGCGCCTGTTGTCGGCAGCTGGTCCCGATTTCGAGGACCGAAGCACGCGAGCTGCCGGACTTGATTGCCAGTCTGAGTGAAGCCCATCGCAGCCGCGTGATGGCGCGATTCAGCGACACGGTGTCGAAGTTGCGCGTAAGCGGCATCTGGGATCGACTGGAAAAGTATTCGACGCTCCCGCGCGACGAGCGCGTAGCGCTCGGGACCGAGTACTTTCAACTAGGGATCGCCTGCCCCTTCCTGGAAGACGAATCCTGTTCGATTCACGCCGTAAGACCGCTGGTCTGCCGCCAGTATCTGGTGACCTCGCCCGCGGCCAATTGCACCAATCCGACGCCTAAGACCATCGCCGCTGTCGCATTGGGTGCCAATGTGATTCGCGCTCTGACTCGCGTCGAGGCAGGTGAGGCGAACAAACCACGCCCGGTTCCCCTGGTCCTGGCGCCCTTTTTGAACGTTGACGAGGATGAATCCAAGAATACGGCGCTCGCCTGGATGAGACTCCTATTGGGGCAGATCAAGAAGATTCGCGATGAGCAGATCGCCGCCAAGACAGGGGACAGTGAGAACGACAACGCACCCGAAGGAGTTTGATGTGCAGGCAACGTGCTGGTCAGCTGGATCGAGCGTCTGGTTTCTGCTAGGGGCTTTGGTCTGCGTGGGCGCACATCCGGGGAGGACCCATACCAGAGCACGCCCGGTAACTGCAAAACTTCCGCCGACGGGCGTCCGTCCTCTTCCAACTCGCACTCGAGTCGAGCGTGAGTCGCTGCGACTGCCACAGCGGCCCAATGCCGCGTGGTCGATCCTACATCTGATGTCAGGTCTGGCGCCGCACTACGTCTGAACGTGCAAGATCGAGTCGCCTTATTCGCTCCAACGTCGAGGCCGTCGACGCGGTATTCCTTGCTCGTCGCGCAAAGTGCAATCTTGCAGTCCCACCGGGTATTGCTATAAGACTGTAAGACCTTGGTGAAATGACTCTTGAAGCAACTTCGCAGGGAGGCGTATGAGAAAGCATATCGCAGCATTGCTCGTTGTCGCAGCACTTCCGGCGGCAGCCTTGGCTGCCTCAGATAACGTCGGCGGATGCGGCGTCGGTTCCAAGCTATTCGATGGCCAATCTGGAGTTGGGCCGCAGATATTCGCAGCCACAACCAATGGCAGCACGGGTAACCAGACGTTCGGCATTACGAGCGGCACGCTGGGTTGCACCGAGGATGGTGTGGTCCACTCCAATTGGAAGACCGCGCTGTTCATCGAGAACAACAAGGAAAAGCTCGCGCGCGATATGTCGACCGGCAGCGGCGAGGCTCTCGCTTCGCTGGCACATTTGCTGGGTATTGCACCCGAAGATGAATCGGCATTCAACCGACTTGCCAAAGATAACCTGGCACGCATCTTCCCCTCCGATACCGTCGGGACAGACCGGGTCATCGTTGCATTGCGCGAAGCCCTGGCCTCGGACGCGACCCTCTCGCACTATCGAACTGCGCTTTAGACTGACGCAGCTCCCCCGGCCCCCGGTGTTCACCCCACCGGGGGCTTCTCATCGACCGATGCCTGAGTAATGTGCTCGACCGGGCGAGCCGTCGTCTGCGTGGCGTTGCTTCTGGCGCAAACAGCCGCTGACGGTGCGACGGACACCGACTACCTTCAGAAGCTGATCGCGAAGTCGAGGGAACTTCAGCTCTCCAAACGCCCGGAATGGCTGAAGCTCGTCCACTACGTTTCGAATCATCTATCGCCCGGCGTTCACGGCTTGGTCGCCAGCGCCCAGTTTTACAACGCGCCCGACGGCAAAAGCAATCCGCAAGCGGAGCTCGAAGCCACGCTCGCGAGCTTTTACTCGGATATTCGGGAAACCAACGAGCGGCAAAATCCCCAGTGCGCGTTCGTAGCACGGTTCGCCTGGCTGAACGAGCAACTTGCATTCGATGCGCAGCGGATGCCTCGCCAAGCGTGCATCCGTTACCAGCAGTGGCACGCCTCGCTTGACCCTGGCGGCGCAACGCTTATCTTTGCTTCGGCATACATCAACAGCCCGTCCTCGATGTTCGGGCACACGCTTTTGAGGTTCGACGCCAAGGACCAGAACGCACAGACGCGACTTCTTGCCTACTCCATCAATTTCGCGGCAAACACCAAGGAGACCAGCGGTATCGTTTTTGCGCTAAACGGGCTTTTCGGCAGATATCCCGGTACGTTTTCGATTTTGCCCTACTACGCCAAGGTGCGGGAATACAGCGACCTCGAGAATCGCGATATCTGGGAATTCGAATTGAACCTTTCCCCGGAGGAAATCGACCGCGTGCTGATGCACGCCTGGGAATTGGGATCCGTCTACTTCCCGTATTTTTTTTTCGATGAGAACTGCTCGTACCAATTGCTCGGTTTGCTCCAGGTCGCTCGACCGGAGCTGGATCTGACCACGCAGTTCCGATTGTGGGCCGCCCCCTCCGACACAGTTCGGGCAGTCACCGAGCAGCCCGGCCTAGTAAAGGGAGTTGTCTTTCGTCCCTCGAATGCCACGGTCATCCGTCACAGGGTAAACGCACTGAGCGAGCCGGAGCGCACGCTGGTCAAGGATCTGAGTGTGGGCAGGATCTCCGCGAGCGATCCGGCGATAAGCGCCCTGCCCGAGAGCCGCGCAGCCGCGGTGATCGAGGCCAGCCAGGATTACGTCAGCTATCGCCGCGCCATCGGTAAAGCCGATGTAGCCCATCCAGACGATCTCGAGCATGAATTGCTCGCCGCACGCAGCCGCTTGGACGTTGTCTCCCAGGCGCCGGAGATTCCGGCACCACCGGCTCGGCCGGACCAGGGACACGACACGTCCCGTTTCTCGCTCGGCACCGGCAGATGGGATGGGCAAGACTATCAGGAGTTGAGCGGACGGGCCGCGTATCACGGCATCATGGATTTGGACGACGGATACGTACGAGGCGCGCAAATCGAATTTCTCAACCTCGCAGTGCGTCGCTATGACAGCGGCAAAACAAGGGCCGAGAACATTACACCTCTCAATATCTGGTCACTGACCCCGCGCGACGATTTCTTTCGGCCTTTGTCATGGAAGATTGGAGGCGGCTGGCAACGAGTCCGCCTACAGGATGGCAGTGAGCCGCTTGTTTTCGCACTGAACGGCGGGGCGGGCGGAGCCTGGTCAAATGTAAGCAACACCGCGGTCGTGTACGCTTTTGTCGACGGCAGCTCGCGCATCAGCGATGACTTCGCCAGCGGGTACGACGTGGGAGCAGGCACCAGTATCGGCGCACTGTTCGACGTCAATCCCAGATGGCGCATCCATGGCTACGCGCGCACTCTGAGGTATTTTCTGGGTCAGCACGACACGCCATTGAGTGTCGGTCTGGAGCAGCGCATCGCAATGGGTCGCGACCTTGCGCTGCGTTTGGATGTCGCCCGCGACAAGGAATTCGAGCGAAGCTACAACAACGGGTCCGTGTCGATCCTGTTTTACTTCTAGAGAGCGTCGACGCGGCCCAAATGCGTACGCCGGGACTGCTGTTGCTGACCGTGCTGCTGGCCGGGTGCACCCAGTTCTTCTTCTATCCCGAAAGCAGCTTGACCGATACGCCTGAGAGACACGGCATCCGGTACCAGGTGGATGCTTTTCAGGCGGCCGACGGCACAAAGCTCAATGCCTGGTTCCTTCCGGCCAGGAATGGAAAAGGCGGCAAGGCCAAGGCGACCGTGCTTTTCCTGCACGGCAACGCCGAGAATATCAGCACCCATTTCCGCAGTATCGCGTGGCTGCCGGCCGAAGGTTTCAATGTTCTCGCGGTCGATTACCGTGGCTACGGAGCCTCGCAGGGCACGCCGTCCCTGGCAGGAATGCAGCTCGACATCGATGCGGCTCTGCGCAGCCTGCTCGTTCATCAGGGAGTTGATCCGGATCGGATCGTCGTATTCGGGCAAAGCCTCGGTGGCGCACTGGCCATCTATTACACGGCACATTGCGCCTATCGAGCGCACATCCGCGCGGTCGTCATCGACAGCGCCTTTTCCGATTACCGGTTGATCGTGAAGGAGAAACTGGCTGGCTTTTTTCTCACCTGGCCGTTTCAGTGGCTGCCGTGGCTGACGGTCGACGATGCCTATTCCCCCGCCGCCTCGATCGCCGCGGTGAGCCCTTTGCCCCTGCTGCTTATGCACGGCGACCAAGACGTCGTGGTTCCATATCGCCATGCTGAAAGACTGTTCACACTGGCAGGAAATCCGAAGGAGCTGTGGATCGTCCCGGGTGCCGGGCATACGCAGTCGCTCAACAGCGAAGCCGTGCGCAGGCGGCTGATCGAGTATTTGCTCCGCTACACGGACTCGTCGACCGACTCGAACGGGGGACCTACTGATTACGAATCAGTTGCTAGACATCCATTTCCCCCTCTGGAACTGGACTAAACGAGCACGCCCGCTTGCAGTCAGCGACGAGCTTTCGCAGGCTTCCGCGCTGAAGGCATCGAGAGGCAATCGCGGATGATTTGGGCCGCGGTCGGATGGCCCGCAAGTTCTGAGACCAGGTCTCCGACCAGCCGCTTGATTGGGGCGACCATCGCCGCCGGCGCGTGCTTGAAAGCCTTTTGCAAAGAAGTCGGCTCGGATTCGGTCACTGCGGCAGCGAGAATGATGCCTTGACGCCTGTCCTTGGCAGCTTTGGCGCTGTCCTGGCGCTTCGCGCTCGAATGGAACTTGTGCCACACCATGCGCGCGGCCTGCGGCACTCGAACAGGAATGCAGTGCCAGCCAGCAAGAACAGCCGCCGGTTCTGGCGAGTCGAGCAGATAGTCGTAATGCGGGATCGTCTGCGCTGCCCATTCGAGTTCCGGAATACGGACTACTGCCCCAAGGGATCTTCCAGGAACCAGCACGTCCACGCGCAACCCTGCAACGCCCGGAAGCGTCACAGAGGTCATGCGGTCTGACGCTTTCAGCCCGGGAACGGCGGTAAATGGCAGTCCGGTTGCCCGCATCGTCGCGAGGAAAG
>Ga0210394_10006105_pt1 | contig 13161 bp, 11 predicted proteins | sample IncBWC12MmetaG_FD_160121 | JGI IMG/M metagenome (GOLD analysis project Ga0210394, IMG submission 160121) | Forest soil microbial communities from Barre Woods Harvard Forest LTER site, Petersham, Massachusetts, United States - Inc-BW-C-12-M | ecosystem: Environmental > Terrestrial > Soil >...
TTCGATTATTCGGACGCCAACAAGAATTCGGGGATTGTCTGGAATGAGTCGACGTTCAAGCAATACATCAAGAATCCGAGCGCCATGGTGCCTGGAACCAAGATGCCCTTTGCCGGCATCAAGAACCAGCAAGAGATCAATGACCTGTGGGCTTACATCGGCCAGTTCGATGCCAACGGCAATTTCAAGAAATAGACTTACCGCATGCCGCCGCGCGGATTGATCTGGCTCAAGGAGCGCCGGCGGCGAAAATGAGATAACATCCATCACCCGGGGGAAAACGCCGTCATGATCAAAGATATTGTCGTCAATCTCAGCGTCAACAGAGACGGCGGTTTCGCCGGCGATTATGCGGTGTCCGTTGCCAGCGCATTCGAGGCGCACCTGACCGGCATTGCCTTCGTCTTCGATCCGATCGTTCCCGTCTCGGGCACCGGATACATCCCCGCCGAAGTGATCGAGACTCAACAAGCGGACAACGAAGCCGCCGCGAAGGCCGCCATCGACCGCTTCGCCGCGGCAACCCAACGCGCCGGACTCTCCGCGGAGCCGCTCTCGCTCACCGCCAGTTTCGCCGGCGCCGGCGACCAGTTCGGCCGCATCGCGCGGCGCTTCGATCTCGCCATTGTCGGGCAGTCCGAACCTGAAGCAAGCAGTGTGGAAGACATCATCGCCGAAACCACGCTGTTCGAATCCGGCCGGCCGATGATCATGGTGCCCTATATCCAAAAGGCGCCGCTCAAGCTCGACAATGTCATGGTGTGCTGGGACGGCAGCCGGCCGGCGGCGCGCGCCATCGCCGATGCGATGCCGCTCTTGGTGAAAGCCGGGAGCGTCGAAATCGTCATCATCACTAATGAACGCGGCAAGCAGGACGAGATCGAGGGCGCCGATATGGGCCAGCATCTCGCCCGCCATGGTCTTAAAGTCGACGTTCACCGCATGACTGGCGGCAGTATCGACGTCGCCGATGCGCTGCTCTCGCACGTCGCCGACTCTGGCGCCGATTTCATGGTGATGGGCGGCTACGGCCATTCGCGGTTGCGCGAATTCGTGCTCGGCGGGGTGACGCACTCGATCTTTCGTTCGATGACGGTGCCGGCGCTGCTATCGCACTGAGAGCAGGAATCAGTAATCAGTCTACAGTAATCAGAAAGAGCACTGCCAATCCTTCTTCGCTTCTGATTACCGATTACAGATCCCCGACGACTGTCTGCACCACCAAGCCGCGCGCCCGCGGATCGGCGACGCCGAGTCCACGCAACGCTATGAGCGTCAGCGATTGCACCAACACGCGCTCGCGGCCGGCGGCGTGTTGCGCGAGCGGTCCGATCAGCGCTTCGATCAAAAGACCGACCAATGCTGCGCCCGCCAGCGTCGCATCCTGTTCCGGCAGATGCCCGCCCGCGACCGCCGCCGCGATGCGCGCCGAAAATTCGGCGGCGAGCGCTTTGCGGAAGGAAAGCCGCGTCGCATCAAGCTCGGCATCGACCGGCTCCGCGGTGGCCGCAAAAGCCAGCCGCCGGTTGCGCAATGCGCGCGTACCAAAAGTCATGATCGCAGCCGAGAGCGCCGAGAGCGGGCCCGGCGCGACATCGGCGGCACGACGTAGCGCATCGATTTCACGGTCGGAGATTTCCGTGAGCAAGGCCGCGACCAGATCGGTCTTGCCTGGGAAATAACGATAGACCGTTCCCGCCGCGATGCCGGCGCGCTGCGCGACCGCCGCGATCTGCACTGCCGCCATGCCGCCTTCGCTCGCCGCTTCGCGCGCCGCGGCGATAATGGCGGCATGCCGGGCGGCAAGCCGGCGCACGACGTTTTCGGTGCGGCGATAGGGCATCGGGCCGGGGATTAGAATCGCGTTGCGGAATAACTGAACCACGATTCAACGATGTCGGCAACGCGCGGTTATTCCGTCGCAGCGGCGGTTTTACCCTTTGGCGGCATCGCTTCGTCTGGCATAGGAGTCTGAACGTCTGCCCGGGGGAAACGATCATGATCAGAAACTGCATTGCGGCCGTTGCCGCCGGCCTCGCACTTGTCGCCATTCTTGTCGCCACCACGGCCGCGGCCGCCGACGATTATCCATCGCGGCCGATCGACTTCATCGTGCCGCTGGCGCCGGGCGGATCGACCGACGTGCTCGGCCGCATCATCGCGCAGGCCATCAGCGCCCGGCTCGGCCAGCCCGTGGTCGTCGAGAATGTCGCCGGCGCCGCCGGCACCATCGGCGTCACCAAAGCTGAGCGCTCCACGCCGGACGGCTACACGCTCTTATGGGGCATGTGGGGGACGAACATGGCGAACGGCGCCATTTATGATCTCGGTTTCGACGTCCTCAACGATTTCGAGCCGATCGCGCTGGTCGCCACGCAGCCGTTCCTGATCGACGCGCGCAAGACCATGCCGGCAAATAATCTGAAAGAACTGGTCGCATGGCTGAAGGCGAACGCGGACAAGGCCTCGATGGGCACGTCCGGCGTCGGCTCACCGAGCCACGTCGCCGGCGTCTTGATGGAGCAATTGGTCGGCGTGAAGTGGCAGATGATCCCCTATCGCAGCGCCGGGCTTGCCACCAACGATCTCCTCGCCGGCATCACCGATCTCCAGCTCGACACGCCCGCTGTCTCCTTGCCGCATGTGCAGAGCGGCGCGCTGCAGGCCTACGCCGTCACCGCCAAGGAGCGCATCGCCGTGGCGCCGGATATTCCGACCACCGACGAAGCCGGATTGCCCGGTTTCTATTTTTCGTTCTGGCACGCGATGTGGGCGCCGAAGGGCACGCCGCCCGCGATCATCAAGAAGGTCAGCGCGGCCGTGATGGCCTCGCTCGCCGATCCTGGCGTCCGCAAGCGGCTCACCGACCTGGCGCAGATCATTTATCCGCCGGATCAAGAGACGCCGGAGGCGCTGCACGCTTATCAGAAGGCCGAAATCGACAAGTGGTGGCCGATCATCAAAGCGGCCGGCATCAAGGCGCAGTGAGGTCGATCACTGCTGTTTGCTTGGCGCCGTAGTTGGAGCTGGCGCTGAGTTTGGCGCTGGCGCTGGAGCCGGTGCAGGCTCCGCTGACTGGTTCTCCTGCGCCTTCTCCCGTTTGACCGCTTCATGGTGACCGATCACGCAGCCCGCTGCGGCGCCAAGGAGCGTGTGGTGGGCGGCATGGCCGGCGACACCGCCGACGACGGCTCCCTTGATGCAGCCTTTTGCATCGGCCGCAGTGGTCGCGACCGTAATTGCCAGTGCCGACGCCGCAGCCCCCAGCGACATACGAAGTAAGTTTTTCATGCGCATCTGAACTCTGCTTGTTGCTGTCTCAATCCGCGGAATTCGGTTTCGTTCCGGCGACGCGGACGACGCTCATCCCTTCCCCTCCGTCATCGCCTTGGCGCGGATTTTGGCGAGCGTCATCCCCGGGGTGATCGCTTCGGGATCGATGGCCAGGCGCACGATGGCGGGCTTGCCGGATGCCTGCGCCGCCTTGAACGCCGCGGGAAAGTCTTCGGTGCGTTCGACCGAGACGCCGAAGCCGCCAAAGGCGCGGGCGTAAGCCGGAAAATCCGGATTGCGCAATTCGGTCGCCGAGATGCGGCCGGGATATTCGCGCTCCTGGTGCATGCGAATGGTGCCGTACATGCCGTTGTCGACGATAATGATGATGAGCGGCAGATCATATTGAACGGCGGTCGCGAATTCCTGGCCGTTCATGAGAAAATCGCCGTCTCCGGCGAGGCACATAACGGGCCGGTCGGGATAGAGCCGCTTCATCGCCACCGCGGCCGGCACGCCGTAGCCCATCGAGCCCGAAGCCGGCGCGACATGGGACGCGAAACGGCGGAAGCGGAAGAAGCGGTGAATCCAGGCCGCATAGTTGCCGGCGCCGTTGCACAGGATGGCGTCGGCGGGCAGGTTTTCGCGCAACCACACCATCACCGCGCCAAAATTAACCCCGCCCGGCTGCTCGGTGGCCTTTTCCGTCCATTGCAGATAGTCGGCATGCGCGGCCTTGGCGTCGCCAGCGGGCGGCCGCGCGAATTTCAATTGCTCGAGCGCCGCGGCAAACGCCGTCGGCGTGGCATGGATCGCCAGATGCGGACTGTAGACGCGGCCGAGTTCCTCGGCGCCCGGATGCACGTGCACGAAGGCGGTCTGCGGCCGCGGAATGTCGAACAGCGTGTAACCTTGCGACGGCAGTTCGCCGAGCCGCCCTCCGATCATGACGACAAGGTCGGAGGATTTGATGCGTTCGAGGAGTTTCGGATCGGGCCCGATGCCGAGGTCGCCGGCGTAACACGGATGCGTCTGATCGAATACCGAGCCGCGGCGGAATGTCGTGCACACCGGCAGCGAATATTTCTGCGCGAAGCGGCCGACGCGATCGCTGGCGTCCTGCGACCAGCGGCTGCCGCCAAGAAGCAAGATCGGGGCGCGCGCAGCACCGAGCAGTTGGGCGAACTTTTCCATCGCAGCCGGCCCCGGCGAGGTTTCGATCGGGGCGAATGGCGGCGCATCGTCAACGGCAACACGCTCGACCAGCATGTCCTCGGGGATGGCGATGACGACGGGCCCCGGCCGGCCATTCGCCGCGGTGTAAAAGGCGCGCGAGACGATCTCCGGCACGCGCGCCGGATCGTCGATCTCGGTTGTCCATTTCGTCATCGAGCCGAAGACGGCGCGATAGTCGACCTCCTGGAAGGCCTCGCGCTCGCGGGCATCGCGGGCGACCTGGCCGACGAACATGACGAGCGGGCTCGAATCCTGCTGCGCAATGTGGATGCCGTGGGAGGCGTTGGTGGCGCCGGGGCCGCGGGTGACGAAACACACGCCCGGGCGGCCCGTCACTTTGCCGATGGCTTCCGCCATCATGCAGGCGCCCGCCTCCTGCCGGCACACGGTGACGGTAATATCGCTGTCATGGAACGCATCGAGCACCGCGAGATAGCTTTCGCCCGGCACGCAGAAGACGTGCTGCACACCGTGGATGCGCAGCTGATCGACCAGAACCTCGGCGGCGCTGCGCAAATTGTCCTTGCCGCGCATCGGCGTCTCCTTCTAAGCCCTATTCGCCCTGCCCTATTCCGGATCGGAATTGGTACGGGACATGCATGTCATCGCGTTCAATAGCGCAAATTTCGCATGACCGAAACGTGCGGGGAGAAACTTGCGGGGACTTGCGCCTCCCCTGATTGACTAAGCCCGGTGGATGGCGACATAAGCTGCACCGGACTGAACATCGACCACCAAGGACCGACCATGGCGAGCACTGCCACTACCGCGTCGACCGGCGGCCACGGGCAAGATCACGACCACTTGGCAACCCGGCGCGATTTCCTGTTCATCGCAACCGCCACCGTCGGTGCGGTCGGCGCCGCGGCGACCTTGGTGCCGCTCATCGACCAGATGAATCCCGACGCCTCGACGCTCGCCGCCGGCGGGCCGGTCGATCTCGACATCAGCAAGATCGAGGAAGGCGCGCAGGTCGTCATCCGCTGGCGGCAGCGCCCGATCTTCGTCTTCCATCGCTCGAAACAGACGCTCGACTCGATGCAGAGCGACCAGATGGTTTCGCTGTTGTCCGATCCGAATTCCGAGCAGACCCAGCAGCCGCCCTATGCCGACAACTGGCATCGCTCGATCAAGCCCGAATTCGGCGTGCTGGTCGGAATTTGCACGCATCTCGGCTGTATTCCCTTGTTCTATCCGACGCCGAGCGCGACGACGCCGGTGTCGAGTTGGCCGGGCGGCTATTTCTGCCCCTGTCACGGTTCGAAATACGATCCGGCCGGACGCGTATTCTCCGGCGTTCCGGCGCCGTACAATCTGCCGGTGCCGCCCTATCGCTTCGTCAACTCAACGACGCTGCGCGTGGGCGAGAACGACTCCAGCGCGTCGGCCTGGAATTTCGATTCGATCCGCCAGCTCTGAGCGAGCCCGCGCACAGGCGCTATCAGAGTTCGTTTGCCGCAACGTGACGCAGCGTTGCCGGAGCGAAGTCCGCGCACGAGGATCGCGCGCTCAGATAGCGGTCGTGGCGGAGGCAAATGCCGTCGTCGAACCGGGTCGAGCCGTACCCGGAACTCAGGCTCGTCAGGCCGGCGATGACGGCTTCCAGGTATTTGGCGTCGTTGCGAAAGTGTCGGCACGCACGGCATTGCCTTCCGGATTGCGGCTCTTCGTCGCTCATGATGCGTCCTCGAAAAGAAGCCCGGCGAAAAGGCCCGCCGGGCCAGCGCTCGCCCGCCGCGATCAGCGGGCGAGATTTTCCCAGTGCGATGCGAATACGATGGCCGACAGCACGAAGCCGATGATGACATTGACGATCGCGCCGGCGCTGAAGGCTAGAAAAGGCTTCTTGCTGGCGCTGGCCAACTCGCCAAAGCGCGTCGTAAGCCCGATGCTCAGGAAGCAGAAGATAAACGCCCAGGTACGCAGATCCTTGATCGGCGCGACCAGCGCCGGCACCGCCGTCTTATTGAAATCGGCGAGGCTGTAACCGGAGGTCGCGACCGTCACCAGCAGCGAGGCCAGCAGGAAGCCGATGATGAATTTCGGGAAGCGCCACCAGATTTCCGCCGCGTCCGGCTTGCGGCCGGTTTCGACGCGCTCCCATTGCGTGGTCGCGATGATCGCCAGCACAAAGGCCCAGATACCGATCCACACGTCGCGGCCGACGACCTTGATCAACGTATAGGCAAATACCGCCTGATCGCCGGTGCCGGCGACCGTGCCGTGATCGGCGAGACCGCCGTAGGTCTGCGCCGCGGCGAATCCGGCCGCATCGGCGAATTCGGAGGTGCCGATCCAGGCGCCGCCGACACCCGCGGGCAGCTGCAGATATTCGGCGACGAACGGCAGCACGAAGATCATCGCCACGGCCCAGACGATCACGATCGTGATCGCGATCGGGGCGTCCTCTTTCTTGGCGCCGACGGCGCCGGCGATCGCGATCGCCGCCGAGACGCCGCAGACCGCGCCGCCGGCGCCGAGCGTGGCGGCAAGGCGCTTTTCGAGTCCGAGCCTGATCGCGACCCAGTAGATCACCAGGAAGGTGACGATGGACACGACGGAGGCCTGCAGGATGGCCGCCGGACCGGCCCAGATGATGAGCGTAAACGGCAGTGTCGCGCCGAGCAGCACGATGCCGGTCTTGACATAGAACTCGACGCGGAAACCGGCATCGAGCCAGCGCGGCAGGCCGATGAGATTGGACAACACGAGTCCGACGACGAGCGCGACAAGCGGCGGTTCCAGATTATAGGTGTTCGCCTTGTCCCATTGGCCGAGCGCGAAGATCGCCACCGAGAGCACATAGAGGATCAGGAAGGACGGAATGAAATCGCGCGCTCTGTGGCCGAGTGCCGTGAGCGCAAGGCTGAAGACGCCGAGCCAGGCCAGAAATTGGACGATGTAGCGGTCGTAGTTGGCGGCGAAATGTGCGCCGAGTTGCGGCAGCGTCGACCACTTCGCCGGTGTCACCGCGATCCAGCGGATGCTGGCTCCATTGGCAAAGAAGAGATAGGCGACGATGGCAATACCGAGCCCCAGCCAGATCGCCCACCAGTCCTCCTTGAGCCACAGTTCGCGCCAGCGCAGTGGCGCCGCAACAATCGGGTCCCGCTGGACTTCGACGTTTGACATAGCAGAGGTCCTTTGTTCGTCAGTCGGCGCGCGGTCACCGCCGCGTCGCGCTCCTGAAATGGCCATTACCCGCTACGTAGGATAATCTTTCTCGAAGTGGCAACAGATGGCAATAAAAAAGAAATAAGATCACAGATTTAGCCAGTCTGTAGTATTTTTTCTCTAGTTTGGCGGTAGCCGGCGAAAACCGGTGCCCTCGGAATTTCGACGGTTGCGGTCGAGCGGACGCTAGGCGCGGTGTGGGTTTGCCAACGACGTATGAACTCGTCTGAAACCGGCGCTTCGCCGAACAAGCGGGCCCGATCTGAAATGTCGCGCGGATTTGTTATGCGCCATCGCGCCTCTATGCGCGTTGCGCAGGCGTGCTTTCGCGCGCCGGCTCGCCGATAATGCCGCATGTCTGAGCGGCAAAAGCCCCTCGATCTTCGCGCGCTCGCGATAGCCACGGCCGGCTTTGCCGCCTTCGTCAATCTCTATTCGCCGCAAGCGCTGTTGCCCGAACTGGGGCGCGAATTTCATGCCGGCGCCGGCGAAATCTCCTCGCTGATGACCGCCAGCACCGCCGCTATCGCGCTGACTGCGCCCTTTACCGGAGCGATTGCCGACGTTATCGGCCGCAAACGGCTGATCACCGCCGCCATGTTCGCCATCACGGTGCCGACGGTCATCATGACCTTCGCGGCGAACGTACCGGAGCTGGTCTTCTGGCGTTTCGTCCAAGGACTGCTGGTGCCGCCGATCTTTACCGTCGCGGTCGCCTATATCGGCGATGAATGGCCGGCCGCCGACGTCGCGCGCGTCGCCGGCCTCTATATGGTGGGAGCGAGCCTTGGCGGATTTAGCGGCCGATTCATCCCCGGCGTCTTGACCGACGTAATCGGTTGGCGCGCCGCCTTCGACGTGGTCGCGCTCTTGACCCTTGCCGCGGCGGTCATCGTCGCGCTGACACTGACTCGCGAGCGGCGCTTCGTGCCCTCGGGTGGGCTTGCCGGCTCGGCACGGCACATGGTCCGGCATCTGCGCGATCCGCGGCTGATCGCAACCTATGCCATCGGCTTCGCAGTGCTGTTCAACTTCATCGCCACCTTTACCTATGTGGGCTTCCATCTCGCGGCGCCGCCGTACCTGTTTTCTCCGACCTTGCTCGGCGCCTTGTTCGTCACCTATCTCGCCAGCAGCGTCGTCGTGCCCTGGGTCGGGCGCGGCATCGCGCTGTTCGGACGCCGCCGCTTCGTCCTCGGTATCATCGCCGTCTGGGTCGTCGGCGCACTCTTGATGCTGGCGCCGCCGGTCACGCTCATTCTTGCCGGGCTGACGCTGTGCGCGGTCTGCGGCATGTTGTGCCAGACCGTGGCAACCGGCTATGTCACGATGACGGCCAAGGAGGGCCGCTCATCCGCGGTCGGTCTCTATGCGTCGATCTATTATATCGGCGGCAGCGCGGGCGCGTTTTTCACCGGCCTCGCCTGGGCCACGGCGGGCTGGACCGGCTGCGTCGCAGTGATCGTCGCCATGCAGCTCGTCATGGCGGTCATCGTCGCGGCGGCGTGGGATTAATTCTAGAAGCCGAGAACAATCGGCTAAGGGGGAAACCGTGTTGTCAGAAAGCCAATTCGCATTCTTGCGCTCGATCGATACGCCGACCGTCTGCAACCTGATCGAAATCGCGGCGCCGGAACGGCGCGGCGCCGGTTATACCGTCAGCCACCTGCACTGCCCGTTTCCCGATCTGCCGCCGATGGTCGGCTACGCCAAGACCGTCACGATGCGCGCCCGCGATGCGGTGAGCGGGCCGAGCTACATGGCAAAACGCATGGATTATCTCGACTACGTGGCGGCCGAGCCGCGGCCGAGCGTCGTGGTCATCGAGGACAAGGACGTGCCCGCGGGTTACGGCGCGTTCTGGGGCGAGGTGCAGACCAACGTGCACAAAGCGCTCGGCTGCCTCGGCACCGTGACCAATGGCTCGATCCGCGACATCGCGCAGGTGGCCGAGGGCTTTCAAATGCTCGCCGGCTCGATCGGGCCGTCGCATGCCTATGTCCATGTCGAGGAATTCGGTATCCCCGTTCGCATTCACGGCATGGACGTAAAAAGCGGCGACCTCATTCATGCCGACCGCCACGGCGCAGTCGTCGTGCCGGCCGATAAAGTCGATGCCCTGCAGGGCGCGCTCGATGGGCTGATGAAACAAGAGGCGCGCATCATCGCGGCGGCGAAATCCGGCAAAGGGGTCGAAGCGATCAAGGCGGCGTTCCGCGGCAGCTAACTTGGCCGCACGCCGCGCCACGCGCCAATCGCCGGCACCGGCAGACCCAGATTCTCCCGCAATGTCGTGCCGGCGAACTCTTTGCGGAACAGACCGCGGCGTTGCAGCTCGGGGACGACGAAGCGGACAAAATCCTCGTAAGCGCCGGGCACATGGGTGGCGGAGAGGACAAAGCCATCGCAGGCGGGCGCGGCGAACCAATGCTCGAGCTGGTCGGCCACCTCCTTTGGGCCGCCAACGATTGCGTTGTGGACGCGCCCGCGTCCGCTGATCGCGATGAAGTCGCGCACAGTGGGATTTTTCTTCGCGCTCACCACGCGGTCACGGATGCCTTGCAGGCCGGACATCTCGTCCAACTCTTCTGCCGTGAATGGCTCGTCCATGCCCTTCTTGGCAAAATCGAAGTTGAGCGCTTCCGACAATAACGACAGCGCGTCGATTTCGAGCGGCAACTTTTCGATCTCGGCCCACTTGTCCTCGGCCTCGGCTTTGGTCGCGGCCGCCACCGTGTTGACGAGGTGGGTGATCTTGACCTCTTCCGGTTTACGGCCGAAACGCGCGACCTCCGCCTTGAGCTCCGCATAGTCGCGCTTGCCGGTCTCGATGTTCGGATAGACGACGAAGATCACCTCGCCCCAGCGCACGCCGAATGCCTTGCCGCGGCCGCTCGATCCAGCCTGAATCAGGACGGGATGGCCCTGCGCCGAGCGCGGCACCGTGAACGGCCCGCGGGATCGGAAGTAACGGCCCTCATAATCGAGGCGATGAACTTTTTCGGGCCGAGCGAACAGGCCGGTCGCCTTGTCCTGGACGATGGCGTCGTCCTCCCAGGCGTCCCAGTGACCGAGCACGATCTCCATGAACTCGTCGGCACGGTCGTAGCGCAGATCGTGACCGATCACCTCGTCGCGGCCCATGTTCTGGGCTTCGCCGTCGTTGAGCGAGGTGACGACGTTCCAGGCGGCGCGCCCGTGCGTCATCAGATCGAGCGTGGCGAAGACGCGCGCCACATGGAACGGCTCGTAGTAGCTGGTCGAATAGGTCGCCCCGAGGCCAAGCCGCTCGGTCGCCGTGCCCATCACGGTGAGCACGGTGACCGCGTCGAGCTTCACGCAACGAATGCCGTGGGCAACCGTGTGGGCGTGATTGCGCCCGTACATGTCCGGCATCGACAGGCGGTCATCGAAAAAGCCGAGGTGAAACTTGCCCTCCTCCAAAACGCGGCCGATGTGGCGATAGAAATCCGGCGACCAGCTATCGGTACGCGAGGCTGGATGGCGCCAGGAGCTCGCGAGGTTGCTGCAGTTCTGCGCCTGCAGGAAGCCGACCAAGACCATCTGGCGCATCGGCGGTGTCCGTCGCTAGCCACCGACGCATTATGACGTGGCCGCCGGTGCGGAGCCACGGGCAATCACTGGCTGTCGATCGACACCCGTTTCAGATCGGTGGTCGGCACCGGCGCGACGAAACCGCCGGCCGCGGCGTCGGCGAGACCGTTACGGTCGAGCTGCTCATCGTGCTTATAGACGTCGTCGCGAAACTCGACCGTGCCGTCGCGCGTCACCCAGCCGGTGAGATAAACCCAGGCGACCGGCATCTTGCGCGGCAGATTGATCACTTTGGTCTGGCCGGCGGCGATGCCGGCATCGATTGCGGCGCGGTCCCAGCCCGGCGGTCCGTCTTGCAGGATCCAGGCGGCGAGATCGCGCACATTGTCGACCCGCGTGCAGCCGTGCGAATCGAAGCGGTAGTCGGCGGCGAACAGCTTTCGCGTATCGGTGTCGTGCATGTAAACCGAATAGGGATTCGGCATGTCGATCTTGAGATTGCCGAGCGCGTTCCAGTTGCCGGCATCCTGGCGCACAGTGAAATTCGGCGAGCGGTCGGACGACCAGTCGACGCTCGCCGGATCGATGTCCTCGTCGTGCGCGCCGATCACGCGCATATGCATGCGGGCGAGATAGGACGGGTCCTTGCGCATGCGGCTCGCGATCTCGGTCTTGGTGATCGAGAGCGGCACCGTCCAGGTCGGATTGAGATCGATCGCGGTGATGTAGACCGAGAGCGTCGGCGACGGCTTGTCGATCTTGCCGACGATGACGCGATAACGCCGCTCGACCTTGCCGTTGGCCATCGCCTCGACGAAGGCCGCCGGAATGTTGACCACGACGTAGCGCTCGGCAAAGATAAAATCCATGCCGAGCAGCCGCTCCAGCGATGCTTCGAGCTGCTTGATGCGATCGCCGACCGGGACATTGAGCGCTTTCAAGGTCGGCGCGCCGACGCTGCCGGTCGCATCGAGGCCGTGGCGCAATTGGAAGCGCTTGACGCCCTCGACGACGGCGGCGTCATAGACGTCGCCGCTCTCCTCCCCGGCCGCCATGTCGCCGCCGATGACGAGATGCCGGCGCAAGAGCGCGACGTCGGGACCGCTTGCTCCGGGCGCAAGATTGGCGTTGGCGGGCAATGTCGGCCAACCGCCGCGCACCTGGATATCCGAATAGCTGAGCAGCGTTTCCTTGATGCGCAGATAGGTGCCGTCGTCGAACACCGGGTCGGACGACAGCGCCAGCTCGGCGGCCGAACGCATTTCCGGCGTCGAGGCCGGCATGGCAGCCTGGGGAGGTTTTACGGGCGCGCTGTGCTTCGCAGCGGCCGGCGGGCCGGCGACCTGCGCCAGCGCAGGGGCGGCCGCGAGCATCAAAGCTATTCCGGCAATGGAAATGGTCCGCATGGAGCCCCGCTTCCCTCGTCCGTCGTACGGTCCAAGCTTAGGGTTCATGCCGGCGATTTAAAACCTCGCTCAAGACTGCGGCTGCGGCTCCATCGAACCGGGCTCCGGACGCGGACGGTTACGGCCGGCGCCGGCCGTCGGCACGGTCGAGTTACGCGGCGTCGTGGGCTCGATCACCGATTCGCGAACCGGCCGCTTGCCGAGGAGCAGGTCCTTGATCTCGTCGCCAGTCAGCGTTTCGAATTCGAGGAGCCCCTTGGCGAGCGTTTCGAGGTCGCCACGCTTCTCGGTGAGGATAGTCTGCGCCTCGGTATAGCCGGCCTCGACCAGGCGCCTGATCTCGGCGTCGATCTTCTTCACGGTCTCTTCGGAGATGTTTTGCTGGCGCGATACCGAATAGCCGAGGAACACTTCTTCCTGGTTTTCGCCGTAAGCAACAGTGCCGAGCGCATCCGACAGGCCCCAGCGCGTCACCATCATGCGCGCGAGTTTTGTCGCCTGCTCGATGTCGGACGCC
>Ga0210394_10006106_pt1 | contig 13159 bp, 9 predicted proteins | sample IncBWC12MmetaG_FD_160121 | JGI IMG/M metagenome (GOLD analysis project Ga0210394, IMG submission 160121) | Forest soil microbial communities from Barre Woods Harvard Forest LTER site, Petersham, Massachusetts, United States - Inc-BW-C-12-M | ecosystem: Environmental > Terrestrial > Soil >...
TGCCGATCCAATGCACGTCTCCCGGCAGCAACACCCCATTGATGATGGGACCACTCGTCGCGGCGCGGCGAACCGACAGTTCCTCGCGCAACGCCTGCAGTTCCCGCGGATCGCCGAGATCGATTCCTCGGGAGTTGCGCCGGTCGGAATACAAAGCCGCTGGAATGGGCAGGCGCGGATGGGCGAAGGACTCCAAGCGCTCAAGTTCCGAAATTGGATCGCGGACTATCTCCGCAACCGGCACTTGCTCATCCATGAAGCGGTTCACGAATGATGTGTTGGCGCCATTTTCCAAAAGCCGCCGCACGAGATAGGCCAGCAAGTCCTTGTGCTCGCCCACGGGGGCATACACGCGCACCCGCGGAAAGTTCGCCACTTTGCGCGACGCTTCCGCATACAGCAGCCGGCCCATGCCGTGCAGTCTCTGGAATTCGAAATTGGCTTTCGCGGGCGCCAGCTCCAGAACCGACGCGATGCTGTGGGCGTTGTGCGTGGCGAACTGCGGATAAAGTCTGTCCGTGTGATTGAACAAACGCCCAGCGCAGGCCAGGTACGACACATCAGTGGTGACCTTGCGCGTATACACCGGATAGCCGTCGAGACCGCGCTCCTGGCTGCGTTTGATCTCTGAATCCCAGTAAGCCCCCTTCACCAGTCGCACGGTCATGCGCCTGCCATACTGATCCGCCGTTGCTGCCACCCAATCGATGACATCCAATGCTCGCTTGCCGTAAGCCTGCACGGCGAGCCCCAGACCCGGCCAGTCCCGGGTCGCAGTATCCTTGGCCAAAGCCTCGATGACATCCAGCGACAGATCGAGGCGGTCTGCCTCTTCCGCATCGATCGTGAGCTGGATATTCAAGGAGGCGGCCTGGCGTGCCAGAGCCAGGGTCCGGGGAACCAAGCGCTGCATCACGCGCTGCTGCTGCAGCAGGCTGTAGCGTGGCTCCAAGGCCGACAGCTTGATCGAGATGCTGGACGCTTCATGCGCGGCGCGCCCCGCTGCCGCTGCGCCGATGACTTGAATGGCGTGCTGGTACGATTTCAGATACCGCTCGGCGTCCTGCAGCGTTCGCGCACCCTCCCCCAGCATGTCGAAGGAGCACAGCGCAACTTCGGCCTCGCGAGCGCTGCGCGCCAGCGCTTCTTCGATGCTGCGGCCCACCACGAACTCGCCGCCAATGATGCGCATCGCACGGCGCACCGCGAGACGCACCAGCGGCTCGCCCGCCTTACGGGTCAGCTTGCGCATCCACGTCGCGGCATCCGTCTTGATTGCAGGGTCCAGCTCGAGAATGCCGCCCGTGAGCATCAATCCCCAGGTCGAAGCGTTCACGAACAGCGATTCCGATTGGCCTGAATGAGACGACCAATCCCCGGTCGCAAGTTTTTCGGCGATGAGCCGATCGGCGGTGGCATCATCGGGAATGCGCAGCAGCGCTTCAGCAATGCACATCAGCGCTATGCCTTCCTGATTCGACAAGCCGAACTCTTGCAAGAAAGCGTCTAAGAACGGCCGCTCGTCGCGGCGCGCGCGCGCACCCTCGACCAATGACATTGCAACGGCCACCGCGCGGTGCCGCGCGCCGCCGGTGAGTTCCAATGAGTGCAGCAGGCGGGTTACGGCTTTATCTTCGGGCCACGTGCCGTGGTCTCTTACGGTTTCGCGCAGACTGTTCATATCAATCACTTATGGTCGCAAAAAACACGGCGCTTGGTGCGGATAAATTGCCGGGCGCTATTTTGCTGATTCGCGCGCCGCCATTCGAAAGCACGGCGAGATCCCAGGGCTCGAGGCGCTGGGTTTCGTCCGCATCGCTCTTGAGCAATAGTGGATCCTCGATGCCGAAAATCAATGTCGACTCAAGCGGCGAGGCTAGCACGGCAAGCTCGTTGGCAAAGCGTTCGACTCGCGCCTCCGCGCGCGCCGATTTGGACACGATGAGATTCAGATCCACACAGGGTCCACTCAGCAATTCACAGTAGGTGGGTACGGCGCCGTCGAATTCCGCCAATTCACCGATGTGCCGCAATACTTTTTGTTCGCCGCCGGCAAACTTGAGCGCGAGCCCTGCGCCTCGCAGCAGCACCATCTTGCGGCTGTAGGCCGCAAAATCCGAGAACGGGCCGGACGCATCGATGTGCGCCACGCTCACGCGCCAACGAAATGAATCGCCGCTAGCCGGTACACGGATCGCTTCATGCGTGATGCCGCCGCCATTCTTCCAGGGGGCTGCCGTAAAGGCGGTTTTGCGGATGATTTGCACGCTGAGGAATGATACAGGCGAAGGTCTAAAAGCCCAATATAATCAGATAGTAACGATGAACAATATCGATGTTTTCGTGCGCCGTCGGGAGTATAGTACTGGATATACAAACAGTCATTGGAGCTGCAAGTGAACCCACCTACCACGGACCGCCAACCCGCCATTTACAGCCTGTCCCTTGACGAGCTCCAGCAGCAGATCACCGAGCTTTCCGCTCATCTCAACGCCGCCAATTACCGCTGGCTGTGTTTGATCGCCGAATTCGACTGCCGCCGCGGATGGTGTGATGGGGCATTGCATTCCTGCGCGCATTGGCTGAACTTCAAATGCGGCTTGGATTTAGGCGCGGCACGCGAGAAAGTGCGCGTCTCCCACGCCCTGGCAAAATTACCGAAGATCGCCGCGGCGATGGCGCGTGGTGAATTGAGCTACTCGAAAGTCCGGGCTCTGACGCGCGTCGCGGTCGAGGCGACCGAAGAATATTTTCTCATGATCGCGCTCCATGGTACGGCTTACCACGTCGAGACGCTGGTGCGGCATTACCGTCGTACGCTTCAAGTGGAAGAACTTGCCCGGGATGCAAGCCAACAAGAGAACCGCCGCTTCAGCTACTGGTACGACGAAGATGGCAGTCTGGTGTTCAAAGGCCGGCTGCCGGCTTTGCCGGGCGCGGCACTCATCAAGGCCATGGAGGCCGCCATGGAGGAATTGCCGACGTCGGATATTGATGCGCAATGGTCCGAGACCGATGCACACCGCCCGATACGGCGAGCTGACGCGCTGGCATTGCTGGCGGAGAATTTTTTACACCAGGGTGCTCGGGATCTCAACACTGCCGATCGCTTCCAGGTGGTTGTACACGTAGCGGACGAAACGCTTCGCGGCAACGCTCCAGGACGCTGTGAAATCGAGAATGGTCCTTCCGTGGCGGCGGAGACTGCACGCCGCCTCGCCTGCGATGCCAGCGTCATCAAAGTAACCGAAAACGAACAGGGCGAAGTACTCGACATCGGACGCAAAACCCGCAGTATTCCTCCGTCCATACGCCGAGCCCTGAACAGCCGCGACAAGGGCTGCCGATTCCCCGGTTGCACGCATCGGCGGTATGTCGATGCACACCATATTCATCATTGGGCGCTGGGCGGGGAAACCAAACTCGCGAATTTGATCACGCTATGCCGTTTCCATCATCGCTACGTGCACGAAGAATGCCTGACGATTGCCGGGCGAGCCGATGGCAGTTGGCGATTCCTGCGGCCGGATGGCATTGAGTTCGAAGCGATCCAGCCCAGCGCGGCAGTGTGCACCTGGCAGGATTTGCTTCAAGCGCACGCCGAACAAGGGATCTACATCGACAGTGAAACAGCCGTCACCCGCTGGCGCGGCGAAAGAATGGATTACGGAATCGGCGTGCAGGTGCTGTTGGAGCAAGTTGCGCGGGCCAAGGACCAAGACGAGCAGAGATCGGACGTTTCCGCGGAAACGGAGTGGGTCTGACAGTCGCTACTTGCCCAGCTGCATCGCGACGTACGCGGCGACATCTCTGATTTGCGCGAAGGTCAGCGTGGCTGCGAACGGAGGCATATTGTTCTTGCCGGAAATCACGGTATTTGCCACGAGTTCCAGCGCGGCCACCTTGGTGATGTCGGGGCCGGCACCGTGGCCGCCCTTACCCTCTTCGCCGTGACAGGCTGCGCAATAGTGCAAGAACACTTGAGCTCCCGCCGCGGTGTCCCCGCCTTTCAGTGTCAGCGCGGTCGCTTTGGCGGCCAGCGCCTGTGGCGCTTCGGAAGGCGGCAGCGCGCCGTCAAGCGAAAACAACCATAGGCTGTCGCCCGCCGGACTGCCGGCGAAAGTATTTCCCGCGGATAGGATTGCGACCTTCTGATGGCCCTTGTATTGAAAAATGCTGGCGGTGGCGTTTACGCCGGCGCCGGTCTGGAATTCCCAGAGCACATCGCCGTTGCGCGAATCGAGCGCCACGAAACGGCCATCGTTGCGACCGGTAAAGACGATATCGCCCGCGGTGGCAGCGGATCCGCTGTAGCAACTGTCCTTCCAGCGCTGACGCCAGACGATCTTGTTGGTCCGCATGTCGACCGCCGCAAAAATCCCATTCAGCGGGATGTCGGAAAAGCCGAACAAGCCTTGAGTGTAGTTTGCACCGGGCTCCGGTTGCTGTGATGCCCCCACCATGAAGCGTCCCATTTGATCGTTCGCGCAGACGAAAAGGTAGGCTTGCCGCGGGTCGTAAGAACTCGGCGGCCAATTGGTCCCTCCCCACGGGCCCGGCTTGGCGACCACAGCCCGATCCCAGTATGCGGTGAATATCCGCCCCTCGTTCACCAGGCGAAATCCGGCCGGTGGAATATCGATCGAATGCGGCACCACCGGATCGCCGACGGGAAACGGCTGTGTCGCCGCCGTGTTTTGCCGAAGCTCCTGCGGCACCGGCAATTCATCGATGCCGAGAAGCGGCTTGCCGGTCACGCGATCCAGAATGTACACCCATCCGGTCTTGCCGATTTCCGCAAGGGCCTCGCGAGCCTGGCCGTTGTAGTCCATATCGAAGAGCACCACGGGACTCGGCGAGTCGTAATCCCACAAATCGTGATGCACCTGTTGAAAATGCCAGCGGTACTTGCCGGTCTTCGCCTCGATCGCGACGATGGACGCCGAAAAAAGATTGTCGCCCTTGCGCAGGCTGCCGTTGAAATCCGGGGCGGCATTGCCGGTGGAAAAATAAATCAGCCCGTGTTTCGCGTCGGCGGCGGGCGTCTGCCAGACATTGGCGCCCCCGTACTGCCATGATGGATTGTCCGCCGGCCAGGTGTCGTGGCCTACTTCCCCGGGTCCCGGAACCGTGAAAAATGTCCACAGCGATTTGCCGGTCTTGGCGCTGAACGCTCGCACGCGGCCTCGAGCCGTGCGTTCGCCGCCGGCAAAGCCGGAAATGATCATGCCGTCGTAGTAGAGTGGAGCGCTCGTGATCGTGAAGCCGTCTTGCCAGCGCTCGGCTTGCACCGACCAAACTTCCTTGCCCGTGCGCTGATCCAGCGCGACGATTTTACCGTCGAGGCGTCCGAGAAAGATCTTTCCCTCTCCGAGGGCGACACCGCGGCTCACCCACCCGCAGCAAACCGTGGTGATGGTTTTGTCCAGATTCGATTGGTACACCCACAGCTGCTTGCCGGTCCCGGCGTCGATTGCAAACACATCATCCGCACCGGTCGGGACATAGATCACCCCGTCCTGGACGATGGGTTGCGCCTCTCCGGAAAATGGCGGCCCAACCCCGGAACCGTTCAGATGCGTCTGCCACTCGGCTTTCAGCGCAGCCACATTGCTGGTATTTATTTCTGCAAGCGGCGAATAGCGTTGGTTGTAGATATTTCCGCCATTGGTAATCCAGTCATTGGCGGGAAGGTCGGTAAGCTGCCTGGCGGTGAATGCGGACGAATCCGCCGCGTTCCCGCTCGCGGTCAACAAAGCCATAGTCAACGAAAAGAACCATCGATGCATTGTCATCCAACTCCCGTGCAAGACCGGCTATGCTAACCGGAATCGGCGAGGACGACAGAGCCAATGAACTCGATGTCAAAGCGTGCATTCGTTGCGGCGGGTGCATCGGCGCTGGCGCTGGCGCCATTCAACATAAATGCCATGGGCGAAGAACCAGACCAAACAATTGCAGCGTTTTCGCCTCGACTCATCCAACCGCGCGTGCCGGTTGTCGGGAAAGACGGGCTCACGCCTGCGCAGGAAAAGATCCTGGCGGGCCGTCCCGACTACAACATCTTTAAAACGCTGGCGCATGCCCCGGAGCTCTTTGACCGCTGGAGCGGCCTTGCACAGTACTTGCTCAATGGTTCGACCCTGCCGCCGCGCGATCGTGAAATCATCATCTTGCGCATGGGCTGGTTGTGCCAGGCGCCGTATGAGTGGTCGCAACATGCCCGCATTGCCAAGGCATCCGCAGGCATTGCTGACGCGGAGTTGCACGCAATCGCGGCAGGCTCCGCCACCCAAGGCTTGAGCGACTTTGAGCGCACCTTGATTCGCGCTGTCGATGAGATGCGCTTCGAAACACAAATCAGCGATGCAACCTGGGCGGCGCTGCGCGCAAAGTATTCGGTGGCGCAGACCATCGATGCCATCTACACCGCCGGTCAATATCAATTGGCATCCATGGCGCTCAATAGTCTTGGCGTGCAACTCGATCCGGGATTGCAGGAGCGCATTCCCACGGACCTGAAGCCGCCGCTGCCGGCGGCCAGGCCTAAATTGCCGCGCCTCACGACGCCCCGGATAAAGCCGCTAAATTTGGAGACCATGACCGACGAGCAGCGCCAATTGGTTGCACCGCAAATGCGCGACGGCAAGGTGCCGAATCTGTACGCCACTCTTGCCGTTCACCCCCGCCTCTACGAGCCGCGCTGGCGCTTCGGCAGCTACATCCAGCGCGAGTCGCACCTGGCGCCGCAGTCGCGCGAATTGCTGATTTTGCGTACCGCGTGGCTGGCCAAATCGGAGTACGAGTGGGCGCACCATGCGGTCCTTGCGCGGGATGCGGGTTTAAGCGATGCGCAGATCGAACGGGTTGCGCAGGGGCCGCGCTCCAAGGAATGGAGCGATGAACATCGAGCGCTGCTACAGGCGGCGGATGAGCTCCGAAGCGAGGCGTTTATCTCCAACATGACCTGGAAGAATCTGAGCAAGTATTACGACACCGCGGAGATGATTGAAATCATCTACACCGTCGGCGGCTATGCGATGACCGCCATGGCCATCAACAGCCTGGGAATCCAGGTGGAGGTCGGATGTCCGCGCACGCGCGGATTTGGCAATTGATTACCGGGCCGCGGCTGGCGGCGCCGGGGCCGCGGCGGCCGGTGCACGACGGATGATTTCCACCGCATTCCCCGCAGGGTCCTTCGCGACGATGATCCGCAATTCGGGCCTGCTGGTCGCGACCTCTCGGTAACCGAAACCCGCATCCGTCACGCGCTTCAGTACGGCATCGAATTCCATGGTGTAGATGGCGACCACCGGATACCTGCTCTTTGGCAGCGGCGCTTCCGCCAATGGCTGAAACAGCGCGAGAAATGGGCCGCCGCCCAAATTCATCAGCACTTCATCGAAAGTAGAGGTCTTGTAGCGTCGACCGGGACTCGCGCCAAACACCGCCTTGTAGAACTCCTCCGCCTTCTGGCGATCGTCGACGATCAGCTTGGCGCCGCCCACTTCCCACTTTCCGGGTCGTGAGAGCAGTTCGAGCGCATTGCCGCTGGGATCGCGGGCGATCGCGATTTCGAGGTTGCCCGACTGCGCCGCATCCAGTTTCTGTACGGGATAATTTGCATCCTGCATGCGCCTTATCAGCGCGTCCCATTCCGGCGTGTAGACAAGCGCTACGGGGAACACGCTTTTCTTGATCGGCGCCTCCGCCTTGGGCGAGAACAGCGCCAGCCGCGCTCCCTCTTCGAATCCCATGATGGGTTCGTCGTAGAGCGCCGGGTCGCTGAAGTGATCGACCTCCCTCATGCCGAACATCTGCTCGTAGTAGGCTTTGTTCTTCGGAACGTCGCCGATGATCAACTTGGCGGCGCCGATTCTATTTAACTGCATGATTGCCGCGGCGGGTGCATTCGCCTGCTCCTGAGAAATGGCCGCCGTTGCATGCAGCGCGCATGCGCAGAGGCATGCCGCGGCGAGCATTCTGTGCATTACCATAGCGTCACGCGATCTTCGGGCGGCACGTACATTTTGTCAGCGCTCGTCACCGAGAACGAGCTATAGAAAGTGGGCATGTGCACCACTACGCCATTCACCCGGAATTTTTCGGGTGCGTGCGGGTCGGACTTAAGCTGTGCGATCATGGCCGCGTCGCGCTGCTTGCCCAACCAGCTTTGCGCATACCCGATGTAGAACCGCTGATCCGCCGTCATGCCGTCGATCACCGGCGGCGCACGCCCATTGAGCGACGCGATATAGGCCTTGTAGGCGATCTCGATTCCGGCGATGTCGGCAATATTCTCGCCGAGCGTGAGCTCGCCGTTGACGTGGAACCCCGCCAGCGGCTCAAACAGACTGTATTCCTTGATCAACTTATCCGTTTTGGCCTTGAATTTCGCGTGATCCTCGGCGGTCCACCAGTCGCGCAGATTGCCGTCGCTGTCAAATTGACTTCCCTCGTCATCGAAGCCGTGGCTGATTTCATGCCCAATGGTGGCGCCGGTGGCGCCGTAGTTGAAAGCGTCGTCGGCTTCCGGATTGAACACGGGCAGCTGCAAAATGCCCGCGGGAAACACGATCTCATTCAAGGTCGGGTCGTAATAAGCATTTACCGTCGGCGCCGTCATCCCCCATTCGTCGCGATCGATTGGTCCCCCCAGCTGCGCGAGCTTGCGGGCGGTTTCGAACTCCTGCGCCCGCATGACGTTGCCCAGCAGATCGTTCGCAGAGATGGCCAAGCGCGAGTAGTCGCGCCAATGCTTCGGATAGCCGACCTTCACATTGATCTTGCGCAGCTTCGCCTGCGCTTCGACCTTGGTAGTCGCGCTCATCCAGGTCAGTTGATCGACGCTCCGCGCATAAGCCTTGAGCAGGTTGGCGACCAGGTCATCGATTCGCGCCTTGGCATAAGGCGGAAAGTATTTCTCGACGTAGAGCCTTCCCGAGGCTTCGCCGATCATCTCATCCACGAGCCGGCAGCCGCGCTTCCAGCGTTCCGGTATCTGCGGCGTGTCGTGCAGCACGCCGGAGTTGAATGCGAAGTCCTCGTCGACGAATGCTTTTGGAAGATATGCCGCGGTGCTGGATAGCAACCTAAGGCGGAAGTATGCCCGCCAAGTGGCAATCGGCGTGTCCCGCAGCAAGTTTGAGAGTCCGCGCAGATAGTCCGGCTGGCGCACCACAATGGTCGGCAAAGGCTTGCGAACCCCCGCCTCAGCCATATAGACGTTCCAATCGATCGTAGGGGCCAACTTTGCGAGCTGGGCGATCGACCGGCGATTGTAAGTCTTTTGCGGATCGCGATTTGCAACCTGCGTCCACTGTATCTTGGCCATTGCGGTCTCAAGAGCGAAGATCTGGGTTGCTTCAGCGGCAGGATCGGCGTCGCCAATGAGCCGGAGCATTTTCGCGATGTGCTCGAGATACTTGGCGCGAAATCCGGCGAGCTTCGCCTCGCCGCTCAAATAGTAGTCGCGGTCGGGCAATCCCAAGCCGCTTTGCTGCAGCCAAAAGGCGTACTGGGTGGAGCGCTTGGCATCCACGTCGACGAATGCGCTGATGGGTGAATGCAGGCCCATGCGATCGAAGTGCGCCATCAGTGCGGCTACATCGCGTGAACTTTTGATGGCGCCAATGCGCTGCAATTCGGACTGCAGTGGCTTGATGCCCTGCTGTTCGATGCGCGATTCATCCATGAAGCTGCTGTAGAGATCCCCGACTTTGCGGGTTTCCGCATCATTTGACTCGCGCGTGGCCTCGATCAACTGGCGCTGTTGCACGAGCGAATGCTCCGCCATCATGGAGTCCACCCCATAGCGGGACCGGTCGGCAGGAATTTGTACCTGCCGCAGCCACGTGCCGTTGGCATATTCAAAAAGATCATCCTGGGCGCGCACTCCCATATCCATGTCGGCGGTCTGGATGCCGGATACGGACGCGGTATCGGCCAGCAAGCCGGCCGACGCGACGAATACTGCGGCCGCGCTGAGGACAACCAAGGAGGGTCTGAGCATGCTTCATAGCCTAGCAGGCCGCTAAGCCATTGCGCACCTGCAATGCGCCGCTAGCTTTTCCAGAACGTCAGCACCACGAAAACCAGGGCGATGATGGTCAAGCCCAAGTGGCCCAGAGCCGCATGCTGCTGCGCCAGCAAGTCGTTGGGCTGGTCTTTGCGAGGTGGCCTAAGGCTTGTAAGTGCGGCGAGAAACAGCATTCCACAAGAATAGTGGTGCCGCCCTACAAAAGCGTGATTGGATTCACGCATCTTCATTCCTGATACCATTCGGGTCCATGCAGGATCTCGTTGAGCAGTTGCATGCGGAGGGCTACGCGCTGCTGCGCGGGTTTTTCCCGCTCGAGATAATGGAACAGATCCGGCGCGAAGCCGGCTGGGTTTACAGCCAGGCGCTCAAGCATCATGCGACCTATCGCGACAAGAATCTGCTGTTCGAAATCCTCGATGATCCGAAAGCCAATCGCCGCGTGGTGCTGCAGGCTCATTGGACCGCTTGGATCAGCCCGTACCTGGAGCGCATGCGGCGCGATCCTCGGTATCTGACGCTGCTCGAACCGTTTCTCGGACGGGACATCAAGCAAATTACGCATCAGATTCACTGGAAACCGCCGGGGGCGAAGTACACCTTTTATCGCTACCATCAGGATGCCCGGTTTCGCAATTCGCAGGCCACACGAAACCTCCTTTATGGAAACCTCAATACGGGCCTGGCAATCGATCGTCAGACCGCAGCCAACGGAGCGCTGCAAATCATCCCGCGGAGCCATTTGCGCGGCTATCTGGGCCTATCCGAGGATGGATCGATCATGACCGGCCACACGCCGGCAGATGAATTGCACCGGGTGGGACTGGATCCTGGGACGGCGGTGACCTGCGAGATGGAGCCCGGTGATCTGTTGCTCTGGACGCTCTACACGGTGCACGGCTCTGCCGCGAACGCGAGCGACTCGGATCGGCGCTTCATGATCAGCAGTTATGTCCGCGCCGGCGACAGCGAGCGTGGCGAGTGGGCGTTTCGCGGCGGCGTCTCCACGCCGCTCGGCCCGGAACCCGAGATCTGCAAGTACGAGCAGCTGCGCGAGAAGCCGGGCCCGTTCTACATCGAACCCACGTGGACGGAGGAGGCGCAGGCCGCGGCGACCGCGAGTTGACCGCCAACGCATACCGCTACGCCGTCGCATTGCTGTTGATGCTGGCGTACACGCTGAACTCGGCCGATAGAACTCTGATCGCGATTATCGGTCAGCCGCTGAAGGTCGATCTGAAACTCTCGGATACGCAGCTCGGATTGTTGGTAGGTCCGGCATTTGCGTTGCTGTACGCCTTCAGCGGAATTCCCATCGCGCGCCTTGCGGAGCGATTCAACCGCGTGAACATCATCTTCCTGGTCATGACGCTGTGGTCGGGGTTGACGGCGCTGTGCGGCATCACGACCAGCTTCGCGCAACTGCTGCTGCTGCGCGTGGGGGTGGGATTTGGCGAGGCCGGTTGTACTCCGCCCGCGCACTCATTGCTCTCGGATTATTTTGACGCCACGCGGCGCGCGACCGCGTTATCGATCTACTCCTGCGGAATTTCCATCGGCTACATCGTCAGCGCAATGGCCGGCGGGTACGTGGCACTTCATTATGGGTGGCGGGCCGCCTGCTTGGTCGTCGGGCTGCCCGGAATCGCCATCGCGGTCATCGTCAAACGCTACGTGCAGGAGCCGCCTCGCGGCGCTTCCAGCTTGCGAAGCTCCAACTGGCTGCGCGAGGAACTCGCGGAGCTGACCGCCGTGGCTCGAACTCTTTTTTGCCGGTGGCCGACCGCAAACCTCGTCTTGGGCGTGATCATCGCCAGCTTCGCCAGCCAAGGCTGCTGGGCGTTCGTACCCGCGTTCTTCAATCGCGGCTTTCAACTCGACTATGCCACCATCGGGATCGTGACCGGGCTCACAGGCGGGGCTGCGGTCGGGGTGGGGCTGCTATGCGGCGGATTCATCGCCGATGCCTTGGGCAGCCGCAGCGCCAAGTGGTATGCGCTCGTGCCGGCCCTTGCGCTCGCAATCAGCCTGCCGCTGTATGTCGGCGCATTTGTCCAGTCCGATTGGCGCAGGACTGCGGTACTTCTCGGGATCGCCGGCTTTTTTCAGTACATCTCCTTCGGACCTACGTTCGGAGTCATACAGAATGTCGTCGCGGTGCGCCGGCGCGCGACGGCGACCGCTCTTGTGTACGTCTTGTTGAGCGTGGTTGCCCTCGCAGGGGGCGCCTTGTTCACCGGCTGGCTGATTGATCATTTCGCCCAATTCAATTTCAACCATGCGGATGCCGACACCATGCTCAAATCCTTTGAGTTGATGCGCAGCGGCTTCGCGGCAGGCGGAGCCTCGTTCCAACTATCCTGTCCGGGCGGCGAAGCATCGGCAATCGCGGGTGCCGCCATGCAGGCCGCTTGCCGGGCAACGCTCGCGTTATCCTCTCGTCAAGGAATCCTCGTAACAGTGCTGCTGTACGGCTGGGCGGCGCTGCACTATGTGTTCGGCGCGATAGGCCTGAGCAAGGAATTGAGGCAGGGGGCGGACTGCCGCTCATAAAAAAGTCCCGGACTCTAAGTAGAGTCCGGGGCCATCTATTTGAAAACGTCTTCTGGTTTTATTCTGCCGCTTCTGTGTCCCCCGCCGGTACCGCGTCGTCCGCGTCGCCGATTCCGCCGCTCACGTCCATGAAGCTGCGGCGGCGGCTGTCATCCGAAGCACGTCGGCGCCGCGCATGATACGCGAAGCCGGTGCCCGCAGGAATCAGGCGCCCGACGATGACATTTTCCTTGAGTCCGCGCAGGTCGTCCTTCAAGCCCCGTACCGCCGCCTCGGTGAGCACCCGGGTGGTCTCCTGGAACGATGCCGCGGAAATGAACGACTCGGTGGCCAAAGATGCCTTGGTGATGCCCAACAACAGAGGCTCCCACGTCGACTGGTGCTTACCTTCGGTTTTCTGCTTCGCAATGACGTCGAGCAGTCTGCCGCGATCCATCTGTTCGCCCCGCAGCAGCGCCGAATCGCCGGCATCCAGCACTTCGATCTTGCGCAGCATCTGCCGCACGATGACTTCGATGTGCTTGTCGTTGATTTTCACGCCCTGCAGCCGATAGACGTCCTGAA
>Ga0210394_10006107_pt1 | contig 13156 bp, 8 predicted proteins | sample IncBWC12MmetaG_FD_160121 | JGI IMG/M metagenome (GOLD analysis project Ga0210394, IMG submission 160121) | Forest soil microbial communities from Barre Woods Harvard Forest LTER site, Petersham, Massachusetts, United States - Inc-BW-C-12-M | ecosystem: Environmental > Terrestrial > Soil >...
AACGTTCATCTTGATCACGAATTCAGCGGCGAAGGCGTGCTGGGGCAGCCATGCGGTGATGAAGGCGAGGCTCTTCCATGCCAGCAGAACGCCGAGCAGAGTTCCCGCGACGGCAATGGAGAGCGACTCGGTGAGCAACTGGCGAATCATCTGCCAGCGGCTGGCGCCGACGGCTGCGCGTACTGCCAACTCGTGTTGGCGTTCCGTGCCTCGCGCCAGCAAGAGGATCGAAACATTGGCGCAGCCGATCAGCAAGAGGGAACCAACCGCGCCGAGCAACAAATAGAGGGTGGGTCCGAGCGGCCTCGCGTAAATCTCCACAATACTGCGCAGATTTACGCGGAATGAATCGGGATAACGCTTGGGCGATTCTTTGGCAAACTGCTCGAGTAGCGGCTGAAGTTCTGCGTTCGCCTGGGCGACCGTAACGCCCGACTTCAGCTTGAGCGAACCTCCGTAGTATTTGTCGGGGTCGTTGGTGAGCTTGAGCGGAAGGTAGACGTCGCCTTCTCCCCAGCGAAAACGCGGCCCCATGACTCCAACGATTTTGTAGGGCTTGTGAACCAGCTGGAGGGTACGGCCCACCACGTTTGGATCGCCCACGTAATAGCGCTGCCAAAATGGATAGCTGAGTACGACGACCGCTTGCGAATCCTGACCAAAGGGTGCGTCGGACGGAATCAGCCAACGGCCCATCATAGCGGCGCTTTCCCAATGATTGGGAGCTTCCGGGGAAATGTCCATCCCGCGGACATCTTCGGGAAGGTCGCCATCGGTTGTTGTTAGGTTCCAGCCTCCCAGGGCGACGACGCTTTCGAGCGACTTGGTTTGGCGAAGCAGTTCGATTTCGGGCCCGTTGAGGCCGGAGAAACGGTCTTGGCCGGACTTGTCAGTGAGGCGAATTTCCATCATACGGTCGGCGCCGGGATAGGGGAAGGGGTCGAGAAGGACCGCGTAGATGACACTGAACACAGCACTTGTAGCTGCAATGCCGAGGGCGAGGGAGAGCACCGCGGTCAGGGTAAAGCCCGGGCGGTTACGGGCCTCTCGGGCGGCGTAACGTAAATCGGAGAGCAGCGAGTTCATGGATACCTCAAAACGAGAACTCCCGACAAGGCCGAGACAATGCGCCAGGTCTCGGAAGGGGCGCAGCTCGAGAGTTCACAAGGATAGACGACGTCAAGGTGCTCCCGGTTAGTAGACGTCACAACGATGATTTTGTTCCCTGCGTGTGGGAAGCTCGGGGGGAAGTGTTGGTTGCATGGCATCGAGAACGGCCATGGAGGAAACCCAGAGTCGACACTACCTCTGCTTTCTAGTGGCCGAGATTTTTGGTGAAGAAATTCGACATGAGATTCAGGGCTTCTGTGGTTTCGGGGAGTTGGAAGTGGTACCAGAATGCGTGCGGTAGGGCTTCGAAGACGACGAGTTGGGCGTTGTTGCCGGAATGGAGAAGAGCGCGATGGAAGAGGGCGGTGTCGCTTAGGAGGAGATCGCGCGTGCTGGTGACTAGGAGACTCGGGGGCATGTCTTTTAGATTGGCGAAGATGGGGGAGAGAACGGGATCTTTGCGATCGGTGGTGCGGGCATATTCTTCGCCGGTCGGAGCGTTGGGGTCTTGGGGCTTCAGGTTGCCGGGGAAGCCGTTGAGCGCGAAGAGTTGGTGAGATTCGGGCGTGCGGGAGTAATCCGCGAGGACCGAGAAAAGGCCGAGCGCGGCGGGTTCGGGCAAGTTTAATTGTTTGAGGCGGACGGCAACTTCAGCGGCGAGAATGGCGCCGGCGGAAGTGCCGAAGATGCCGATGTTGTGGGGCTTATAGGTCTTGAGAAGGGCTTTGTAAACTGCGACGGTGTCGTCGACTGGGGCGGGGAAGGGATTTTCGGGGGCGAGGCGGTAGTAGACGGAGACGACTTTGATTTTGGCGAGATTCGCGATGGGGACGCCTTCGATTAGCGAGCCGGAGTCGGAGTTGAAGCCACCCCCATGGAGATTAATGAGGACTAGATCGCGGTTAGTGGCGGGAGTTTCTAGGGGTGTGATGATGTCGGTGCGGACACCGGCCGTGGTGGTTTCTTCTACGTTGACGGGAAAGAGGCGGCGTGCTTCGGCGGATTGTTTTACGCGCCATTCGTCGGTGCGCTTTCGGCGAGTGGCGAGGTCTTCGGGGCCTGGCGTGGATTGCGCGAGCGAGGCTAACCATTTTTGGGCTTCGGGGCTGATGGTCGTGGGCATCGGGATTGTACGGGTGATGTGGGCAGTGCCATCGAGATCGAAGGTGGCGGAGTCTTGTGGCGCGGATTGATTTGGTTTGCTCCAGGCGAGTAGGGAGGCAAACACGACTAGCATCGCGGGGAAAATAATTTTTCTCGACATTGGAAAGTCCTCCGAACGATTCAGCTGTGATGGAGCTGAATGTCGCAACCGTAAAGGCGGAATACTACCTACTGAGCTACGTGGTGGCTAGGAATTAAATGGAATCGGGGAAAAAGGATAAAGCAGAGACGCAGAGGGGCGCAGAGATTCGCGGAGAACTTTGCGTTGAAAAAGACAACTTGAAAATTGCGCCAGGGCAAGCTGGGGCGCAGCCCTTCGAGGCTCAGGGTGAACATGCTGCGCCACTACAAGGGAGTCGCGGTGTTTAGTGGAGTTTGGCGAATTCGGATTTGGCTTGGATTAGAACGGGAATATTGGGGTCGGCGTCTTTCCAGAGATTGAGAAATTGTTGAAAGCTCGCGCGTGCTTTATTGCGGAAGTCTTCCTGGGCCGTGGGCGACGTTGCAGGATCAGCGGCCTGAAGTGCATAAGCGCGCGCTTGGCCGAGATAGGCGAGAGGCCCCATCGGGCAGTTCAGGATCAAGCCAGGGTGATCGATAATTCTTTGAAACTCCGCGGCGGCTTCAGCGCCGCGGTGCGCCGCAAGGTAAGCTTCAGCGCGGACTTCGATCGGGAAAAGACAAATGTTGGCGGGAAGGTAGAGTATGCCGCCCAGATCCATCTCCGCGGTCGCTTGCAGTTCATTCAATGCGGCAGCGGGATCTTTTTTGGCGAGCGCGACGGCGGCTCGAATGGTCGGTAAGGCGTAGGATTGAACAACGGTGGCTTGCGGATACTGCTTGTTGAGATCTTGCGCGAGCCCCAGCGCGTGCGCCGCGTCGCCAGCCTGACCTTCAGCGAGAGCCGCCAAAAATCCAATCGATTGACTGCCGGGGGAAAGAGCGATGGCTTCCGCCGCTTGCTTGCGGGCTTCCGCGAGGTTGCCGAAGAGGGCTTCGCGATAAGCGCCAAGCGCCAGCCAAGTTCCCGCGGCTTCTTTGTTGTCGGCGTGAGAGGCGGAGTCCGCGGCACGGCGAATGAGCTCGCGCGCCTTCGTTTGACGCCCGTAATAGGCTTCCGAATCGGCCTGGGCGCCAAACAGCTCATGCTGAAAATCCGGCTTGTCATCGAACCACGCCGTCTGCTTCGCCATGTCGTCCGCGTTGTGTTCCGCGAAGTCCACCATATAGAGAGCCAGATGCAGTCCGTCTACATTTGGCTTCAGCGCCAATCCGTGCTCAAGCAGCTTTCTCGCCTCGGCGAGACGGTTCAAGCTTGTCAGATTCTGTCCTTCATTCATCATGCCGGTCGTGTCGCTGGGATTGAGGAGTTGCTCCTGTTGCTGATACTTCAGCGCGCTCTCATAGTGCCCAAGAGTTTCTTCCATCAAGCTCAAGTTCGAGTACGACGAATTAGCCTTGGGATAGGCTTCGATCTGTTCCTGAAACGCGCGCTCGGCCTTCGGCAAATCTCCGATGCCGAGACCATAGTAGAGCCCTTCGATGTGCAATTTTTCTCGCTGACTCGTGTATTCACGCAGCGCAAAAGCTTTAGAGAGAGATTCCGTGGCGTGCGTGGTCTGTCCGAGGTTGCTGTACATCACTCCCATAGCCGCATACGCCTCGGCGAAATTCGGATCAATCTCCACCGCGCGTTGGTAATGACGCAACGCAGCCTGCATCCCCTCCTGATACTCAGCGCGTGCGCCAAGGCTGGCTTCACGAAGGGCTTCGAAGGAAGAAGTTGTAGCGCGCATGAGGGGGACATCGTATTTCTGCACGGTCGCCAGCGACTCGCCCAAATCGCCGCGCATTTTTGCAGCGGTTACGCCTAGCACGTCCAAGACTTTTTCTTTGCTCGCGGCCGTCGCCTGGTTTTGTGCAAGCACTTCGCCATCCAGACACTTCACCGCTTTCAGTCCCACCACGTATTCGCTACCCAGGCTGGCGATCGAGCCTTCGATGTACGCTTTGCTTGCGTCGCGCTGGCAAACTTCGCGCGCCAGCGCTGGCGTCAGCGGCGTGTTTTGTGGTTGTTTCATTAGCTTCAGCGTAGACGCCACTTTCGCGTCGGAAAGTACGTTGAGAAATGGCGATTGGCGAAGCGCGACGGAGAGAGCTTGTTTGAGCGTGTCGTCGAAGACGGGATCGCCCGTGGTGTTCGTGAAATCGGTGAGCACGACGATGTCGCGATCGGTGAGCTTCGGCGTGGGTGTGCGCAAACGGAAGAACGCAGCGGTGAGGACGAGAACAATCAAAAGGAGTGCAGCGGCTCCCCAGAGGAGAGTGCGGCGGAACTTGGACATTGCCGGAACAACTTGCGCTGCGGATGTGGAGGAGACTGCTGAGGGGTTGCGCGCGGATTCGGAAACAGCCATCGCGGAGGCGTGGCCGGAGTCGCTGTCGCGTTTGAGGCGCTGAAGGTCGGTGCGAATATCCGAAGCGTGCTGGTAACGAAGGGCGAGATCTTTTTCGAGGGCTTTGTTGAGAATACGCTCGAGGTCAGCAGGAATTTCGGCGTTGAGGCGAACTGGCGCGACTGGCGCATGATTGAGGATAGCGTCGAAGATTTCGGCGGAGCTGTTGCCGGCAAACGCGGGGCGGCCGGTGGACATTTCGTAGAGGACGACGCCGAAGCTGAATAGGTCTGTGCGGGGATCGAGTTCGCGGCTGCGGGCTTGTTCGGGCGACATGTAGGCGATCGTGCCGAGGATGGTGCCGGGGCTGGTGAGGTGCTCTTCTTTTACCGTGGGGGAATCGTCGGTGGCGGTTAGGGTGGCGCCTGTTGGAGTTCGAGCAGCGGTTTTTGCCAGGCCGAAATCGAGGATTTTGGCTTGGCCGCGGGCGGTGATGAAAATATTGGCCGGTTTGATGTCGCGATGAATGATGCCTTTGGCGTGCGCGGCGTCGAGCGCATCGGCGATCTGGATGCCTAGACTAAGCGTTTCTTCGAGCGGAAGAGGCTTGTCGCGTATGGCGTGCTTCAGAGTGTGGCCTTCGAGGCATTCCATGACGATGAATGGGTGGCCGTCCACTTCGCCGACTTCATGGATGGTGCAGATATTAGGATGATTCAGCGCCGAGGCGGCCTGAGCTTCGCGCTGGAAACGCTGAAGAGCCTGCTCATCCCGCGCGATGTCGTCAGGAAGAAATTTCAGCGCGACAAAGCGACGAAGCTTGGTGTCTTCTGCTTTGTAGACGACGCCCATGCCTCCGCCGCCGAGTTTTTCGAGGATGAGAAAATGTGCGAAGGTGCGGCCGATGAAGGGCGTGGAATCCGGCATGTGGGCCTAATCTTAGAATTGCGCTGAGCTGCAAGTCAACGCAGGGGCGGGCCCGGCACGAGGTTGGCTTAGCTAGTGGGAACGTCTTGCGAGTCTTTTTTATCTTGTGACGATATCTGTCTTACGCTCTGAAAACTCTGCTCGATACTCGGCAAATCTGCCGGCAATGCTGGGAGCTTCTGATAAGCAAATGTTCCTCTCACGCCGTGAAAAAAGGCCAAAGCGATCAATCCTCGGATTAACAAGCCCGCGAGGCCATGTGTAGCGATTTGATAAATTGTTCCGCTCATGTAAAGAGCAAACGCAGAAAGTGCAGCGATTCTAGATTTGTTGTAAATGCCGAAAGCCAGCCCGCCGAAGAGAGCGGAGTTGAGGAATCCGATTGAGGTGACATCGGTTTCATCCGGGCGCAAAAGCGATATGACAGTGAAAATTGCAGTCAACCCGGATACGAACACGGCGGCCCAAAACGCCTCTTGGATTGCGTTCTGCGCAAACCTTCGATTGCTTACTTTTGGCCAGAACCAAGCCGCAGTCAGATTCATGCTGGTCCTCAGTGCTGCGGAGGTTACCACGCGCAACGAGCGTGCGAGAAGTTGAAAGAATGCCAGTTGGATATGTCGTTTGACGGAGTTAGGCGATTGGGAACATGGGAGTTGCGGCAAGGGTGTAGAACGAAGTGGAAGGCGCGGCGTTGTGTATAATTGAAGCCTTGGGGAATTAGCGGAATTCATGCCAGAAGAGACAAAAATTGTGAAGGCTAGCGCGGAAGTATTGCGCGCGCGACGTGCGCGATTCCGACGGACGCGTGTGCGAGAGCTGAAGATGATCGCCAAGGCGCTCGCCTCGACGAAGCATCCCGTTTTGGTACACATCATTCCGATGCGGCGATGCAATCTGGATTGCGGGTATTGCAACGAGTACGACAACTTCTCGAAGCCAGTGCCGCTGGAGGAGATGAAGAAGCGGCTGGATATATTGGCGGACATGGGGACATCGATCATTACCATCAGCGGAGGGGAGCCGCTGATGCATCCGGAGCTGGAAGGCGTGATCCGGCACATCCGGAAGCGCGGGATGATCGCTGGAATGATCACCAACGGGTTTTTGCTGAGCAAGGAGCGGATCGGCACGCTGAACGAGGCTGGCCTAGAGCATTTGCAGATCAGCATCGATAACCTTGTGCCGGATGAAGTGTCGAAGAAGAGCTTGAAGACTTTGGATACGCGCCTCGAATGGCTTGCGGAGTTCGCGGTATTTCAGGTGAACATCAATTCAGTGCTGGGAAGCGGCGTGAAGGACCCGGAAGATGCGCTGAAGATTGCGCACCGGGCAGTGGATCTGGGGTTTACGAGTACCGTGGGCATCATCCACGACGGAAATGGGCAATTGAAGCCGCTGGGGCCGCGCGAGTTGGAGATTTTTGAAGAGGTTATGACGCTGGGGAAGCGGTCGTTTTCGCGATTTAATGATTTTCAGCACAGCGTGGCGCGGGGCAAAGAGCATGATTGGCGCTGCCGCTCGGGCTCCCGGTATTTGTATATTTGCGAGGATGGACTGGTGCACTGGTGCTCGCAGCAGCGCGGGTATCCGGGGATTCCGCTGGCGCAATATACCGATGAAATGCGGCATCGCGAATACTACACAACGAAACATTGCGCGCCGATGTGCACGGTGTCGTGCGTGCAGCAGGTTGGGATCATTGATAACTGGCGCGGACCGCAGACGCTGAAGCCAAAGGCGATGGCGCCTCCTTCGCCGCAGGCCGAGTTGGTGCAAATCGGCAGTACACGAAGCGATTCCTAAGAGAGAACTAATTTCCGCTTCGCCTCGGAGGAGCTATTTTCTCTCCGCGCACATGGCTGGGTGTGATTGATTGACGGTGGGGCTGAGCATGCGAAGAATGAGAGCATGCCAGGCGCAGCGATTGAAATTGAAAATCTGACCAAGGACTACCCGTTCGGGTTCCTGCACCTTAAGAAAAAAAGGTCGCTGGAAGGCTTGACCATGCAGGTCGAGAGCGGCGAGGTGTTTGGTTTTCTCGGGCCGAATGGGGCGGGCAAGTCTACGACCATCAAATTGCTTGTGGGATTGATTTTTCCCGATGCTGGTTCGGCGCGCATTCTAGGCAAGCCGATCACAGACATCGAAATGCACCGCGATATCGGGTATTTGCCTGAGCAGCCGTATTTTTACGATTATCTGACGGCAGCCGAGGTGCTCGATTACTTTGCGCGGTTTCATGATTTGACGGCGACGGACCGGAGCGAGCGCGTGGCGAGCATGCTTAAGAAAGTTGGGCTGGAGACGGCGCGAAAAATTCAGCTGCGCAAGTATTCGAAGGGAATGTTGCAGCGCGTGGGTATGGCGCAGGCGATTCTGCACGATCCGAAAGTGGTGATTCTGGATGAGCCGATGTCAGGGCTCGATCCGATTGGGCGGTGGGAAGTGCGCGACATTATTTTGGAATTGAGGCGAGAGGGGCGGACGGTACTTTTCTCAACGCACATTTTGTCGGATGCGGAGATGCTGTGCGATCGCGTGGGCGTCATAGTGGGCGGGAAGTTGCGTGGCGTTGGCGCGCCAGGTGAGCTCGTTGGGATGAAAACTCAGGGAATGGAAATTCTGTTTGAGTTGCCTCGGAGTGGCGCAAACGCTGCAGGAGTGATTGCGAAGGCAACAAAGACGGGCGACCGTTACCGGTTGCAAGTCCCCGAGGAAGAACTGTACGCGGCGGTAGAACAGCTTCACAGCGTGGGAGCGAAGATTCTTTCCGTCGCGCAAGTGAAAGCATCTCTCGAAGAGTATTTCATGGACCTCATCGAAGCGGACCGGGCGCAAGCGGCCGCAGTCGAGGTGAGCGGGAAATGAGGCGGGCGGGCGCAGTAGCGTTGAATACGTTTCGCGAGGCGGTGCGCGACCGCGTTTTGTACAACCTTGTTTTCTTTGCGCTGCTGATGATGGCAGCGGCGATCTTTGTCGGGGGAATCTCGATCGGGATCGAAGAGATGGTGATCAAGAGCCTCGGCTTGAGTGCCATCAGCGTGATTGGTTTGTTGATTGCGGTGTTCATCGGCGTCGGGCTTGTCTACAAAGAGATGGACAAGCGCACGCTGTATGCATTGCTGGCCAAGCCGGTGCGGCGATGGGAATTTCTGCTGGGAAAATTCGGCGGACTGGTTTTGACGCTGGCGGTAAACACGCTGGCTATGGCCGCGGGGTTGTTCGTGGTGCTGATATATGTAAAGCATCATTTGGAGAGCACGGATGGCGTGCTGCTCATCGCGATTTATTTTATTTTGCTGAAACTGATGCTGGTCGTGGCGCTGGCCCTGCTTTTCTCGTGTTACACCACGCCTTTGCTGGCCATTTTGTATACGTCGGCGCTGTACATTGCCGGATTGTTCGTGGAGGAAATGCGAACTTTTCACTTCGCCATCCCGAATCCCGCGATGGAGGCTCTGCTGCGCGGACTTTCGTATCTTCTCCCGAATTTTGAAAATTTCAATGTGATGGCTGCGGCTGCGCACGGACGGGACATTCCTGGCGCTTTGATTCTGCAAAATACGGCTTACGCCGCGCTCTACAGCGGCATCGTTCTACTCGTGGCCGCTGCGGTTTTCTCGCGCCGGAATCTAAAATGAGTTCACAGAATTCGAAGAACTGGCTGCTGCTGGTTTTACTCCCGCTCGGATTTGCCGGAGTGTGGCAGCTTCAGAAGCGAATCGACGGCCAGCGGACTGCTTTGCATCAGGAGCGCGACGAGCTGGTACTGCGCTCCGGCAAGCTCGTGAAGGCGATGAGCCTCGAATACGCGCCGTTGATGGCGGACATTTATTGGACACGCGTGGTGCAATACTATGGCGACAAGCGCGCGAAGCATGACCCGAATTTCGAACTGCTGTGGCCGCTTCTGGATGTAACGACGACGCTCGATCCTAATTTGTTGGTGGCTTATCGTTTCGGCTCGACATTTTTGAGCGAGCCTTCTCCACGCGGAGCCGGACGCCCGGAACTCGGCATAGAGCTCCTGGAGCGGGGAATCAGAGCGAATCCCGAGTACTGGCGATTTTATGAAGACCTGGGATTCATCTACTACTTTGAATTGAAGGATTACGCAAAAGCTTCCGCGGCGTTTGCGGAAGGTAGCAAGAATCCGGAAGCGCAGATCTGGATGAAAATCATGGCGGCGAGAATCGCGGCCGAAGGCGAGTCTCTTCAAACATCGATATTTTTGTGGAACGAGGTCTATCAGACAACGAAAGATCCCCAAGTGAAAGAAAACGCGCTCATGCATCTTCAATTGCTTGGCGCTGAACAGGACTGCAAACAGCTCGATGCACTCGCGGATGAATTTCAGAAGCGGACGGGCCGGCGCCCAACGCGCGTCGAAGAACTCGTGCAAGCAGGACTGCTGCCGCGCGTGCCCCTGGATCCAGCGGGCTTTCCTTATGTCTTCGGGCCGGACGGCAAGGCAGCGTTGAATCTGGATAGTCCACTTCTAGAGCAACAACTATTGCACCAGGATTCAAAATAGCTTTGATGCGAATCTTGTCTTGATGAGAAGCACAGGCTGAAGCCTGCGACACTGTGCAACTAGTTGGTGCCTTCCTGCGTTTTTTCCGTTTGCTCGGTAGTGCAGAGGAGCGTCATTTGCGGATCGATGACGAGCTTGCGCGGCGCGATTTGCGCTGTGAAGTGGAAGGAAGTCTCCGGGCCTGCGGCGACGACGGTGCCGAGAAAAACATTGTGGCCGGAACCGTTGTTGGCATAGACCGGTACGCTGGCGATAAACGAATGCGGCACTCCGGTCTGAAATAGTTTTCCACGGACGACCTCGCCCTTATCGGTATGGTGCGTGGAATACTCCACGCGATAGTGGGGAATACTCGTGCCTCTCACCCACTGCTCGAAAAACCATTCCATCGAACGGCCACCTTCAAGGTCCATCGCGGGCGTCATGATGGCTTCGATTTCGCGCTGAAGATCGTCCGTGGAGAGCGCGCGGTACGCGTACTTTGCGGAAATCGTTCGGAGCAGGGCCACGAAACGCGCATCGGGATCCTTGGCACCCGGCTGACGCAGCATTTCGCGCAGCATGTGAATGACCCAGGAGCCTTTGCTATAAATCACCTCTTCGAACCCGCTCGGAGACTTTGAGGAATTCAACCGGTTGCCGAGAGGCAGCGCTCCAATTTCGCCCGCAGGCGTGTCCGAGCCAGGGATTTTCTCCTCGAGCTGTTTGCGATAACGATCAAGCCAGAGGTGCAGCTCATGGGCGGAAGGCTTTCTGGTGTCCGCGAAAAGGAGCGAGAGATAATTGGCAATGGCTTCGTCAATCCACTGATCCCGGTAACTGGACCAGCCGACCACGTTGCCCCACCACTGATGGGCGACTTCGTGATAGGGGACGATGTCCGTGAAGGCTTCTTGCCGCGCGGAGGAGAGGCCCGCGCGGTTTTGCGCCTCGGGAGTCAGGAATGAATATGTCGAAATGTAAAGCAGACCGGGCCAGCCCTGGCCAAAAGTGCCGGGAATCTGCGAGACGCTGAGCGTGCGATAAGGAAAGGGCCCGCTGAAGTTTTCATAGAAGCGAATGGAAGAATCGATTTCTTTGCCGAGCTGCTTTAGCGCGTCGGCGGGGCTCGGTGTCGGCGGTTGCATGGCAGCGCGGGGACTTCCGCTCGGCATTCGAAACGGAACATCGGCGGGTGGAAGCGAACTCTGGTCCGTCGCATCCATTCGGTTGGTCAAGGCTTGCTCGAGCTGTCGGTTAGCGTAGACGTCGATGGTGCGCGTTTCGGCGGTGATGGAACTGGAAGCGTACTCGCCCAGATTGAACCCAGCGATGGCGAGCGGCTTGTCGCTTCGCCAGTGTCCTATGCGCACCTCTCCAGAGTTCTGTTCATCGATTTTCGCGCCGGTGGCGACCAGTTTCAGATGGCGCGGCCAGCGCATGGTGAGGTCATACGACGCGAAGTCCGCTTGATCGCCCAAATGGGGATACCAGCTTTCACGCGCGCCGACGAAGAGCACTCCGTTGCCTGCGTCCTCAATGACATTGCCGCGGTAGCGAAAATGAATTGTGAATTCCTGGCCCTTCTGCGAGGGTTGCGGCAGTACGACATGCAGATAATCATTGCCTCGGACGCTGCGTTCCTGGAGGTTCATCCCTTCGTTTTGGAAATAGGGCAGCGGCTTGCCGTGGTCGTCCGAAACGGTCTCGGCGTGGAGCGCACGGGAAAGTTGGAAGGTCAGAACGCGCTCGCCTGAAGTTTCGGCGCGTAAGTGGACAGTTGCCGTGGCGTCGAGCGAATTGTCCGGCAGTACGGTGGTATCCAGCACATAGTCGAGTGCGCGGAAATTGACTGGCGGAGGAATGGAACCGGGGACGCTGTAGGAAGCCCAAATATCGTAATACATGTAGTTGCCAGATTTTCGGTGTTGGCCCATAAGGACCTGCTCTCGCCGTTGAGGGTCGAAGAGGAAATCGAAGGTGCCGGTCTCGACGCCTTCAAGTACCGCGCAAAAATAGGGTTTTGGATTTTGCGAGAGGCGGTCTTCGAGAATGCGCAAGGATTGGGAAGCATTGAGCTGCGCGACGAAGGGATCCGAGAGAGAAGTGAACGCGGTGTCCAGTGCCGGAACGAGATTGGCGGAATGAAACTGGCGGAGGAGATCGTCCGCGGCGTCATCGGTGAAGCGCACGTAAGCGCTGAGAAATTCCTGATCCAAGACGGGAGCTCCCAGAAAGTGAGCCATCTGCTGTTTTTCCACGGGTTCGCGAGGGAAGGCCAGGGCGTGGCCGCGGCCCGAGAAAACGAAGCCGGTGACGCGGCCGTCCATTGGAGCGAAAAAAGCGAGTTTGCCTTCTTCGAAATAAATTTCGACGTCGCCGCGGCGGAGTTCGATGCGGTTGGCGGTCGCAAGCTGGTAGGTGGCCGCAGGATCGAGTCGCAGGGCGTTGAGGGCGTCGTAGAGTTCGTGAGGCGACTGGTCGGTGGCGGAGGATACGGGCAGCGCAGCGAGACACCACAAGACTAGAAGTGCCATCCCTGGCCTCATGCAAGAAGTGTAGTCACATTCGGCATGGCAGAACAAGGCCATGAGGAGCACGAAGGCGAGGGGGATTAGAATTGGAAAATGGGTCATTCCACCTTATTTAGACGCGCTCGGATGCTGTGCGCCGTGGTGTTTTTTACGGCGGTTGGGGCGCACGCGGATACGATTGTCCTCAAAAACGGACGGCGGATTGTCGCGAACAATGTACGAGAAGAAGGCGACAAGGTTAAGTACGAGACGTCCGCCGGTGAGTTGAGCCTACCGAAGTCGATCGTCGACCATATTGAAAAAGGCGGCGGAGTACCGATGGGAAATTCCCCCGCGGCTGCTGCGGCAAATCTGGCCATTACGCCGCCGGCCATGGCCGCGACAAGCGAGAGCACGGAAATCGAGAGCGGCGCTGTACACGACGGCGCGATTGACCGGCAGTACATCGCGAAACTCGAAGGGGCGGCGAAAGGCGGCGACCCGCGCGCGAGTGCGAGCGCGGCGTTGGC
>Ga0210394_10006108_pt1 | contig 13156 bp, 32 predicted proteins | sample IncBWC12MmetaG_FD_160121 | JGI IMG/M metagenome (GOLD analysis project Ga0210394, IMG submission 160121) | Forest soil microbial communities from Barre Woods Harvard Forest LTER site, Petersham, Massachusetts, United States - Inc-BW-C-12-M | ecosystem: Environmental > Terrestrial > Soil >...
CCAGAAGCTCGGGAACGGGTACATGCTGGACCTCCGGACGAACCCGAAGCGCCCGCCTCTCCCGCGTCCCGTCCACGTCCCGAGCCCGTTCGCCGGTCAGGATCCCGACGAGTTGATCGACCGGATGATCGACGGCCTCGGCTCACTGGTCCGGTCCATCAACGACAAAGGGGCGGGAGAGCACTGGAAGGACGAGGACGACCGGAGGCAGGTCCGGGAAGCCTTCCGGATCATGTTCCCCGGCCTGACGAGCAGCGTCGATCGGCTGGTCTCCGACGAGCCGGAGCCGACCTACGAGGAGCCGCGGCACGAGCAACTCGTCTTCGAGACGAAGGAGAAGCTCTTCGAGTATCTGACGAAGAGCCTGTAGTCGGCGCGGCATCGGGAAGAAGGAGAGGGTCGTGGACTTCCATCTAGAACGAATCTCGGTAGGTCGATTTAGATTTATCGTTGACAGAGAACCTCAACAGTTCGGATTCTGTCGGTGTGGCTGCGGCCTAAAGACGGACATAGCTACATACAACGTACCGGGTAAAACTATTAAAGGTCAGCCTTTAAGGTACCGGTCCGGTCACGGAGCGATGGCAAAAAAAACTGAGAAAGAAGTTGTACTGAAAGGTACGTGCCTCGTTTGGATGGGAGTTAGAAGTAGCGAGGGGTACGCGATTGTCGGCCATGTGTATATCCACACACTTTTATACGAAAAATTAACCGGTCGCATTCCTGATGGCCTTGAGCTAGATCATCTCTGTCGAAATAGGTTTTGTATAAATCCAAGACACGTCGAGCCTGTGTCCCGTGCCGAAAACTGCAGAAGAGGTGATGGGACAAAACTTACGTATTCAGATGTCGCTCAAATAAAAAGCATGAGAGAAAGAGGGGTAACCTTAAAAACAATAGCGAAAATATTCAGCGTTGGGCATCCACACGTTTCTAGGATCTGCTCTGGAAAGGTATGGAAATGAGCGGAGGATTCGGAGAGCGGATAACAATGATCTGCGCTGTTTGCAGCTCCGCCCATCACGATAGCAGTAAAGAGGTCTACGTTCACGATGCGCAGACAGGGGCTTATAGGAAGGCGATTTGTCCGCTATGCGTCTGTCTTGATTGCTGCCAACTCCACAACGACCCGATCCGATCGAAGATCCGGCCGCTGATGATGGGCCAGACGCTCGCGCAGCAGTACCACCTGACCGTCGACGAGCACCTGCCTGGACAGCCTGCACGGAAACGGAACATCACGATCAAGGCGCCCGGTCCGCTCAACGTCCCGGAGGCGATCAAAGCGATGGGGGACCTGATGGGCCTGCAGGGTCCGGAGGCGCCTCCCCGCCACAACCTACAGCAGTCTGTTCCCTGTAACTGTAGTAAGAATGCCGTTTCGAAGTGCATCGCCTGCGAGATGCCGCTCTGTATCAAGTGCCTGAAGACTCATGACTGTGGATAATTCTCAAAGGAGGATCTGACGATGGACAGCGGCGTGACTTTCCTGATGACCCCGCTCCCCGGACAGCGGATCGTCGATGGCAAGGATCCGGACGACTGGGAGGACGGCTCGGTCCTGGCGCTCCGGAAGGGTGGCGACGAGGTCCTGTTCGCCTCCTGGGAGGTCGAAAATCCGAAGGGGATGACCTGGATCCCGGTCGGCGAGTTCTCGCCGGATCCGGAGTCGGTCCAGCCGCCGAACCTCGAGCGCGAGGAGGAGCACCTGGAGCCGCCCGCCGACGAGACCGGCGCATCGGAGCGTCCGTCCGCGGCCGGTCCGTTCGGACGTGGCTCCGGCAGCCTCCGGCGCCGTCCGGGGGTGGAGTAGACCATGGGCAAGAAGGGCAAGCCGGAGGAGTCCGAGCAGTTCGAGGTCTGGATCTCCTCGGTCAAGGGTTGGTTCCGCGTCGAGGAGAACGGAAACGAAGGTGTCTTCGTCAGCAAGAACCGGGCGATGCTGCTGGCGGAGTCGAAGTCTCACGGCGAGGAGGTCGTCGAGACCATGGTCATCTCCCGTCGGCCGATCGCCGTCTTCAACGGCGAGGCGATTGCCGTCAAACACCGTCTGGCCGCCGTTGGGAAGAAGGAGACAAGCAATGCCGAGGTTCACAGCGGTCGTAAGGATCAGGTCGACGTTCCGGAAGCCCGCCCTACAGACCAACCTGAAACCGGTCCTGGTGGGGCCGGACGGGAAGGAGCTCCCGAAGGACGATAGCGGTGCCTACATCGGCACCGGCACGCAGAAGTTCGAGAAGACGGAGACGGACTCGACGCACGACCCCCTGACCGACGAGGCCGGGAACATCGTGACGGCCGGGAACCCCGACGCGCTCCTCCGGAAGGTGAAGGAACACTTCGCCGCGGACGAGTTCGAGAACGTCAAGGTCCTGGAGGTCTCGATCCAGGAGACCCTGACCATGAAGCATGTGACCGGTGAGGAGCTCGCGAAGCTGTGATCGGGGGAACCGTGACAAACCCGTCCGGACTTACTAAGGATCCGATCGAAGGCGATGTTCCGGTCGCCTGCACGGTCTCAGGCGCCGTCTACACGCTCCGGAAGGTCGTCGGCGGGGAGACGCCGAAGGAGCTGGAGGTCGCCCTGCGCGGCCTCGAACGGGACGGCGTCAACATGCGCTTCGTCGGCGTCCCCTGCTCGGACTGCCGGTTCACGGTCTCGACGGACCGGGACCTCGGCAAGCGCTCGACCTGCGAGTACCGGCCCCTCCGCGGGCCTCTGTACGTCCCCAGACAGACCGGAGCCCTGCCTACCCAGGAACGGGGCTCCCCACCCCTCTCCTAACGCCAGGAGGGGCCCGGCCTTACACGGGCCCCTCCGGCGGCGTCAGGGGTGGGGTATTGGAGGTTAAATGAAGAAAGTCCAGCTAAGGAAGAGCGATCTCTTCGCCCTAGTGGATGATGAGGACTACGATCGAGTCTCGAAGTATAGGTGGACTCTTGAGATCCGAAAGAATGGCCTTCGGTACGCCAGGGCATCCGTCTCCGGAAAGGTTATTCGACTCCATAGATTCATCTTGAACCTACGTCCAGGCGTCGGCAGTGTCGATCATGAGGACGGAGACGGACTCAATAACACGAAGAAGAACCTACTGGAGACCACAAGGGCGGAAAACGTCCGGAATGGAAGAGTCCATAGCGACTCAACCTCAAGGTATAAAGGGGTCCTCCGGGTGAAGTTGAGATGGATGGCTAAGCTAATCCTTGGGACGTTCGATACAGAAGAGGAAGCTGCGGCGGCCTACAGGAAAGCATTCCAGGCGTACTTCGGACGCCCTCCCAGGTACCCATCTAAGGGGTAAATACCCCCTCTAGGGATGCACACAACTCTCATTGTGTGCAATATTCCGTTTTTTCGCCTTGACTACTGTACAGTAGTCGTATATAATCTGGTCATGACGAAGAAGGAGGTCCCCGTGAAGGCGGTCAAGATCAACCGGGAGGCGTGGCTCCGGGCGGCCTACGCGCTCCTCCGGAGGAAGCTCCTGAAGGAGGCGCCGGAGCAGGTCGCGCTCTCCTGGTCCTTCCCAGCCAAGGGCGGCACCTCGGCGAACCGGCGCCGGATCGGCGAGTGTCACTACAAGGGCGGCTCGGCCGACGGCGCGATCGAGGGCGACCGGGTCATCCTGATCTCGCCGACGCTGAAGTCGCCCCTGGAGCTCATCGAGACCCTCCTGCACGAGATGGTCCACGCGGCCCTGCCGATGGGCTGCGGCCACCGGAAGCAGTTCTCCCGCCTCGCGGCCCGGGTCGGCCTCGTGAAGCCCTGGACGGCCACCAAGGCCTCGCCGGAGCTCGCGAAGCGGATTGAGGGTGAGTTCCTGCCCGCCCTGCCCGCGTGGCCCGGCGGCCACCTCGTCATCCAGGCGACCCAGAAGAACCGCCAGCTGAAGGGCGTCTGCGAGTGCGAGCGGATCATCCGGGGTTCGGCTAAGCTCTTCGAGGCCGGACCGATCATCTGCGGCCTCTGCGAGGCGCCCTTCGAGCTGGAGGCGAAGTAGACGTGTACACGGACAGATCCCTAGGTCTTGCGATTCGATTCTGGATGCACGTTCAGGTGTCAACGACGAACGCCTGCTGGCTCTGGACGGCCTCAACGGTAAAGGGATACGGACAGATCGGAGCTGGTGGCACGGGCGGAAGGATGTTGAAGGCTCACAGGGTCTCCTGGGAGATGCATAACGGTCAGATTCTGGATGGGATGGGCGTTCTCCATAGTTGCGACACCCCCCTCTGCGTCAATCCGAAGCATCTTTTCCTTGGAACAACGGCTGATAACAATAAGGACATGGTCGAGAAGGGGAGGCAGGTAAGAGGGTCTCGTGTGGCCCATAAGACCAGCTTGACCGAGGCTAAGGTTTTAGAGATGAAGCTACTCCTTAAGATTGGACAGATCAGATCTGAGATCTCTAAGAAGTTCAACGTTACGATGAACGTGGTCAATGAGATAGCCAGCGGAAGAACGTGGAGGCATGTATGATGACGGAAATCAGGTCTCCTAAACTGTTTAACGGAAAATACACCGTCGAGTCCAAGGCGACCGGCGAGCACCGGACCTTCTGGGTCCGAACGCAGCCCACGGACGCCGAGTTCGCGCCCGGCAAGCGCGTCCTGGGGCTCCTGACCGGCACGCAGAACGACGACCCGGACCACTACACCGGCTTCGCCTTCGTCGACGACAGCGGGATCCACGTCTGGCGCTCGAAGGCCGAGAAGTCCCCGCTCTGGGGGCAGTACGCCGACCTGCTCTGGACGCTGGCCCTGGACGGTGCCCTATCGCCCTGGGCCGACAAAGGCTTCACGATCCTCATGGAGGGCGCCTGCGTGCGCTGCAATCGACCCCTGACCAACCCTCAGTCGATCAAGACCGGGATCGGACCGATTTGCGAGGGCCTGTAGGAGGAATTATGGTCGTGAGAAAAGGTGGCCCTAAGCACTTCTTCGATGGTCATTCAGACCCGGAGTGGATGGCGATGGCTATGTGGTGGGCTCTCACAAGATCGGAGACGTGCCACCTGCCTATCCGTCGTCCGATGCGCTGCACCTACATGTGGATGTGTTTGAATTGAAGGAGGAGACCATGTTCTGCGCCACCTGCGTCAGCTACCCGAACCACGTCAGCTTCGCCGCCGAGGTGATCGCCGACGACTACGGCAAGTTCTGCGGCAACGGCCTGCGCTTCGCCAGCCCGGACGAGGCGAAGGCGTACGCCAAGGACCTCTTCTCGCGCTGGACCGCCGTCCGGTCCTGGCGCGTCGTCCCGTCGACGGATCCCGTGAATCAGTAGAAGGAGGAGCCAGATGTCGTTTCCGCCGATTGTCCGCCGCGCGATCCTCGACCGCCAGCCATCCAGGCGTCGCCGCACACAGCCCGGGTCGACCGTCACCTCGGTCGTCGTCCGGCTCGCCGTCGCTCCGGAGCGGGTCCGACTGTTCAAGATCGACGCGCGTTACCGTCAGCTCAACCTGAGCACCAAGGAGCTGTCCTGTCTGCAGCCGATCCAGATCACGCTCTTCTGGAATCGCTACGCGTGCCGGTCCGTCCGGCTGATCATCAATCAGCGCCGGGCGTACCTGCTGTCGGTCACGGAGACCGGAATCGTCGTCTTCTCGTACTCGAAGATCTCTTAGGATGTGGCTATGATCCAGGTGATGATGCTCTGCTGGGCGAACGGACACGTCGGGGCGGGTGCCCCGCTGGTCCTCCTGGCAGCGGTCCTGCTCGTCGTCGCGCTGCTCGGCAGCATGTCGCGCGAGGAGGGCTCATGAGGTTATCCGACGTCAACCCCGCGAAGTGCCCGCACCTGTACGCCGCCCTGAAGCGCGGCCAGGAGCGCCAGTACGAGGGCTGGGCGCGTGTCGCCGAGCTGCGCCGGTCCGGACAGGAGGACGCGGCCGGTCGCCTCGTCCGGAAGCTGCTCGGCGTCCATGGGCCGCCGATGCCGGAGGAGGTCAAGGAGAAGCTCCGCCGGTACAACGAGGAGCACCGGGACGAGATCCGCGAGAGGCGTCTGCAGGCCGTCGCGACGCGCCGCCGGACGCTGGCGCTCCTGACGACGGGAAGGAGGATCGGACGTTGATCGAGACGAAGCTGAAGTGGACGGTCTACGTCGGCGGTCGCCTGCTCGATGTCATGACCGACGAGCAGGTCGAGGAGATGATCCAGACCTGGAAGGTGATCCTGATCGACGCGCGACGTGGGCTGATTGAGTTTTGAATGAGCAAGAAAAGGTACGAGGTAATGCCTCTCGAGCTTCGAATGCTTCGGTATATCGACTTCACGTCGACGTGCTGGAACTCAATGAAGGTCCCGACTGATCGTGGTTATACGCAGATCGGAACAGTTGACCAGTCGAAGCCTCCCGGGTCATACCACAAACTCAAGATGTTTCACGTCGCTGTCTGGGAGATCCTTAAAGGAAAGATTAAGGAAGGTCTTCAGTTAGATCACCTATGCCGAAATCCTCGCTGTGTCAACCCGAAGCATCTTGAGCCTGTAACTCCAAGGGTAAACACGCTTAGAAGTCTCGCTCCATCCGCCTTCAATTCGAGAAAGACGAAGTGTCTTCTTGGGCACCCATTCAATAGGGAAAACACCTACCGATATCGTGGGTATCGAGCATGTAAGATTTGCAGAAGAAGGCAGCTTAGAGAATCAAGACAAAGAAAACTCTACAGGACTGTAAAGGAGGGGATGCGCCCCTGCTGAGCGGTAACCCCTCTCTATCCGGGCCGGAGCACTTCGCTCCGGCCCTCCTCGCGGGCGGCCCGAGTGGACCGTCCACGAGGAATGAAGGAGGAGTTATAGCTATGACGACGAGCGACGAGAGGTACCCTCAGCACGCGAAGTTGAAGAAGGTTTCTGATAAGACGCAGTTCGTCCATGACTTTCTGACCTTCTGTGAAGGGAAGGGTATCAGCCTTCAGACTGAGGATGGCGTCTACAAGCGACACGCAGATCTGCTTTACGAGTTCACCGGGATCGACCAGTGGAAGCTCGAGGACGAAAAGCGGTCGCTGATCGAAGACTGCAGGAAAATGATCGACAGTAGCAGGAAGAAGAGGTGACCTGCCGCATCTGCCGTCAGCGTCCGGACTTCCGTGCGATCAAGCAGGTTCGCCTGCGCGCGGCGATCTACGGGATCGTCCCGTACGGACTCTGCCTGTGCGGAATGGAGGTCCTGCCGGACCGGAACGACGTAAACTACCGGAGAAGGTGGAAACGGGCCCTCTGGAGGGCCGTTTCCAGCGCCGGTAACCAGGGGTAATCGAGGGTGAAACGGTGACGAAGAAGGACAGGATCCGCTTCTGGAGCAAGGTGAAGGTCGACCCGACGACCGGCTGCTGGATCTGGACGGCGGCGGTCCGGACCTGGAAGGCGGAGCCATGGGATGGGGGCTTTGGCGCCTTCAAGCTCTACGGGAAGGTCGAGCGGGCTCACAAAGTCGCCTACCGGATCCTCTTCGGCTGCTGGCCGCCAAGAGGGAAGGTCCTCCGGCACGGCTGCGACAACCGGCGCTGCGTGAATGTCCTGGAACACATCGAGCCCGGGACGCAGAAGCAGAACGTCGCCGACATGATCGCTCGAGGAAGGTCGATTCAGCAGCGTCGAAAGGCTACAATTTCACAGGGAGACGAGAATGGGCAATCCGAACCTTCGCAAGGGCAAACCGAATCCGTACGGACCGACCGGCCTGTCGAGACGGGTTTTACTGCAGTTAGAGGACGGTCCCGCGACGATCAGTTCTATCCTTGGCGAGATGGTACCGCGCAGTGATGGGGTCAACCGTGGGACGATCCTGACGATCTTGAACCGGGCGATCCTGAACGGCCTCGTGACGACGAACCGCCTGGACGGCGCGAAGAAGCCGTACCTCTTCGAGCTGACGGACGGCGGCCGACGCCGGATCGAGTGGATCCACGGCACGAAGGCGAAGGTTAAAGCGCCGCCCAGGTCGAAGCTCCGGATCGTCGCGAACCCGAATGTCGAGGAGGATGAGTGATGGGCAAGCTCGACGGTGGCGAAATGAGCGACGACATCGAAGAGATCAAGGCTATGATCGCCGACGCCAATGAGGAGGCACTCCTGGCAGACGGCTTCGACGGCGCGCTGATCGGGTTCGTCGAGATTCCTGGGAAGCTGGTCGCGTTGTACGACAAGGAGAAGTGTATCGAGATCCTGATGCTCCGGGACGGCATGTCCTACGAAGGGGCCTACGACTTCTTCGAGTTCAATGTCCGGGACGCCTTCGTTGGCGAGGGGACCCCAGCCTTCGCGACGATCCTGAGGAAGTCTGCACACTAGATAAATTCTGTGCCGTAGGATATATAATCGTACAGCGGGAAGATAATAAGGAGTCGACATGCTTTCGTTGATGCCAGGGCTCATCTGCTTTCACGGGAAAGAGTCTGGGGTCATCCTGGCAATAAGCTCCGACGAGAAGTGCGCGCTATTTGCAGGGAAGGACATGACTCCTCTTCGGTGGGTAGAGATTGGTGAGATCACCGGGGATCCGGCTGCAATAGTCTCCGGAGATGACATCAAGAAGCTTCGCCCCAGGTAATCTTAGTGGAAGAAGATAAACAGCTATGAAAGTGATACCTAAGCTGTTCCATGGCACCTTGGTAAAGTACGTCTCAGATATCCTCGAAAAAGGTATCGAAGAGGGGGAAGGCTGGGGCGGCGCTGGAACTGTCGGTACGTTCCTTTCTGGGACACCAGAAGGAGCTCTGTATTGGGCGAAGCTCGCGTACATGCGGTACAACGACGAGAGGATGGAGGCTGACAGGTTCGATCGTGACCACGGCGATGAGGCAGACAAACTAATCGCCGTAATTGCCGTCCAAATACCTACCCACGCTGAAGATGAACTAAAGGCCGATGAGGAACAGTTCGAGGACGTCATGGCGGACTTTTCTCCGGACGACTGGAGGCAGTCGTTAAAGGAGATCGGAGACGTGCGTTTTGACGGCTCGATTCCTCCGGAGTGGATAAAAGAAGTTATTCGCCCAAGCGACGTAAAGACGTCTGGCCGTAGGTAATCTTCTCGGCAGAAGATAATAGAAAGGATTTTATGGCCGTACCAAAAGTCATCCGGAAGTTGCTTATCGGGAGTTACGTGAAGTTGAAGAAGCCGATCCATCGACACGACCTTCACATCCCAAAGGGAACTGTCGGATACATCATGAGCGTCAGCGAGCGCGGCACGTCAGCAATGATTGGCTTCGACGACGGAAGGAAGTACGGGAAGTTCGAGTGCTGGTTCAAGGATCTCGACCCCGCCTAGGTAATCTTCATGGAAAAGCCGAAGTTCCAACTCAAGCGCCAGGGAACCGTGATCGTCGAGTACGACGACGAGAACGGCTACACCGTCGGCCTGCCGGACGGCTCGGTCGAGTTCGCGACCAGCAGGAAGGGCGTTGAGAGGATCGCGAAGAAGTGGAGCAAGGAGAACATTCCGCCCGGGTACAACGGTGGACTCCTGGAGATCGACTACCGCAGCGAAGGCCCGCGCAAGAATCCGATTGAGGATCCGTTCATATTCCATCTGAAGCCTAGCGGCTGGACCGGTGCTCCTTGTCCGATCTGCGGCTGCGCGACCAAGAACCTCCGGGCAAAGCATCGGGCGTTGAAGGCAGATGAGGCGCACGAGTGGGGCGTCCCGTACATCAAGCGCGTCAGCGTGTCGTTCGGCGGGGACTTCTCCGACGAGCCTCTGAAGGAGTGATATGAGCCTTTCCTGCTACGACACCGTCGAGAGGCATGTCCGAGGTGAAGGGACTGACTACGGCACGACAGGATTCTTGATCCTAACGCACGGATCCCTTCGGCTGGTCTGGAGGCCCGGGAGCACGATCTGGGCTGGAATCGGCCGCACGGCATACTCTCCCGCGTGCCTTCAGGTCGAAGGCTATGGGTCGCGGGCGCTAAAAGGCACCGAACTATTAAGCGGAGGACGACTGACCGAGGATCGGTGGCTGTCGGTCAGGAAGAAAATCTCAATCCTCCTCTCAGTTCCTTTAGAGATGATCCCGGAGATGCTTCCGGAGCGTACAATCGAGTTCCCCTAGGTAATCTTCTTGGTGGAAGATAAACGATGCACATCAACACGCGCCAGTGGAGCCCATGGGACGGGTACTATTGGTGGCATCGCTGGGAGAACGGCCGGGCCGAAGTCGTTCCGGTCTTCGTCTCGAAGTTCAGAGCATGGCGCCCGGTTCAGCAGCGGCCTCGAGATGGCACAGTCGTTCGCCATAAGACAGGCGGCTTAAAGCGCGTTGCCTAGGTAATCTGTTCTGCGTACGATTATAGCTGCACAGATCTGTGATTCGGTGCCGGAAGAGAGGTAGGCGTGGTCGACAATCTGCTGCACTTCAGGACGATGTTCGGCGCGTCGCTCGGGGCGGTCATGCTGCTGGCCTTCTTCGTCGTGACCCGGTCGCGGTACTCGATCCTCCGGAAGTACTCGCTCCTGAGGGAACGTCCATACGGATGCAAGAAGTGCCTCGTCTGCGGCGGCGAGATTCGGGACCTGTGCAGCAGTCATCACAACCACGACTGGTGCCGCTGCGTCTGGCGCTAAACTCCGGGAAACCGTAGAATCATACCTGCGACCGGGCGCAGGGGGCTCGCCTGAAAGTCTACGCGATCAAGGGCTCGAACTGCCCACTTCGGATCCAGATCTCCGACGACGAGATTGTCGCCTGCCTGCAGTTCCGTGACGAGCGCGGGGATCCGTTCTACTGGAAGCTGGTCTCGGTCGACACGGCGACGAGGCTGATCTGCGAGTTCCAGATGACCGTCGCCTTCCTGCTGCCGGATACGCCGGAGGAGCAGATCACACCCGAAGCTCCTGGAGGGTCCGACGATTGTACCGGAGGGACTCGAAGCCCAGAACCTCCTGGGCGATCCGATCCGCCTCGTCCTGGACCGCCTGAGGTGTCCGCTTCGTCGTGATCGGCCGGGAATGCTCCGGATACCGGAGACGCTTGCCGACAATGTGCCCGAGTTCGTGCGCGGACATCCCGAGGATCTCTTCGTCGAGGAGTTCGATCTCGGCGGCCTTCGCGAAACAGACCGTGTACACGCGGTGATTCGTATGGGCGAACTGGCGCCATTTTGCGGCGTGATGCCGGTCCGCCAGCGGGCAGAAGGTGAACCGGACGGACCGGATCCATGGAAACCTAAGTGCCGCCTGCGCCCGGATCAGACCGAAGAGGACCTCGACTCGGCTCACGTCACTCCTCCACGGACTGGCGTCGGCCGGTCGGCAGCGGCGCCGTGTCGCGCTTGACGCGGTCGGCGATCGTCTTCAAGTGCCCCTCGATCTTCTCGAGGAAGCCGTCCTCGACCTGATTCTTCATGACCTCGACGATCGGCCGGGCCTCCTTCAGGAAGTCCTTGATCGAGTCCGTCGTGTACTGGTTCGTCTTGAGGCCTGTGTAGGCCATCCGGACCGTCATCGAGACCCGGCGGATGCTCGTGATCGTCGCCGGGACGATGAAGGCGAGGCCGAAGGTCATCAGGACGATCGCCATGACGGCCGGAGCGACCATTCCGATCGTACTGAGCTTCGTGTAGCCGAGAAACAGCGCGGCGCCGACAGCCCCAGCCAGGAGCGGGACCGTCGTCGACATGAGGATGCAGACCTTCCAGACGCGCCTGATCTCCCGGTCGAGCTCCTCCGGCGGGACGATATTCTCGAAGGTGATCGCCGGAATCTTTTGTGACTTGTCAAGTTCGTCCACGGCTAGATCCTCGTGGTCTGCTGGTTTTCATAGGGGTTATATTGATCCGTAAAGCCCGGCTCCATGAGCGGCGTGGACCGGCCGGGCGGCTGGAACGGGTTCTCCCGGGCCTTGAGCGGCAGGGAAAGATGAACTCCAGGTACGGACGGATCGATGAAAACGATCCGGAGCCAGCTCCCGTCGACCTCCTGGACCTTCACGACCTGAATGAGGCTGCCGGTCTCCTTGTGTTGCCAGACACGGGCAATCCTGATCGACCGTTTGTGGGTCCCAGCTCCGGGGCGATTCTTGATGATGATGTACGGCGCGTCAGCCATGTTCTAACCCTCCTTCTTCGTTTCGATCTTCTCGAGCTTCGGAAACTCCAGGTAGCCGGGCGCGCCAGGAAAGCCGAACATCCCACCCATGCCGACGACCGGCATCATCCGCATGACGACCTCTCGGCAGATGACGCAGTAGTCGATCCCCATGTACTGAGCCTGCGCGGTTCCACCGCAACGGAAGCATGGCTTCTTCTTGTGCAGGAACTTGAAGAAGTTCATCGGCCCCTGAGACTCTTGCTGGCCGCGTACGCTGGGTCGGTCTTCGACGCCTTCCAGTCAGAGATCTTCGACTTCGCGGACATCAAGAGACCGCCAACCGGGATCAGCCAGGACCACTTCGAGACGATGTTCTGCATCGCGACGACGTTCGGGTTGTTACCGGCGGCTGAGATGTCCGAGAGGATCGCAGGAGTCCCAGCGGCGGGTGCCGCCGCGGGGGTCGCAGCTGGAGTCAGTTGCGCCGGGAGCGGCGCCGGGACCGTCTGGCCGAGGCAGCTCCCGCCGCACTGACAGCCAGGACAGCAGGCACCGAAGCCGGAACGAAGCTCTGCGGCACGGGCGGTCGCCCGGGCGACGAGCGCGGAGGCCCTTGCCGGATCAACGCCGCGGGCGACGAGGCTTGCCCGCACGTCTGCGGCGGTGGCGGTCTGTTCGGCGGTCAGCATGGCTATTCTGCCTCCTCTGTCTCTGCGTCTTCCTTTTCGGATTCCTCGCCTTCCTCGTCGTCCTCTTCCTCCTCTTCGCCTTCCTCCTCTTCGCTGTCTTCCTCTTCGGACTCCCACTTCTCGACGAAGTCTCCCCACGACCCGACGACGAAGTCCTCCTCGTCCGTGTCGTAGCAGATCGTCTTGTCGTACGTGTCCCCGAGGTTCACGTACAGGAGGATCGTGTCCCGCCAGTACTTGCCGAGATCCGCACCCTCCCCGGAGACACCTTCGACGCCGTGGCCGTCCAGTATCTTGTCCACCGTCTCCATCGCTTCGTTCACGGCCTCCAGGAACTCGTCGTCGTTCTCGGAGACCTTGTCCGGACGGGCCAGCGCGTCGGCGAGCTCGCGAAGCTTCTCGGAGTCGATCTCCGGGAATT
>Ga0210394_10006109_pt1 | contig 13156 bp, 6 predicted proteins | sample IncBWC12MmetaG_FD_160121 | JGI IMG/M metagenome (GOLD analysis project Ga0210394, IMG submission 160121) | Forest soil microbial communities from Barre Woods Harvard Forest LTER site, Petersham, Massachusetts, United States - Inc-BW-C-12-M | ecosystem: Environmental > Terrestrial > Soil >...
TTACCGTGGATGGCGGCTTCGATGGCGAGCTGTTGCCGCCAGGTGCGCGGCCGGATTTGAGCGTCGAGGGCACGGTGGAAATCGAACGTCTCACCGACGTTCTGTACGTGGAGCGTCCGGTTCACGGAGAGGCCAACAGCACTGTAGGCCTTTTCAAGGTCGTGGACGACGGCAAGGAAGCCAGCCGCGTACAGGTGCAGCTGGGCCGCTCGTCGGTGAACACGGTCGAAATTCTGAAGGGCCTCGAGATCGGGGACAAGGTTATCCTCTCCGACATGTCGGCCTGGGACAATTACGACCGCGTGCAATTGAAGTAGCCAAGGGAACTTTTCGAGGTGTTGGGCTCGTATCTATATTCGGCAGAAAGATTCGAAGGAGCGAAGAATGAACACCACGGAGCAAGGCCTGATTCGTCTCGAGGGCGTAACCAAGGTCTTTTACACCGACGAAGTGGAAACGCATGCGCTCAGCGGCGTCCATCTGGAGATCAAGAACGGCGAGTTTCTTTCGATCGCCGGGCCTTCCGGCTGCGGTAAATCCACGCTGCTTTCGATTCTCGGCTTGCTGGATTCGCCGACCGAAGGCAGCTACTGGATCAACACGCAGGCGGTGGCGAATCTTTCGCTTTCGGATCGCACGCGCATTCGCAACCGCGAGATCGGTTTCATCTTCCAGGCGTTCAATCTGATCGGCGATCTGACCGTGTTTGAAAACGTTGAGTTGCCGCTCACCTATCGCAGCATGGCCGCGGCCGAGCGCAAGAAGCGCGTCCAGGAGGTTCTTGAGCGCGTGGGCATGGCTCATCGCATGAAGCATTACCCATCGCAGCTTTCTGGCGGTCAGCAACAGCGCGTGGCTGTGGCGCGCGCACTCGTCGGTTCGCCTTCCATTCTGCTAGCGGACGAGCCGACCGGAAACTTGGACTCGAAAAACAGCGAAGCTGTCGTGGACTTGCTGCAGCAGCTTCATCGCGAGGGCGCCACGATCTGCATGGTTACCCACGACCCGCGTTACGCCAGCATCGCAGACCGGACCATTCACCTCTTCGACGGCCGCATCGTCGAGGAAACCCTGGGCACGCGCACGGCGACCGTCTAGACGGCTTCTGAAAAACTGAAAACGTCCAGTGTCCGAAAGCAGCGATTCGGCGCCGCGGGACGGGTGTGTTTGGAGGCATTCAGAAAAATGGAAACCCTGATTCAAGACCTCAAATATGCAGTGCGCATGTTGATAAAAAGTCCGAGCTTCACGATTATTGCCATCCTGACTCTAGCGCTGGGAATCGGCGCAAATACCGCCCTGTTTTCCGTCGTTAACGGTGTGCTTCTCAGGCCTCTACCCTATTCGCAACCGGACCGCCTGGTCGTGTTATCCGAAAAGACAGCCAACTTTGAAAGCTCGTCAATCTCCTATCCGAATTTTCTGGATTGGCAACGGAGCAATTCCGTTTTTTCTTCTGTGGCGGCCTATCGCAGCGACGACTTCAGCATCACCGGGAGCGGGGAGGCTGAGCGCGTACGTGTGGGCATGGTCTCCGCTGGCTTCTTCGAAATTCTTGGTGTGAATCCGGTTCGCGGACGGCTTTTTAGCGTCGAGGAGGATCGTCTCAACGGGGCACCGGTGGCTCTGATTGGTGCTGGTCTCTGGCAGCGAAAGTTCGGCTCCGCGCCGGACATGGTCGGAAAAACCATCACCATGAACGGCAGCGGTTACACGGTGGTTGGCATTGTGCCCGCGAGATTCCAGCTAGAATCCACAAATTTTGGCGTCAAAGATGTTTTTGTTCCCATTGGACAGAACAAGGACCCTCTGTTTCATGACCGCGATGTGCACGAAGGCATGCGAGCGCTCGGCCGTCTGAAGCCCGAAGTGACGCTTACCGCAGCCCAAGCGGACATGGACCAGATTGCAAGCAATCTTGCCGCGACCTACCCCAATGCCGATAAGGGGGCAGGTATAGCGATCGTGCCGCTCAAGAAGGACATCGTCGGCGACGTCGAGCCGTTCTTGTTGGTACTGCTGGGCGCAGTCGGCTTCGTGTTACTCATCGCTTGCGTCAACGTCGCGAACCTGCAACTCGCTCGTTCCACAACACGCGCTCGCGAATTTGCGATTCGCTCTGCTCTGGGCGCGAGCCAGTCACGCGTGATTCGCCAGCTTCTCACGGAGAGCATTTTGCTCGGGCTGGCCGGCGGCACACTCGGCTTGTGGCTGGCGGCGTGGGGTACTCAGGCGGCGCTGCGAACCTTGCCCGAGACTTTGCCACGAGCGCAAGACGTGGGCCTGGACGGGCGCGTTCTTATTTTCACTTTGTTTGCTTCCATCGTGGCCGGCGTGATCTTCGGTTTGGCGCCCGCTCTGAAAACGGCTCGACCGAACCTGCAAGAAACGTTGAGGGAAAGTGGCCGCGGAGCGAGCGGCGCGAAGCACCGCGCGCAGGGCGTTTTCGTTGTGATCGAAATGGCCATGGCACTAATTCTCTTAATTGGCGCCGGGCTGATGATTCGCAGTCTGGTTGATCTTTGGAGCGTCAATCCAGGATTCAATCCGCGCGGCGTTTTGACGTTTGCGGTTTCCATGTCGCCTTCTCTTGGCGCAACTGCGGCGACCAGCCGCTCGGCGATTCGCCAGTTGGACGAAACATTGCGGGGCATTCCGGGGGTAGAAGCCGTCACCTCCACCGGTGGCGCACTACCCATGACTGGTGACAACGAGTTTCCGTTCTGGCTAGACGGCCAGCCCAAGCCCGCCAATGAGAGCGAAATGAATGTGTCACTTTTTTATCTCTCGGGCCCGGAATACTTGAGCGCGATGGGAATTCCTTTGCACCGCGGGCGTTACTTCACCGCGGATGATAACGAACATTCAGGCCCCGTCATGGTGATTGATGAGAGCTTCGCGCGCCAATTTTTCCCAAATGAAGATCCCATCGGCAAGCATATTCATATCGGCATCCTTGATGCCGCGCCGGAAATTGTCGGTATCGTCGGCCACGTGAAGCACTGGGGCCTGGACACCGACGGCGACGCCAAGCATCCCATCGTCGCGCAGGCCTATATGCCCTTCATGCAGATCCCCGATAAGTTTTGGACCGGACCTCCGCAGACAGAAGTGGTGCTGCGGACAAAAGGGTCGCCGGCAGCTCTGGCACCGGCCATTCGCCAAGCCGTCGAGAAATTGAATGGCGAAAACGTGATCTACGAAACTAAGCCGCTCGAGCAAATCGTGGCGGAGTCCCTGGCGGCACGACGCTTCTCAATGATCTTGCTCAGCGTCTTCGCCGCACTGGCACTACTGCTATCAAGCATCGGCATTTACGGAGTGATTTCATATGTCGTAGGCCAGCGCACTCACGAGATCGGCATTCGCATGGCGCTCGGCGCGCAACGCAGTGACGTCTTGCGTTTGATGCTGGGCGAAGGGATGAGAATGGCGCTCGTCGGCGTCGCCATCGGTGTTGCATTGGCTCTAGGACTTACGCACATCATGGTCAAAATGCTTTTTGGTGTTAGCGCCACCGATCCTGTGACCTTTGCCTCTGTGGCGATTGTCTTAAGCGCCGTAGCGCTCGCCGCCTGCTACATTCCAGCGCGCCGTGCGATGCGCGTGGACCCAATCGTTGCACTGCGTTACGAATAGAAGGAGCCTGCGGATGGGAAACCTGCTGCAAGACATTCGATTCGGATTGCGCACGTTGGCAAAAAACCCCGGTTTTACGCTCGTCGCCGTCCTGACCCTCGCGCTCGGTATCGGCGCCAACGCCGCGATTTTTTCGCTTACGGACCAAGTCCTGCTCCGCTTGCTTCCCGTCGAACGCCCGCAGGAGCTTGTAGTCCTCCATTCCCCAGGAAAAAGCCATGGACGCACCTGGAATGACATTGAGGGTGGACACTCCTTTTCTTATCCGATGTACAAGGACCTGCGCAACCGCAATGAAGTGTTCGCCGGGCTGCTCGCTCGCTACCACGTGCAAGTGAGCGTCGCGGGACAAGGACAGTCTCAACTCGCCGAAGGCGAACTCGTTAGTGGAAATTACTTCCGGGTGCTGGGCGTGCAGCCGGCCCTCGGGCGAGTCCTTAGTTCGCAAGACGAAACTGCTCCGGGCGCCAATCCCGTGACGGTGCTTAGTTGTGGCTACTGGAAGCGCCATTTCGGCGGCGACCCGAACATCTTGAATAAGCAACTCACGGTGAATGGCAATTCCCTCACCGTAGTCGGAGTCGCGCGCTCAGGCTTCGCGGGCGTGCAAGTGGGCTTGGTTCCCGACCTGTTCATCCCGATCACCATGAAGGCGGCGATGACGCCGAATTGGGATGGGCTCGCTGATCGAAACGATCATTGGGTCACGATGTTGGGCCGGCTGAAGCCGGGACTCTCCGCTGGTAAAGCTGAAGCCGGAGTGGCGCCTCTGTATCACGCGATTCTGGAAGGCGAAGCTCCTGCGTTGAAGCTCTCGTCGAGGGATCAACAGGAATTTCTCAATCGCAAGATGATATTGGACACAGGATCTCATGGGCGGCCCGTTCTGCAGCACGATGCGAAGCAACCGCTTCTTGTACTCATGGCAATGGTAGGACTGGTGCTTCTGATTGCGTGCGCGAATTTAGCCAGCCTGTTGATCGCGCGCGGCGAAGGCCGGCAGAGGGAAATCGCACTGCGCCTTGCGCTGGGTGCAGGCCGCGGGCGGCTGGTGCGTCAATTGATGACCGAAAGTGTGCTACTCGCTATCGCAGGTGGCGCGGCAGGTTTGGCGCTTGCTTCATGGACGCTGAGCCTGATCGTGAATTCGATTCCGGAAGATGTAGGCGCGTCCGGTCTCACGCGCCAGCTTGATTATCGCGTTCTGATTTTTGCCTGTGTGGTTTCGGTGGTTACAAGTGTGTTCTTCGGACTGGCACCCGCGATACGGGCCACCCGCACGGATTTGCAAAGCGTGCTGAAAGACCAAGGCTCCAACGTTTCCGGCGGAAAGGCCAACGTACGTGTGCGCAAATCCCTGATGATCTCGCAAATTGCATTGACGGCGGTGTTGCTGGCGGCCGCCGGGCTATTCGCACATAGCCTGTTTAATCTGAAGTCGCAGGACCTTGGCGTTCGTCCAGATCACGTGCTGGAATTTTCGATTTCGCCGGAATTAAACCGCTATGCGCCCCCGCAGACAGCCTCGCTTGTGGAGCGCATACGAAAAAGCATGGAATCGCTCCCGGGCGTGCGCTCAGCCAGCGCTTCGCAAATAGCGGTGCTGGCAAATAGCAATTCGACCTCCAATATTACGGTCCAGGGATATAACGCACAGGAAGACGAAGACATGAACGTCAACCAGAACTGGGCGGGTCCAGATTTCTTCGCAACCATGGGAATTCCTTTGCTGAACGGACGGGAATTCACGGAAGCCGATTCCAGCACGTCGCCCAAGGCTGCGATCATCAACGAAGCCATGGCGCGCCGCTTTTTCGCGGGGCGCAATCCCATCGGTCAGCACTTTGGTTTCGGCGGTGGCAAAGACGTCAAGATTGATATCGAAATCGTGGGTGTCGTAAGGGACAGCAAGGATATTGACGTGCGGGAGAAGGTTTCTCCTTACGTTTTCTTGCCTTATTCGCAGAGCGAGCACGCTGGAGATGCGACGTTTTACGTGCGAACGAACCAGGATCCCACGGCCCTCGCAATCAGCGTACGCAACTTGGTTCAAGGTGTTGACAGCAACCTCCCGGTCTACGACGTGAAAACGTTGACCGCGCAGGTGGACGACATCATGTTCACTGACCGCCTCGTAACTGTCTTTTCTCTGGGGCTTGGCTTGCTCGCCTCGCTTTTGGCCGCGGTGGGGCTCTATGGGGTCATGGCTTACGTGGTCGCGCGCCGCACGCGGGAAATCGGGATTCGCATGGCGCTGGGTGCTACGCAGACCAGCGTCGCGTGGATGATCCTGCGCGAAATTCTGGGCATGTTGGCTGCGGGCTTGATCATAGGTCTTATCGTTGCATACGGCATCGGGCGCGTGATCGAATCGCAACTGTTCGGAGTAAAGGCCAGCGACCCATTTGTATTTTTCATTGCGGCAGGCTTGCTTGTTGGTGTGGCTTTGTTGGCAGGATGGTTGCCTTCCCGCAAAGCGGCGGGCGTCGATCCGATGGTCGCGCTGCGTTACGAGTAACAGAGAGTTCGCCAAGGGCGGCCCCGCGGAGGATCAGCGATGGTTGATTGGAACGATTGATACAGTTCTTTAATGATTGCATTACTCATCATCAACGAGTCTTCACGAGTCACGGAGTAAAAATGGAAACGTTGCAGCAGGACATTCGTTACGGCGTCCGCATGTTGGCGAAAAATCCCGGATTCATGATCGTCTCGATCATCACTCTGGCGCTCGGCATCGGCGTAAACACAGCCATTTTCAGCATGGTGGATGCGTTTCTCCTGCGGCCGTTGCCCGTCAACGATCCCTCAGGAATCGCAGTTCTGGCGTATCAGCAGCAACACCAGAACATACAGACTCAATTTTCCGTCGCTGACTATCGGGACATCCAGAATCAAACCTCCGGCGTGTTCTCCGAAGTGTTCGGCTATGTATTCGGAATGGACGGTCTGAGCGTGGACGGCAAAGCCGACCGCATCATGACGAATTACGTGACCGGGAATTATTTCTCCGCCCTGGGAATTAAGCCGGCATTGGGACGTTTCATTTTGCCGTCGGAGGGAGGAGTCGCCAACGCCGACCCGGTAATGGTGCTTGCTTATTCATACTGGCAAACGCACTTCGGCGGCGATCCCCAAATCGTTGGACGGAAGGTGTCCGTCGATGGCCATCCGGTCACGATCATCGGTGTTGCTCCCAAAGGGTTTGTGGGCGTGTACCCGATTATAAGCGTCCAGGGCTATCTACCGCTTGGCATGCTTCCGATTGAAGGCCAAGCCGCTGACTTCATGACCAATCGCCAAATTCGCGGCACGCCAGTCCTCGCTCGCCTGGGCCCGGGACCACACTCGCCCAGGCGCAAGCCGTCTTGGCGATTGTTTCGCAGCGTCTGTCGCAGGAACATCCTGACGCCGACAAAGACTTGAGCGTGCAAGCCTTCCCTGAACTTCGCGCCCGGCCCAATCCCGATCCCAACAACACAGTGCTCGTAGTGGGCGGCCTCTTCCTGGGTCTTGCGGGAATGGTGCTACTGCTCGCCTGTGTGAACGTCGCAAACATTCTGCTGGTGCGCGCCACCGTCCGCGAGCGCGAAATGGCTATCCGCGCGGCCTTGGGCGCGGCGCGCCATCGGCTGATCCGGCAGCTGATGACGGAAAGCATCGTCCTGGCTTTGCTCGGAGGAGTAGCAGGAATTCTGCTAGGTATTTGGGGAAGCTCCATGCTGGCTTCCGTCAATATTCAGACGGATCTGCCCGTTAATTTTGATTTCGGATTCGACTGGCGCGTCTTTGCGTACGCCACCGCGGCTGCACTCGTAACTGGCGTCGTCGTGGGAATCGTTCCGGCGATCCGCGCCTCGCGTGGGAATCTCAGCGCGATACTCCATGAAGGCGGCCGCGGCGTAGTCGGGGGCAAGAACCGGCTGCGCACCACGTTGGTGGTGGCACAAGTGGCTGGTTCGCTGATGCTGCTGGTCATCGCCGGACTTTTTACCCGCAGTTTGAGCAAAGTGCAGCGCACCGATCTTGGATTCAATCCCGATCATGTCCTGAACTTGGCGATGGATCCCAATGAAATCGGTTACAACCCGGCGCAAACGCGCGACTTCTACAAGAATCTTCTAGGGCGCGTGCGCAGTATTCCGGGAGTCGTATCGGTTTCCGAGGCCAGCTCAACACCGCTCGGCTATTACAACAACGGCGATAATCTGTCGATCGAGGGATATCAACCGCCTCCGGGCCAGCCTGCCCCGTCGTCTTTGTACGTCGCGATCTCGGGTGATTATTTTCAGACGATGGGAATTTCCATGCTTCGCGGGCGAAGCTTCACCGGTGCCGACGACGAGAATGCCCAGTACGTGGCCATCGTTAGCAATGAAATGGCCAAGAAGTTTTGGCCCAACATGGATCCGATCGGCCACCAATTCAAGATGGCCACCGAAGACAAACATTCCATCGTAGTGGTGGGCGTAGCAGGAGATGCTCGCTTCCAGGGCGTGACGGGCCAGATCAACCCCGTATTCTACGTCCCCTTCGCCCAGCACCAGGTGGGAAACTCGCTCGAGATACTTCAGATTCGCACCGCTGGCTCCAGTGAGACGATGACTCCGGAAATTGAACGCGAGATTGAGTCGCTCGCCCCGCAGTTGCCATTGTTCGACGTACAGACAATGAACCACGCTCTTAACACTCTCAACGGTTTGTTGTTTTACAAGATTGGAGCGGTGTTGGCGGCTGTATTGGGGATTCTCGGTCTCATTCTCGCCATTGTCGGCGTGTACGGAGTCGTTTCCTACGCTGCCAGCCAGAAAACACACGAAATTGGCGTGCGTATGGCGTTGGGCGCGCAGCCGCTGGACATTCTAAGAATGGTTTTTCGAGAAGGATTTCTAATCGTCGCTGTAGGGCTGATCGTGGGCATTGCTGGTGCGCTTGCGGTGGGCCGCGTAGTTGGGAGCTTCTTGACGGTCAGTGCCCAGGATCCAGTGACTTATGTGGCCGTCACTGGGCTCCTGACGATCGTTGCGCTCGCGGCTTGTTTCATTCCCGCCCGGCGCGCCATGTGCGTGGACCCGATGGTAGCGCTGCGCTACGAGTGACGATTTTGAGACATTCGAATCTGTTTTTCGCTGCAGCTGGGAGTTTGACACTGAGCGATCGTCACCCAGCGCCTCATCACTCGCCATAGTATTCGGAGGATGCGATGGGAGCACTGCTACAAGATCTGCGTTACGGTGTCCGCATGCTGGCGAAGGGTCCCGGTTTCACGGCTATTGCCGTCATCACTCTGGCGCTGGGAATCGGCGCGAACACCGCAATCTTCTCGGTAATCAATTCCGCGCTGCTGCGCCCATTGCCGTTTCACCAGCCTCAACGTCTCGTCGCGCTGTGGGAGACAGAGCGCGCGCCCGGAAATTTCCCGCTCACGGGTCCGGATTACCTGGATTGGCAATCGCAGAACCGCAGTCTCGAAGCCACCAGCCTCTATTCCTGGGAACGGTCTTTCAGTGCGAGCGGTGCGGGCCAGCCCGAAGCCGCCGCCGTGGTCAGCACGCAGGCTAGTTTTTTCTCCGTCCTGGGCATCGACCCTAAAGTCGGACGCGCCTTCGATTCCGGCGAGGATCAGGCAGGCAAAAATCACGTCGCAGTTCTGAGCAATGGTTTTTGGCAGCGCCATTTCGGCGGCCGCCCCGACGCGCTCGGCCAAACCATCGAGCTCAACGAAGAACCCTACTCCGTCATCGGCGTCATGCCCGCATGGTTTAATTTTCCAGCGACGACGGACATCTGGGTTCCGATGGACATGGCTCCGAAAGAACTCGGCTCTCGTGGGTCGCATTCTTTTCGCGCGATCGGGAGACTCAAACCGAGTGTCACGTTCGGTCAGGCGCAAGCGGAACTCTCCGCCATCGCCAAGCAGTTGGGAAAACAATATCCGGACAGCAATGAACACACGGGTGCCGTCGTCGTCTCTTTGAAAGAGCAGCTTACAGGCGACTCCCGGCCGAGCCTCTTGATTTTGCTTGGTGCCGTCGCCTTGGTATTGCTGGTGGCCTGCGCCAACGTGGCCAATCTCATGCTCGCGCGCGCGACCGATCGCCAGCGCGAAATCGCCGTCCGCGCTGCAATGGGAGCCGGACCATGGCGTCTCGCACGTCAATTACTCACGGAAAGCATCATGCTTTCCTTCGCGGGTGCTGTGCTGGGACTCCTAGGAGCGGCCTGGGCAGTCTCCTTCTTGCAGTCCGCCGAAAGACTGCCGATCCCACGGGCAAATCCGATCCAGGTGGACGTCCCCGTCCTTCTGTTTACGGTCGGCGTCAGTGTCTTGATTGGCGCGCTGTTCGGCCTCGCGCCGGCGTTGCAATCTTTCCGCCTGAATCTTAGCGAGGAACTGAAATCGAGCGCGCAAGCAGTCGTCAGCCCCTCCGGAACGCGCCGCTTGTTGCGCGACGTGCTTGTGGTGAGCGAAATTGCGGCTTCGCTGGCTCTGCTCGTCGGTGCGGGCCTCTTGCTGCGCAGTTTTTCGCGGCTGCGCAATTCTGAGATTGGCGTGCAAACTCAGAACGTCATCACCATGGGCGTCGTCTTGCCCCGAGCGAAATACACCACGCTCGCTGCCCGCCGCCAGTTCTTCGATCGGCTCGTAGACCGACTTGAGCACGAACCCGGCATACAAGCCGCCGCCATCTCCACGGAGATTCCCCTTGAGGGTGGCAACAATGGGTATGTGACTGTTGAGGGGCAGGACGATCCCACTTTCGCGAATCAGCTTGTCGAGTGGAATAACGTCACTCCGGATTACTTCCGCGCCTTTGGCATACCCATTCTGCACGGACGCATCTTCACTCCTGAAGAAGTGGAACGCACCGCTGCGGTGAACGTGACATTGGATGAACTTCAGAAAAGTGATCCGGACATGAAAGCGGTGCCAGCGGATCTCGGTTTTGTTGCGGTCATCAATCGCAAAATGGAGCAATTGTATTGGCCCAATCAGGATGCGGTCGGCAAAGCATTTAAGAGCAATGGGGTTTCGGTCGCAGTGATCGGCGTGGTGGGTGATGCAAAGGAGTGGGACATTCGCCATGACATGGTCCCGCAAGCGTATTTCCCACTAACCGCCGCTCTCGACTACGAAGGCTTTGGCGGCCGCCTGACGGTCAAGACCGGCATCCCTCCGAGAAATGTTCTGGGACCGATTCGGTCCGACCTTCGTGCCCTCGATGGCGGCCTGGCTGTGTTCCGTCCGCGCACCATGGACGAAGTCGTCGCCGACGCAATGCAAGATATCAGCGTACAGACCCTTCTTCTCGGCCTTTTTGCTGCGCTTGCGTTGCTCTTGGCCGCCGTGGGAATTTATGGCGTGATGGCGTACGTCGTCACCCAACGCACGCACGAAATCGGCGTTCGTATGGCGCTCGGTGCGCAACAAACCGACGTGCTGCGGCTGGTCCTCAGCTACGGCTCCAGATTGGCCGCGCTAGGCGTGGGTATCGGCGTGGCTGCCGCCTTGGCGCTTACTCAATTAATGCGCAAGTTGCTCTTCGGCGTCAGCGCTACCGATCCGCTCACTTTCGTCGGGGTGGCGTTGCTTCTGGCGTTGGTCGCGCTGGCCGCCTGCTACATTCCCGCTCGCCGCGCCTCGCGCGTGGATCCTATGATTGCGCTGCGATATGAGTGATAGCGGCGACACACGCAATGGTACGCGGCGCCGTTTCGCTCGAGTTTTTGGTAACACGAGCCACCAATCCCAAGGCCAAAATCAAATCGCGAATCACGGAGCACCCCACACATGGAAGCATTTCCGCAGGACGTGAAATACGGCATTCGCATGCTGGCTAAAAACCCGGGCTTCACCGCCATCGCCATCCTCACTTTGGCCTTGGGTATCGGCGCGAATACCGCAATATTCTCCGTCATTAACGCAGAGATTCTCCGCCCGTTACCATTCCGTGATCCTGGGCAACTCGTGAATGTGGCCACTGCTAACGCGAAATTCCACACCACGAGTGGCGCGGTTTCTTACCCCGATTTCGCGGATTGGCGTTCGCAGAATCACGTTTTCCAGCAGATGGCTGCGTACATCGATTCCAGCGTCACATTGACGGGCGTCGAAGAGCCGGCGCATCTGCAAGCGCCTACTGTTTCCGCCAGCATGTTCAATCTGCTGGGAGTTTCTCCGGAATTGGGCCGCACGTTTGTTCCCGAAGACGATGAACCGCACCATCATGTCGTGATCCTCAGTCACCGATTTTGGACGGAGCGCTTTGCCGGCGATCCGAAAATTATCGGCCGCGTGATCACACTCGATAACAGCGCGTACACAGTCGTGGGCGTGATGCCCGCCGGCTTTCAATATCTGCTGCAACGCGAATCGCCGGCACTGTGGACCGCGTTCGGACCCACGCTGGAATCCACCCCCGATTCGCCCTCGATGGCCACCGAGCGCGGCGCGCATTTCTTGAGAGTTATCGCACGTTTGAAGCCTGGTGTCTCGGTCGCCGAGGCGCAGGCCAACCTGGATGTCATCGCCGCCTCGCTGGCCAAACAGTATCCCGACACCAACAAATATTTCGGCGCACACGCTACCTCTGAGCAGGAGCAATTGACCCACACCATTCGTCCTGCGCTGTTCGTCATGATGGTCGCTGTGGGGCTTGTGCTCTTGATCGCCTGCGTCAACGTCGCGAATCTGCTGCTGGCTCGCGCCACGGCGCGCACCCGCGAAATTGCCATTCGTACCGCGCTTGGCGCCGGACGCAAGCGGGTAGTTCGCCAACTCCTTACCGAGAGCCTTCTTCTCGCACTGATGGCTGGTGCATTCGGTTTGCTGTTAGCTGTTTGGGGCAACGCAGTGCTGGTGCGCTTCAGCCCTGAAGATTTGCCGCGGGTCGCGGACATTCAAGTGGACGGCTGGGTCCTGGCTTTTACTATGGGAATCTCGCTGGTTACCGGAGTGCTTTTCGGGTTGGCGCCAGCCCTGCAAGTTTCGCATGCCAACATCGTCGATGCGCTGAAGGAAGGAGCGCTCAGCACTACTGCTGGGCGGGGACGCCATGCGCTGCGCAGTACGCTGGTAATCGTCGAGATGGCCCTGGCGTTCGTGCTCCTGGCGGGCAGCGGGCTTCTGATTCGCAGTCTGGTGCGCTTGCAGAACGTCAACCCAGGCTTCGATCCACGCAATGTCATGACCTCCAACGTGGATTTGCCGGACGCGAAGTATTCAGACGCAAAGAAGGCGCAATACTTCAAGGACCTGATGCCTCAGCTCCAGGCGCTCCCTGGGGTGCAATCGGCCGCCGCTATTGAGCCATTACCCATGGGCGGTGACGAGATTCGCACTACTTTTCAGATTGAGGGGCGTCCCGTCGCGAAGAGCGAGGAACCGCACGCGTCCCTGCGCACTGTCACGCCCGATTATTTCAACACCATGCGTATCCCCGTGTTGCAAGGCCGCGATTTTGGTGCGCAAGACGAAACCAATTCCACGCCGGTCGTCATCATTAATGAAGCACTC
>Ga0210394_10006112_pt1 | contig 13153 bp, 8 predicted proteins | sample IncBWC12MmetaG_FD_160121 | JGI IMG/M metagenome (GOLD analysis project Ga0210394, IMG submission 160121) | Forest soil microbial communities from Barre Woods Harvard Forest LTER site, Petersham, Massachusetts, United States - Inc-BW-C-12-M | ecosystem: Environmental > Terrestrial > Soil >...
CGTTGCGGTTCCGGGGTCGTTACGTCTGCGAATCCCAGGCGGTTACGTCCTTGATCCCGCGACTAACGCGTTCGACGCGAATACCGTGTTCCTCAATCCGGGCGCGTGCGCGAACTACGCGGCGTATGTTGCCGACAAATGCATCTGGCAGGGCACCGATCAGCTTCAGCCCCAGACCGGGAATCTCGACGCCCTCGGCCGCTTCACCAAGAACATGGGTGGCGACTGGCAGGCGGTGGTGACCGGATCGCTGTTCCGCAGTGAAGCGGAGCAGAACCTGGGCGGCCGCACTCAGGGCATCAGCGGTGCACCCTTCGGGCTGATCGCATACTCCCCGGGTGTCAATCCCTTCTCGGTAAATAGCCCGCAGATCATCCTTCCCCCGGGTGCGCCAAATAATCCGTTTCCGGCTTACGGCGCCGGTTGCACGCCGACTACCTGCGGCGGCACGGGCCAGCCGCCCGCGCCAAACGTGGGCGGGGGGGCACAAATCTATCCCAGAATTGCGCAGCTGGGTTCCGAGCAGACGTCGTTCGTCACCAACACCTACCGCCTCTTCGGCGAGCTCCGCGGCTCTGCTGCCGGGTGGGACATCGATGGGTCACTTGGGTGGATGTACTCGGCACTCACGCAGACAAACTACGGCTACTTCGACCGAAACGCGCTCGCCGCGGCGGCCGCCAGTGGCTTCAACTTCGTGACCGCGAGCCCCTCCCAGGTGACGCAGGCCTTCGCGCCTCCCGGGGGTGTCAAGGACACCAACACCATGGAGGTGGTGGACTTGCACGGCACGCGGGAGCTGGCGCAGCTCCCCGGTGGGGCACTGTCCGTCGCCCTCGGTGCGGGCATGAATCATCTGTACAAGAACTCCCTCGCACCGCCTGCGGCTGAGGCTGGCCTACAGGGGATCAACGCCGCCTACGTGTTCGGCGGTCAGACCAACACCAACGCCTATGTCGAGTTCGTGGCTCCGGTCGTGAAGGGTCTGGAAATCGATGCGGCCGGTCGCTATGACCGTTACAACACCTACGGCAGCTCGATTACGCCCAAGCTCGGCATCAAGTACACACCGTTCAGGATGCTCACGCTGCGTGGCACCTACGGCAAAGGCTTCCGCGCGCCGAACCCGGCGGAGGCCAGTACCAATTCGGCTACCGCCTTCGCCGGTGCGGCGATATATGACACCACTCTGTGTCCGAACCCTAACAATCCGACTGGGCCTAACTCCTTCCCGGGCGAGTGTGCGCAGATAACCTCACTGGGGGTCGGCAACCCCAAGCTACAGCCCGAGAAGTCAACGAACTGGACCGCCGGCCTGATTTTCACACCCTTCGACAACACCAGCATTTCGTTTGACTACTGGGACATCAAGATCAACCAGGACATCCAGTCCGGCGCGAATGCGTTCTTCCTCGGGGCCGATCCGTCTCTGTTCCCGATCGTGCGCGGACCGCCGATTGTGGTTCCGTTCTGCACCGCCCAGGACGTTTGCAATGGCACCAAACTGACCCCAGTGGGACCGATACTGTACCAGGCGTTCCCGTACGTGAACGTAAGTCAGACGCATGTGAATGGGCTGGATCTGGACCTGCTGAGCAAGATCGATATCGGCGCGGCGGGCCGGCTCACGGCGCAATTGAACGCCTCGTACATGTTCCACTATGTCTTCGGCTTGCCGGGTGCAATGTTCGATCTTGCGGGAACGCACGGCCCATCGGGCATCTCGGGCGACACGGGTAACCCGAAGATCCGCGCCGTGGCATCCCTCGGATGGGATCTGGGTGGCTTGAACGTGACGGCATCGGTGAACTACGTCGGCCGCTTCAACCTGACGGATCCGACCAACGGCGAACCGGATTGCGTCACGGCCATGGATGCGGGCGGGGTGTTCGGCGCCCGCTGGGGCAACCCGAACCAGTTCATCCTGAACAACTACTGCGAAGTACATTCGTTCACGGACATCGATCTCTACGCACAGTACGCGTTCACCAAGAGCTTGAGCGTGCACGCCTCCGTCCTGAACGTGCTGGGTACCGATCCGCCGTTGGACATGACGACCTACGGCGCCCCGGCGAACCTCGCGTACAACCCGGCCATGGCGCAGGCAGGAGCGGTGGGCCGGTTCTTCAATATCGGCGCGACCTATACGTTCTGATCGAGAAGCGCGCGACCTTGCCCGCAGTTGATCGGCCCTATGACGGGGCCGATTTTTTCATTCCTGACGCGAAATGCGCCGGGTGATTCGATATCGGCGACCAGCCCAGTAGCGTTAACGCGCGATCTTGACGCCATACCGACCGGTTGGTATGTTGTGGCATGCCACCGAAGAAATCCATAGCCGGTGCGAAAACCAGACTGTTGGACGCGGCCGTAGATGTCATCCGCGCCAGGGGTTACTCGGCCACCGCGGTGGATGAGCTGTGCCAGACCGCAGGCGTGACCAAGGGCGCATTCTTCCATCACTTCGCAAGCAAGGAAGATCTGGCGGTATCGGCGGCCCGGCACTTTTGCTCGAGGGCGGACGGCCTGTTCTCCAGCGCGCCCTATCGGCAGCTGGCCGACCCGGTCGATCGCCTCCTGGGATACGTGGAGTTTCGCAAGGCGCTCCTGCAAGGGGAACTCGCTGAATTCAGCTGCCTGCTCGGCACCATGGTGCAGGAGGCATACCAGACGCATCCCGCAATCCGGGAAGCCTGCCAGCGGGCCCTCAGCGAACATGTCGCCATGCTTGAATCAGACATCACTGCCGCACTGCGGACCTATGGCAGCGATGGACAATGGAGCGCCGAGAGCCTCGCGACTCATATGCAAGCGGTTCTGCAGGGCGCTTTCATTCTTGCGAAGGCACACAACGGGCCTGCCGTTGCCGCTGCCTGTCTGGATCATCTGCGCCGCTATATTCAGACGCTTTTCAGCAGGCCAACAAAGCGCAATCCTGGTCTGCGTGTCCGTCGTGGTCGCCGCGGCGCGGCAGCGCTACGGTCTGGCACGGGCAGCTGATGCAAACGCCTTCCTCCATGGCAATCGGCCCGCGAGCGCTGAAGCGGACCAAAAGCGCGACGAAGCGGACGCGTAACCGCCTGCGGACGCATGAGATCCGCAGGCCTGCGCTACACTCCTTTTTCCGTGACATCACGGGCCTTCGCCCAAGCTGCCCTCGCGCCGACGGGACGTATATCAATACCGATAACTCGATAACACTGGCCTCGGGCCGGACCCTTTCGAAGGCGACGCTCTTCAGGATGCTTCACTGCGGGGCCTGGTTTGGCTTTGGCGCATTCATTTGGGCGCTCAACATCGCGGATCTTGGGGTATTGCCCGCGGTGCTGGACGAGTTCGTGTGGGTGGCGGGCGGATTTACGCTGACCCTTGGCCTTCGCAGGGTCTACCGGCGCGCCCGTGCCGCCGGCTGGTCGTACACGTCACTGGGCATCCTCGCGCTGGCGTTGAGCATGCTGGTCGCTCCCATCTGGTACGCGCTTTATCTGGCGCTGCTGCGCGCCGGCCTTGCGGGCGTGGCGCACTGGCCGGGCCTGCGCGCGATATTCGCGCATGCGGCACGCGAGGCGGCGCCGCTACCGTGGTGGATTCCACTCGGTTACTGGAACATGTTCACCAGCATCCTGCTGACGTGGGCTTCACTGTATTTCGGCGTCAACGCCGTGCTGGACCTGGAGAGTGAACGGGCGCGCTCGGTCAACGCGCTGAAGCTTGCCGACAGCGCGCGACTGCGTGCCTTGCAGTCGCAGTTGAATCCGCATTTCCTCTTCAATGCCCTGAACGGCATCGCGACGCTGGTTCGGGAAGGCGAGCGCACCCGGGCCGCTGGCATGGTTGACACGCTGGGCGACTTCCTGCGATCGACCCTGCAGAAGCTCGACACACCGGAGATCCCCGTGCGGGAGGAGCTCGCGTTCGTCGAGCAGTATTTGCGCATCCAGCACCTGCGATTTGGCAGCTACTTTCGGGCGAGCGTGGATGCCGACCCGGAAACCTACGACGCGCTTGTGCCGACGCTCATTTTGCAGCCACTGGTGGAAAACGCCGTGCGGCATGGAGTCCTGGCGCGCCCGCAAGGCGGGGTGCTATCCGTATCGATACGACGGCGCGACGAAGTGCTGGTGATGACCGTCGAGGACGATGGTCCGGGACTCGCGGACGGCGGCGCGCACCCCTTCGGTGTGGGATTCAAGAACTCGGCCGAGCGGCTGGCCGCGCTGTACGGCGATGACGCACATATGTCCGTCGGCGCACGACCACACGGGCGAGGTTTCGCGGTGGTTGTCTTCCTGCCGTTTCGCCCGGCGCCGGCGGCACCCGCCGCCGTCCCGTCACCAATGGCGGTCGCGGTATGAGCATGCGCGCAATTATTGTCGATGACGAGGAGCTCGCGCGTCGCGGTATCCGCGCTTTGCTGAAGCGCGCGGGAGATATCGAGATCGTTTCCGAGTGCGGCAGCGGCGAGGAGGCTATCAGGGCGATCAGTGCGGCGGAGCCGGAGCTGGTGTACCTGGACATCCAGATGCCCGGCAAAACGGGTTTCGATGTGATTCGGGCCCTGCCTGAAACAAAATGCCCGCATGTGATCTTTGTTACGGCGTTTGACCGTTTCGCGGTTCGGGCATTTGAGATCCACGCGCTCGACTACCTGCTGAAACCCGTCAATGAAGCGCGCTTCAACGAGTCGCTGGCGCGCGCCCGCGCCGCCGTTGCCGGGGCTCGGGATGGCTCCATGATCCGCCGCTTCTGGCAAATGACCAAAGAGTTGCGCGCGGCGCCGGGGCAGAACCCACCGTCTGCGATAGCGGATCGCATACCGGTAAAGACCCACGGTCGCGTCATCATCGTAAACGTCGCCGAGATCGACTGGGTCGAAGCCAATGGTGACTACGTGTCAGTGCACGTCGGTTCCAAGAGCTGGCTGCTGCGCGAGACCATCGCGGCCGCAGAAGCGCGCCTGGCGCTTTCCGGGTTCGTGCGCATTCATCGCTCGACCCTGGTCAATATCTATCGCGTGCGGGAACTGCTGCCGTTGTCGAAGGGTGAATTTACCGTCGTGCTGCTCGATGGCACGGAACTGAAACTGAGCCGCAATTACCGCTTCGCCCTCGAGCCCTTGTTGGGAAAAGACTTATAGCCGCGTGTGGTTTCGCCGTTCAGCGAAACGACAGCTGTACGGTTCGCGACCGCACCACGCCCAGGCGCGCGTTACCGCGCAAGTGCGGCAGGCGCCAAAATACTTTGTCTCCGCGTCGGGCGATATGGCCGCGCACATGATGCAAGCGCGGCCCGCGTCGTCGGGCGGCGGTGTTCGCGACCGATCGCGGGTATTCGTAGCGCGCCGTAATGGGTGCCCGCACTTCGATGTGGTCCAGCAGTGCGTGTTTTCCCGAGCAGCGCCGGGCATGATTCAGACGCTCCAGGTCGACAACCTGGTGTTGCAGCCCATCCTTGGCTGCGAATAGCAGGAACAGCGCCAGGATCATCGGCATATCAAACGCCGTCGTACCGAGCACCTCACGCAACAGCAGTAACTGTTGGCTGGCGTCAAGGTCCGCGGCGCGATAGTAGTCTGCCCAGGCGGCATCAAGGCGGAAGCGCACGTGGCTCAGCAGCTCATCGAGCGCGGCTTCCTCCGGCATCGCCACCCCGACCGCGGCGCCGCCGAGAGCGGCCTCGATATCGAGTGCGGGACGAATGACGTGATCCAGGTCGAAATCAGTGAGCAGCGCCGCGCAATAGGCCTGCTCGTTGTGCGCCGACCAGAAGGTTCTCATCGTGCCGGTGCGTCCGGCCAGATCGGCGGCGATCAGCACTCCGGTGCGCCGCCTGACGCTTGAGCACGGGGTGCTGGCGCAGTGCGGTATCGCTCGCAATGCCGACTGCCGGGTCGCCTCCAGCCACTCGAGCCACACTTGCTCTGAGGGTACGTGGATCAGATCCAGACAGCCGCTTAGCCGTTCACCTTCCGCGTACGCCAACAGGTTGGTGCACTGAATCAGGTCATCCGCCAGCACCAATCGCAAGGGACAGGTGCGAACGGCGTCGGCAAAGTGATGCGCGCCCGGCAACGCCCAGCCTTGCGGCAGCGTCGGCGCTGCGTTCGTGCTCTGTGCAACGAGATCAAGTAGCCGCACGGCGCCCGCTCATGTCCATGATCAGTGCGCAGAGTAATGAGAGCTTGCGAGCCTCGTGCGTGTTTGCGTGGAGGCGGACCACGCGCACGCCGAAAAGCATCAAACACCCGCCGAATTGTTTTGCCGGCGCGGCGTAACGGCGCTGTTGTGAGTGCGCGACGCCCACTCCTGGCTCGCGCCAGCGTTTACGTCCGTGGCTCGCCGTACACAAAGTGCCGCTTTCTCGAGGCCGGCTGGCGCGCCGTTCACCGCAGCCCCGTCCCATCTCAGCGTCGAATTGGTCCGCCACGCCGCAAAGCTGCGCGGCGCCTGCAATCGATCTTCTAGACTCGCTGCGACTTTTCGATTGACACGCGGTCGATCGAAGCAGGGCCGGCGAGGAACACGAAGCCACAAGTCGTGGCGCGCAAGCAGGGGAGAGGCTATGTCAGCGCAAGAAAGACCGATGCTTCCTAGGATCTTCGCCGCCGTGTTGACGCTGGTCAGTGCACCGGCTTTCGCACAGGAGCAGGCTCAGGCCGAGCAGGAGCAGGTTCTGCAGACGGTGGTCGTCACCGGCTCCATCATCAAGCGTACTGACTTCGAAACACCGAGCCCGGTGCAGGTCATGACCGCAGAGGATCTGCAGCAGTCCGGTTACACCAGCGTTTCTGACGTACTGCGTAACCTGTCCGCCAACGGTCAGGGCACGCTCAGCCAGGCTTTCGCCGGCGCCTTCGCCGGCGGCGGTTCAGGCGTAGCGCTGCGCGGACTCACGGTCGGCGGCACGCTCACCCTGATCGACAGCGAGCGCATGATCGCTTATCCGCTGTCAGACGACGGTCAGCGTAACTTCGTCGACATCACCTCTATCCCCTTCAACGTCATCGAGCGTATCGATGTGCTGAAGGACGGCGCCTCCTCCGAGTACGGCTCGGATGCGGTCGCGGGTGTCGTCAACGTGGTGTTGAAAAAGTCGTTCACCGGCTTCAGTGTGACTGCCGATGGCGGCACCACCAGCAAGTCCGACGGCACCACCGAGCATCTGGCGGCGATTGGCGGTATCGGGGACTTGGGCTCCGACGGCTACAACGCGTACCTCGCGGTCGAATTTCGTCACCAGGATCAGATCCTGCTGAACAATCGCAGCGGGTTCTGGACCACGCTGAACTTCCTGCCCTACGGGGGATACGACACGCGCTACGGGTCCCCGAACAGCGCGCCGGCGAGCGCCGGATCCCCGGCGATCCTGGGTGGTTACGTGCTGGATCCCATCGCGACTGCGACGACGCCGGCGAATTCGTTCGGGGCCTCGACGGTGTTTCTGAGACCGACGGCTTCGTGCCAGAATTTCGCGTCCTATGAGGCAGGCGGTTGCATTTACAGCCCGCCCTTCCAGCTCCAGCCCCAGACCGCGAATTTGAACATTCTCGGCCGGCTGACCAAGAACCTCGGCGGGGACTGGCAGGCGGTGGTGACCGGTTCCGTGTTTCGCACTGAGGCCGAGCAGGTCGGCGCGAACAACGCGCCCTACCTGGGCGGAGGCGGAGCCATCGGCGGATCAGTCCCCACCACTTTCACCGCGATCGGTCCGGGCGTGAACCCCTACACGCTGACGACGCCGGCGATGATCCTGCCCCCCGGTTCAGCGAATAATCCGTTCCCCGCCGGCGGCACGAATATCGGGGGCGGCGCCGCGCTGATCCCCTATTTTCCGCAGGTGGGAATGCTGCAGGCTCAGTTTGTCACCAACACCTACCGCCTCTTTGGTGACATTCGTGGCACTGCGGCGGGCTGGGACCTCGATGGCACGCTGGGCTGGATGTACGCGGCTACACAACAGGGGTACCAGGGCTTCCCCAATGCAGGCGACCTGACGATTGCCGCAGCCCAGGGTTTCAACTTCGCCACGGCGAGTCCGCAGCAGATGGAACAGGCGTTCGCGCCGGATGCGGGGATCAAGGACACGAACACCATGGAGGTGGTGGACCTGCACGGTACGCACGAGCTCGCGCAGTTGCCGGGTGGCGCGCTGTCCCTGGCTGCGGGTGCGGGCATGTACCACCTCTATAAGAATTCGCTCGCCCCGTGGGCGACCGCGGCCGGACTGCAGCAGGGGAACAACGCCTACGCTGTTGGGGGTCAGACTAACAATAACGCGTACCTTGAGTTCGTCGCTCCCATCATCCATGGCTTGGAAGTGGATCTCGCTGGCCGTTATGACCGTTACAACACCTACGGCAGCTCGGTCACGCCGAAATTCGGCGTGAAGTACTCGCCATTCAAGATGCTTACCGTGCGCGGCACCTACGGCAAGGGCTTCCGCGCGCCGAATCCGGCGGAGGCGGGCCTGTCAGGAGCGCTATTCGGCGGTGCGCCGTTCAACGACGCGACGCTGTGCCCGACCCCGGCAAACCCGCAGGCCGCTGGCAACTTCCCCGGCCAGTGCAACCGCGGGCTCATCGGGCTGCAGGTTTCCAATCCGCAGCTGCAACCGGAGAAGTCCACCAACTGGACGGCGGGCATCATCCTGACACCGCTGGACAACACCAGCATCTCGTTCGACTACTGGGACATCAAGGTCAACCAGGACATCCAGTCCGGCGTGAACGTGCTCTTCCTGGGCGGCAATCCGGCGCTGTTCCCGATCGTGCGCGCCCCGCCGACGCTCCAGCCGTTCTGCGTCACGACGGGTAACTGCACCACGCAGGTGCTGACACCGGTCGGCCAGGTGCTGTACCAGGCATTCCCATACCTGAACCTGACGCAGACGCACATCAACGGTCTGGACATGGACCTCGCCACTCATTTCGACATCGGCAATGCGGGGCGGATCAGCGCGAGCCTCAACTATTCGCATATGTTCCATTACATTTTCGGCCTTGCGGGTGGGGAGGTTGATCTCGCCGGCACGCACGGCCCGGAGATCATCTCCGGTGACACGGGGAATCCGAAAGATCGCGCGACCGCGTCGCTGTCGTGGGATTTGGGTCCCTGGAACGTGACGGCGTCGGTGAACTACGTGGGAACCTACAACCTCACCGACCCGTCGGTCGGACTCAATACCTGCCAGCAGGCGATTCAAACGGGCGGTTTGGGCGGCCCGCAACTCGCTCGCTTCCCGTTCCCCGCACCGTTCCCGGCCGCCGCCGCGTCGCTGCTGCAATACTGCGACGTCAAATCCTTCACCGACGTCGACCTCTACACGCAGTACGCGTTCTCCAAGAACTTCAGCGTGCACGGCTCGATCCTGAACGTCTTCGGCACACAGCCGCCGGTCGACCTGCAGACCTACGGCGCGGCGTACGGCAACGCCCTGTACAACCCGGCCATGGCGCAGGCGGGCGCGGTGGGCCGGTTCTTCAATGTCGGCGCGACCTATACGTTCTGATCGCTAAATGATCGGCCCCCTGGCGGGGCCGATTTTTTTGTGCGTGGGCGGCTGCTGCCTTGATTCATTGAGGCGGGGGCGTGGCAGGGGCGCCAGGAGTCTGAGCGTCCGTGGCACTTGGGGCCGGGGCGGCGGGAGCCTCAGTAAACGGTGTAGGTGGTGGAACCGGGGCCTGAGCGACCAGCGTATCGTGGTGCGCGCGCAGCGCGAATATTCCTGCCACGACGACAACGGCCATGCCGCAGGCGACGATGACCTTGCGAGAATTTTGGGAGTTCATATTGAGATACTCTAGTCGGAAAGCTCGAACCTACGCCGCGAGAGCCGGCTCGTCCGTTCCCTAACGCACTTACGGCGGCCGTCGACGCGGCGCACATGTCCTGCTGCGGTTGTAACGCAAAATGTCTACACCTCGCCCTGGCATGTATACATTTTGCGTCGGACTTGCGCGCAGTGAACGCGCACGGCGCCCGCCATTTGTCAGTCGTTTGACCCAATATCAGCTGGTTTTTGTCCGCTACGCGGCAGCTTCACCGTAAGTCGATTACGGCGCTCCGTGGTACGCAGGTAGTCAAGCGAGCTTGCGGCGTGGCGCACCAGCATCAGGCCGAACCCGCCGATCTTCGCTTCCTCCAGCGAGCGCGCTGGCGCCGGGTCGGAGCGCCCGCGCGGATCAAACGCCACGCCGTCATCCTCAAACGTGAGGACAATCCAATCAGGGCGAGGCTCCAGCGTAACGCGCACGTCCACCTCGCGGCCGTCGGCCGCGCCGTGGCACACGATGTTGGCGGTGATCTCCTCGAACACCAGCTCGGTGTTATAACGCGCAGTGCCGTCCAGTTGCTCCGCATCGAGCGCGGCCCGCAGCCGCGTGAACGCTTGCGCGAAGCCGGCGTGGGTGGCGGGAAAACGGATCTCGACGCGCTGGCTGCGCATCATGACGCAATCTGCTCGGCGGTCAGTCGTCAGCCGCGCGCCACGGCGGCGGCGGCGGTGGCGTCCAACCGCACTGGCACGATGGCATTCAACGAGGTGGTTTCCAGGACCTGCGCGACGAGCGGCTGCGCGCCGTAGAGGACCAGCTTGCCGCCTTTCCTGCCGAGCGCGCGTGCGATCGTGATGAACATCCGGATCCCGCCCGAGCCGAGGAATTCGACCTGGGACAGATCGAGGATCGCCCGCGCACCGCGGGGCACGAGATGCGCCGTGAGCAGGGTATCTATGCTGTCGACGCCCGGGGTGTCCAGCCGCCCCGTCAGCAAGACGTTGAGAATGCCATCGCCCGCATCGTTGACCTGCAATTGCATTGGCCGATTCTACGGGCGCACCCGAGCGGCGCGCAAACTGCTGTCGCCGGCACGCCAGCACTGCTGCTGCCTGGCTACTGCCGCAGCAGCGTCAGCTGCCAGATTTCCTTGCCGGTGGCCATCATCAGCGGGCGCAGCGCGATCACACCGGCCTTGCCCATGGCGCGCTCGAGTTGCGCGAGTTCCGCGAGCTTGTCCTTGGTCTCCGCGTCGATCGGCGGCACGGGCAGCCCGCTTTCGCGCAACAACAGAATGCCCTTGGCTCGCACGGCCAGTTCCCCGTGCACGCGCAGATAACACAACATGTCCGCCAGTTCCTCGCCGCCAAAGCGGTCGCGCAGCGCCTGCATGTAACGTCCGGAGTTGCTGCCGAGAAACGTACCGGCGCTGATCGACTCCAACCGCCGTACGTCGGACTCCAGATCCACTTCGATCCAGTTGCGCAGAATCCGCTCACTGTGGTCGAACACCAGGTAGATCACGAGCGGCAGCACCAGCAGCGTCGCGAGGGTCGCCAGCGCCGGCCTCACCAGCAGGTAGTTGTAGCCGGTGTGCAGAGCGACCGCCGCCAGAAAGCCGGGCAGCAGCAGGTGCAGGCCGCCGGACGGCCGCCGCTCGTAGAGCGTGTTCGAGATCATCGCCAGGACCGCCGCCGTGCCGCCGTGCATGATCGCCGTGCCAAACCCGCGGATCACCGCCACCGGCAAGAGGGTGTGGGACCGCGAGGCGAGGTAATAGAGGTTCTCGACCAGTGCGAACCCGGTGCCGATCGCGAAGCCGGCGATGGCGGCATCCACGGGCAGCCCCACGCGGCGCGTGCGAATGAGGAAGACCAGCAGCACCGCCTTCAGCGCCTCCTCGATCCACGGTGACACGTAGCGCGAGTAGGCCGCGAAATCCCCGGAAAAATGCCCATAGGCGAAGTTGTTGAGCAGGTAACTGGCGCCGGCAGCCACCGCGCCGGCTGCTACCAGGGCAAGCATCATCCGCAGGCGCACCAGCTTGTAGCCGTCCAGCTGCACCAGCCCGATGAGAAACAGCAACACCGGCAGCAGGGCGAGCGGTGCGCGCATGAGCACGTCGGCGCTCATCACAGCACCTGCAACGAGAGCATGAATTCAGTCGTGCCCAGCCCGCCGGCCCCGTAGCCCCGGGCCGCACCGATCGACAGCATCATCGGCTGCCGGTGCATCACGTGCAGCTGGAAGTCGACCTGGGCCCCAAAGTCCCGTGCGCTCTGCCGGGCAGCAGAAGTGCCGACATCGGTCTCGAGCGCGCCAACGAACAGCTCCGGGCGCGCCCAGCTGACATAGAAACCCGGCGAACCCAGCGCTTCGAACCGCAGCGGCGGCAGGCTCCACTCCAGCAGGCCCTTGATCAGCGACTTGCCGGCGAGCGCGTCGATACCGAAACCCGGCATATCAAGCAGCTGCCGGTAGCGCTGCGCGCCGCCGTTCAACTCCGTGTCCACGTAGTTGTTGCCAAACCCGCCGAGGTAGAAGTTGGCGAGCGGGTCCTTGGGCGCACCGCCGGAGATGCTCGCGCCGGTGCGTAGCCAGATCGAGGAGTGATCGAGCGGCAATGGAAAACCGACATCGTAGGTGCCGGTGATACTTGGGATGTCTTCGCCCGCCGCGCCGTAGAGGTGCGCCTTGAGCGACCAGCGGTGACCGGTTTCAGCGTCCACGGCACCCGGGGAGTCACGCGTGTCCACGCCAACGAGGCCCGCGTCCGCGGAGAACAGGTTTTTCGATGGCGAGGGCACGTTCTGAAAGCCCGGCAGCTGATCGAGATCACCGTAGTATGCGACCTTGGCGATAAAATCCAACGTCTCTGGCGGGTCGTAGACGAAGGCGCGGTCGTAGCCCAGGTAGCCGTTGTAGCCGGCAACGCTGCGCTTGGTCGGCCCGAAGAGATCGTAGAAGTTCGCGCCGTTCCAGGCCACGCCGGCGGTCCACCCCCGGTGGCTGGCGTCGGCCGAAAAGTGCAGCCGCTCCCTGGACGGCAGGGCGTTGTCCGGGCTGTAGCTGGTGTCGATCTGCAGCGAGTCGAAACCGATCGGATCACTGAAGCGGGCACTGGCCCCAAGCGCCGCGGAGTTCTGGAAGCCCTCGATCACCGGGATCAGCGAGTCGAGCGACACCTGGGTGCGCTGGTAGGGGCCTTGCCTCAGGATCTGGGATTCGTACGGGATCGATCCCGGTGCGGCCGCACTCCAGGTCGTGACCTCGGGATACCTGGTCGCCACCTGCTCACCGAGAAACGTAACCGCGCTCAGGTCCTCAGTTGGTTGTGCCTCGATCAGCGTCGGCACGAACCCCGTGGCCGAATAGCCCAGC
>Ga0210394_10006113_pt1 | contig 13152 bp, 12 predicted proteins | sample IncBWC12MmetaG_FD_160121 | JGI IMG/M metagenome (GOLD analysis project Ga0210394, IMG submission 160121) | Forest soil microbial communities from Barre Woods Harvard Forest LTER site, Petersham, Massachusetts, United States - Inc-BW-C-12-M | ecosystem: Environmental > Terrestrial > Soil >...
CCAGTGTTCGACGGCTGCGACCAAATTATTTCTTTCCTCGGCGAGGGTGGCTCTGGGAGCCGCTTCATCGGTGTTTATGATGTCGGTGCCAAGGTACGCTCCGATCAGCAAGCACTCCCTGAAGGGTGCCCGCAGGAAATTATGTCCGTAAATGGCGTCCACTATGACCTCGTAAAGCGGGCTGGCTTTGAAGATCTGGAGAATCGCGTGGTCATCGATTGGGGAAGCGCGGCTTTGGCATGGCATCAGTGGTTTAAGGATCGCCCCGTACTTGAGATTCGCCGCAAGGGCCGCGCACTGCCACCGTTTCGTGATTACTTGGATTTCAGATTGAGTTATGAGCAGCTTAAAGATCTCATCAAGGAGCCCAAGGCGCATCCCGACTGGAGTACTGCGCTGTCCTCCGTCGGAGGCATCTACTTGATTGTGGACAGCAGCTCTGCCGGACAAGGACAACAATACGTGGGATCAGCGACTGGAGCCAAAGGCATCTGGCAACGGTGGACGGAATACGCGAAAACCGGCCACGGTGGAAACAACCTTCTTAAGAACGCTTGCAAGAACCGTCCTCACGAATGCCCCAATTCATGGTGGTTCTCGATTCTGGATACGTTTTCTAGAAACCTAACTCGAAACGAAGCTATAGATATTGAAAGGCGTTTCAAGGAAAAACTCGGTTCGCGAGCATTCGGTCTGAACGGCAACTGACCAAGCGGGCTTGGGATTCAAGGCAATCCCGATCGCCGACTATGACTTAAAGCGGTGCTCGCGATGATAGGCAAGGTACGGCCGCTGCGTGAGTCGAAACGGTCCGACGTTGATCGTTTCGTCAATACCCCACGCCTTGATCAACGCCACTGGGCAGTGCGGCGAGACCATGAAATCTCCGAAGTCCGTGAAACTGATATACCCGCGATCGAACAAATGATCGATGTGTGGCGCCAGGAGCAGTCCATTGTTGCCGTCAAGCTTTTCCTGATCAGTCGAGTCCTTCCATGGCTTGATATGACTCGCCCGTAAATGGTCCACCAAGCTAACGCCAGTAACACGGCACTTCCCTTCCAGCTGTATCACGCGCTCCCGAAACAGCCCCTGTCCACGGCGCGCATCAACCAGTGTCTGTTTTACCGTGGGGCCAATGTCGTTACGGGCAAACACTTCCCGGTCAACCTGAGCCTCCGGATCTTGATCCTCGTCGATACGAGCAAGAGGCCTATGCTTGGCTTCGGCCTGCTCAACCTGCCCCGCCAGCAACAATCGCAGCTCCGCAGCCATCGCTGCAGGGATGGCAGCAAGATATGCGCTTTGATTGCCGTCGCCGCTCGCTTTAATCGGCGAATGAGTTTCCGGCAATAGCGGCGCCAGTCTGTCCATGTGCGCCTTAGGACGCAGCGGAGTCTCCAATAGGCTAAATGCCACCGGCAATCGCCAACCCTCTCTACTCCAATTTTCTCCCGTGGCGCCAAATTCATTGGGCTTCGCTGACGTCGTCGCCGCCGCGGTAACCACACCAACCGCCTTAATTAGTCCGTGCGCATACGAGAACACCACATCTCCCGGCACCGCCAGGGTCATATTCTCGTAAGTTCGATTCCTCGCCCCGTTTTGATTGGTTTTAGGCGACCACAGGTAGTTGCCCGCCGTTTCCTGCTGGAAGGTCTGCTTGTGATTCACCCACCAGTGATTCGACATCTCCGGCAATTCGGCGGCGATCGGTCCCGTCTCGCCGGGCTTCGCTTCGACGACAAATCCTAAATCCCGCAAAATCCGCGTCGACTTAGAACTCTCCCCGCCCGTAAACTCACTCGGATCAAGAACGCGCCCAGCGAGTCGCTCCGCCGCAAGCCCGAGAACAGCTTTTGGCGGATATCGCCGCCCCTCAAGCACCAGGTCATATTTTAGTGAGGGTCCAAATCCATGCTCCACCCCAGTATCGATCCGCTTTAGCGCGCCGAGGACATCATCGCGCGTGATTCCATCCGGAATACTCCCCTCGTGTGCGGCCGACTCCGTAGGGTAAGAGAACAAGAAAGCGTTCAATCGCGCCGCATCTTCGCTCGATGTAATCCGAACGGTCCACTCCCCACGCGAATTCTCGCTCGCCGAGACGAATTGATTCTTGAGAGCGCTAAACCCGCCGGCTACTCGTCGCAGCCCAGCCGCGCGCACATAGAAGAGAAGATCGCTCCGGTTGACGATGAAGGCAAATGGCCGATCGCCTGAAGTCGGATCCACGTACGTGAAAATTCGAACTTCGCCCTGCCAATCCGGCTCCGTCATGTAACCCGGCATCTCGATCGCAGCCGCGACCAACGTCTCGAAAGCATCTTGCGCCTCATCATCCCGCAAGTAGGCACGGTGCTCGGCGAGAATCGCGTCATTCCAAGTCTTGCTTTTCACAATAGGAACAGTGCCTATCCGTGGTCAGAATTGTTGTTCTGCTAATGGACCCGCCAATGCGTCGTTACAAAGATTGTAACCCTGATTTCTACAGGCTACCGAGTTGTCGCCGGTATATATAGACAGCGCGTCGCGTCACTCCTCATCCATCTATTTATCACGTCTGTTCCAAGAGGGATATTTCCACGGCGCTACGTCCTCCAGATCGGTAGTCCTGGGTCTGGGCATCTGCCCCGCGCCGTCTCCGACATTCGAAATTCTAAGGAGCTTCGAATTAAGTGGGGTCTGAAGAGCATTTGGAACGAATAGCCACGGCTGTACGGGCCAATTGCGAGGCAACTGGCAGTCACGGATAAGTGCCTCTCGCAACAAGCTCCAATGAGCTGCCCATTCGATAAGGCGCTTGTTAAGTGCACTCAGCGTCTTCGAGTAAGTCACCTCGCACAAATACACGCGTTGCTCGCGCATGTTTACAGCTACCGCATCGCAGAACCAATGCGGCCCCGTTTGGTCAGGATTCTCTCCTGGGTTCAGCTGAATGCAGCACTCGGTATTCACAAACACTGCCCTGTCTGCCCTGAGGTACTCGGTGACCACGCCCTGAAAATAGTCCATACCTAAACTCCATCAATATCCGCATTCGACTCGCGTTCAAATCGGCTATTGCCCATTCCTCGTCCCTCGCGCCCCAGCCGCGCCAGCTTCTTTTTCACATGCAAAAGCCCCGTGCTTGGTATTCGCGTACCACCGCTGGCCTTTGTAGTGCCAGATCATCGTCGGAAGATTCAGCCAGACGACAGTGTCCTTCGGACAGCGATGCTGGGCTTTAGCCTCGTCTTGAAACGTCTCGAGACCGAACGCCGGAACTGCCAGCGCCAGACTGACGATCAAGCCGGCAAGCAATTTCGGCATGGCGCGCACGTTCAGGCCCAAGCCGCTATGTATCTCATTACTGACCCTATCCCTGAACGCAGCCCGATCGCCAGCACAAAAAAGGCCGCCACTGCCGATACGGTGATCAAGCCGGCGAGGCCATACTTCGCGATCGATCCCCGATCGCTTCTGAAGAGTCGGCCATTCGCCATCGTCGCGGCGCCACCTACGAGACCACCGAGCAAGCCGCCGGCAAACACCAGAAGAATCGGCAGACCGCTCCATGCGTACTCGTACCACTGCAAAGGCTCAACGAGATTTACCGCTTCCCCATCAATCTTGAGAGTGGGCACCGGATCGATCAGGTTGTATTTCAACTGAACGAGTATTTCAGCACCGGAGTCCGAGGTGACCGGGTAGCGTCCTTTCTGTTTCTTGACCGCAGTATCATTCAGCAGCAGCTTTGGGGTCCGGAATACCGAGGCAGTCTCCACCGACAAGTGTCGCCGCTTGAACGCCGGATGTTGGACTTCGATACGCATGCGCACTCCTTCGCAGTAGATCCCTGATGAGCGCGATCCTAGGAGAATCCTTAAGGTTCCGGGGTGATCCACGGCGCAATTCCCAAGGCGCATCACGCCCTCTCGCTCCGCCATCCATGGCGCCGCGGAGTCCTGCCTGGCCCTCCATGGCCAGTCGTTCGCGCCGACATTCTGACATTTAGTCAGAATGTGCAATCCCGTCGCTCACCCCTGGCTAGTCTACCCAGCCGGCACATCCATGTGCCGGCGCTCGGTCGGTTCGACGGCCGCTCGCTCCGCATCCTGCTGCGCGGCGTACCGGCCTGTCCATCCCTGGCCAGGCGTTCGCGCCGGCGTTCTGACATTGAGTCAGAACGCGTGAATCCCGTCGCTCACCCTATCTCGTCGAAAAGGCACCCGGCCTCGCCCCTGGGCTGTCTTAGGGTTGACCGGATTGCTGCTTGTGCAACTGAACAGGTCGCAGCGCAAGCGCCGATAACGCTTTGATTCGGGCTCGTTCGACGCCGCTACGATTCCCGCCTCTATAACGTCATCTCAACGCTTGGACCTCGGCGCCTACATGCCAACTCTCTTCAAGTGTCAATGCAGGTCGACGTTTGCCGTCTACGGGAATAGGCATCGCCAGAACTAGCGATGCAGTTCGATAATTCTAGTGCCACAGGGGAGACCGAACCGCGTCCGCAAAATCCAATTTACTTGATCAAAAAATGGACTTTTCGTCTTCAGCTCTTCCCGTGTTTAGGCAATATCTCCGCAATGGTCATTTTCACGCATCATCTGCAATAGGCTCTTGGCCTTCTCGCGTTGAATGCGACGCTGCTCTCTCTCGTTAGCATCCATCTGGAGATTGATGCCCATGTGATTGCTAACTAAATGTTCAAGCGCCTGTCGCAAGTCGGGCGCAAGCGTACGGATAGCCTCAGGACACTCCTGGGATTGTTCTGGAAGAGGGCGCAGTTTTTTTCCGGTGTTTGGATGTGACGCTTGATAATGACCAACCGCAACTGCAAAAGGCCACCGGTCAGGCCCACCCAATAGATTCGAATGTACAAGAATGCTATTTACATTCTCGTACAGTGAATCGAGCCACGGATTATCACGCTCGACACCCCTAAACACAGCCGCATCAATAAGGCTATCTCTAATTGCATAAAGTTTATACGTTGCGCTCGGATCACCGTGTCGCATTGTTATTGCAAACGCAATTACGACTACGCCTAACAGGAAAATGGTAAGCGTGACTTCAGCAACTAGAACTATTACTAACATTCGTCGTCTACTTCTTCCCGTTGTCTTTATCTACCTCTGAAGACTTCAAGCGCTTAAATACCAATGTTTGGTATTTGTCGCGTTCTTTCGAGATTCTCTTAATCTCGTCATCCTTGGCTTTCATCGCCGCACTCCACACCTTCCAAATCAATTTCCATAATAGAAAGCAAAAAAATGCTAGAAGGAGAACAAGAATTAGGACGATCAGTCCATATTGAGACTGAATCTGATTTAAGAGTTCCAAAAACCCCGGTTTGGTTGCTATCTGTGCGGTTCCGAGTTGCAGCATGCCCGTTGAAAATTATTGATTGTAGTTCGGGCGTACCGCAGGCTTGCAATGAACGCCCAACAGCGAGAGAACTTTCAGAGTGGCCTATCATCTCATGTGGTCGTAGCTTCCTGCCGTCCCGTAGATGTTAACATTCCTTGACTTTTTGCGCAAATTGTATTATGGACGCCACCACCATGGTGGCTTCCGACACCAGATGACGAAAAGACCGAAGACTTCGAAGACGACGAATAAATAGCAGCGAGGCAACGTAACGTAGATTTAGTCTTATTCCATTTCCAAATGCTTCGCCGTGACTTTTCGATTTGAATCTACCGACACTTCACAGACCGCCTTATCAAAAACCATGCCCCAAAAATAGAATGTGTACTGATGGGAATCACCGTAAAAGTCTTTCTTATCTTTCACTTTTCCAATTGCGGCAGAAATGTCCGAGCCTATCGCAATTGCATCGCAGAACTTTGTCGCCTTTCTTTCCGCAGACCAGTTCAAGTAGGAACCGCAAGCGACAATGACCCCAAGTGCAAGTACTACTACGAGGGCGACCTTGCCAACTGCAAAGACAATCTTCTTTACGGAACTCCGGGAATCGTTCATAAAAGCTCGACAGTTATCATCGCATTTCACGTTACAGCAGTAGCTGCCTGGCGCAACTCACTGCCCATTCCTCGTCCCCCGCGCCCCTGCTGCGCCGGCTTCCTTCTCACACGCAAATGCCCCGTGCTTGGTATTGGCGTACCACCGTTGGCCTTTGTAGTGCCAGATCATCGTCGGGAGATTCAACCAGACGACCGTGTCTTTGGGGCAGTGCTGCTGCGCCTTGGCTTCGTCGGTAAAGGTTTCGAGGCCGAACGCTGGCACTGCCAGCGCCAGACTGAGCACTAATGTCGCGCTAAGTTTTGATATCGCTCTCACGTAAGCGATCGTCGCGTCCGCTATTGAATCGAAGAGCTCGTCTTGCCTGGTGCATAAATCACAGTAGGCTCTACCCACTCGAGATCGCCGCGCGCCTGCAATCGCTTCAGTACGGTCATAAACTCCGCCGGCGTTCGGGTGTTCACAACATAGACTTCCGGATTGGTAATCTTCTTGAGTCCCGGATACAACGAGGAGGAAAAACCTGAGAGCTTCAAGCCCGTCTTCATCTTGAAGGCAATTTCACCCGAAATATAGCCTTGCTGTTGCATGGCGTGATTAAAAACAACACCCAGTTGCAGTGGGCCGATGGCTGTGTCTGCGCTTGCCGCAATCACACGATGAACGACTTGGCGCCCGCTGTTATCCGATTCCGGAACCGCGCGCCGTGTTGGATAGACTTCGAGTTTTGCGCCCCGATCCAGTATTAAATTGGCAGGATTCTCAACCGGTTGAATCACCGTGGTGGGAACCTGAATCTGCGCCTGCGATTGCGCCATGGCCACAAGAATGATCAGCGCAACAATTAGACGATTCATGCATGACTCCCGGATCAATGACCAGCGATCAACAAGGTTTGCGGCTGCGTTGTCGAGAGTACAGTAGGCATCCCCGCAGTCCCACAAAAGTCCAGAAAGCGCAAAGTCCAAGTGCCATTCACTGGCTCGCCGTAGAACGCATTGGATTCAAATCGCGAGTTAACAATCGCGGTGTTGGTAAAACCATTGGCAGCGTGCAGCAGGATCGATTTTGTGCCAGACGGAGACGTCAGCTCGATCTGATTGCACGGCAAACCAGGAGTCGCATCCATATTGATGAACGCCACTACAAACTCTACCGTCGGAAATGTCTCTGAAACCGTATAGGTCAGGAATCCACCAGTGGTTGTCATAGCAGTAATCGTGGCTGGGGGCGCCACCAGGAACGTATAGTTTTTCGAGTTCTGTAGGGCCGGCAGGTAAGTTGAATAGCCCTTGGCTGCAGCCACCGCGGCAGCGGCATCGACGGCTCCAAAACCATACCGATTACTGAATGTGTACCCGGCACCATTGGTTACCCAGCCTTGTTCTAGCGTAACGGGCGTCCCTGAAATCACATTGGAGCTAGTCACGCCAGTAAAGCTAGGGTCTACGTGTTTAGCGGTCTTTGCCAGAATGTACTTGAGGTCTCGAATCGAAAGCTTTGAATTTGCTTCAAGCATCATCGCGACAACGCCGGAGACGTTGGGCGTCGCAGCACTCGTCCCGTTCATTGTTGCGGTGTACTGGCACTGCGTTGCAAAAGGGGGATTGGGTTCGGCTAAGTCGAGGGCATTGAGCGCAACCGGCGGAGTCTGGTTAAAGGGATCCTGCGCATTGGTGCAGCCAGTGTGCGCGGTCGTTGTGATCGCGGCCATGACATCGTCTGTGGGATCGGTCAGTGTTGCAAATAGGGTCGCGGGAACATAATTCGAATCAAGACCATATTCCCCGCCGGGAGCGCTAATCCAAAGAGCCGACCCAGTATTCGAGTAATTCGAATGAACGCCGGCAGCGTTGATGGCGCCGACGATTATTGGTGTGGTGCCCCCACGTCTTTCATCCGTTGCTGGATCTCCACAACTTACGGAATACTGTTGAGCAACGGCACACAGTGGGCTGGAAGCGCCCTCGAAGTCAACGAAATCATTCCCGGCAGCATTCACGATAGAGGCGCCAAGACCGCTTCGCAGACTAAGAGTAGTCTGCGTTATCGCTTGGTAAGCACCGCTGAATTGGGGAATAGCGTTAGTAACAGGGCCGAAGCTTGCGTTGAATAGATCACTGTCGGCGCTTGCTACGCTGCCACCCAACGCCGTTGCCATATTGGCGAGCGAAAATGCGCCTGTAGCAATCAAATTGTATCCGCGGAGGGTCGTGTTATAGGCCACGCCACGACCACCCTTTCCATTGAACGCGACTGCACCGATGATTCCGGAGACCGCGGTCCCATGATCGAATCCCGACGTTGCGGGTGTCGGATCGCTGGTCCCAGTCAAGAAATTGAAAGAATGCGTTAAATCCACATTCGCTGCGAGATCCTCGTGCGCAGCCTCGAGGCCGGAATCCACCACTCCAACCCTAATTCCCTTGCCAGAAAATCCGGCTGCCCATGCCCCGCTAACATTCATGTCATTCCCAGCAACAGGTAGCGTCGTGGAAAAAGCATTTTGTCCAGTATTCTGAATATGCCACTGATTCGGGAGCAACGGATCACTGTTGAGAGTCACAGTCACCGTGCCCATACCCGTCGCCCCTAGATTGGCAACATTGACGGTGAAACTATCCGTGGTTGCGCTTACGTACCCAGCGACACCGTAAGTAATTGCTCCAGTGCTCGAATTGATGGTCGCAGTGCCGACTGTAGGTTGAGTGGCGATGCTATAAGTGAGCGTCAGGTTTTCCCGATCAGCGGCAGAGACTGTAGCAGTAGCAGTCGTTGCGGCGACGCCCAGGACGTTGACTGGTAGAGACGTCGGCTGAACGGTCGGCGGCGCGGGCGTTACCGCAATCATCATCGGTGTCGAGGTTGTCGTATTGTGCGCGTCGTTGACGGCGACCGTGGCTGTGTAGGACCCGTGGTCTTGATAGACATGTGAGGTGGTCGCGCCAGTGGCCGTCGTCCCGTCGCCAAAGGTCCACAAATACGTTAGCGCGAAATTTTGAGGATCGGTGCTTTTCGACGCATCGAAATTTACAGCCAAAGGTGCTTGACCTTGCGACAGACTCGCCGATGCAGTGGCGACCGGTGGAGACGGAGGAGCGGAACCCGCGCCTCCACCGCCACCCCCGCACGCCGCGAGGGACAACAATAGGGCTGCACACGCAATTTCGTCTATCCGCTTCCGTGCATGTCCGACGGGCAAAGCAACGTCCGCCATAGTTCGCTCCCTGAATCGGGCCTTACTTATTGAACTGACTACCGAGAACTGAGTCTCTCATTTCAGCCGTCAATTACATGAGATTGCGATCACGGCGATTCCAGGTCCCTTGTGACCCCTATCTCGATATCTACGAGAACTTTGCCGGGGAAAGTGCAAGACGGTTAGGGCGACTGTCCAACGGATGCGGGATGCCCGCAGTGAATGCCATCAGCTCGTTGGTGGCAGGGGTAAATACTTTGGTCTTCCCGGCCCCGAGCCGCGCAGACGAATTGAGCCAGCAATGATGAATGGCAACTCTCCCTGTTTCATCGCTGATCTTTTCGCATTCACGCACACGTCAAGGAATCAACAAAGGATTAAGTCAACTCGCAGATGCGGCAATCGTTCTGAGGCTCGGTTGTTTGAGCGACACCAACTCAGCGCCGTAGCTGTGACGGAGTCTGCACGCGGCCCATCGGGCTGTGTGCCGCAGTGCGCGGACGACCGAGCTTCGCGTCGGACAAACTCCTCCGCAGCACAAATCAATCACGGGCGTTACGCCAGGGAGATCGCTGTGAGAATCATCATTGCTTGTTCGACCCTACTGTTGTTGGCCGGCTGCGCGACGCAGTTGACCTCGTATGCCCCAACCGCAAACCAGATTGTCGTGTACGACCAGGGCATTGGCGCGATTACCTGGGAAGCCGACGGCGTGGTACTAACGATGTACCCGACGTTTAGCTACCAATCCCCGTCCGATATTCCTACGTTCACTTTGATGGTCCAGAACAAGACCAGTCGCAACATCGACTTCGATCCGGAAAGCATTCACGCCTATCTCGATGATCACGACTGCCACGTTTATACGCTGCAAGAGCGCGTTGGTGAGATACGTAGCGCGGCGAAGAGAAAGCAGATCGCGCTCGCGGTGGTAGGTGTTGTGGCTGCCGCAGGCGCAGGGTACGCTGCCTCACATCAAACCACCACGTACTCAGGTTACGCCACGAACGGATATCGATCAGTCTGGACCAGCGGCACGATACAAACGTACGATCCCGCTGCAGGTATATTTGCGGGCGCTGTAGTAGGCGCGGCGACCGGCGTAGGGATTCACCAGATTGGAAAAGCCGCGGGCTATGAGGAACAGGCGGCGCAGGCAATCTTTCAGCACACCACCGTTCGACCTGGCACGACTATTGTGGGTCAGGTGATGCTGAAACCACCATCAAGCCACTATGGCGCGGTGAGATTAGACGTTCCAGTGGACGCTGCACAATCGACATTCATGTTCACTAAGAAGACGACAACGAGCTAGCCCAACGCTCATGGAAATTCCGCCACCGGGTTTGGATTCGGCAGCTCTGGGACTGTGTTCGTCAAGTCGGGCAACGGTCTAGCGATATACGTCGAACCGGACCAAGTAGCTGCGCACTAAAGCAGCGCATCGCTCGCGAGGAGACGAGTGAATAAATCCCATTACCGTCGCGCTTGTCTATGCCGTGGTGGGCGCTGCCGTGCTCCCCATCGGTTTTAAAGTCTTCAAAACGAATTTCGACTGGATCGACATCGCCATGGCGTCGGTCGGCGCAGCGCTCGGATCGCTGATTCCTACCATCGGCGGACCCGCGTCGTTGGTAGTCATGATCGCGATTCTTTATTGGCGTATCGACGGCGGTAAAGTCTTCCCAGACATCATCCTCTCGGTCCTCGTCGCGCGATTGGCAACGCTCCCGGTACTTTTACTTCTCGCTAAGCATAATTAGCGCGCCCGATCGCGCATCACGCCATCCTAAGGTTCGGAGGTCAGCACGCCCCTCTCGCTGCGCGAGTCTTGCTCCGCTCGCTGCACTTTCGAAGCTCCCTGCGGGGCATTAGTTGGCGGCCGTAGCGGGGCCGAACTTCGCGGCCATCCAATCGAACAACACGGCCTGCCACAAGCTCGGCGCACCCATTTGACAGTGCAAAGCGCCGCCGGAGGCGGCGTCGAAAGACACCGCCGTCACACTGCGCGCGGCAGTCAACGCCTTTTGCGTGAGATTGAGCTGCTCGATTGGTACGAAGTGATCCTCGGTTCCGGCCAATAACAGCACGTCTTGTTTGATTTGCGCCGCCACCGGCGCGAGTCGATAAGCCTTGAACGCATCGAGCACGTCGAACATGCCGTGCACGCCGAATACCCACTGACCGTTGGCCACTGCCCAGCGCGAGCCGCTGTCGGGATTTCGTCGTGCCAGCGATTCGAGCAGTGCATCATGGCCGTGAGCGTGCAGCCAAAAGACGAATGACGGCACGTGACGTGTGGCGATGGCATAGCCGTCATACCAGATATCGTAAGCGACGACGCCGTCGATGCGCGGATCAAAGGCGGCCGCGCGTGGCGCAAGATAGCCGCCGAGACTTTCCCCCAGCAGCACGATTTTCCGCGGCTTAGGGTGATTCGACAGAAACGCATCGAGCACGGCGGCATTGGGTTTCTCCCAATCGGCCTGCATGGTCAGACCCTGCTCGCGCAGCACTGCGCCCTGTCCGGGACCTTCATAGGTGAGCACCGAAAATCCTCGCTGATGCGCTGCGGCGCCGATACCCAGGTACAGTTCTTCCAGCGTGCTGTCGTACCCACCCACGACGGTGAGCAGCGGGCGGGTTTCGGCGCCGGCAGGCCCCGGGTAGTACACGGCGTTCAGATGGTGCGAGCCATAGACAATCGTACTGCGCTGGTAGACGACTCCCTGCGCGTCGAGGCCTTGGTAGAAGGCCGACACGTTCTTCCGATACGCATCAGCACGACGCGCATCGCCCGGCGGCAAAAAGAACTCCGCGCTGCGATAGTAGGTGTGTGCGCGCAGCAAGGCATTACCACGGCTCTGCGCATCGTTGATATGCCGCGACCTCGCCAATGTGCGATCCCCCGCCGCCAGCCAAGCTGCATACCAGCTGTCCGCGTCGCCAGCCTTAACGACGGCAATGGCTTGCAGTGCTTCGCCGCTGTCGCCGCCCGCGGCCGCCACGTCATTGAGTACCCGTACCGCCTCGAAGTTGTAAGAGAGGTCTTTGAAAAACGCAGCCCGACCGCGATCCGCCGGCGCGGGCCACAGGACCAGCACCAGGAGCCCCAGCAGCACAGCGGCCGCTCCTATCCACAGCTTTCTCATGGGTTTCCTTAACGCCACTTTTATTGCATTAAACACCCACCTCTTTACAAATGCAAGATAAATTGCTTTAAGTGGGTATGGCGAAATTACCCGTTAAGCGCCCCGGGGGTCGGAGCAGCCGCATCACCCAGGCGGTCTTTGACGCCGTGGAATCGTTGCTGGCGGAAGCCCCATCCGAGATCCCCTCGATGGCGGAAATCGCTCAGCGCGCCGAGGTGAATCCCACCACCCTGTATCGTCGTTGGACTGACGCCCGCGAGTTGGTGGGCGAGGTGGCGGTCAGCCGCCTAATGCGAGACAACCCGGTACAGGACACCGGTTCGGTGCGCGGCGATCTCATTCGCTGGGGCAATTCTGTAGCGCGCAGCTTGAGTACTCGGCGCAACATCACGTTGTTGCGAATTTTGACGGCAACGCCGACCGCCGGGGCAGCTGTTTCCGATATGCGCAGTCTGCGCGAGTTGCCCATTGGGCGTCGCATCGTCGAACTCGAAACGGTGCTGGCGCGCGGCAAAAAGCGCGGTGAAATCACGCCGAAAGTGATGGATGTGCTGGAACTGGTACTCGCGCCCATTTATCTGCACGGACTCTTCTTAGGCCCGCTGCGCGATGCTTCAGTCGATCGCCTGGTTGATCGCGCGCTCGCGCTCGCGTCCCAGAAATGAGTACCTCTTGCTCTGCGCACGCGCACAAGCGAGATCATCCCGCGTAAAGTGCCGTGCAGCTCTATCCACCCAGCTCGGCCATCACTCCATCGTAAGGTTCGGAGCTCAGCCTGGCCCTGCTCGCTGCGCTTTCTATATTCGGTCTGCTATCGTCATAACCTCACAA
>Ga0210394_10006114_pt1 | contig 13150 bp, 13 predicted proteins | sample IncBWC12MmetaG_FD_160121 | JGI IMG/M metagenome (GOLD analysis project Ga0210394, IMG submission 160121) | Forest soil microbial communities from Barre Woods Harvard Forest LTER site, Petersham, Massachusetts, United States - Inc-BW-C-12-M | ecosystem: Environmental > Terrestrial > Soil >...
GGTGGGTTCTGGATGTCCGGCTCGGGAATAGCGGCGGATGCAAGCGGGAACATTTACATTGCCAGCGGCAACGGCGACTTCGATACCACACATGTACCGGCGACCGAGTTAGGCGATACCCTACTGAAATTGGGCACCACGAATGCGAATCTGACTCTTCTCGATTATTTCACTCCGTTCGATCAACTAACTCTCAACAATAATGACGTCGACCTCGGATCGGGTGGCGTCTTGCTGCTTCCCGACCAGCCAGGCGCGCATCCGCACATCATGGTCGCAGCGGGCAAAGAGGGAACGATTTACGTCGTCGACCGCGACCAGATGACGACGAATAACTCGCACTACTGCTCATCCGGCTGCAGCAACGACCCCGAGATCGTCGAAGAGTCAGGTTCGGGAGCCATCGCCGGCGTGTTTGGCATGCCCGCGTACTGGAACAACACGTTGTATTACATGGGCCAGAACAGCAATTTGACATCAATCCCGATCGCTAACGGCAAGCCGGATTTCACCCGTGTCACCGTTAGTCCGCTTGGATTTGGATTTCCCGGCACGACTCCTTCGATTTCGTCGAACGGCACTATGGCGGGGGCCATTCTATGGGCCATTGATTCTTCGCAGTACGGATCTCCCGGCCCAGGCCCGGGTCCGGCAGTGCTTCATGCAGTCGATCCCACTAACGTTTCAACCGAGCTCTGGAACAGCAGCCAGGCTGCAAACAATCGTGATTGGGCCGGAAACGCGGTCAAATTCTCTGTTCCTACGATTGTCAACGGGAAGGTCTATGTCGGCACTTCCACAGAAGTGGATGTGTACGGCTTGACCGGGCAGAGTTTCAGTGGGTCCGTTGCGCCTACTTCTGCCACAATCCCCGTTGGCAATTCGCACACATTCAACGTTACTGTCAATCCGATGAGCGGCTTCAACGGCAACGTATCATTCGCTTGCGCCAACCCTCCAAGTGGTATCAGCTGCCAATTCAATCCGCCCCAGGTTTCATTGGTAGCGAACAACAGCGGGTCATCCGTATTGACGGTCAGCGTCAGCGCCAAGCCCTCCGCCGCGATGCCTCGGATACCTGCGAACCGCATTGCCTTGCCGTCATCTTCGCATTCGCAGCTTTTGATCGAGGGAATCGTGGTCATGCTCGCGGTGCTACCGATGTGCGCATTCTGTTTCGGTCAGCGATTGACCTCGCACAGTCAAAGGTTGGGCGCAATCGCGATTGCGCTTCTGGCAATTTGTTTGGTTGCCGGACTCTCCTCCTGCGGCGGTGGCGGAGGGGGCGGAGCCGGAGGAGGGGGTGGGAATCCTGTGACTGTGCAAGTGGCTATTCAGGGGAATGCCGGAGGAACCCCAAGCAATCTGGGGACGCTCTCAATTACCGTGCCGTGACCGCTCGGATTCGTCTCGCGATCTGCGAGTTCTCCCCGCTGCTCCGCCCTCAAAATCTTGGCTTCTTCCGGGAGGACCGGAGTTGATACTCGATGGAGTCCGGTACTCCATAACTGCGATTCTCAGCCCCTAGCCGTTCACTGCGCCCGCCAAGGCGCCCCGATCTGTTCACTTGAGAGAAGGAGAATGAGATTCTTGCTAAGCTCCGAAACGTGGTGCTGCCGACCGTTCGGCAGAAACTCACCGATTCAGCGCGAGGCGTCAGGGGGAGTGACCCACGCGTTGATATGATCGTCGCGGAGCAAGCTAAGGGCTAGAGCTTCCGCTTCGGGCTGTGTCTCAGCAAGAATGCGGACTCGGTACAAGGTCCGGTCGCCTACTTGCGTGGGTGTCGTCAGAACAGGCCGGTGATATCGCTCGGAGAACCGAAGCGCCAAGCGGCTAGCTTCCGCTTTGTCGAATGCACCGACTTGTACGGCAAAACGGAGAGGGTCTGCAGGCGTTGTAATTGCGGCGACGGGCGCAACAGTTTCGGTTGTCGAAGCGGCCCTTGTCCGTCCGGACTCGACGAATCTGAGAATCGAAGGAGACAACCAAAGTGCCAGCAACAAGAGGCCGCTGGCGAACGCGGCCGTGCGAAAGGCCCAAAGCATCCGAAGAGATTGGGCAAGCGGTCTGTAGGTGAGTTGGGCTGGAATTTGGAGATCGGTGCTTCGGCCAGACTGAACGGCGACCAGCAAGGGCTCTGGAACGGTGCGAAGACTCAACTTGGCTATGACTGTCCGCACAGTTTCAGGGGCGATCATTTTGCGCCCTTCAGCGCAGCCGAGAGACAAAGCGTTGAAGCAGATGTTGTTGATGTTCCGCGGGATGCCGCCACTCGATTCCGCAATCACGGCCATCGCCTCGGCTGTGAAAAGTGGCTGACCACAATAGCCCGCGACCCTGAGCCGGTGATTGATATAGCGAACCGTTTCCTCGGGTGGAAGCGCTTCAAGACGGCTTAGGACCGTAATTCGCTGGCGCAATTGCGCCAAGCGCGGTTGCGCTAGTTTTTCCGCCAATTGAGGCTGTCCGGCCAGAACAATTTGCAGCAGTTTGGTGTGGGACGTCTCAAAGTTCGATAGCAAGCGGACCGTTTCAAGGACTGGGTCTGCCAGATTCTGCGCTTCATCCACCACCAAAACGAAGCGCTTTCCAGCGAGCATCTCGGCAAACAGCATCTCGTTCAACGTGATGTGCATGCCAACTAGGCCCATTCCGCGCGTATCGACACCCAGATCGCTCAGAAGGTACTGAAAGAATTCACGTGAGTCGCACTGAGTCTGGAACACGTAAGCGGCGCGCGCCCTATCGCGCAGTCCCTCGAGCACTTGATACAGGAGCGTCGTCTTGCCCATGCCTGGCTCCGCGATCAGCGCCAGGAATCCCCCGCCGCCCAGGATTCCTTCTGTGAGCATGTCGAGCGCCTCGCAGTGAGTCCGGCTCGGGTACAAATAAGCAGGGTCGGGAGTGACACCGAAGGGCTGCTGCTGCAATCGGTAGAAATCCAAAAACATGGGCAGGACCTCCTATCTCCGGACGCTCTGCGAAAAAAACGCCTAGAGGACTCCCAAAATTGCCGAGCCGGCATGGCGCACCACCCGAATAGCGAGTTCGCAGGAAACGCTCGAAAAACGGGGCTGGGTACATACTCCGATGGTTAAGAGCAAGGTTGCCCTGCGGATCGCAGCGCGGGTATCTGCACCAAGCTTCATGATTCTTGTTCGATTTATATCATATCCTAGCGTAAGTCCCGATTAGTCGGCAGTGCGCTAGACCCATCTGAAGTCCACAAATTAATGACCGAACCAATGGCCGGCAAACAGAATTTCGCTTCCCGAGGATTCGCGGTTGGATAGAACACCTGTAACATGCCAATTCGGAGCCTGAGCGGCACAAAAGAACACTATCGCAATTTACGATCTCACTGAATACACGATACATACGTTAGCTCGTTTCGCAGAATCACGCCTAATACCATCGCTGTATAACTACATAGGTAGCAGTTAAGGATAACTGGACTTCGACTTTTCGAAATGACAACCGGGCGCGATCCAGCAGCTAATTCACCAGACGCGGACTTCCAGTTCGGTGGGCATAACAATCCCAAATCTAACTCTGCCGCTACTGCGCCCGCAGTTTCGCCAGTTGATCGCGCGCACCGTAGTTCTTGGGGTTCAATTCGAGCGATTTGCTGTAGCTCTTGATCGCTAGGTCCTTATCACCTCGATCCATGTAGGCCTCACCCAGGCTGTCCCAGGTGTTGAAAGAGTCGGGGTAAATTTCCACGTTCAACTTGAGTACCAGAATCGCCTGATCTAGCTTCTTGGCGTTTATCAAGGCATACCCCAATTGGTTGATGTCCGACTCTGCGGTCGCGTACTTATGGAATGGATCTTTGATGAACGTCTGTAAGGCAGCCTTCGCGCCGGCATAGTCGCCTTTCTCCGCTGAGGCACGGACCAGTTCGACGATGCTAGGTCCCGGCTTGTAGTTCAGGATTGCGTCCATGGCGGGATCGCGGCCGGCGCGGTAATCGGCGAACGTTAGCTCTGTTGAAAGATCAGGCGCTTGCCACACCCGTCGGTCGCGGGGGTCCATATCTTGCCACCAGAGTGTCGAAAGCCGCACCGTCAATTTGCTGTTTGGCAATACAACCGGCGCATTGTCGCCATACATGTTGGGACTGGAACCTGTCGGTTCTCCGACAAAAAGAGTGTCGGTGTTCAACTTCATGCGGTTGACGCAGTTCATCGCTGCAGAGAAGGTCTGGCGTCCGATGATGGTGAACAACTTGCCCGGATGATTCACGCTGTCGGAGCGGATGAATGCATGGATGATCGGCCGCAGGAGGTAATTGTTGCCCCCGCCATTCAACCGCTCGTCAAGTACGACGCGATCCACCGGATGCGTGTCCGCGAACGCCATGACCCGCTTGAAGAATGCCTCGATGGTTTCGTCTGGCTTCTGCGCCACGGCGTTAAATTGAACGTAGAGCGTCCGGGAATCGTTCAAATACTCGAACCAATAGTGGTTGGCTGGATCTTTTTGCCACAGAGGCTGAGGAGCAGCGGGGTCGTGAGCATCCACCCAATCTGCCGGAAGAACGAATTCGTCCAATGGCAGATCTCCCGCTTCGGGTGTGAGGACGACGGTCGTTTGCACCCCATCCTTTTCGACGGTGAGCGGAACCGCTTCCTGGTTGTCTACTAAGCTGAGTCCGTCGACGACCTCGGCCAATGACATGTAGAACGGCGTCATCCATTTAACCTGGGACGGATTGTCGCGCGGAACGATCTGACTTACAGCTTCGTAGGCATTCTGTCCAGAGACCTTGCCCAACCTTACGATGCGACCGCCAACGGCCGCGGCGTACTTCTTGTCGGCCTTCACAACGTAAACTCCGTCGGGGAACCAGTAGAGCTTGAGTGGATAGTGCCGGAAATTCGTAGGAGGATGCTGGAGTTCCACGTAAGTGTGTCCGTCGCCAATCATTGCGACGATCCGCGTGATCTCGACGATGATCTGGTTGCGAGACAGACTGGGAATGCGCTCGTCCAGATTCTTCAGCGCAGCGTCAAACTGTTCCCGTGTCATGGAATGGAACAGATTCTTGTGAACCTGCGGTGCCTGTTCAGCGAAGTAGCGGAGGTCCTCGCGCCACCGGCCAGCTTCCACTGGAGTGACCGGGGACTCGTGACTCTGCAACGAAACAAGGACGATGAGGCTAACAAGAACCGCTCTTTTCGGTACCATGCATTCCCTCGGGGGCACGTAGCTCCCTGCATACACTTACGCTGAGTGATAGACGGAAGTTCCCGAGAAATGTTGCCAGAACTGCTCCTGAGTGGTCGGCAAACCGGAAATTATCCAGAAACGGGGTTCTGGGAAGCAGCCTCAAAGGCTCCAGTAGAATGTCGGTTTTGTTGCTTAGGGGCAAGCTGCCTGGCGGTAGAAGGTTGGCTACTTCCGGGACGCCAGTTTGGACGCCACGTAAAGCAATAGCCGCTGTTCCCGATCATTCATGCGAGACATGGCTTTTGCGAAAAGTTGCAGCTCGCGGCGTTCTTTTCGCTACCCCATTCTGGTTCTGTCGCCCTGAGTAGCTTGAGACTTTCGGGCGAAGACTTGCCGTCATGGAAGAGCTTGTAGAGAGGTACCTCTAATGCTCGGGCATACTTTTCCAAAGTCTCAAGGTTCGGAACAGTGTGGCCATTCTCGACGCGGCTCGTGTAGCAGCGCAGCAGTCCCGTGCGCTTTTCAATGTCCCCTTGGCTGAGGTTCTTCGCTTCGCGCAGTTCTCTGAGTCGTTCGTTGATTAGCATAGTCGGGAGAATACAGCATCGCAGGGGAAAGTCCCAAGTTTTTGGGGCTACAATATGCAGTGCTTGCTGACAAAGGAAAGGAGGCCCATCGCGATGGCCGACAAATCCAAAGACGAAGATCAATCGACCGAGAAGGCAGCCGCCACTCTTCCGGGAACCGTTGAAAAGATCATCCCTCCACTAGTTCCCAGCGAACCGGAAAAGGCCCAGATTGCGATTGAAGGCGCCGACGATTTATACCGAGAGATTCGGGTCGACAACACTTTGCAAGATGCTGCTGGTAATCCGGTGAGCTTGAAAAAGGGCGCCGAGGTCGAAGTTACAATCGAGGCAAAACCGGAAGCAACGACGCCTAAGAAACCCTCAGAAAAAAAGTAATCAGCTCAACCACCTCAACACAGGTGGGATTGTCTCGAGGCGAACTCGGGATGGGCCCTGCGTTTTTCCACAGGGCATTGGATTAGCCTTCAGTATCTTAGCCGGATTCGTGGCTTCGACACCGCGTTTAACTTAGTGGTACCAGTCCATATTTTTCCGGCGCCCAGGCCGACGGTTTTACACGCCACGCACCTGTAAATACACTATTTGCGGGATACCAACCGTCGAACTCCTCGAAGTAGCTTGGGCCATGCCTCCATCGGCTGCTACGACGGTCAGACAACTAGATCGACGGGTTCGAGTCCTTATTGCCGACGATCATCCGGGAATAAGAAAAATGGTTCGTTCCACATTGCAAACACATCCGCATTTTGAGGTTTGCGGTGAAGCCATAAACGGGGCTGAAGCTATTGAGAAAGCCGAGAAACTAAAACCGGATGTGGTGGTTTTGAATGTAAGTATGCCGGTATTGAATGGATTTGAGGCCGCCCGTGGAATCAAAACGATTCTGCCGGAATCGGCGATCGTGATCTTATCGTCGAATGCTGACCAGCGTTTCGTTGAGGAGGCCAAGAAAATCGGCGTTCGAGCCTACGTCGCAAAAAGCGTCGCCGGTGAAGCATTGGTAAAAGCGGTTGAAGCGGCCGTGATAGGCGGAGACTTCGTTCTGATCCAGTAAAACCGGATGACTCCTGGGTGCCGCGACTACGACATTTTCGAGGTTCTTCCTGATAGCTCCCCCGTTTCGCTGTAGCGATTACTATCTTGGTTGGCGCGGAGTATCTGCCAATTAACTGGAGAATTAGGTGCCGTTCACGCGCTTTGAAGTCGATCTCTTCAAGACTGTGGTTTCCCAGTCGTTGGAGGCGTTGCCCCGTGCAGGTTGCCGTGCATTTCAGAGTGCGGTCCCTGCAAATATTCCCGGCGGCAGCGCGTCTATCTATCATCCCCGATCAGTCGGAACATCCGTTCTAGGAGACCGCTATGAAGAAGAGGATATTCGCGTGCACGATGAGCGCATTGTTGTTTGCGATCACCTGTCGGGCAGACGACAAAGAAAAGGAAGAGGATCGTCTGAAGAATGCCGGCACGGCGCTGTCAGAGATTCTGAATATTCCAGACGACATTCCTCAAGATCTCCTCGATAAGGCCGACTGTGTGGTTGTTTTTCCATCGGTTCTCAAGGCAGCGTTTGTGGTGGGCGCAAGTTATGGCCGTGGCGCGATGACGTGCCGCAGGGGCGGAAATTTCAACGGTCCTTGGGGCGCGCCCTCAATGATGGCCCTTGAGGGTGGCAGCGTTGGCTTTCAGATCGGCGGGCAAGCGACTGACTTCGTTCTTCTCGTGATGAACGACCGCGGCGCAAATGGAATCTTGAGCAGCAAAGTGAAGCTCGGAGGAGATGCGTCGGTAGCGGCAGGGCCAGTCGGTCGCAACGCGACGGCAGAAACCGACGTATCGATGCGTGCTCAAATATTGAGCTATTCACGCGCACGCGGCCTATTTGCAGGCGTTTCGCTAGAGGGTTCGACCATCCGGCCTGACAACGACGCAAACGAGAGAATCTACGGGGAGAAAATCTCGGCGAAGGACATCGTAATTGTTCACGAGACGCGTGTACCTGGCGCAGCAGAGGGCTTCATCTCAACGCTTAATGCGAAGACGCCGAAGCACAAGTCCTAATTGCGGGCACAACGTTACTCATCAGATTGCTGAACCTGAGGCACCGAGCCTAGCTAATGGGATTGGCAGGTGACCGTACTGTCGCATTTGTTGGGCATCGGCAATTTGCATGTGGAGCACGATCGAAAGAAAGTCCTCGCGGGTCAATCATTATCCCCGCTCTTGCTCGTGCGGGCTGCAAGCAACGAAAAGGTCATCATCGCCGATGGCTAGCATCGAATGTGCGCGGTCTACCCATTTGACGAGGATGCACTGATTCCTTGCAAGATTGTCTGAAAATTCTGACAGCCAAGAGCCAGCGCAGTTCGGTGGAAGCCTCACGCTCCCAATTGGTGTCCCCACTTGTGTGCCGTAATGAACAGATATTCTGACCGGAGCGAGATTCAACGACAGTTCTTGTCCGTTGCGACTCGTCAACATTTGCTTGCCGTTTCGGTGTTTCCATTCTAATGACCTCCAATCAAGAATCTTGACCTTCAAGACAGCGGCCGCTGTGCGGGGGGCCCGCCCGGCGAAGGCGCTCTCCACTCTTATGTAGCACTTGCGCAGCACATGTGTCGCAGAAATCTCCTTGGTACTCGAAGAAACTAGGGTTTTTCTTATCCTAGAAGTCAACAGGACTTTCCTGCAGCGATTACGATCTTGGTTGGCGCGGAGTATCGGCCAATTAACTGGAATTTAAGTGCCTATTGCTTTTGTGGTACAGGAAAGCGCTGAAGAAGCCTGGCGCAACGAGCAGCTTTGTCATGACGGACACCATGCTCTGAGCGCAGGGGTTTTAGGATGTAAAGCCGCTCGAGGCCCGTAAGTTAAGCCTTTACGGATATGTGCCTATATCTTTCCCTAGCCACGAAGTGTACGGTTGATTGGGCATCCAAATGACAAATCAGATTTTGGCCTGTGGTAACTGTGGTTTGAAATTCACTCAATCTTTGATTAACGACCGTGCGCTGGCGGACTTTTTCTTGCCTTTCAAGCCAGACGCTATGCCTGCTAGGTCCGAACTCGAATGTCCTAATTGCGGTACTACGGCGACCTATCAGCGCAGCGACCTTACGTACAAATCCTACTAGGCTTCCTGCGTTTCTTTTTTCTTTCCGCTGCCAGCTTTCGTTCAGCCGCGCGGCTTTCTATCAAGTAGAGAGAAGTGGTGAGTCGTCCGGATCGTTTTTTGGTTGGAATGCTCGGCATTCTCTCATAAAACAGGATTGTACGTTGTACGCGATGCTACAGTTTCCGCTACACTCTTACGAAGGAGGGTCGCCGCTAATTCCGGCCATGAAGCTACCCGGATTTGATGTCAGCGAAATGTCTACTCGCGTCGCAGCCTATTGGCGTAGACGCGAAGCCGCTTTGTTGGGGACGAGTGGCTACTTCAACGCGGGCGGGCAAACGCGTAGTGACAATGATAGCGATGCAATATGGAACCGCGTGCAGGAACAACTAAAGGTGGAAATCTTGGCGGAAAAGAAAAAGGCTCGATCCCGCGAAGCAAAGTAAACCGCTCAACCGCCTCGGCATTTCATCGACCCAGCTCCCGTCTTGCCTTTGACAAGCCACATAGCTCTATCCGGTGTTTGTTGGTGCCTCGCGGAGGGATTCCTCCCGCCGCCCGTCGTCGCTCGCGCCGAGCGCTCACCCTGGGTGAGCGAGAAAATATATCTCGAGGGATCGCTTCCGGTTCACCGCTTCGTGAGATTGCTCGACGACTGGATCGAGCGGCCTCGACGGTGAGCCGGGAGATTGCTCGCCACGGCGGTCGTCCGGACTATCGAGCCCATGTGGCGGATGGCCATGCTTGGGACTCGGCCTTGCGACCGAAGAAGTGCCTCCTTGCCGTCAACCGCAAGTTACGGAACATCGTTGCGAGTAAACTGATCCTGGACTGGTCGCCCGAACAGATTTCCGGATGGCTGAAGACCCAGTATCCCGATGACGAGAGCCTGCGAGTGTCCCACGAAACCATTTACCGTAGCTTGTTCATTCAAGCGCGGGGAGTATTGAAAAAAGAGCTGTTAGGGCACCTGCGGTCGAAGCGGCGCATGCGCCGCTCGCAGCACTCTGGTATCTACAGAGACTCGCGCGGTCAAATCGTCGATGCCATCTCCATCAGAGAAAGGCCTGCAGAAGTGGACGACCGGGCGATTCCTGGTCATTGGGAAGGCGATCTGTTGAGCGGTGCCAAGAACAGCTACATTGCGACCCTGGTAGAACGTCATTCGCGCTTTGCCATGCTGATCAAGGTGCCCAGCAAAGAAACGGAAGCTGTGGTTGCTGCCTTGAGTCAGCATGTTCGCAAACTCCCCGCTACGCTGCGACGCTCGCTGACCTGGGACCGCGGACTGGAGATGGCCAAACACAAGGACTTCACGGTAGCTACGGATGTGCAGGTCCACTTCTGTGATCCGCAAAGTCCCTGGCAGCGCGGCTCGAACGAAAACACGAATGGACTATTACGACAGTACTTCCCTAGTGGAACGGACCTGTCCGGCTATACGCAAGCGGATCTGGACAAAGTGGCGCTGCGATTAAATCAGCGTCCCTGAAAAACTCTAGGATTTCAAACTCCTGCGAGTAGACTTCAAGAAAGTGTTGCGTCGACCGTCTGAGCCGACAGCGTTAATCGGGACTTGGCGACACTCAGATCAGTGTGTCCCTAAGATAGATACCCGGCGCTGCATCCCCAACACCGATTGCTGGTTCAGGTCTCGGCTTTCGACGCGCCGCCAGCGTTGAATTTCTCAATTGATGTTGATTTATTCAGCGTCATTTCCGACCCGGCGGGACGCGTCCGGGGAATCCAACGATTACAGGCTCCTCATTTCAGAGGATATGAGTGACGCCCTCTCTTGACTGGACAATTGGCCTCCAGTTTGCATATAAGGTCGTGAACTCCCCCCAGGGCGTTCAAGCAACAAGGAGAAAAACCATGGCATCGAAGAAATCCCTGAAGAAGGCCAAGCCTCTGAAGCACACCAAACCACTCAGCATGACCTCCAAGACCGTCTGTATCTGATCAGTGGGGTGTCTTGCATGGGGTTGCCAATTGCTGACTGGCGATCCCCGCCTTCTCGGCACTGTGCGAAGTCCCGTGTTCGGCGATTCCAATGTGTTGTCTGCATTGAATTTCTCAACTAAAGTTGATTTATTCAGCGACATTTCCGCCTCGGGCCGGGACGTCGAGGAAATCCGGTCATTGCATCCCCCACATTCCGAGGGGGATGAATTGCAGCCTCGTTCAACTGGACATTTGGTCTTAGATTTGCATGTAAGTAACCGACCGCCCATGGGGGCAATCTGAACCAAGGAGAAAAACCATGGCATCGAAGAAATCCCTGAAGAAGGCCAAGCCTCTGAAGCACACCAAGCCACTCAGCATGACCGGCAAGCACGTCTGTATCTGATCAGTGGGGTGTCTAGCATGGGGTTGCCAATTGCAGACGGGCGACCCCCGTCTGCTCGGCACTGTGATATGCCCACCAAGCGTCACCGTCCGCGTCTCAACTCGAAACTCGCCTTTTTCAAGCTCCAGATCCGCCGTTCTCGCATTGAACGGCTTGGCGTGTTCGCCGAAGAAACGATCCCGCCGCGTAAGAGGGTCATTCAGTATACCGGCGAACTGATCAACCAGCGCGAGGCCATGCGCCGCACTGTGAGGATGTTCTTGGCGGGGCAGGCAGGGCGAGTTTACTTGGTTCGCCTGAATCGCCGCTCGAGCCTCGACGGATCAGTAGGAGGAAGCGGCGCCGAGTTCATCAATCATAGCTGCGAGCCGAATTTGACCATGCGCAGAATCCGCGGGCAGGTCGTCCTCTACAGTTTCAGAAAAATCAGAGCAGGCGACGAGCTTACCGTTGATTACGGCTTCCGGTGCTCGCATCTCTGTCGTTGCGGCTCCTCGAAGTGCCGTGGAACCATGTGCCACGCTTGACCTCATGAGCTAACGATTGCATGGTGGCGTTTGCTCTTCGCCTGAAGTTTTGCACCCCGCAAAGGGCTCCCAACGAAATGGCTGCGAACGCGATTGGACCGTGGAATCCAAAACTTGCACTGCTATGTCCCCCGGCGGCGCTGTGCGGCTGAGGATTCACGCCGCATGCGATCCCAGAATAGTGTGTTTTCGAAGGAAAAACTCACCGGCTTTGGTTGTGGATGTAATCGCAGATCTTCCCGCATTCGGGCAAGCATTGCGATTGCATCCATCCGCTTCTGGTCTACTCGCCCGGCAGGGAGCCAATCATGGAAGTTCTGGAGCTCTCCTGCAGGCAATCGTCTGCGAAGCCCCTCCTCTAGGACTTTTTCATATGTGCGAAGCGGGTAGAAGAGAGCCTTGCCAATTTGCACGAGACTATCCGAGGTCGCCCCAGAGACGATCCCCTCCGCTGCGGCTTTTGACAGAGTCCGCCGGATATTGACCATTGGTTCGGAGACAGCGCGATACTTTCTCCCGGCGGAGGCATGCGCGAGAGTCACCTCGTCATCATCCGCGAGCGCGCCGTTCGCATAGTCTTCATAGATTGTTCCCACTCCGATCATGCCAAACGCAGAAAGCTCGGCCCCTCTCAGAGCGCCCATGCTCGAGCTTCCGTAGATGTGTATCCCTTTGCTCAAGGCCCAAAGTATCTCTTTGTGCCAGACGGATGGGGTGCGCTCGAAGTACCCGTCTATGATCCCAATGCCCCATGGCTTCCTGCGAGCGATTTGGTACAGGTCGCCTTGTGCAACGGGCGCCAGATAAGTAGGTTCGCTCCAGATTTCAAGCGCCACCTGCCGGGGAAGTGACGGGCCCGTAAAAATGCAAACTTTCATTGATTTCCTCTGCTCGCTAACCTCGCTCTTGCACGCGGCCCCGGCGCGTATTTCGACGACGTGTTGACACCTTCGAGGTACGGAATCACGATCCGCACGACGGGAATCCCGAATTGCGATTTGGTCAGGTCGACGGCAATCACTTGTCGAATCCCGGCCTGCTGAAGCCGCTGCAGCAGCCAATCCAGAACGTCCTTTGAAGTGCCGCCGCCGAAAGTGGGAACTTCTTGAAAGTCGATGCCGTATTTCGCCTTCAGGATTCTTGACCGAGAGGAGTTCAACATGCGCTGGCGTCGATGGCGCACATAATCGCTCCGGGTAAGATCATCTCGAGCCCCGGAGATCACTGTGAGGCGGGATTGTGCGGCTTCCAGTAAAGCGCGGAGCAGTGCAATATCTCGGGAAGGATGACAGCCAGAACCGCCTGCGGTAAACAAGCGGCGAAAGGTATCGTCGGACTCGGGAATGATATGAGACAAAACAGTGGGAATGCCGAGATCGGATGTGACGTTCCACGC
>Ga0210394_10006115_pt1 | contig 13149 bp, 10 predicted proteins | sample IncBWC12MmetaG_FD_160121 | JGI IMG/M metagenome (GOLD analysis project Ga0210394, IMG submission 160121) | Forest soil microbial communities from Barre Woods Harvard Forest LTER site, Petersham, Massachusetts, United States - Inc-BW-C-12-M | ecosystem: Environmental > Terrestrial > Soil >...
AGCGTCGAAGCGCGCCCGCGCGCGACCTGCGCGCTTTGCCTGGTACAGGATTCCGCCGCCTACTGGGCGCACGTCGGCGACAGCCGGGTTTATCAGCTGCGGCAGGCGCAGGTGCTCGAGCGCACCCGGGATCACAGCCACGTCGAAGTGCTGTTGCGCGAAGGCTTGATCACCGAGGCCGAGGTTCACGGCCATCCGATGCGCAACTACGTGGAGTGCTGCCTGGGCGGCGACGCGGCGCTGCCTGAGATGAGCATCTCGACTCGTCGCAAGCTTAAAGCCGGCGACGTGCTGTTGCTGTGCACCGACGGCTTGTGGGCAAATCTGCGCGACCAGGACCTGGTCCGTTTCGCGCAAGCCCCGGGAAAATCCTTGCGCGATTCCTTGACGGATCTCGGCACCCAGGCGGTGGAGGCCTCGGCGCCCTACAGCGACAACACCAGTGCGGCGGCGCTGCGCTGGCGGGCCGCGTGAGCGTTCGACCGAGCGGCCGCGCACCCGACGAGCTGCGCGAATTGAGCTTCGTGCGCGGCTACACGACCCACGCGGAAGGCTCGGTGCTCGTGGGATTCGGCGCCACGCGCGTGCTTTGCACGGCCAGCATCGAGGACAGTGTGCCTGCGTTTCTGCGCGGCGCCGCTCAGGGGTGGGTGACGGCCGAGTACGGCATGCTGCCGCGGGCGACGCATACGCGCTCGGGCAGAGAGGCGGCGCGCGGCAAGCAGACCGGCCGCACCCAGGAAATCCAGCGCCTGATCGGCCGGGCGCTGCGGGCGGTGGTCGACCTCAAGGCCTTGGGAGAGCGCACGGTGACCATCGATTGCGATGTGCTGCAGGCCGATGGCGGCACGCGCACCGCGGCGATCACCGGGGGCTTCGTCGCGCTGGCCGATGCGGTCGACACGCTGCTCAAGCGGCGCGCGATCGCTGCGAATCCGCTGCACGGCCAGGTGGCGGCCGTGTCCGTGGGCATCTACCGCGGCACGGCGGTTCTCGATTTGGACTACGCCGAAGATGCGAATGCGGAAACCGACATGAACGTCGTCATGAACAGCGGCGGTGCGTTCGTCGAAGTGCAGGGTACCGCCGAGGGTCATGCGTTTCGCCGCCACGAGCTCGACCAGTTGCTCGATCTCGCGAGCGCCGGAATAGCCCGCCTGCACGCCGCTCAGTTGAGCGCGCGCGCCGCGTGAGCGGCTCTTGAATGCAACGTCGGCCGCTCATCATCGCCACCGGCAATCCGGGCAAGTTGCGGGAGTTCCGCGCGCTGCTCGAGGACTTGCCGTTCGAGCCGCGTGGGCTGGGGGAACTGGGAATGGCCGCACCCGAGGAGACCGGCGCTAGCTTCGTGGAAAACGCCGTGCTGAAGGCGCGGCATGCGGCGGCGGCCGCGGCCGCCAGGACGGGCGGCCGCGCGGTGCCGGGCACGGCCGCCATTGCCGACGATTCCGGACTCGAGGTGGACGCACTCGGCGGAGCGCCGGGAATATTCTCGGCACGTTATGCGGGGCGCGGCGCCGACGACGACGCCAATAACGCCAAGCTGCAGCAAATGCTGGCGGGGATGTCCCGCGAGCAGCGCCGGGCCCGTTATCGATGCGCGTTGGTGTTCGTCGACAGCGCGGCGGACCCGGAGCCCCTGATCACCGAAGGGGTCTGGGAGGGATACATTCTCGAGGCGCCGCGCGGATCGGGCGGCTTCGGCTATGACCCCTATTTCTGGCTGCCGGAGCTCGGGCTCACGGCGGCTGAGCTTCACCCCGCGGACAAGAACAGGGTGAGTCACCGAGGCCTGGCGATGCAGGCGTTGCGCGAGCGGCTGGCGGCGCGCCCATGATCGACCCCGCGCTCGCCCTGTACGTGCACATGCCTTGGTGCGTGCGCAAGTGTCCGTACTGCGATTTCAATTCGCACCAATTGAAGTCTGCCGCGCCCGACGCCTCGTACATCGACGCCCTGATTCGCGATTTCGACACCGAGTTGCCGCGTCTCAAGGACCGCAGAATCGCGACGGTGTTCTTCGGCGGCGGCACGCCAAGCCTGTTCCAGCCTGAGGATTTCAACCGGCTGCTCCACGCGGTGCGGCAGCGGATCGCGTTCGCCGAAGACGCGGAGATCACCCTGGAGGCGAATCCGGGTACCGTCGAGCGCGGCCGCTTCGCAGGATACCGCGACGCCGGAGTGAATCGCGTGTCGCTGGGCGCGCAGACGTTCGCGCCGCGGGCGCTCGCGGCCCTCGCGCGCATTCACTCGGCCGACGACACGCACCGCGCGGTCGCCGAATTGCGAACCGCCGGACTCGACAATTTCAATCTCGACCTGATGTACGCGCTGCCGCAGCAGACGTTCGAGGAAGCGCTCGAGGACGTCCGCGTCGCGATCGAGCTCGAGCCTGCGCACATTTCCTACTACCAGCTCACCCTCGAGCCTGGAACCGTGTTCCATGCGCGGCCGCCGCCGCTGCCGGATGAGGAGGCTGCATGGCGAATTCAAGCCGCGGGCCAGGCGTTGCTGGCGAAGTCCGGATACGCGCAATACGAAGTCTCTGCCTATGCGCGCGGCGGCGCGCGCTGCCGTCACAACCTCAATTACTGGCGTTTCGGCGATTACGTCGGGATTGGAGCCGGCGCACACGGCAAGTTGAGCCTCGAGCTCCCGCAGCGCGTTCTGCGCACCACCAAGCCCAAGCAACCGCGCGACTACCAGGAGCAGTCCCAAGCGCCTGCCGTGGGCGAAAGTTCGTACGTCCTACCTAAGGATTTGCCCTTCGAATTCATGCTGAACGTATTGCGGCTGAACGAGGGGTTCACGGGCGACGATTATCGCCGGCGAACCGGGCTTGAATTGGACTCCATTGCCGCCCAGATCGCCGCGGCCGAAGGGCGGGGACTCCTGACGTCCCGCGGCGACGGTTGGTATCCCAGCGAACTCGGCCGACGCTTCCTAAATGATCTTCTGGTAAGTTTTCTTCAATAACCTTATGCACATCGAGCTTCGGACCCCGCACAAAGGGGTACCTACGACACATTGCACCTGCAATAGGTCAGATGCATCTCTTAACCTATTGATGTTTATATATAAAGAGACTTGTCTATTTTTTGACCAAGTTAACAATTACTCGAAATTCCGCTGGCTGAATTAGGCGACAGAGACATCGTCCACAGACTTATCCACAGTTATTGTGGACAAGCGTGCAAAAGGCGGCCGCACAAGGGGTTATGTCAAACACCTTGTTCGAGTGCAAGTGGGTGGTTTATACTATTCGGCCCGCTTGAGGGTGGCTGCTGCAAGGCGGGTCGCTTCAAGAATCGGGCTCAAGGCGTGGCGGTGAGCGCTCATCGAGGGCTCGTCGATTCTGCCGCTACCGTCACATCGAGGTTCCCATGAAAGCCGGCATCCATCCAGAGTATAAAGTCGTCGCCGTCACCTGCACCTGCGGCAATCAGTTCGAGACCCGCTCGACGATCGGCCACGATTTGCAGGTCGAAGTGTGCTCAAACTGCCATCCGTTCTATACCGGCAAGCAGAAAATTGTGGATACCGGCGGCCGTGTCGACAAATTCCGCAAGAAGTACGCGACTGCGGCAAAGGCCTAGCAGGCAGATCCTGCGGCCGCCCGTGGGGCTGCGGCCCCGCGGCGAGTTTCTCCCGGGTTCAAAATGCGCGGATCAGCGTTTGCGATCCGCGGGCAGTGTGCTGCGCGCGTAAGATGCGCTCCCTTGATTCCGATGTTCGGCCGTGCAAGGCTGCGGAGTCGTAAACGCACCACCCACCTCTCCGTCGGAAAATCGCATGAGCACGAAATACGAACTCAAGAATCTCGCGACCGGAAAGACCAGTGAATTGAACGCGATCTCCGGGACCATCGGTCCCGAAGCCCTCGACATTTCCCATCTGATCAAGGATCACGGGGTGTTCACGTTCGACCCCGGGTTCATGGCGACGGCAAGCACGGAAAGCAAGATCACCTACATCGACGGCGACGCGGGAGTGTTGCTGTACCGCGGCTACCCGGTGGAGCAGCTCGCCGAGAAGTCGAGCTTCCTGGAAGTTGCCAACCTGCTCATCAACGGCAGTTTGCCCACCAAGGCGCAACTGTACGCGTTTCAGAACTCGATCATGCGGCACACCATGGTCAACGAGCAGTTGTTGCGGTTTTTTCAGGGCTTCCATCACGACGCGCACCCTATGGCCATGGTGTCCGCGGTGGTCGCCTCCATGGCCGCGTTCTACCACGACACCACGGACATCGGGGATCCGCGCCACCGTGAAATTTTTGCGCACCGGATCATCGCGAAGCTACCGACGATCGCAGCCGCGGCTTACAAGCACACCCTCGGCCAGCCCTTTATCTATCCGCGCAACGATCTGCGTTACTGCGCGAACATGCTCAACATGTTCTTTGCGGTCCCCTGCGAACCGTATTCCATCGATCCGGTCGCCGCCGAGGCCTTGGACCTGCTGTTCATTCTGCACGCGGACCACGAGCAGAACGCCAGCACCTCCACGGTGCGGCTCGCCGGCAGCACCGGCGCGAATCCCTATGCCGCGATTTCCGCCGGAGTGTCCGCGTTGTGGGGACCCGCGCATGGCGGCGCCAACGAAGCCGTGCTCGACATGCTGGACAGCATCGGCTCGGTCGCCAACATCGAAAAGTTTCTCGCCCGCGTCAAGGACAAGACCGATCACGTGCGTCTGATGGGTTTCGGACACCGCGTCTACAAGAACTTCGATCCGCGCGCCAAGATCATCCGCGGCATGTGCTACCGCGTGCTGGAAAAGCTCGGCAAGACGAATAATCCGCTGTTCGAGCTGGCGCTCAAACTGGAGGAAATCGCGCTCCGGGACGAGTACTTCGTGTCCCGCAAGCTCTATCCGAACGTCGATTTCTATTCGGGCATCATCTACAGCGCATTGGGAATTCCCCGCTCGATGTTCACGGTGATGTTCGCGATCGCGCGCACCGCGGGCTGGGTGGCGCAGTGGGAGGAGATGGTCTCCGATCCGCACATGAGAATCGGTCGGCCCCGCCAGCTCTACACCGGCCCAATTCAGCGAGACTACTTGCCGATAGAAAAGCGCTGATCGATGAGATCCCGAGTGCCCGCGGCATTGACCGCTGCCGCGCTGCTCTCAGGCGCTGCCGCAAACGTCGCGCGGTCGGAAAATGCCTGCCCCGATGCCCCGGGTCCCGTTGCCCTCGGCAGCGCGCAATGGAACGGCTGGGGACGCACGCCCGACAACACCCGCTACCAGCCGGAACCCGCGATTCGCGCGAGCGACGTGCCCAAGCTCGCTTTGAAATGGGCGTTCGGCTACCCGAGCGGCACGGAATTCGGCCAACCGACCATCGTGGACGACCGTGTGTTCATCACGAGCTCGGCCGGCCGCCTCTACTCGCTCGACGCCAAGACCGGTTGCCAGTACTGGGCGTTCGACATGCCCGCGGGCAGCCGCACCGCGGTGACCATCGGCGAACTCGCCCGCTCGCGCGTCGCCGCCATTCCGAGAAGGCTGAAGCGCACGCTGGCGCATCTCGATGTCATCAAGGCGCCGAGTGCCGCGTTCTTCGGCGACGACACGGGTGCGGCGTACGCCGTGGACGCACAGAAGGGAACTCTGCTCTGGAAGACCCAGGTGGATACGCACCCGTTGGCGCGCATCATCGGCGCGCCGGCGCTGTACGAGGAGCATGTGTATGTGGCCGTCGCCTCGACCGAGGATGCCGCGGCCGCCGAGCCGGGCTACGGCTGCTGCACTTTTCGCGGCAGCGTCGCCGCGCTCGATATGGCGAGCGGCAGAATCGCCTGGAAGAGCTACACCGTCCTCGAGGAGCCGCAGCCCACGCGCAAGAACGCCGCCGGAGTCCAGGAATTCGGTCCGGCGGGCGCGGCGATTTATTCTTCGCCCACCATCGACGCCAAACGCAATGTGCTGTACGTCGGGACCGGCGGCTCGGCCACCAGCCTCACGCAATCTTTGACGGATGCGGTCGTGGCCTTCGATCTGACGGACGGCAAATTGCGCTGGGTCAAGCAACTGGTCCCGCCTGACGCGATCGCAACCCACGCCGGCTTTGCGAGTTCCCCGGTCCTGCGGACGCTGACGACCGGGAATCAAGTCCTGTTGGCCGGACAAGAGTCCGGCGCCGTCTACGGCCTCGACCCGGACCATGGCGGAGAGATTCTGTGGCAGACGCGGATCGGCGACTTGAGGGACGGCGCGGCGGGCCCGGTCGCGGCCAGCGCGGGTGTCGCCGGCGCACCCGGCGCAATAGCCTGGGGCAGCGCGGCGGATCATCGCGATATTTACGTCGCCATCTCCGGTCTCTCGGCACAGCCTGTCAATCCTTCAGGAAGTCTGGCCGCCCTCGACCTCAAGACCGGCAGCCCGCGCTGGCACGCGCCCGCGCCGGAGCCCGCCTGTTCCTGGGGCGAACGCAATTGCGCCCACGGCGAGTCGCAGGCGGTCACGGTCATGCCGGGCAGCGCATTTTCGGGGTCGCTCGACGGACACTTGCGCGCCTATTCGACCATCGACGGCAAGATCTTGTGGGATTTCGACACGGCCAGGGAATTTGCAACCAAGAACGGCATCAAGGCGCGCGGCGGTCCGTTGGATCATGGCGGTGCGACGATCGTGAACGGCACGGTCTACGTCAATTCCGGCAACGCCCTGCTCGCCTTCTCAGTCGACGGAAAATAGGACCGCAACACATGAAATCATTCCAGCGGCTTGCCGCAATCAGCCTGTATTGTCTCTGCGGCGCCACCCTGGCGGCGGGCGGGGCGGCCCGCGCAGCCGAAGCGGCGCACGTGCCGGAAATCGAAAATTCGGTGGTGAAGGTCTTTGCGACCCTGCGCTATCCCGATCCCTTCAAACCTTGGACCAAGCAGGCTCCGGGGGAGGTGACTGCCTCCGGCGTGGTCATCGAAGGCAGGCGGATCCTGACGAACGCCCATGTGGTCCTGTACGCGACCCAGGTGCAGATTCAGGCGAGTGCGGCCGGCGACAAGGTGTCGGCGACCGTCGAGGCGGTCGCTCCGGGCATTGACCTCGCGGTCCTCAAGCTCGACGACCTCTCCTTCTTCGACACGCATCCGCCGCTCGCGCGCGCGAGCAAGCTGCCGAACATCAAGGATGCGGTGCTGGCCTACGGATTCCCGACCGGCGGCAACTCGCTGTCGATCACCAAGGGCATCGTGTCGCGCATCGAGTTCGTGGCCTATAACTATCCGGTGTCCGGCCTGCGCATCCAGGTGGACGCCGCGATCAATCCCGGCAACAGCGGCGGGCCTGCGATTGCCGGCGACAGGATGATCGGGCTCGCCTTCAGCAAATTGGGCGGCGACACCCAAAACATCGGCTACATCATTCCCAACGAGGAGGTCGATCTGTTCCTGAAGGACATCGCCGACGGCCACTACGACGGCAAGCCCGCGATGTACGATGATCTGCAGACTCTCGAGAACCCGGCGCTGCGCGCCTACCTCAAAGTCGACAAGTCCGTCGAGGGCATGGTCGTTCACCATCCCGAACACTCGGAAGCCGAGTATCCGCTGAAAGAATGGGATGTCTTGACCCGCATCGGCGATACGCCCATCGACAATCAAGGGATGATCAAGCTGGATAAGGATTTGCGGGTCAGCTTCGCCTACTTGATTCAACGCCTGGCGAGCAACGACAAGGTGCCGATGACCGTCATTCGAGCCGGCAAGTCCCTGCAGATCCAGCTGCCCGTGTCCGCTCAGCATCCCACGCTCATCAGGGATTTGCAGGGCGAATACCCGTCCTACTTTATTTACGGGCCGCTGGTGTTTTCCCCGGCAACCTTTCAGTTCCTGTCCGGCTTCAAGGGGAACGCGAACACCGCGCGCATGCTGGGCTTCGTGAAGAGTCCTCTGGTGACTCAGATGCTCGACGCGCCGAACGCCGACCAAGAGGAGCTCGTGGTGGTGTCCTCACCGTTCTTTCCGCACAATCTCGTGAACGGCTACTCGAATCCCATGGGCTCGGTGGTCTACTCCATCAACGGCACGCGCGTGCGCAGCCTGCGCCACCTGGTTGCGCTGCTGCGCGATCTCAAGGACCCGTTCGTCACCTTCGAATTCGATCAAAAGGGCGGCGAAGCGTTGGTCTTTTCGCGCCAGGCGATTGCCGCGTCGACCGATGAAATCCTGACCGACAACGGCGTCCGCTCGCAGGGCTCGCCGGACATCTTGACCGTCTGGCAGGAGAAGAGCGGGAAGTGAGCGGCGCAGCGGGCGAGTTATTGGTGGGACAGAACACTAATTCTTGGCGCCGACGAGCTCCGAGACCTCGCGGGCGTCCGCGCGCCTCATCGGGCGGCCGTCAACCGGCGAATACGGGGACTGACGAATCCCATCGATGGGAAAGACCGTGGCATCCACCGTGCGGCCCTTGGCCTCGAAACGCAAGGCCGGATAGTTGACGCTGCGTTCCGCGTCCATCTTGACGCGCCGCTCGTAGAATTCGTGCGGTACGCCGATCTCGAGGAGGCGAATCGCGACCGACTCCGAACGGTCCGCAAACAGATGTAAATTGATGTCGCTGTAGTTGGTGGCGGTGCCGGTGAGCACCGAACCCACCAGGCGCGGCTGAAACTCGCCGAGCATGCGCATGGTGTCCAAGGCGATGCTGCGCTGCTCCTTCAAGGTATGGTCGTGCGAGTCGCGCCCGAATAGCCGCTGGTGCTCGCGCAGCGCGTCTTCTATTTCGATGTTCTTGGGCAACACCGCCACATCATTCACACCCAGGCGATCCGCCGCTTTGCGTTTGGCCTGCAGGAAATCGTCGATGCCGTGTTCGGCCATGATTCTTGCGGCCTCTTGTGCCAGAGCGCGGCGCAAGTCCTCGGCACGCTGCGAAAACTTCTTGACCATGGTTCGTTTAGAATAACGGTTTATCGCCCACATTCATCGGGTTCGTTTGATTCGGACCCTCGTAGACTTCGGACTTGGGCAAGTTGCCCTCGATGAACTTCTCCAGTATGCCGTTGGGATTGTCGGAGCTCGCGAGCAGGCCCGTTTCGGGCGAGATGCGCACGGTGATGATGCCGTCGGGGATCGGCACACCGTGCCGGGGCGCCCCGGCGAGGGCTTCGTGCATGAAGTAGGTCCAGGCCGGTACCGCGGTGCGGCCGCCCTGTTCACCCTCGCCGAGCGAGCGGTCCTGATCGAACCCCACCCATACCGTCGTCTCGATATCGCCGTTGAAGCCGTTGAACCACGCATCGTGCGCGTCGTTGGTCGTTCCGGTCTTGCCGGCGATGTCCTCTCGATTCAGCGTTCGGGCACGCACCCCCTGGCCGCGCCGAATGACGTCCTTCATCATGTCGGCCAACAAATAGGCGACCTGCGGCCGGATCACCTGCGGCGCCAGATTCTTGACCGGAATCAGGGATTTACCGTCGTGGGGAGCCTCGTCGATCTGCGCCGCGCGCGCGCCGCCCGGCTGCGGGGGATCGCTCGCGCGGTCGCATTCGAAACAGGCAAGCTGGGGCACAGCTTGTTGTAGCACGTTGCCGTTGGCATCTTCGATGCGGTCGATGGTGTAGGGGGTCACCTTGTAGCCGCCGTTTGCGAATGTTGCGTAGCCCACCGCCACCTGCAACGGGCTCAATTCAGCCGTACCCAGCGCGAGCGTCAGGTCGTCGGGGAGTTGGGACTTGTCGAAGCCGAACCGGGTCACGTAATTGCGGGTGTAGTCACCGCCGATGGCGCGCATCAACCGTACCGACACCAAATTCCGGGAAAAGGTCAGCGCTTCGCGGAGGCGGATCGGGCCGTAGAATTTGTTGGTGTCCTCTTTGGGGCGCCACGCCTGTTCCATTCCGGCTTCGTCGATGACGATGGGCGCGTCGAGAACGATGCTCGCCGGGGTATAGCCCTTGTCGAAGGCGGCGGCGTAGACGAAGGGTTTGAACCCCGACCCGGGCTGGCGCCGGGCCTGGGTTACCCGATTGAACTTGCTTTGGAAGTAATCGAAGCCGCCGACCAGAGCAACCACCGCGCCGTCCCGGGGGTCTACCGACACCAGGGCGCTCTGCGCCTCCGGTACCTGCACGAACAGCAGGGATTCGGCCGTGCGGCCGACCGTGTAGATCACGTCGCCGCGGGTGAGGATGTCCGTGGCCTGCGTCGGCCATCGGTCGGTTTTTTCCTCGGGCAACTCGCGCCGAGCCCAAGACAACCGGTCCCAGGGCAGCGTGACCTCGCCCAAGTCCTTGACGTAGATCCTGGCGCTCTTGCCCTCGACCTTCTCCACGATGGCGGGCCGTAAGCCGCCGATCACCGGAAACTCCTCGAGCTCCCCGTCCAGGTCCGAGGTGGCGAGCTTAGACAGGTCGAGCTTTGCTGTTGCGCCGCGATAACCGTGGCGGCGATCGTATTCGAGGAGCCCCGTGCGCAGCGCCACCGTGGCCGCCGTCTGCAGGCGCGAATCGATGGTGGTGAATACCTTGTAGCCGGCGGTGTAGACGGCGTCGCCGTACCGGGCTTGCATTTCATTGCGCACCATCTCGGCGGCGTACGGCGCGTCCGCTTCGATCGAGGCGCCGTGCAGCCTCGACTCCATGGGGCTCGACTTGGCCGCATCATATTCGGCCTGGGTGATGTAATTGAGGTCGAGCATGCGGCCGAGCACGTGCGCGCGGCGTACCTTGGCGGCCTCGGGGTTGGCTACCGGATTGACCACTGATGGGGCAGCCGGGATCCCCGCGAGTGTGGCCATCTCGGCCACGGACAATTGGTCCAGGCTCTTGCCGAAGTACACCTCCGCCGCGGCACCGACCCCATAGGCGCGCTGGCCGAGAAAGATCTTGTTGACGTACAACGAGAAGATCTCTTCCTTGGTGAAATCGGCCTCCATGAGCAAGGAGATGTAGATCTCGCTCATCTTGCGTTTCATGTCGCGCCGCGGCGTGAGAAACATGTCGCGCGCCACCTGCATGGTGATGGTGCTCGCTCCCTGGCGTATTCCACCGGCTTTGAGGTTGGCCACCGCGGCGCGCAATATTCCTTGCCAATCAACACCATGGTGCCTGAAGAAGCGGTCGTCCTCGGTGGCGAGGAAGGCCAGAACGAGCTTTTTCGGGAGCTGCTCGTAGCGCACCGGGATCCGCCGCTGCTCGCCGATGGCGGCGATCAATTTCCCGTCGCGGGTATAAACCCGCAACGGAACCTGCAGCTGCACGTCCCGCAAACTGTCGACATCGGGCAGCGAAGGCTTCAAATAGACATAAGCACAGACGTTGGCGAAGCCAATAAGCGCAATTATGCCCGTCAGAGCGGCACAAATGCGCGAGATGAGAACTAGGTAACGTTTGGCCACAGAAAACCGTTCTAACTTATTGCAGCGGCGATATTGCGCATGCATATTACCGCGGTCACAGGGGCATACTCATCGAAAGGTGAGGACGCAAAGCCACCGGTCCGCAGGCGCTTCGCCGAGCGGACAGCGGGGTTGCCAGACCACAAGTTAACCAATCGCCTATGCAGAACATAGGTGACGAGGTCTGAACGGATGACTCGAGCCTTGGCAGGAAGCGATGTACTTGTCGCAGATCCCACTTTGCGAGGGCGAAGCGGGCGTGCGCTCATTACCGTGAGTGGCTTCACGTTCTATTTAACAGTTCCTTGCTAAGTTTGCGAAGCGTAAGCTAGTCTCGTGACCCCGTTTCGACCCCCAAGGTATTGAGCGAAAAAGGAAAAAACGCTGTGTGGTCGTTTGGCAAAAGATATCGTCCGCTGCTGGGACTTGACATAACCACCTCGTCGGTGAAGCTCATCGAGCTCGCCATGTCGGGGGGTCAGTACCGTGTGGAGTCGTACGCCGCGGAACCCACGCCGCACAACGCCATCAACGAAAAGGCGATCGTCGATGCCGAGGCCGTCGGCGAGGCCATTCGGCGCGCGGTGAAGCGCTCGGGCGCCAAGAGCCGCCTCGCCGCCATCGCCATCAGCGGCGACGCCGCGATCACGAAAGTCATTCAGATGCCGAAGAGTCTCGGCGACAACGAGCTCGAAGGCCAGGTCGAGATGCAGGCCGACCAATACATCCCGTTCCCGATGGAAGAAGTCAGCTACGACTACCAGGTCGTGGGTCCGTCGGAGAAGGATCCGGACATGCTCGATGTGTTGCTCGTGGCCACGCGCACCGAGAACGTCGAGCAGCGCCAGGCGGCGGTGCAGGCTTCCGGATTGACCGCTCACTTGGTCGACGTCGAGGCGTTCGCTCTGGAGAACGCCTGCGCGCTGATGCGCCACCAGATGCCGGACGGAGGTCTCGACCGCACGGTTGCCGTGGTCGATTTCGGCGCCAGCAGCACGACGTTCAGCGTGCTGCGCGACATGCGGGTCATTTATACGCGCGACTTTGCGTTCGGCGGACAGCAGCTCACCGAGGAAATCATGCGCACCTACGGGCTCTCCATGGAGGAGGCGGGGCGCGCCAAGAAGGAAGGCGGCCTGCCCAGCAATTATCAGCCCGAAGTGCTCGACCCCTTCATCGACGACATGACGCAGCAGGTCAGCCGTTCACTGCAATTCTACCTGGCGTCCGGCAGCGGGCGCGCGCAACCCGACCAGATATTGATCTGCGGCGGCTGCGCCAACATACCCGGCGTCGCGGACGTCATTTCGAGCCGTGTCGGCGTGCCGGCCGACAAGGGCGACCCCCTCGGCAACATGAAGGTGTCGTCGAAGGCCAAAGCCCAAGCCGTGGCGCGGGACGCCACGGCGCTACTCACAGCTTGCGGCCTCGCGCTGCGAAGCTTCGACTAGAGATCTGCCATGCCGCGTATCAATCTACTTCCCTGGCGCGAACAGGAACGCAAGGTCCGACGTCGCGAATTCATGGTCGCTGCCATGGCCGCCGTATTCGCCGCGGGCATCTGCGCGGTCGGCGGCAAGCTGCTGTACTCGAGCTGGATCGACGCGCAGAACGAGAAGAACAACCTGTTGAAAAAAGAGATCGTCAAGCTGGATGCGCAGATCGCCGACATCCAGGATCTCGAGAACCGCAAGCAGCGGCTGGTCGCGCGCATGGAAATCATCGAGAAGCTGCAGCGCAAGCGTCCTGAGATCGTGCATCTGTTCGACGAGATCGTGAGGACGGTGCCTGACGGCG
>Ga0210394_10006116_pt1 | contig 13148 bp, 8 predicted proteins | sample IncBWC12MmetaG_FD_160121 | JGI IMG/M metagenome (GOLD analysis project Ga0210394, IMG submission 160121) | Forest soil microbial communities from Barre Woods Harvard Forest LTER site, Petersham, Massachusetts, United States - Inc-BW-C-12-M | ecosystem: Environmental > Terrestrial > Soil >...
CGGTCGGTCCCATGCTTCCGGCAACCAGGACGGCGCGCCCCGCTCGATCGGCTTCGCCGCGCGCGAGATGGGCGGCCTGCTCGTTCAGCGCCGCCACTCTTTTCTCCGCCTGGTGAAGCTTCAATCGATACCGGGTGCCGCCGAAGCTGTTGGTCAGAAGGATGTCGGCCCCCGCCTCCACGAAGGCGCGGTGCAAATGCGCAACCCTCTCGGGATGATCGGAGTTCCACAGCTCGGGCGCATCGCCCGACTGCAGACCGCGCTCGAAAAGGTTGCTGCCGATCGCGCCATCCGCCAGCAGCCAATGCCTTTCGGCCAGCAAGGAAGTTAATCGATTCATCAACGCATTTTCCCTAGAAAAGCCCCACCACGCGTCCGTGAGCGTCGACGTCGATTTTGTCAGCGGACGGCGATTTCGGCAGACCGGGCATGGTCATGACATCGCCGCACACGAACACGATGAACTCGGCGCCGGCGGCCAATCGCACCTCGCGAATATTGACGATATGATTGCTCGGCGCTCCTCGCAAAGCGGCATCGGTCGAGAAGGAGTATTGCGTCTTCGCGATGCACACTGGGTAATGCCCGTAGTCGGCCTGAAGTTGAGCGATGCGGGCACGGATTTTTGTATCCGCCGAAATGTCGGAAGCGCCGTAGATTTTCACGGCGATTGCCTTGACCTTGTCCCATAGCGGCTGCTGCTCGTCGTACACGAAGCGAAATCCCGGGCCGCCGGTCGCCGCAAGTTCGACGACTTTGCGCGCAAGATCTGTCGCACCGGCACCGCCGTCGGCCCAATGGCGTGCGAGCACCAACGGCACATCCAGAGCCTTCATCCTTGATGCGAGCAGCGCATGTTCCGCGTCGGTATCGGCGGTGAAGTGATTGACCGCGACCACGCACGGCAGGCCGTAATGATCGCGGACGTTGTGCACGTGCCTTTGCAAGTTGGCAATGCCCTTCCCGAGGGCCGCGAGGTCCTCCTTGCCAAGATCCGCAACTTCGCGCCCGCCATGATATTTTAGCGCGCGGATCGTCGCGACGATGACCACCGCCGCGGGGCGCAGGCCGGACTTGCGGCATTTGATATCCAGGAATTTCTCCGCCCCCAAGTCGGCGCCAAAGCCCGCTTCGGTCACGACGTAGTCGGCGAGCTTCAGCGCGGTCGAAGTCGCAAGCACGGAATTGCAGCCGTGGGCGATATTGGCGAATGGACCGCCGTGAATGAAGGCAGGGTTGTTTTCCAGCGTCTGCACCAGGTTTGGTTTCAGTGCGTCCTTCAGCAGCACGGTCATCGCGCCCTGCGCCCTGAGCTCAGAGGCGCGGATGGGCTTCAAGTCGCGGCGATAGCCGACGACGATTTTGCCGAGACGGTCCTTAAGATCAGCCAGGCTCCTGGCGAGGCAGAAAATGGCCATGACTTCGGAAGCCACGACGATGTCGAATCCATCCTCGCGCGGAAAGCCGTTGCTCGGCCCGCCGAGGCCCACGGTGATGCCCCGCAGCGCGCGATCGTTCATGTCCATGACGCGCTTCCACGATATCCGCCGCACGTCGAAGCCCAATTCATTGCCGTGAAAGATATGGTTGTCGATGAGCGCTGCGAGCAGGTTGTGCGCGAGACCAATGGCGCCGAAGTCGCCGGTAAAGTGCAGATTGATGTCTTCCATGGGCACCACCTGAGCATGGCCGCCGCCGGCCGCTCCGCCCTTCATGCCAAACACGGGTCCCAAACTCGGCTCGCGCAGACAGATCACCGCCTTCTTGCCAATCTTGTTGAGGGCATCGCCGAGGCCTACCGTGGTCGTGGTTTTGCCCTCGCCGGCGGGTGTGGGGCTCAAGGCAGTGACCAGGATCAATTTGCCATCGGGCCGCTGCTGCAGGGAATCGATGTAGTCGAGACCGATCTTGGCTTTGTAGTGACCATAGTTCTCGATACTGGCTGCGGGGATCCCTAGGCGGGCGGCGATCTCGGTAATGGGTTTGAGGGTTGCACGTTGCGCAATCGAAATATCAGAAGTCACGCTATCTCCAATTTTTTTCGAAGAATTATTCTACGGGTCGCGGCCTTGATGCCGCGCTGCGACGCTAGCGTACCAAGGCGCGGGTTAAAAGTAGCAATGCTTATTTGGCGCCGAGATGCACCGCGCTCAATGCTGCACGGTCCGGCGCGGAAAATTCCCGGCTCTGCTCAGCATGCCGGGCAGTTCGCGTCCCATGCCTGCGGCCAGCCACTCTGAGGCTGCGATCAGGCGATCAACATCGAGTCCGGTGCGATAGCCCGAACGCTCCAGCATGTAGACCACATCTTCCGTTGGCACATTGCCGGTGGCGCGCGGCGCAAATGGGCAGCCGCCAAGACCGCCCAATGAAGCATCCACCGTGACAGCGCCGGCGTTCACGGCCGCCCACACATTAGCAAGACCGGTGTTTCGCGTGTTGTGAAAGTGCACGCGCACCGGCAAGGGATGGATCGCTTGCTTCACTTTCGTCACGAGATCCACAACATCGCCCGGGACCGCGACGCCAATGGTATCCGCGATGGCAATTTCCACCGCACCTGCCGCGGCGCCAATCCGCGCCATTTCAATCACGCGCTCAGGATCCACTTCGCCGTCGAACGGACATCCGAAGGCGGTGGAAATCGTGATCTGGCCGCGGCGATCGGCTTCCCGCGCCAGGCGCATCACCTCGCAGCACATGGCCAACGATTCATCGGATGTCTGGCCTTGATTGCGGGTGGCAAATCCATCGGAGGCAGCGCATACCGCTCCCAGTTCGGGGAGTCCCGCCTCGATCGCCCGCAGCGCACCGCGCTTGTTGAGCACCAAGCCAATGTAGGTCACATCCTCGCGTCGCGGCAAAGCTGCGGACACGGCTTCGGCGTCGGCCATTTGCGGGACTAACTTCGGATTCACGAAGCTGGCAACCTCGATCCGGCGCACTCCGGCATCGATGGCGCGCTTGATCAACTCCAATTTCTGTGGCGTGCTGAACAGCGTCGCTTCGTTCTGCAACCCATCCCTCGGACCCACTTCGACTATCTCAATCTCACGCATCGCGCGCCCCCGAACATCTGAAGCTCAAGCTCGAAATCACTTTAGCATTGTGCGGCTTCATTCGTTGAAAGGTCAAATATAAACGTTATTTTTCAACTAATTACGATAGTATTCTAAGATCATTTATTGATCTTGCGGCGTGCCATATCCGCCCCCTCCCGGAGTACAGATCACCATGACGTCGCCAACCTGCATTTCAACCTGACCGATGTGCCCCATTCTCTCCACCCGTCCGTCGATGCGCTCAATGAAATTCTCGCCGACCGCGCCCGCCTCGCCTCCGGCCATGCCGAATGCGCCGTGCTTGCGCCCGTTGCTCAAGATGGAAGCCGTCATCGGCTCGAGGAAACGTACGCGCCGCACCCCGCCGTTTCCGCCGTGCCAGCGTCCTGCACCGCCCGACCTTAACCGTATCGCATAGGACTCGAGCCGAACCGGAAACCTGAATTCCAGGATCTCCGGATCGGTGAGTCGCGAGTTGGTCATGTGGATTTGGACCACGCTGGTGCCGTTAAATTCCGGTCCCGCTCCCGAACCGCCGGCGATCGTCTCGTAGTACTGGTATTGCGCGTTGCCGAAGGTGAAATTATTCATGGTGCACTGGCCGGCAGCCATCACGGCCAGCGCTCCGTACAGGGCGTTGGTCACGCAGGTCGAGGTCTCGACATTGCCGGCCACCACCGCTGCCGGATGCTGCGGATTCAACATGCAGCCCTCGGGCAGGATCAATTGCAAGGGCCTCATGCATCCCGCATTTAGGGGAATATCATCGGCTACCAGCGTGCGGAACACATACAGCACGGCGGCGGTGGCGACCGCGCGCGGCGCGTTGAAATTATTGGGCAATTGCGCGCTCGTGCCGCTGAAGTCGATGCAGGCCGAGCGAGCGCTTTCATCGATGCGCACAGCCACCTGAATGCGCGCGCCATTGTCCAGCGGCAGCACGAACTGGCCGTTCTTGAGCACGCTGATGACACGACGCACCGACTCCTCGGCATTGTCCTGCACATGCCGCATGTATGCGGTGACCGTGGCCGCGCCGTAATGCGCGACGAGGGACTTCAGTTCCAGGCTGCCCTTGGCATTGGCCGCGATCTGCGCCTGCAAATCGGCAAGATTCTGCGCGGGATTTCGCGATGGGTGCGTACCACTGCCCAGCAATTCACGCAACGCAGCCTCGCGCAGCGCGCCGCCTTCCACAAGCTTGAAATTGTCGATCAATACGCCCTCATCATCGATGTGCCTGGAGAACGGCGGCATCGAGCCCGGCGTGATGCCGCCGATATCGGCATGGTGTCCGCGCGAGGCCACAAAGAAACCCGGCGCCGCATCGGAATCCTGCAGATACACCGGCGTCACGACCGTAATATCGGGGAGGTGTGTACCGCCGTGATAGGGATCGTTCAATACATAGACATCGCCGCCGCGCATCTGCGGATTGCGGTCGATGACCGTGCGAATCGACTCGCTCATCGATCCTAAGTGCACCGGCATGTGTGGCGCGTTCGCAATCAGCTGTCCGTCGGCGTCGAACAGCGCGCAGCTGAAGTCCAGCCGCTCCTTGATATTGACCGAATAAGCGGTGTTCTGCAGGCGCAATCCCATTTGTTCGGCGATGTTCATGAAAATGTTGTTGAACAGTTCGAGCATCACCGGATCGGCATCGGTACCGACGGATGAACTGCGCGGTCGGCGTCGAACGCGCCGCAAATCAATACAGCCGGCAGCCGTCACACGTGCCTCCCATCCCGGCTCAACCACGGTGGTTGCGTGGCGGTCGGCGAGAATGGCTGGACCCGCGACACGTGCGCCGTCGCGCAGACCCTCGGTCCGATGGAGCCGGGCCTTGCGCCAACCAGCGGGTTGTTCATCGGCCAAGCAGTACATGGAAATATTCGCGTCCGCCTCAGGTTCATACGGCAGCGCAGGTTCCTGCGAATTCGGCGGCGGCGCGGCCGCCCCGGGTGCAATGCATTCCACGGAAACGGCCTCGATTACCAGCGCGAGGTTCGGCACTACGAATTCAAAGCGACGCCGATAACTGCGCTCGAACTCCTCGCGAATCATGCGCAGCGCCTCGAGCGGCGGCATTCGCCCCGGCATTTCGCAGGCCAGCGCCGTGTCCGTACCCTGGTAGCGGATATGGATCCGCGATACGGTATGCAGCGCCGCGCCGGCCAGCCCCTGCTTCTTGAGCTCCGCGGCCGCCTCCTGTTGCAGACGCGCGGCGATCGCCTGCGCGGCCACCAAGCCGCGTTCATCGAGATCGTGCTCGACAGCCGCCTCGCGCATCGCGACCTGATCGGCAAGTCCCATACCAAAGGCCGAGAGCACACCAGCCAACGGATGGATGAATACGCGCGTCATCCCCAAGGCATCCGCCACCAACCCCGCGTGTTGTCCAGCCGCCCCGCCAAAAGCTTGCAGCGTGTAGTCGCTCACATCGTGACCGCGCATCACGGAAATGCGCTTGACGGCGTTCGCCATGCTGCCCACCGCGATCTTGAGGGCCCCGCCGGCGACCTCCTCCGAGCCGATCAACCGCGCCGCACTCGTCATGCGCTGCGCCAACTCGGCGAAGCGCCGGACAACAATATCGCGATCCAAGGATTCATCCGCCTTGGGGCCGAAGACTTTTGGAAAATACGCCGGCTGGATACGCCCCAGCAGGACGTTGGCATCGGTCACGGTAAGCGGCCCACCACGCCGGTAACACGCAGGTCCTGGCGTCGCGCCAGCGGATTGCGGTCCCACACGCAATCGCGCACCGTCGAAGTGGATGATGGAGCCGCCGCCGGCCGCGATGCTGTGAATGCTCATCATGGGCGCGCGTACGCGAACCCCGCCGACTTCGGTGTCGAAAGCACGTTCATACTCGCCGGCAAAATGACTCACGTCGGTCGACGTGCCGCCCATGTCAAAACCGATCAGCCGCGTGTGCCCCGCTGCCTGGGCAGTGCGCACCATGCCGACAATGCCGCCGGCCGGACCGGAAAGGATGGCATCCTTGCCGAAGAAACGATGCGCCTGGGTCAGGCCGCCGGAACTCTGCATGAAAAACAGCGGCACTCCGGGCATCTGGTGCGCGAGCTTGTCGCAGTAGCGCCTCAAGATCGGCGACAGGTACGCGTCCACGACTGTGGTGTCGCCACGCGGCACGAGCTTCATCAGCGGGCTCACGCGGTGCGATACCGAAATCTGCGTAAAGCCGATTTCGCCGGCGATGCTCGCAGCGGCGAGTTCGTGATGGATGTACCGATAGCCGTGAAGGAACACGATGGCGCAGCAGCGAAACCCCGCCGCAAAGGCATCCTGCAATTGCGCCCTGAGATCGCGCGTGTCGAGCGGTTGGATCGTTTCTCCATGTGCACCCACCCGCTCACGAGCTTCGATCACCCGCTCATACAGCATTTCGGGAAGCACGATGTGGCGGTCGAACAATCTAGGCCGCGCCTGCGTGGCAATCCGCAGCGCATCGCCAAAACCCCGGGTAATGACCAGCAGCGTGCGCTCGCCCTTGCGCTCCAGGAGCGCGTTGGTCGCCACGGTGGTTCCCATTTTCACGCAAGCCACCTGCGCGGCGCTGATCATCTCGGTGGGGGCGAGTTTGAGCAAACGGCGGATACCTTCCACCGCCGCGTCATCGTACTGAGAGGAATTCTCCGACAGCAGCTTGAGCGTGTGCAGCGACCCATCGGGTGCGCATCCGATGACATCCGTGAAGGTACCGCCGCGGTCGATCCAGAACTCCCAACGCTTCATCGCTCAGCCTTGGATGATTCGCACAGGACTGCATTTGCACGGCATATTGCTAGGTGGCGAATTGGTTGACCTCGTCGGTCAGCGCGCGGCCCTTGGTTTCCGGAAGCGCCCAGGCCGACACGATCACCACGGCATACGCCGCGATGGTGAATCCGGCAATCGCATCGCTCAACGATAGGTGGCTGCTCAAAACGCCGATCAGCGAGGGACAGAACCCGCCGATTCCGCGTCCAACGCTGTAACTGAATCCCTGACCCGAGCCGCGCACGGCGCCCGGATACAGCTCCGCCAAGCATGCTCCCATGCCGGAGAATATCCCGAGCACGAAAAATCCCAATGGAAAGCCGATCAGGAACATGCCGCCCGCGACCGGCAGATGCGTGTACAGCACAATCAGCACCGCCGCGCAGCAGGCGAACACGATGAAACCGCGCCGGCGCCCCATCCGGTCCGCGAGCCAGCCGCTGGTGAGATATCCTGCCAGCGAGCCGACGATCACCATCAACACATAGCTCGTGGTGCCGCCCACGGACAGGTGGCGCTCGGTGGCGAGGAAGGTCGGCAGCCACGTGGTCACCGAATAGTAGGCGCCGAGCATCCCGGTCGACAACGAGGTGGCCAACAGCGTCGTGCGCAGCAGTGAACCGCGGAAAATATCCAGGTATTCGCCGCGCCGCGTCGCTCGGCCATGTGCCGCGAGGCGCTGCGCATGCATCTTCAAGTAAATGGGCGGCTCCGGAACCCTGCGGCGAATGTAGATGATCAGCAAGCCCGGCAACAACCCCAACCAAAACACGATCTTCCACGCCCATTGCGGCGAGGCCAGGGAGCTTACGGCCCAAAACGCCAGCGCGGCTGCAGCCCAGCCCACCGACCAGCTACTTTGCACGAGTCCGGCCGCCTTGCCCCGATGGCGCGCATCGATGATCTCGGCGACCAGCACGGATCCTACCGCCCATTCACCGCCGAAACCAAAGCCCTGCATGGCGCGTGCGAAGAACAGCTGCGCGAAGGAGTGCGTGAAGCCGCTTAAAAAAGTAAAGGCCGCAAACCACAGCACCGTGAGCTGCAAAATGCGCGCGCGGCCATACCGATCAGCGAGCACGCCTGCAGCCCATCCACCGATCGCCGAGGTAATCAGCGTGCCGCTCGCAATGTAGCCGGCCTCGGCCTTACTGATGCTCCAAAGGCTGAGCAACGTGGGGATGATGAAGCTGTAGATCATGAAATCGAAGCCGTCCAGTCCATAACCGGCGTACGCCGCCAGCAGCGCGCGCCGTTCACCTGCGGTAGTTTCTTGCAGCCACATGAATCGTGCTTATCTTCTTCTTAGGTTCGGGTGCGCAAGCGCAGGTCATTCCAGCTGGCATCCGCCATCCAACCGCCGTCCACCGGCAAACTGACGCCGTTGATGAATCCGTTGCGGTCCGAGTCCGCCAGAAAGGCGATCGCCTCGGCCACATCCTGCGCGCGCGCAAATCGCGCCAACGGCACGCGATCGACGATATCGGCGTCGCTGTAGGCACCGCCGGCCTGATCCACCGCGTCCATGTCGGTTTTGATCCAACCGGGGCAGACCGCATTGACGCGCACGCCTCGCCCACCCCACTCGGCCGCGAGCGTCCGGGTGAGCCCGATGAGACCATGCTTCGATGCGTTATAGGCACTGCGATGAATGATGCCGGCGAGCCCCGCCACCGAGGCCACATTCACGATGCTGCCGTGCCGGCGTTTAAGCATCTGCGCTCCCAGATATCTGCACAACAGAAACGGACCAAACAGGTTGATGGCCATGACGCGCTGCCACTGCGCCGCGGTGGTTTGTTCGGCGGGAACGATCAAACTGACGCCGGCGTTATTCACCAAGCCATCGAGTGCGCCGTGGTCCAACGCGATTCGATCCGCCAATTGCTGCACGAACGCCTCGGATGAAACATCGCCCGTCACACCCTCGACGTGCGCGCCTTGATCCCGCAGTTGCGCTACTTGCGCATCGACGGACTGGATGTCCAGAAGAATCACGCGGTACTCGCGCTGCGCCAACAGGGAAGCCGTCGCAAGTCCGACGCCTTGTGCAGCCCCCGTGATCAGGATCGTTTTTCTGGGCGTCGTCATACTGGTGCTTGTTTCGGCTGCATATCGAGGCAGATCTGCACCGCGTGGCCCAGCGATGACGCGGATTTGTCGGCTTCGTGCATCTCCGCCCCTCCGCCTTCGGCCTCCGGCTGCAGCAGCATTCCGGGTAGAAATACTGCAACGATGCACGCCCGGGGAAAACGCCGCCGCATTTCCTGCGCCGTCGCGTCGCCTCGCTCGCGCTCCTCGCTGGGAAAGGCGCTGACGACGTAGACGATGGAAACTGCATCGGCCGCGTTTGGCGGCGGCACGGCGCTCAAGTCCTCGAGCGACATGTGGCGAGCGTCGATTTTCTGGTCGCGCAAAATGCGCACCAACAATTCGGTCGCCAGATCATCCGCCATCGTTCCCAGTCCGACGCATACCATCACCGATCCAGCCGGGACCTCCAGCGGCCCCTGCCATCGACCGCTGATCGACTCGCGCTGTCGGCGCAGAAGTTGCCCGGCGCTGGACTTATCGAGCACCGAGGTTCGTAGACGGCGGCGCGACGGGCGGCGGCTTTCCCCGCCGATGGCGGCGATCACCGAGACGATGGCACTGCGGACTCTCAATTGTTGCTCGGTGCTGATGGCGCCGGACTCAAGATCGATTCGCGCAAGGTGCAAGGCGGGCATCAACACCATATCGCAATAGTTGGCGAACGAATTGCGCTTGAGAAACTCGCGGGCTCTCGCGATGATTTCGTCCGAATCGGCTGACAGCGCGCGTTGATAGAACTGCTGCGGCATGGTCAGTGCCTGGGTGTCGCCCAATAGAATGTCCAGCAGGCTCAATGCCTTGATGTGACGCCCGGCGACCAACAAACACAGCGTCAAGGGCGTCGAGACGATCAATCCGATCGGCCCCCACAACCAGCTCCAAAAAATCGCGGCGATGATCACCGACAGCGGCGATAAGCCCGTGGTGTGCCCGTAAAGCTGCGGTTCAATCAATTGCGCGGCGATGAGTTCCACGACGACGAAAAGTCCGAGCGTCGCAAATGCCGTGCTCCATCCGGAATCGACGGCGGCGGCGAGCAAGGAGGCAGAAAGCGCCGCAATCCACACCCCTACGTAGGGCACGAAGCGCAGCATTGTGGTCAAAGCCGCCCATACCAGCGGGTGCGGCAGACCGATGATGCTGAGCCCGACCCACACCAAGGCGCCGACGCCGAAATTAACGGCGAATTGCGACACGAAAAACCGTGACAAACGATCTCCGGCCTCGTTGATCACCAGTGTCGTGAGGCGAATGTCCGTGCCGCCGGCAATGCGAATGAAGCGATCGCGCAACGCTTCCTGTTCGAGCAACAAGAACACCAACACCACCAGGACGATTCCGGAGGTCTCGATGGGCACCCAGATTGAACCCAGCACCTTTTCCATGATCTGCAAAGGATTGGCCGGAGCTTCGTGCAATTCCACCGGAATGGGAACCTTCGGCGCCGCTGCGGCAGGCTGCGTCTGACTCGGCGCCTGCGGCTGCGTCAGTACTTGCAGCTGCGCGGCCTCCTCATGCCGGTTGAACGCCCTCGCGGCCTGCTCGGTGAGGACATTGACGCGCCCCAGGGTGACGCTGTTCAATGTTTCCAGTTTGCGTTCCAGGGTTCGCTCGTACTTCGGCAGATTGCCTGCCATGCGCACCAACTGCGTACCAATGACGGTCGCAACCGCGCCAAATGAAACTGCCAACATCAGCACCGCGGCCAGCACCGACCAGGTCTGTCCCAACCCGACGCGTCGCAGCACGCGCACCAACGGCGCAATCAAGAGACTGAGAATGAATGCCAGAGTAACCGGCACCAGAATGTCGCGCGCGAAGTACAGCAGCCCCAATAGCGTGGCGGTCGCGATTACTCCCAAGGCGCGATCGCCGGCGGAGGCGGCAGTTGGATCTGGTTCGAACGTATCTCCTGATGCCATTCGCTAGCTCTGGCCGCTGGCCGGATCGTCCGCTGCGTTGACGGCCACGAAGATGCAGCAATTGGCCCTTTCCGCCAACGACACCCGCTGCGAGCCGGACCACCAAAAGCCCCCCTTCGGCTGCGGATAGTGGCCCAATACGATGAGATCGATGCGCAGTCTCTTGGAATATTCGATGATCTGATCGGTGTATTCGCCGCTGGCCAGATAGCCTTCCGCGATAACGTCGCGCGCTTTCAGCCATTCAATGGATTCAGTCAGAAGTTTGCGAGTCTCAGCCGCCTCATCGACGATGCAGGCGTGGCCCGCGGCACCCGCGGCGACCGCTGCCTGTGCAACTTGGTTGGGAACGATGGACAGCACGAACACTTGCGCGCCAAGCGTCATGGCCAACTCCGCGCCGCGGCGCAGCGCCCGGCGACCGGCTGCAGTACCGTCATAGCAGAGCAGCACGCGCTTGAACATATTCACTCCAGTTCGAACTGAAGGCTTCTCACGCCGATCTCGGCGCCCGTCGAATCCCAGGTCCATTCATCAAAACACGCGCGGCGCGATTGATCAATGCGCACCAACGTCGAGCAGCGGGTGCCATAATCTCCCGCCCGCACGAAGGCACTCGAAACCATGCGTTCCCACGGCAGACTGAGGCCGGTGCGCGGCAACCGTTCGTCCGGCGCCGGCGCATCATCCCGCAGCAGTGCAAGCGCGGCGCTGCTGTCCCGCAAGTCCGTGAGCGCCGCCGACAGCCGCGACTTGGCGTTCTGTACCTTCGGCCATGGCGTATCCAGCAAATGATTCGAGAGTCCGTAGATGCCGGGCGTAAGTTCGCGGCCGCGACCGATCGTGCTCTCAAATACGGCGAGCCGTTCTCCGTCGGAGAAAATCAGGCTGAAGCCGTTGTAGCCCGCGGCGACGCCCCCTAGGTAATCCAGGGTCTCCGCCGTGCCGGCGCCGGACTTGAGGATGGTGGTGACCAGCGCGCCGCGGCTGGGCGCATCCGGCCGCCGCTGTTCGGGATCTCGGAAATTCGTCAGGGCGGCGAAGCGGCCGGTGCGCGTGATTCCGAGCCAAGTCCCGCCCGCCTCAAGATCGCGCCCAGCCAGGATCGGCGGCCGGGTATCCCACCACTGCGCAGGCGCAGTCGGCCGCGTATACAACTCATCGCGGTTCGCCGCTATCACGCACGGGTAATTCTCGCTGCCTCGCCACGCCACCAGCACCAAGCACATCAAGACTCCTCGCGTCGCACTGACCGCACCAACCTACGCGCCCGGCGGCAAGAACTCCAGAGCCCTTTATTGCCTGGACAATCGGCCGCGATATACTCGGCGATACCGCAGGCGATCTCGGCAATCAATCGATGAGGGGACTGAACATGCAATTGTACCGATCGCAGATTGGTTTGTTGCCGGTCATCGCCATGGCGCTAGGCGCCGTTGCCTTGCTGACGGCGCCTGGCTTAAGCCGGGCGGCCGATGCCGCGGCGAAGCCCAGTTGTCCCAACGATGATTCGGGGCTCGCGCTGCCCGCGGGCTTCTGCGCCACCATCTTTGCCGACGGCATCGGTCATGCGCGGCACATGGCGGTCGCCGCCAATGGCGTGGTGTACGTGAACACCTGGTCCGGACGTTATTACGGCAACGACACGCCGCACGCCGGCGGCTTCCTGGTCGCGTTGCAAGACACCACCGGCAGCGGCAAAGCCGACATCAATCAACGATTCGGCGAGACCGTGCAAAGCGGCGCGGCCGGCGGCACCGGAATCGGCATTTATAACGGCTGGTTGTACGCCGAACTCAACGACAAAATAATCAAGTTCAAGTTGAACAAGGCTGCGGCGCTGCCCGACGAGAAATCGCAAATCGTGGTCGGCGGGTTGCCCTTGGGCGGGGATCATCCCATGCACCCCTTTGCGATCGACGCCGCCGGCGACCTTTACGTCGACGTCGCGAGCGCCACCAATTCCTGTCAGGAGAAAAATCGCACGCTGCGATCAGCGGGCTTGGAGCCGTGCACCGAGCTCGAGACGCGAGGCGGCATTTGGCTTTACAGGGCTAACGAAACAAATCAAAAATTCTCAGCGGCGCAGCGCTACGCGACCGGCATACGCAATGCCGAAGGCTTTGGAGTCGACTCCGAAGGAAAGCGCATTTTCATCACTCAGCATGGGCGCGATCAGCTGCACACCAACTGGCCCGATATCATCAAGGAAGCTGATCAGGAAGCCACGTTGCCGTCCGAAGAGGTGCTGCTCCTGAAAAAGGGCGGCGATTACGGTTGGCCGAAG
>Ga0210394_10006117_pt1 | contig 13148 bp, 11 predicted proteins | sample IncBWC12MmetaG_FD_160121 | JGI IMG/M metagenome (GOLD analysis project Ga0210394, IMG submission 160121) | Forest soil microbial communities from Barre Woods Harvard Forest LTER site, Petersham, Massachusetts, United States - Inc-BW-C-12-M | ecosystem: Environmental > Terrestrial > Soil >...
TGGCTTCAAGCGTTCGGGGCTTACCCACGTAACGGTCTTTGTCGCTCATGCGACATTGTACCATTGATCAGTATCTCTATACATCAGGCCATTCCCGATTCTTTCACAAGCTCTGAGCGACGCGAAGAATCCCGAGCAGGGGATGCGCGACAGGCACGCTGACGCGATCCGTCCGAGGGCGGGCGGTTGCGCGATGCCGGAGCGTTTCGCGCCTGACCATCTCCCTCGCATGTGCCGCGTTTGCGACGTTCTGTTTCGCGGGGAGATGGTTTGCACTGGGACACTCGGCGACTACCGCCCACCCGCGGACAGATCGCGTCAGCGTCTGGAACGGCGATTCCGTGCTGGGGATTCTTCGCGTCGCTCAGAATGACAGACTGTGTGAGTCGCTCCGAATACCCGCCTTTGCATCCAGACCACGCGCGCCGCAGCGCGCAGACAACCGTCAACCGACAACCGACAACGCGCGCGAAGCGCGCAGACAACGCGGCACTGCCGCATAATTGACCCCATGAAGCGAATCGCACTCCTCACTCTTTTCATCGCGGCATCCGCCGCCGCGCAGTCGCCTGACAAATCGCTCGATCAACTGATCGACCGCGAGATCCCCTCGCTGCTGACGACTTACAAACAGCTCCACGCCGCCCCTGAGCTGTCGATGCAGGAGAAGAACAGCTCCGCCCTCGTGGCCTCGCGGCTGCGCGAGCTCGGCTACGAGGTGACCTATCCGGTCGGCCAGTACACCGAGCCGGGCACGACCTGCTATGGGGTCGTTGCCATCATGAAGAACGGAAACGGACCGACGGTCCTGGTGCGCACCGATATGGATGCCCTTCCGGTACAGGAGCAGACCGGCTTGCCGTACGCCAGCAGCGTCCGCGCCAAGAGCCAGACCGGCGACGACGTGCCGGTGATGCACGCCTGCGGGCACGACATCCACATGACCAACCTGCTGGGCACGGCCAAGATGCTGGTGCAGCTCAAGTCGCAGTGGCACGGGACGGTGATGCTCATCGGCCAGCCTGCCGAAGAAGTCGTCAAAGGGGCGGACGGGATGCTGCGCGACCGGCTGTACGAGCGCTTCCCAAGGCCCGACTTCATCATCGCTCTCCATGACAACTCCAACCTCCCGGCCGGCCAGATCGGCTACACGCCCGGCTACTTCATGGCCGGCGCCGACTCGGTCAACGTGACCATCCGCGGCATGGGCGGCCACGGCGCGGCGCCGCAGTCGACGAAGGACCCGGTGGTGATGGCGGCGCAGTTCATCACCGCCCTGCAGACCATCGTCAGCCGCGAGGACTCGCCACTCGATCCGGTCGTCGTCACCGTCGGCTCGATCCACGGCGGCACGAAGCGAAACATCATCCCCGACGAGGTCCAGCTCCAGATGACCGTGCGCACGTACAAACCCGAGGTGCGCAAGCGCGTGCTCGCATCCATCGAGCGGATCGCCCGAGGCGTGGCCATGGCCGCCGGCGTCCCGGAAGATCGTGCGCCGGTCTTCGAGCTGCTCGCGGGCGAATCGGTGGATTCGACCTACAACGATCCGGTGCTCACCGAACGGCTGGCCGCGGCGTTGAAGAAAGGCATGGGCGAGGCGAACGTCATTCGCATCGATCCGCTGATGGTGAGCGAAGACTTCGGCCGCTTCGGCCTCGATCACAAGATTCCCATCTGCATGATCAACCTCGGCGGCGTCGATCCCGCCAAGATCGCCAGCGGCCAGCGCCTGCCATCGCTGCACTCCTCAGGCTGGGCGCCGCTCCCCGACCCGACCCTGCGCGGAGGAATCAAGGCGATGACGCTGGCGGTGCTGGAGCTGCTGCATTAGCAGATATGAGCACCCTGGTCATCCACGCCGCTGTCATCCAACCTGTCATCCTTATAGGTGCCGCAGCCGCGCCTCGAATGACGGTGCTTGCTCAAATCAGGCTTCGCGGCGGAGGACGCCGAAGGACCCCCAACCTTCTTGCCGGGTCGGGCGGCGGTGATCGCTCGATGCAAGCACGCGGGGGGGCCTTCGGCGTCCTACGCCGCGACGTTCGCTCTTCGCACGCGCCAACATTCGAGGCGCGGCTGCGGCAGCCTCAGGATGACAGATCATCCTCCCAGCCCGATGCCAGCGATGTGTGCAGTGTCGCACGAGCCGGAGGGCTCGTGCGACGTTCGGATCAGGTCGGAATTCGCGGCCTGCGCGATTAATCGTCGATCATGGCCACGATGAGTTTGAGCACTCGAAGTCGGCTCCCATCGCGGTAATGTGACCTCCCGGGGCCGGCAACACGATCGTCGGCCGCGTCGCCAGCGGCGTTCTGGCGAGGTCGTAGTAGAGCGTGGCGTGTTCACCCGTCGTTTGATCGGAAATGTTGACGACGCGGAGGTCGATGTCGTCGATGAACGTGATGCGACTCCACGCGGCATCGCCCGCTCGCCGCACGAGCAACTGCCCGATCGGCACATGCCCGTCGAGCATCACTTCGCGCGCGAAGGGCCGGTCCCCGCGCCCCTCGAAGTCGGGGTTGTAACGCGCCAACTGGGCGTATGCGACCGCGGAGAGGTGGCCGGCCGGGAGAACGAACGACGCCGAGATCGGGCTGGCAGGCGACGGCACGTCATCGAACACGTCGTCCCTCAAAGCGTCCATCTCGCCGTTCGTGATGGCCCGGAGGTGCGGAGCGATCGTGTCGAACGAACCGCCGCGGCTGAATGTGGGACTGCTGGCGCGGGCGAAGCGGAGGCCCGTGTTTGTCAGGTCGAGGGTACACTCGGTGCCATCGCACGCCAGGGGCACCTCGCTCGATTCGATCGCGACCTGCTGCAGATAGAGCGTGGCACGGTGCGGCATGGCATCGGTCCCGCGCATGGTCACAGAGCGCGGCGCGTGCCCCTCATCGAACACGTGGCAGATGAGACCCGAGAACGTAATGTGGACGTCAGCGCCGCCGCGCGGTGCGGGCGAGGCTCCGAGGAGTACGAGACAACCGAGAGCGACCAGACTCAAGAAGACCCTTCCGGTACGTAGCATTCGCTTCCTCCTTACATCCACAACATAGGTCGAGACCGGGTTATGGGCAAGAGCGTCTCGGATCGGGACAGCGAACGACCGCCGCGCGGCGGCGCGGACTTGCCACAGCACGGCGGCGCTTCGCGACCGATTTCCCCACTCAGGGCCACTGCGTGTTGGAACACCCGGAATCGACGGCCAGTACCGAAGGAGGAGGAGACGAGCCGGCTTGATTCGGCCGCATCAACGGACTATCGCAAAGAGTCGTCGGTTCCTGGTTTGGTGTCGGCATTGCGCACAACGCCTTTCCGATCATCGAGCAATAAACAAGGTAATGATCGTGCGCGTTAATCGATGCCGTACCGGTCTGAGCAAAACCGAGCGGGACGTTCGCGGCGAAGATTTGCGCCGCGGCGCGCAACGTCACACTCTTATTACCGGTATCGTTCATTACGGTAACCGTGTTAACCGTGTGGAGCGTCAATCTCGTGTCGAGTCGCGGCGCCGCTGACGTATCCTTTGCGCATGCGCTCAATGTTCCGGTTGAAATCGTAAACACGGCTGCGGCACCTGAGTAACTCGGTGGGCTGTACGGACTGGTCAATGCATTCGGGCCGATGTGCGCAATCTGGAGGTTGTTCGTCGGCGTGACTGTCGGGTTTGCAGCATCTGCAACGAAATGGACGTGATCCCCGGCCAGCTTTATATAGACCCAACCCTTGTCGTCCAGTTTATTGATAGCCCAACCGCTGATCGATAGCAGATCACAGCTTTTGAAAATAATCATCGCGGTATGAGCTTCCACACTGGGTTCGGGTGAGAGGTTCTGTGAGCCGGATGCAGCACGCGCAGCGGTCGCCAAGGACGCTTGGTTTGGCGCGATCATGCTCTGAGGGACGCTGGGCATGATTGCAACGGCCTCGCTTGTCACGGCGGGCATGGAACGATTGGTGACAAGTGTCGCTGCGCTTGGGTTCATAATCTGCGTCGTGAAGACGCACAAGCCAATGAATTCGATGACGGTGTCGGCGGTCATAATCTCTCCTTAGGAATTGCCAAGTAGTTCGATCGGTGCCCATGTCGCCGGGTGCCGCACCCGCGGATCGGAGGCGTGGAGCATTTCCAGTTGCGCGGCGCGTACCGCTCGCGCCGGCGACTCGCCGGCGCGAAGATGTTCGTGCAATCTCAAAAAGAGAGGGGCGGCGACGTCGTCGTCGACTTCCCAGAGCGTTCCGGCCACTGCGCGCGCTCCGGCCACGAGAAAAGCACGTGCAAGGCTCGACATCCCGCCGACATGAACCGAGTCACCACGGAACGTGCCGCATGCCGCTAATACGACGAGTGGGTGTCTGACGAGCACGAGCTGTGCGATGTCGCTCGCGGCCAGGACACCCGGGTCGCCGTTGCCTGGGGCGAGTATCAGTGCGCCATAATCACCCATGTCGCTGTCGGCGTGGCCGGCGTAGTGAATCAGCGAGCTTCCAGTGGCCGCCGCGACAAAACGCGCTCGCGTCGCCCCCTCTCCGCTCAACGTGATCGCGCCATAAGCAGCGGCGATCCGGTCGCCTTCTTGCAGGCTTGCCGGGAGCCGGGGCCAGCGCGGTGTGCTCGGGTCGGCCACAATAAGGGCCGGCTTAAGTGCGCCATCGACCATCTCCGGCAGGACGGCGGAAGCCGCGGGAGCCAGGCGGATCGTGAACCTCTCTGTCAGATATGCGCCGCTCTGCTCGTCGTAAAGCGCCGCGAAGGGAACCGAATAGAGTTGGCGATCCGGAACGACGACGAGCTCGTCGATGCCGGATAGCCGCGGCTCCACGGGCGTAATGAGCAGTTTGTACAGGGCCGCGGCCAGAGGTCTTATCTGATCTAGCGGCTCCCGGCGGCGGATACTTTCTCCGAACGAGGCGACACGTTCCGCGACGTCGCCGCGCTCGGCAGCGACATTCTGCACGGTGGTTTGCCCGGCGGACACACAGAAGATGTCGATCGCGTGCGGGAGGACGATGTACTCGATGACCGCGGTCCCTGATGCCACGTGCGGTTTACGCTCGGGTAACGAAGCAGACAAGGACATTTGCAGCTCTCGTGTCCGGTCGGCAACGGCTAACGCCTCGGCGACAGAGCCGCGTGAAAGGTGAATCTCAATGCTCTCTTCGATGATTTGCGCGGCCGTATCGAGAAAGCGAAGGCGGAGATCGTCGCCGCCGATCGTGTTCCGCTGCACGTCGACTTCGCGCCGAGCCGAGCCGTAGTCGGCGATGGCGGCTGTTTCGTTTCCCGCGGAGCGGAAGGCTCGTGCCCTTTGCAGGTACGCATCAGGAAGGAGATACCCGAGGCGCGCCTCGGTAAAGAAAGCAATCACTCGATCGAGCGTGGCGATTGCCTCGTATGGCTGCGTGCGGCTGCGTATCGAAGCCTGAGCGACGTCGATCGATGCGTCCAGCGTTTCCCGCAGCATTCGGTCGGTGATGGCGGCTGTCGCGCGATGTGCGCTTGTGAGAGCGATGCCTGCGGCTTTCCGATCACCAGCGCGGTCAGCCAGACGAGCCCGGTCGGTGAGCGCCCTCGCGAGTTCCGTCGGAAGGAAGCGAGACTCGTCGATGGCCAGGTCAGTCATTGACGCGGCGGCCTCGATGTGCCCGAAACTCTCGAGTGTCGTTGCCGAACTTCGCAGGATCGTGCAGAGCCGTTCGCGATCCTGCAGCTCGGTGAGAGCGCCGCAACTATGGATGCGGCGTGACCACGCTGGATCTCCCGCGCCGATCATGTCGAACGCGTGGGCGGCCACGAAGTCGATGTACGCGGCGTTTTTTACTTCGCCCAGCGAGCGGAACGCCGCCGCCGCCGAGTCGGCAACCCTCACGCCTGAGCCCCAGTAGCCGGATGCATTCGCCAGTACCGCCTGCGAGCCCTTGATTTGAGCCGCGAGCGCACGACAGCGGTTGGCATCGATCGTTGCTGCCAATTGAATCAGGGCTTGTTGCGACTCGTTACCGCGATGCTCATCGCTCTCCGCGACCGCGGTGTAATAGGAAGCCATATAGGCCATGGGGCTGCCACCCTCGCGGAAGAGTGCCGTGGATCGTATGAGTGTCGCTTCCGACCCGCCGGCGCTGTGTCGGCTGAGTGCGAGCCTCCCCTCTGCATATAGATGGTGCCCCTCCACGATCGCAGCACGTCCCGTCGAGCTTGACCGTTCGATCGCGGCAACGGCATCCGATAGCAGACGCTCGCCATTGAACGCCTCCAGCGCGTCGCCGATCGCGTGGACGCGGGCGAGCTTCGCTGGGGCACTCGGATCCTTCGCCGCCTCCGCATCCGCCCACGACGCCAACATCGGACCCTCTCCCCACGTTCGCGCTTCCTGCGGAAAGTCGCGCACGAGCTGATCGGCCGGAACGGTCTCCAGCATCCTCGGATCGAAGCGTCGCGAGACCGTCTCCAGCGCCCGCAGGTGCGCCCGCGCTTCGACACCCCACGCGCTCCCGCCATCGACCGCGAGATACGCCTGCCACGCCTTCCGAGCCTGATCGCGAACGCCGAGGTGTTCCAGGATCAGGGCGCGGTTGAAGAGAGCCTCGGGAGACTTCGGATCGAGGCGGAGGGCATGATCGGCGTCCGCCAGCGCCAGCGGCAACTGTGAGGGATGCTCGTCCTGCGTCGCCACCGCGTAGCGCGCCGCCGCGAGATCGTTCCAGGCGCGCGGATCGCTCGAGCCATTCGCCGCCTGCTCCAGCGCGGCGATGCCGTCGTTCCGCCGATTGATCAATAGATAGGCCACACCGGTGGCGTGACGCGACTCGGACTGGTGCTGACCGGCCGTCTTCTCCAGCACTTCGCCGGCCGCGCCGGTCAGCTTCAGATCGGCCGGATCGGGGATGGCTTCGCCCCGTGGAGGCGCCTGCAACTGTGCCCAGGGGAAGCCGGAGAGGCGCGCTTCGACGAAGCGATGCTGCCGAGGCGTGGCTTCGATCAGCCGCGCGATCGGCGACGTGTCTCGTGTTCCCATGTAACGGACAAGCGGAACGGTGATGACGATCGCCGCGAGAACCGCCGCCACGGCCAGCAACCACCAGCGGTGCGTACGCGCCGGAGCTTCCCGCGCGTCCTCCTCGCGCCCGAACCGCGCCGTCTCGCTCACGACCGTCCGGCAATCGCCGCAACCCTTCAGGTGCCCGGCGACCGCCGCGATCTCGTCCGGCGTCAGTGTCCCTTCAACAAACGCGGCCATGATCTGTGCCTCGGGATGGCGCGGCCTCACGTCGTTCATTGCGAGCCCTCCGTGTTTGCCGGCGCCTTCTCATCGGCGCCTATGGACGGACGCGGTTTTTGTTTTCCGAGGTCGAATTGAAGAAGGACCTCGTCGCGGCCGATCAGATCGAGCACGTCGCGCCAGGCGATGCCGGATCGCTCCAGCTCCGTCCGGATCTCGCGCATGCGCCGATCGATGCGCCGGTAGGTCAGCTTCTGATCGATGCCGAGGGCCCGCGCGATCTGCGGTACCGACATTCCGCCTTCGAAGCGTAGCTGCAGGATCAGGCGTTCATCCTCGGGGAGCCGGGCGATGACCGACGACATGGTCGCCGACAGCCGTTCCGAGGCGCGGCGCCGGTCGTTGGCGAAGAGCGGCTCCTCGACGTCAGCCGGCCGCGTCACGGCCACCGACTCGGCCTTCTCGATATCCACGTCGCGATGCCGAGGGGCGCGATCGGGAAGGCGATCGGCGATCGTTTGCAGGGATTCGCGCGTGACGCCGTCGTGCTTTGGCGCCAGAATCACCAGAGCCTCGTCGATCGTCCTGCCGTCGCGGTGAAGGAGCTGCTCGAGATCGATCGCCAGCCGTCCCTGTCTCTTCGCCTCGGCGGAGGCGTGCCACTTGCCCCACACGTGGATGCAGTAGTCGAGGGCCAACCGCTGGATGACGATGCTGATGTAGGTGACGAAACTGCTCCGGGCCTCGAAGGCGCGGAGGATGGCGTAGTCGTTTTCGACGAGCTTCAGATTGACGACTGACGTGAACTCATCGGCATCGTTCGGATCGAGCCGGTAACGGCGCGCGGCAAAACCCACCGCCCGCTCGATCACGGCAAGGTTCGATGTCAGCAAATCGCGAGCTTCAGGACCAGCCACGCTCTTCTCTCTCTATCTGAGGAGTGTCGCCAGCCGGGTTAACCACACCCCCCGGAATCCGAAAAGGGCGTCCGTCTACGGGGCCATCTCAGAAAGGAGATGACATGAAAACGAAGAACTTGAAGGGCTTTCTTACCGCGGGCATCGTGCTCGCCTCTCTGCTGGCCGCCGGTTCCGCCGTCGCTCAGAATCTCGTGGCAGGTCCGCCGACGGCGTGTCCGCATCCGGTGAGTCTGACGCTCAACGCTCCGGGAACGCCACCGACGCCTCCGACTCCCGATCCTCTGGACTTCGCACCCACGCTCACTGCGGCGGTGGCCGGGTCCCAGTGGAACCAAACGGCGATCAACAAATCCTTCGGCCACACGTTTCATTTCCCCGTGCCCAACGGCAACGAATGCTGCCTCATGACCACGGGAACGCTCCAGGTGAAGGTCAAGTGCCTGCAGAGCGGTGCGGCGAACACTTCGACCTCGGGTAATGACGACATCGAGCTCGTTAAAGCCCCCGGCGTTCCGGTTACGGGGTTTGCAAAGAGAATCTGGCCCCAGCCGAAGGGCTGTGTGGCAGGCGCCGTCACGACCGTGACGTTCACCGGTATCCCCGCCTCCGTTCTCAGCACCGGCCGCGTGAGTTTCTTTGTCGAGGACGACACCGCGGTCCTCGGGGCCACGCTCACTCTCCACGGCTGCTGCCTCGGTACTCCATAAACCCAGCTCCCGGCGGTGCGCGTGTAAGGCATCGATTGCACGCGCACCGCGCCGCGGACGTTTCCCGGCACAGCGCACATCAAAGCACTCAGGAGGCTTTCAATGGCAACAGATCCAGGGCAGGAGCTCTCATCGATCAACTTCTCCAACATGATCGGCAGTCCGCTGCGCGCCGTGATCGAGGCGCAGGCGGAGGCGGCGCTCAGCACCGTCAATTTCATCAAGGCAGTCGGTTTCAAACAGGGAACCAGCACCGATCCGGAGGCCGGCAATACCGGCGACCCGATCTACGTCACGTTCAAGTACCCGAAGGAGCTTGCGCCGTATCAGCCGTTCATTGCGACGATCGCAACGGCCACGGTGGTCATTGCTGGCTCAGGATTTGCCCCGAATTCGAGCCATGCCATGACCTTTGCTGGCGGAGACGGCAGTGGGATGGCGGGCACTGCCACGGCAGACGCTACGGGCGCGATTAAGTCCGTGACGATCACAAGCGTGGGGACGAACTACACCCAGGCGCCAACATTCAAGGTGACAGCGCCCGCCGCGGTGGACGCGACTGCGACCACGACTGCGATCCCCGCTGGAACCGACGCATCAGGTACGGTGGAGCTTCGCGTAGGCCAACCCGAGGCTCCCGCCGTCTTCCAGCAAATGAGCCTCGACGTCCCGATTCTCACAATCCTTCCCATCCCATTCATCCGCATCGAAGAGTTCAACCTGGCCTTCAACGCCAAGATCGATTCGATGGAGTCGACGCAGGTCGACACCAGCACGAGCATCAGCGGGACGCTCAACGTGAATCAGCGCTGGTGGGGCGGGTCGGCGAACCTCAGCGTCTCGGCGTCGAGTCAGAACAAAAGCGTGACCGGCACCGAGGTGCAGCGCTCCTACGCGTTGTCCATCACCGTCAAAGCGATTCAGGATGACATGCCCCGCGGCATGGAAAAGGTACTGGGCATCCTCGAGCGCGCCATGCGCGAGCAGCCCTCGACCGCACCTCTACCGGTCCCGGTAGCTCTACCGGCCCCGACCCATTGATCAGGAGCACGTGATGCCATACCTCGGCGACTACATCGGACACCTCCTCTCGGAGATCACGACAGCCCGCGTAGAGGCTGATCTCGAATCCGTTCGGATCGCCGATCTCTACGCATCACATCCACTGCTCAAGCACATGGCCGTTCCCCGCTTTCGTCTCCCGAACGTGACCGTCGATGTCCCAGTCGTCGTCACGCAGATGGACGAGGCGGCGGCGGGGCAGCCGTTGCGCGGCGGCATCGGCATCGATGACGTTAATGCGGCGGTCGAGCGCGGCTTGACCGCCGCGCTCGACCAGTCCGCGTTGAAGACGACCGCGAAACAGAAAAACGATCTGCGCGCTGCCGTGACGCAGTCGACAGCGCCGTTCGCGCCGCCCGCCGGCGCCGCGATATCGGCAGGTTCCGTAAGCGACCTCGTGACGGCTGCCGGCGAAGCATTCGCCGGCACGTTGGGAACGCGCCCCGGCATGTCGCCCGACGAAGTGGTGCGTCTCACGGCGACCTTTCAGCAGACTGTCACGGCCGCGCTGCAGCAGAGCGGGCACCCGGTTCCACGCCTATCCGTCGCCGTCACCACGGGCGAGCTGCGCGAGGCCGGGCCGCCCGAATTGTTGGCGCGGCTGCACCTCACCGTTACCGAAGAAGCGATGGAATGGAGCGTGAGCGAGTCCGGCGGCAAGACCACCTCGCGCCTCGTCGTGGAGTAAGCGATGCAACTGGCCATCCTCGATCGCATCGACGCCCTACGCCTCGGCGTTCCGCCCATCATCGATCTCTACGACAACGGCGATCCCCGTTTCGAAGAAGACGTCAAACGGTGGGTTCACGACGCCGAGGGGGTCCTGACCGCCGGCCGTCTTCCTGCCGTATCAAGCCTGGCCGCCCTTCGCGGCACGCTCATCGCCGCCGAGGAGGGGACAGTGCCCGCCGGGATGACCTTCTCGGGCCGGGCCACACCGCGAAAGATCCGCGACGCCGTCGCCGCCGACGTACTGCGCCGCGCCGACGATTTGATGGTGAGCGCCACCAGCAACGCCGCAGCCCAATTCGCCGAAGCCGGCCGTCTCATCCGCCAACTGCTCCCCGTCGCCATCAAGAAAGGATTGATCGGATCGTCCGCCACGGCCTCCTGGTCGTCGATCGAGACCGACCCCGACCTCGGCGCCATCGCCACGCACGTCATCGGCCTCGTAGGCCGCGCCGACGCGCTCGTGTTGCTCGGACGTGCGCTGCAGCAGGGGTGAACGCGATACTGCGATCGGAGCGCGAAGCCTGCCCTGAGCGAAGCCGAAAGGTCCTCGCCGGCTTTCTCACGTAGCGCCGTCGGCTCGACGGCTGGACCACCGCCGGCTCGGCGGTAGGTAGTGAGGCAGAATCGCCAGCGAGCCGCTGGCGGTCCAGCCGGCGAGCCGCCAGCGCTCCTACAAAAAATGCGCGGGCGCGCCTTCGGACGCGCCCGCGCGGTACTTACTGCACGAACCGGCTCGTCATCACTTCGACGGTGCCGCCGGTGACGACGGGGTCACAGGCGACGGTTCCGACGGAACCGGGGTTGACGGCGCGGGGGCCGGCTGGGGCTTGGCCTTCCGGGTGCGGCCGAGAACGCGGCGCATGTCGGCGACATGCGGAGCGAGATCGGCGTTCTCCGGGCGTTTGACCAGGCGTTGCGCCACGGCGTAGGTCATGAGCGCCTCGCTTCCGGCCTTGTTCCGCGCCGCGAGCGTACTGTGGCGGACGAACTGAGCCAGTGCTTCCAGCTCGTCAGCCACCGGGTCGTACGCACCGGCATAGGTCATCAGATCGCGGGTCTGATCCGGATCCAATGCCCCACCACGGACAAGAGCCGTGCTGTTCTTCACCGCCACGGCCGTCAGCTCGACAAACTCCGGCGGTACCGAGGCGGAAGGAACCAGACGATGGGCCTCGCTCGTGGAAGACGGAACGACAAAATTCGGAATCTGCTGGCGCATGGCGCGGATCTCATCGACCAGGGCCTGGGCAGCATCTGTGTGAGAAACCGGCGACGGCGTCGCCGGTACGACATTCTGCGTACTCATATCTCCTCCTATTCAGTTTTCACAACTGCCGTGATCAGAGCGGGCAGAGTGAAACCGTTGGAGGGGCGCGCCCCCGGCAAACTCTTCGGATCGCGTCCTCGATGGTGGCGAGGACCGATCGGCGGTGCCGAAGGGGAAGGCGTGGTGCATCGTCCGGGAACAGCCGGATAACCGGCGGGGAAACGGTGATAGCGGAACGAGCGTCGGCAATATGGCCGGAGCGTTCGAGCAGGACAGCGCTGGCCACAGCCGTTTCGAGCTGAAGGGTGACCATGTTCAGATCGCCGGCCGCATCCAGCATCCGTTTCGTATCCGCGGCCAGTTGTTCGCGGCCGAAGCCATCGGACTCGGGAGCCGAGGTGAGGGCGGCGTAGGCCTCCTGCATGGCGTAGGTGGCGCGGTCGATCAGATCGGCGGCTTCCATGAGACTGTGCGCGGCCCGATTCAACCGTTCTGCGTTCCCGCGCGGGTTGCTCGCACCGAAGCTTCGGGAGCTCTCGATGGCGAGACGGGCGGAATCGATCAGAAGTCTCGAGCAAGCGACGTCCTGGTGCATGCGGCGCAGCGGCTCGTACCCGGGCAGAGTGGTCCCCATCGCGCGCAGGCAAAGACTCACCTGCCGCGAAAAGATCGCGTCCGTTCCCAGGTCCTTCCGGTCGTCTGCGTCGCTCAAAGTCGTCCTTTCCTCCTCTCCTTCTGATATGCTAAGCAAGCGATATGCCAAGAAACACGGCAATCAAAGTAGAACGCAGGATGCGAATTAAGAATTCCACGATCTTCGACGATCTGGTAAGAATTTTCAGCTGATTCTTGCGATCACATGGCCCGGCCAGGGTATTTGACGGTCCGCGCGGCCACCTCCCGGCCTCACGTTCGACAAGAGTCAGTCGTTGCTGAGGTTCGCGTCCTCATCGATTGACAAAATCTGTCACTTCTTGTGCTCGTCGATCGACAACTTTTGTCAATCCATAAGGTGCGTCCCGGTCGCTTGACAAGTTTTGATGGGGCCGGTCTCACGGTGAGATGAGCCGGTCTCACGGTGAAATGAGCCGGTCTCACGTTGAGATGGGCCGGTCTCACGGTGAGATGAACCGGTCTCACGGTGAGATGAGCCGGTCTCACGGTGAGATGAGCCGGTCTCACGGTGAGATGAGCCGGACTCACGGTGAGATGAGCCGGACTCACGGTGAGATGAGCCGGT
>Ga0210394_10006118_pt1 | contig 13146 bp, 11 predicted proteins | sample IncBWC12MmetaG_FD_160121 | JGI IMG/M metagenome (GOLD analysis project Ga0210394, IMG submission 160121) | Forest soil microbial communities from Barre Woods Harvard Forest LTER site, Petersham, Massachusetts, United States - Inc-BW-C-12-M | ecosystem: Environmental > Terrestrial > Soil >...
ACCGGCAATGTCGACGTCATCACCATCGAGCACATGCGCAAGATGAAGGACCGCGCCATCGTCTGCAATATCGGCCATTTCGACAGCGAGATTCAGGTGCACGCGCTCAAAAACCTGAAATGGACCAACGTCAAGCCGCAGGTCGACGAGATCGAATTCCCCGACGGCAAGCGGATTATTCTTTTGTCCGAAGGCCGCCTGGTCAATCTCGGCAACGCCATGGGGCATCCGAGCTTCGTCATGTCGTCGTCGTTCACCAACCAGACCCTGGCGCAGATCGAGCTGTGGACCAATCCCGGCAAGTACGACAAGAAGGTCTACACGCTGCCGAAGCATTTGGATGAAAAAGTCGCGCGGCTGCATCTGGAGAAGATCGGCGTCAGGCTGACGAAGCTTTCCGACAAGCAGTCGACTTATATCGGCATTCCGGTCGAGGGGCCGTTCAAGGCGGATCAATATCGGTATTGATCCTCGTCATTCCGGGGCGCGGGCATAGCCCGCGAACCCGGAATCCATAACCACAGGTCAGCGAATATGGATTCCGGGTTCGCCGCTGCGCGACGCCCCGGAATGACGGTCATCGCGTGACCGTCACTTGCCGCACACCAACGCGGGTGTTATCTGCGCCGCATGACTGCGACTCCCATCGCCAACATCCGCAATTTCGCGATCATCGCCCATATCGACCACGGCAAGTCGACGCTCGCCGACCGGCTGATCCAGCTCACCGGCGGGCTCGAAGCGCGCGAAATGGTCGAGCAGGTGCTCGATTCCATGGATATCGAGCGCGAACGCGGCATCACCATCAAGGCGCAGACGGTGCGGCTCAATTACCGCGCCCGCGACGGCAAGGATTACATCCTCAACCTGATCGACACGCCCGGCCACGTCGATTTCGCCTACGAGGTCAACCGCTCGCTGGCCGCCTGCGAGGGCTCGCTGCTGGTGGTCGATGCCAGCCAGGGCGTCGAGGCGCAGACGCTGGCCAATGTCTACCAGGCGCTCGACAACAATCACGAGATCGTGCCGGTGCTCAACAAGGTCGATCTGCCGGCCGCCGAGCCCGAAAAAGTCAAACAGCAGATCGAGGACGTGATCGGGCTCGATGCCTCGAACGCGATTTTGATCTCGGCCAAGACCGGCGAGAACATTCCCGAAGTTCTGGAAGCCATCGTGCACCGGCTGCCGCCGCCCAAGGGCGACGCCGCGGCGCCGCTCAAGGCGCTGCTGGTCGACAGCTGGTACGACAGCTATCTCGGCGTGGTCGTGCTGTTTCGCGTCGTCGACGGCGTGCTGAAAAAAGGCCAACGCATCCGCATGATGGGCACCGATGCGGCTTACGAAGTTGACCGCGTCGGCGTGTTCACGCCCAAGAGAGTCGAGCTTAACGAGCTCGGCCCCGGCGAGATCGGCTTTCTCACCGCCTCGATCAAGGAAGTGGCCGACACCAGGGTCGGCGACACCATCACCGACGAGAAGAAGCCGGTCGCCGCGCCGCTGCCCGGCTTCCGACCGGCGATCCCGGTGGTGTTCTGCGGCCTGTTTCCGGTTGACGCCGCGGATTTCGAGAATTTGCGCGCGGCGATGGGCAAGCTCCGCCTCAACGACGCCAGCTTCTCCTACGAGATGGAAACCTCGGCCGCGCTCGGATTCGGCTTCCGCTGCGGCTTTCTCGGGCTGTTGCATCTGGAAATCATCCAGGAGCGGCTGGAGCGCGAATTCAATCTCAACCTGATCGCGACCGCGCCGTCGGTGATCTACAAGATCAAACTGCGCACCGGCCAGGAGCTGGAAATCCACAATCCGGTCGATATGCCGGACCCCAACCACATCGAGGAAATGCAGGAGCCGTGGATCGAGGCGACGATCCTCACTCCCGACGAATATCTCGGCGCCGTGCTCAAACTGTGCCAGGACCGCCGTGGCGAGCAGAAAGAGCTCACCTATGCGGGCAACCGCGCCCTGGTGAAATACAACCTGCCGCTCAACGAGGTGGTGTTCGATTTCTACGACCGGCTCAAATCGGTGTCGCGCGGCTATGCCTCGTTCGACTATCACCTGACCGATTACAAGCCGTCCGACCTGGTCAAGCTGCAGATGCTGGTCAATGCCGAGCCGGTCGACGCCCTGGCCATGCTGGTGCACCGCACCCGCGCCGAGCAGCGCGGCCGCGCCATGGCGGAAAAACTCAAGGAGCTGATCCCGCCGCACATGTTCCAGGTGCCGATCCAGGCCGCGATCGGCGGCAAGATCATCGCGCGGGAAACCGTGCGCGCCTTCCGCAAGGACGTCACCGCGAAATGCTACGGCGGCGACGTATCGCGCAAGCGCAAGCTTTTGGACAAGCAGAAAGAAGGCAAGAAGCGCATGCGCCAGTTCGGCAAGGTGGATATTCCGCAGGAGGCGTTTATCGCGGCGCTTAAGGTGGATGTGTGATTTCTTTGGTCGTCACCACCGGGCTTGACCCGGTGGTCCATGCTGAATCGCCAAATGATCGGTGGTGCCGTATGGATTGCCGGACATAGGCGAGCGAAGCGACGCCGTTCTTCGAACGGCTATGTCCGGCAATGACGAGTGGAAATAGTGACCGATAGCTTCGATGTCATCATCGTCGGCGCCGGCGCGGCGGGTTGCGTGCTGGCGAACCGGCTGTCGGCGCGCTCGGGCTTGCGCGTGCTGTTGCTCGAAGCTGGGCGCGACACGCCGCCGGGCGCGGAGCCGGCCGATGTGCTCGATAGCTATCCGCGGTCCTACTACAACGACGCTTATTTCTGGCCCGAGCTGAAGGTGCATTGGCGGCGCAAGGATAATTCGCCGCTCGTCGGATTTTCTCAAGGCCGCGTCATGGGCGGCGGCGGCTCGGTGATGGGTATGGTCGCCTATCGGGGCACGCCCGACGATTATGCCGAATGGCAGGCGCTCGGCGCCGCCGGTTGGGGCTGGGACGACGTGCTGCCCTATTACCGCAAGCTCGAGAACGATCTCGATTTCGACGGCGCGCTGCACGGCAAGGATGGGCCGGTGCCGATCCGCCGCACCACGGCCGGCGATTGGGCACCGCTGGCGAAGGCGGTGCACGCTTTTGCGCAGGAGCGGCAGATGCCGTTCATCGCCGACATGAATGCCGATTTTCGCGACGGCTATGGCGCGGTGCCGATGAGCAACTGGCCCCAAAAACGCGCCTCGGCGGCGATCTGCTATCTCGGCGCCGATGTGCGCCGCCGCGCCAATCTCAGCATCCGTACCGAGGCGATGGTCACCGGCCTTGTGTTCGAGGGGCGTCGCGCCACCGGTGTCACGGCCAGGATCGGCGGAGAGGAGAAAACGTTTTACGGACGCGAGATCCTCGTTGCGCTCGGCGGGATCCATTCGCCGGCTTTTCTCATGCGCGCGGGACTTGGCCCGGCGGCGGCGTTGCGCGACCTCGGCATCGCCGTGCGCGCAGATCTGCCGGGCGTCGGCGAAAATTTTTCAAATCATGCCATCATCTTCATCGGCTTGCTGCAGAAGCGAGGCCAGCGGCAAGCGAAAAATGTCCGGCCGCATCCGATGTCGGCATTTCGCTATTCCTCCGGCCTGCCCGGCGCGGCGGCGGCCGACATGTATCTCAACGTGCAGTGTAAGACGTCGTGGAGTCCGCTCGGCCACCAGGTTGCCAATCTGGCGCCGTCACTGCTCAAGCCAAAGGCACGCGGCCGCGTGTCTTTGGTTTCGGCCGATCCGGCGATCTATCCGCGCGTCGAATTCAATTTCACCGGCCACGAGCTCGACCTGAAACGCTTCATGCAGGGCTTTCGCCTCTGCATCGACATTCTCGCCCATGATGCGGTGCGAGCCATGACGCGGCTGACCTTTCCGGTCAAATTCAACGACCGGCTGCGGCGGCTCAACCGCATCACACCTATCAACAGGGTCAAGAGCGCGGCGATCGCGGCACTGATCGACATGGTGCCGCCGCTTGCGGCGCCGATCTTTGCGACGCTCGCCGACCGGCGCGTCGATCTTGCGGCACTAGCCGAGGACGACGCCGCGCTGGCCGATTACATCCGCGACAATGTCGGCGGCACGTTCCACCCGGTCGGCACCTGCCGCATGGGCGCATCCGGCGACCGCGACGCCGTGACCGATCCGGCCGGCCGCGTTCACGGCGTCGAAGGTTTGCGCGTCATCGATGCCTCGATCATGCCGACGATACCGCGCGGCAACACCAATATTCCGACCATCATGGTCGCGGAAAAACTGGCCGACGCGATGCTGAGCGAAATCCCGGCTACTTCGGCAAGCTGACGTAGATCTGCCCGTCGCGCACGGCGACCTTCACCGGCGTCAGCCGCACCGAGGCGTCGCCGGGGTGGCAGCCGGTGGCGAGATCGAATTCGTAGCCGTGCCAGGGGCAGACGATGTGGCGCTGCTTGCCGAAACGCAGCCCGGCGCTCTTCTTGTCGGGGGTGATGATTTCCTCGACCTGATGGAAGATCTTGCCCTGGCAGACCGGGCCGCCGGCATGCGGGCAGACGTTTTCGTAGGCCAGCACCTTGCTGCCGGTGCGGAAGATGCCAACCTCGAGCTCGTCGACCGCAAAGACCCGATAATCGCCATCGGCGATGTCGGTGAGCTTGGCCACTGAGACTTCTTCCATCGAACTCCCCATTAGATTTTCATTTGGAGCATGATCTTTTCCGAAAACCGGCATCCACTTTTCGGGATCATGCTCTATTCAATCCCCGGCGGGCGATGAAACCAGATCGCCACGTCGAACATGTTGAGATCGGCGGCGCGGATCATGGCGCAGGCCGTTACCACCGTTTCGGTCGCAGTCACCGCGTGTTGGGGGAACGGCACGACGTCGTGGCCGCGCCGTTCCACTTTCGCGGCATAGACTTTCACCGCTGCGGTCAGCACCTGTTGTAATGTCTTATCGGAGATCGCGTCGGGCTCGCCGCGCTTGAGCGCGTCGTGCGCGGCAGCGCAGAAATCGGCGGACGTCACGCCATTGCGCGCAACGCGATGGCTCGGCTTGCCGCCCCGCTTGGCCGCTTTGCGCTGCACCGCTTTCGGCATTTTAACTCAAGCCGTCACCGGCTCGCGCCGCGCCGGCGCCCTGCTTGGCTTGGTCTTGAGCTGCTTGTGCTTGGGCACTTCGAGATTGAACAGCCGCGCCGAATTGAAGCCCAAAATGTTGCGCTTGGCCTTCTCGTCGAGGAACGGCAGGGTCGTGATCGAATTCGGCAGGTCGAAATCCCAGTGCGGCCAATCCGACGCAAAGAGCAGCTGCGTCTCCGCCTTCATCGCCTTGAAGGTCGCTTCGGTCAGCTCGATATTGGAGCGCTCCAGCGGCTGGCTCGAATAAAACATCTCCTGCATGTACTCGCTTGGCTTGCGCTTGAGCAGCGGCGCTTCCGAGGAGCGCATCATGTATTCGGAATCGAGACGCTGCATCAGGAACGGCACCCAGGCCAGCCCGCTTTCGATCCACACCACCTTGAGCTTCGGAAACCGCTCCGGCAGGCCGTTCATGATCCAGTTCGTCATGTGGATGATGTTGTAATAGACGAACGAGATGGCATGCATGGAAATAAACTTATTGCACTGCTGCATCGACTGGTCGCCCCAGTGGAAGCCGGAGTGGAACGCCAGCGGCTTGCCGGTCGCCTGGATGGCGGAGTAGAGCGGCATGTAGCTGTCGTGATTGACGGCGCGGAAGCGTGTCGAGGTGACCGAGAAGCCGATGACGCTCGGATTGTCGGCATACATCTCGACGGCTTTCAGCGACGCCTCGGGGTGATTGAACGGCAGGTACAGCATCGCCTTGATGCGCGGATCGTGCGGCAACACTTCCTCGGTCAGCCATTTGTTGAAGGCGTTGCCGATCACCACTTCCATCTCGACTTGCGGATGCATGCCAAGCACCAGCATCGGCGTCGGGAACACCACCATGTAGTCGATGCCCATGGAGTCCATGGCGCGCTGCACCAGCGTCACCTGGGCATGGGTGCGGCCGCCGGGCACCGCTTCGCCGAGGCGCTGCTGATGCGGGATGCGGCCGAATACGTCTTGGTACAGCATGCCGGGCGTCGAATTCATCAAGCCGGGCGAGCTGCCGCGCTCCTTGAAGGCGCGCGCCATCTGTTTGTAGACGTCGCTTTCCATGCGATCGACCACGTCCGACCAGAACGCCGTCTCGGTGACGTGGGCGTCGACGTCGACGATGAAATAATTGTCCTGGCGCGCTTCCCTGGCGGCGTGGGCGAGAATCTCGCGGGTGTCGGTCGAGGTGCTGATCTTCGGCAGCTCGGTGACGTGCGAAATGCCTTTGCCGTTTTTTCCGTTGCGCGGCGTTTTGGTCAGCATCGATGTCCTCCACCCTAGGAGCGGCTTTTGTGATCGGGTCCGTGAGTCACGGCCATGGGAATCTGCCGGAAAGTTAGCAGCATTCGCCCGCGATGGACATGGCAATTTGCTCCCAACTACCGCCGGTTGCCAAGATCAGCCATGCCGAAACGTCCGGGCGCGCCCTCCCATCGGCACGCGCCGCAGTGTAGCTTTGCGGCCACGGACGCGGGAGGGACTATGAGCTACCAGGATTTGCTTTACGGCGTCGACGGCAAGGTCGCGACCATCACGTTGAACCGGCCCGACCGCATGAACGCGCTGTCGCGCAATCTCGAGGCGGAAATCCACCGCGCGCTCGACGAGGCCGATGCCGACCGCAACGTGCGCGCCATCATCCTCACAGGCGCCGGCGCGGCTTTTTCCGCCGGCTACGACCAGCAGGCGGCGCCGGCTTCGGGCGTCCGGCCGCTCGATCCGCAGGGCAAGAGCCACGCCGAATATATTGAGCATTGGCAGCGCCTCGACGGCAGCCGCGTCAACCATTGGGAGCACATGTGGAATCTCGGCAAGCCGGTGATCGCGGCGGTCAATGGCTGGGCCATGGGCGGCGGCTTCTGGTATCAGCTTGCCGCCGACATCACGATCGCCTCCGACAAAGCGACGTTCGCGCAGCCGGAAGTGCGCCAAGTTTCCAATACCAGCTATCTGCTCACGGCCTTGTGCGGGTGGAAGGCCGCCAACCGCTGGGCGCTGACCGGCGACCATTTCGACGCCCAGGAGGCGCTACGCATCGGCATGGTCAACGAGGTGGTGCCCCATGATGAACTGATGCCGCGCGCCCGCGCCTTGGCCAACCGCATCGCGCTGGTGCCGGAACCGTCGATCCGGCTCAACAAGGCGATCGCCATGCAGGGCCTGCAGGCATCCGGCGTGCATGCAGCGCTCTTGCTCGAAGGCGCGCTGAGTGCGCTGGCGCATTCCTCGCACAATGAGGATCGCCAGCGGCTGTTCGAGGCGCAGCGGACCGGCGGCCTGAAGGCCTATCTGGAAGCGCGCGATGGACCGTTCCACCCCGAACCGATGGGGCCGAAGTCGAAGCCGCGCGCGAAATGAAAAATCTTATGCGTTGGGCATCGGCATTTATCACGGCCATCTTGCTCGCCATCGCGGCGCCGGCGCGGGCCGAGGAGAGTTGGCCGCAGCGGCCGGTGACGATCGTGGTGCCGTTCCAGGCCGGCGGCTCGGCGGACTTGCTGGCACGCATCCTGCAGCAGCACATGGAGGCGGATTTCCATTCGCCGTTCGTGGTCGAAAACCGGTCCGGCGCCGGCGGCAGCGTCGGTACGGCTTATGTGGCGAAGGCGCCGAACGACGGTTACACGCTTTTGCTCGGCACGCTCAGCGGCAACGTGCTCAACGAATTCGTCTTCGATAAATTGCCCTACGACCCGGAGCGCGATTTTCAGCCGATCTCGCTGTTGGTGCATCTGCCCAATCTGCTGGTCGTCAATCAAAAGGTTCCAGTGAAAACGGTGGCGGAACTGATCGCCTATCTGAAGGCCAATGACGGCAAGCTGAACTACGGCTCCTCGGGCATCGGCACCTCGTCGCAGCTCTCCGTCGTGATGTTCGCGCTCGCCACCGGCACGCATATGACGCATGTGCCGTTCCGCAGCACCACCGACGAATTGACCGCCATGATGAGCGGCAATGTCGATCTCGCCATCGACAGCATGACGACGCTGTGGCCGCAGGCGCAGGCCGGCGCGGTGCGGGCGCTGGCGGTGACCAGCGCGGCACGCCTTGCCAGCGCGCCCGACCTGCCGACCATCGGCGAGACCATCGAGGGTTTTTCGGTCACCGGCTGGCAGGGCCTGTTCGCGCCGGCAGGCACGCCGCGCCCGATCGTGGACAAACTGGCAGCCGAGGTGAAGCACGTTTTCGAGGCACCCGACGTGGTCGCGACGCTGACCAAAGTCGGCGGCGAGCCGGAGCCGATGACCCCCGACGCCTTCGCGGCGTTCATCGCCGCCGAACGGCCGAAGTGGCGCGACGTGGTCAAGGCGGCCGGTGTGCATATCGACAGCAACTGATGCGGCAAGCCGGAACCGAAACGTCATGACGTTGGTCGCATTGATCGGCTACGGCGGCATCGCGCACGACGTGGTCGCAGCGCTGCGGCAAGCCGGCAGCGGCGTAAAGGTTGGCGGCGTGCTGTGCCGCCCCGGCCGCGCGGCGCAAGCGCGTGCCGCGCTTGGCGACATTGCGGTTGTGGAAACGCTTGCCGATTTGCTGGCGTTGCGTCCCGCCATCGTCGCCGAAGTCGCTGGACAGCAGGCTGTGGCGGAGCATGGGCCGGAGGTGCTGCACCGTGGTGTCGATCTTCTGGTGATTTCGGTCGGGGCGCTGGCCGAGCTGGCGCTGCTCGAACGCCTCAAAATTGCTGCGCGCGAAGGCAAAAGCCGCATGCTGCTGCCGGCCGGCGCCGTCGGCGGCCTCGACGCCATCGCGGCGATGCGCCTCGGCGGACTCACTTCGGTGCGTTACCGTTCGCGCAAGCCGCCGGCGGCGTGGCGCGGCTCACCCGCGGAAAAAGTCGCGGACCTCGATAAATTGACCGGCCGCACAGTGCTTTATCGTGGCACGGCCGGCGAAGCGGCGCTGCTTTATCCGGAAAATGCCAATGTGGCCGCCGCGGTGGCGCTCGCCGGCCTCGGCTTCGACAAAACCGAGGTCGAGCTGGTCGCCGATCCCGACGCGCTGGGCAATGTGCACGAGATCGAGGCCGAAGGCGCCACCGGGCGCTTCGCCATTCAGCTCCAAGGCAAGCCGTCGCGCAGCAACCCCAAGACCTCGGCGCTGGCGGCGCTGAGCGTCGCGCGTGCGCTGATCAATCTGGATGCTACAATCGTCATATGACCGCCCCGACGCGCCGCGCCACCAACGCCTTTATCGGCAGCCCGATCGAGCGGCTCGAGGATTTGCGCTTTCTCACCGGACGCGGCCAATACACCGACGATCTCGTCGGCGAGAAAATGCTGCACGCAGCGATCCTGCGCAGCTCCGTCGCGCACGGCCGCATCCGCTCGATCGATACGGCGGCGGCCCGCGCGCGGCCCGGCGTCCATGCGGTGATCACGGCGGCCGACATCGGCGAGATACCGACGATTCCGTTGCGGCACGATCCGCTGCCGTCGTCCAAGCGTTACGTGCAGCCGATCATCGCCGCCGACAAGGTCCGCTTTGTCGGCGAGCCGATCGCCGTCGTGGTTGCCGATAGTGTTGCGCTGGCCGAGGACGCATTGGAGGCGATTGTCGTCGATATCGAGCCGCTTGCCGCGGTGGTCGACCGCGATGCCGCACGCGAGGCCGCTGTTTTCCTGTTCGAAGAAACCGGCAGCAACGTCGCCGGCACCATCACCGCCACGCGTGGCGACGCCGATGCGGCGTTCAAGAACGCGCCTTACGTCCGTCGCGAGCATTTCAAGGTGCAGCGCCACGGCGCGGTGCCGATGGAGCCGCGCGGCCTGGTCGCAGACTGGGACGCCGCGAAACAACGCGTGACGGTCTCCGGTGTCTGCAAAGTGCCGTTCAACAACCGGCGCGCGCTGGCGCAGATGATGAAGTTGCCTGAGGCGTCGGTGCGCATGCTCGAATACGACGTCGGCGGCGGCTTTGGCGCGCGTGGCGAGTTTTATCCGGAAGACTTTTTGATTCCGTTCGCGGCCAAGGTCGTCGGGCGCCCGGTGAAGTGGACTGAGGATCGGCGCGAGAATCTGATGTCGCTCAGCCATGCGCGCGACGCCGCCTGCGATCTTGAAATCGCCTGCAGCCGCGACGGCGCCATCCTGGCGCTGCGAGGCCACGCCTATACGGATCTCGGCGCCTATATGCGCACCAACGGCGCCACGGCGTCGCGCAATATTTCGCAAATCATGTCCGGTCCTTATCGCATTCCGCATGTGCGCATGGACGTGACCATGGTGGTAACCAACAAGACGCCATCGGGCACCTATCGGGGGCCGGGCCGCTTCGAGTCGGATTTCTGCCGCGAACGGCTGTTCGACATGGTGGCGGCCGATCTCGGCATCGACCGGGTCGAATTCCGCCGCCGCAACCTGATCGCGGAAGCCGACATGCCCTATGCGCTGGCGAAGGTGCAAGCGCTCGACATCGTCAGCGAGTGCGACAGCGGCGATTATCAGATGACGCTCGATCGTTGCCTTGCCGAATTCCATTGGGCCGAGCGGTCGAAGCTGCAAGGCAAGCTGATCGACGGACTCTATCACGGCATCGCCATCGGCTGCTATCTCGAAGGCGGCGGCACCGGGCCGCGGGAGAACGTGCGGCTCCTGATAGAGGCCGATGGCAAGATCTCGGTGTTCGTCGGTTCGTCGTCGGTCGGGCAAGGCGTCGAGACGGTGTTTTCGCAGATCGCCGCCGACGCGCTCGAACTGCCGATGGAGCGCATCAATAATGTGTTCCACGGCTCGACCGATTATGTCACCGAGGGATTCGGCTCGTTCTCGTCGCGCTCCATCGTCATGGGTGGCAACGCCATCGTCGATGCCGCCAACCGGTTGCGCGCGCTCATCCGTGACGCCGCGGCGCAACGGCTCGGCTGCGCGGCGAACGAAATTTCATTCGACAACGAGACGGTAGTCGGGCCAAGCCGCGCCGTACTCGACTTCAAGGAGTTCGCCGGGCTTTCAGCCGATGGCACGCACGCCAGCAATAAGCGGACTTATTCTTATGGCGCGCACGCCGCTTATGTGGCGGTCGATCCGAAGACAGGCCGGGTCGATTTGATCGATTACGTCGCCATCGAGGACGTCGGCCGCATCGTCAATCCGTTGACCTTGCACGGCCAATGCGTCGGCGCCGTCGTGCAGGGTCTGGGCGGCGCCTTGCTCGAGCATTTCATCTATGACGAGAACGGCCAATTTCTGACCGGCTCGTTTGCCGACTACCTGATGCCGACGGCAAGCGATTTCCCGAGCATTCGCGCGGTGGCGCTGGAGCAAAAACCGTCGCCGCTGAATCCGATGGGCACCAAGGGTGCCGGTGAGGGCGGCATCATTCCGGTCGGAGGAGTCGTCGCCAACGCCGTCGCCGCGGCGTTGAGCTCATTGGGCGTGAAGCTGCACGAATTGCCGCTGACGCCGCCGCGGGTATGGGAGATGATTCAGACCGCCCGGCAATCAAACGTAGGGGAGCGTCCTTAATTCCGGCTTCGAAAGAAATTCCGATGAAGCTGCCGTCTTGGATCAAACGCCTATACGGCCGCAAGCCGCCGCGGGCTCCGTCGCTGACGGATTGTCCAAAATGCGGCAGGGAAATGGACATGATAGACAAGAGCACCATGTCGGGCGACGACATGCGCACCTATCGCTGCGAGCACTGCCAAGAGGAGCACATCGTCAACTACGGGGTAGCGCTGTGGAAGGTGTTGTCCGACGCGAACAAATCCAACGATGACGACTCGTAATGCCCATTGGGCGTCGCGATGGCCGCCGCACGTTGACCCGCCTCGTGCCGCGGTGTTAGAAAATACCTGAAAAAGCAGCTATTCCTGCGGTTCGAAGGAAGCGTGCCGAGTTATGAAATTACCGCCCTTCGAATACGCCTGCCCGACCACAATCAATGAAGCGGTTGCACTCCTGGCGTCGCACGACGGCGAGGCCAAGCCGCTGGCCGGCGGCCAGAGCCTGGTGCCGATGCTGGCGTTCCGCGTCGCGTCGCCGTCGCTGCTGGTCGATCTGCGCAAGCTTGCCGAGCTGCGGCAGATCAAGATCGCGGACGATGGCGTCACGCTCGGCGCCATGGTGCGCTGGCGCGACATCCTCGACGACGCGCGGTTGCGCAAGGCGCATCCGCTCTTGGTCGCGGCGATCGAACACGTCGCGCATTATCAGATCCGCAACCGCGGCACGGTCGGCGGCAGCATCGCCCACGCCGATCCTGCCGCGGAAATGCCGGGCATCGTCGTGACCTGCGAGGCGAAGATCGCGGTCGTCGGCAAATCCGGTGCGCGGGTGATCGACGCGGCGAATTTCTTTCAAGGCCCGCTGATGACCGCGCTCAAGCCCGACGAGATCATTACCGAAATTCGCCTGCCGGCATGGCCGGCAAAGCGCCGTTTCGGCTTTCAGGAATTCGCCCGCCGCCGCGGCGACTTCGCGCTGGCCGCGGCGATGCTGTTCTACGACGAAGAGGGCGGCAAAGCGCGCAACGCTCATGTCGGCGCTATCGGTGTCGCCGACCAGCCGTTGCGGCTTCCCGCCGTCGAGCAAGTCCTCAATGGCAACATGATCGACGACGCCATTATCGCCAAGGCCGAAGCCGCGGCATCGGCGTCGGTCGATCCCCATGACGACATCCACGCCGGCGGCGCCTATCGCAAGGCGCTGATCGGCGTCATGGTCGAGCGCGCGCTCAAAAACGCGGCGGCGTAGCGAACAAAGCCATGCCGGTAAAATTCGAAGTCAACGGTAAGCCGGTCGAGGTCGAAGTCGAACCGCGGCTGACGCTGGCCGATTGCCTGCGCCATCATTTGCGGCTCACCGGCACCCATGTCGGCTGCGAGCACGGCGTGTGCGGCTCCTGCACCGTGCTGGTCGACGGCTCTGCGGTGCGCTCGTGCCTGTTGCTCGCGGTGCAGGCCGAGGGCGCCAAGGTGGTGACCGTCGAAGGCCTGTCGCTTGAAGAAGGCTTGACGCCGCTGCAGGCCTCGTTCCGCAAGCATCACGCGCTGCAATGCGGTTTCTGTACGCCGGGCATGATCACCACGGCGCATGCGCTCCTCAGCGAAGA
>Ga0210394_10006120_pt1 | contig 13143 bp, 6 predicted proteins | sample IncBWC12MmetaG_FD_160121 | JGI IMG/M metagenome (GOLD analysis project Ga0210394, IMG submission 160121) | Forest soil microbial communities from Barre Woods Harvard Forest LTER site, Petersham, Massachusetts, United States - Inc-BW-C-12-M | ecosystem: Environmental > Terrestrial > Soil >...
GAAGTGCGCGGAATGCAACGCCGAGTTTGTTTTCACGGCCGGCGAGCAGATGTTTTTCTCCGACAAGGGCTTCAAGAACGAGCCCAAGCGGTGCAAAAACTGCAAAGCAAACCGCGCGCAGGGCAGCAACGGCACGAGTTCGACGAGCGTCCAGCGCGTCGAGACCAAGACCGTTTGCTCGCAATGTGGTAAAGAAACGACAGTTCCCTTCAAACCCACCCAGGGTCGTCCCGTCTACTGCCGCGAGTGCTTCCAGCAGCGGCGCGCGATGGGTACTTCCCAGGCGGGCGCCACGGCCTAGCAGCTAGCAGCCGCAGCGACGCAGGAACTGAGGCGAACCAGTCAGTAACCCTGCAGGGGCAGGGCGGGCCGAGTAGGGACTCGGGGCATCCGGGGTTCTTTCTCCGCGCAGGAGCGCCTTCACCCGCAACAAAATCGCACACGAACGCACTACGTAGAGTAGCCACGACGACGCTCTTTCTCGTCGTGGGCTTTTGAGCGTTCATTCCCAGCCGGCCTCAGCATCATGCACCCACGAATCGTGATCCCGCGCGCAGCGCGCTTTCGGCGTCCCGCATTCTCGGGCAAGCACCAGTAGGGGCGCGTCTAAGACGCGCCCGCGCCGCCCGCCCCACTCCCGCGCCATTCATCCCGCCTGTGCCGCCAGGAACGAGCCAATCGCCGGTGACGCCCGGCAGGCCCGTGCGATCGGCCTTTTCGCTTCGCTGTGGTTTTGAAACGCCACTCCCGCACCGTTGTCATCCTGAGCGCAGCGAAGGATCTCAGTGTCTGAATTGTCACGGCCGCGATTGTCGGGCCCGGCGTTACCGCACCTTCAGCGGATATTGCTGCGTCACCGGCGGCACAATCCCGTTTAATCGCAGGTACACCACCAGCTGTCCAAAATGATCCGTGATGTGCCACAACGCGGCCATCGCCAAGCCGAGTTTTGTGTTGGGTCCAGCATAAGGTCCCTCGACGCGATCCACCGCATTCCGCGCAGTGATCGTCGCAAGCACTTTGTCGCCGTACTCAAATGAATCGCGCAGATATTGCAGCAGCTCAGCTTTCGTCTTCGCCTTCGACGGGCCGCCTTTCTCGCAATGCTCCGGCGGCGTCTTCCCCTCGACCTCATTGAAAAACGCGAACTGCGCGCACGCCACATGCTTCACCTGTTCCCCGAACGACCTAACCCCGTCGAAATTCCCCTGCGTGGGGATGTACGAGTACTTCTCCTCAGGCATCGCCTCCGCGACTCCAAGAAATCCCTTCTCCGCCCAGCCCAGCGCCAAGCTAGCGCTCCCTGATATGCTCTTCGGAACGTCCTCCTTCTGTGCCAGCGCGGCCGGCGCAACAAGAACCGCCAACGCGAAAATAAAAAAAGCAAAGAACCTCATGGCACCTCCAAGTTGAACGGATTTTCGAAATTCGAATCTGTAGCTCATCGTATCCCTCTCCTGTCGTGCACACAACGAAAGTAACCCGCGGCAGGCGCAACGAGGGATCCGGCGCAGACGGCATGAAGAAGCTCGATGAACTTATAGCCACGTCACCCGAACCGTCCGTGCATCAATTGTTCGCCTTCAAACCCGCACATGAGCTACGTTGTCGAAGATTGGATCAACGGAATCTCAGCGTTCATCTCATGCACCAGTAGGGGCGCGACTAAGGCGCGCCCGCGACCCCTGCCCCACTCCTCGCGCCATTCATCTCCGCCCGTGCTGCAACCAAGGGTTTGCCGGGCATTTGCGACGCGAGTCGGTTCGTTCTTTTCGCCTCGCCGTAGTTTTTAAACCCCACACCTACACCGTCGTCATCCTGAACAAAGCGCAGGGCTTCAACTTCAGCCAGGTCATGGCCGGATCGCCCCGGCTGTTTTATAGCTTGACACCTAGTTACCAGTACATTATCATGAGTCGTGCTAGTTGTTCACAACTCGGGCCGCAGCAAGCAATCAAGCACACGCCTTGGTTCGCGCCGTCTAACCCTCCTGTTTCAGCAGCGCGATCCTCGATTCCTAATCGCAAATCTGGAATTAGAACTTCGCCTAAGGCCCATAAGAATCACCGAACTAAGATTTTCTAATCGCAAATATTCGCCGCTTTTTTGCCCTGGGGTAGGAAAGGCTTGCCCCGTGGCCCGAAGGGCGCGTCCCGCATCGATGGTCTGCTCTGCCATCGGTTCGCGAGCTACCCGCCTCAACGTTCTAATAGGAACAATCGAATTTTCAGAAAAAGAGTTAAGGCACACAAAACAAAGGATAAGACGAAATTCTAATGGACACAAAATCGCCTTTTTTGGCAATTCCACCTCGCGAATTTCTTCTCGGCGTGGCAGGCCGCAAAGAGTCAGCCAGGCTCTACAGCTCGTGCGAGGCGTGCGCAGTTTCGGGTGTGTGAATGTAAAGAAGAGTCTGATCCACGCGTTTTGGCGAGGCGGCCTCCGGGAGGCGGATAGGATAGCGAATTTCGCGCTGATGATCCTGCATCTGGCGCTTCGCGTTGTACACGCTCGAAAACTTCCAGAGCATTTTGACGAAATTCGTTTGCCCCTTGGCGAGAAAGCCGAGCGCCATGAAGAAAGTATCCTTCAGCGCGGCGAAACCAAGGTGCTTTTGATTCAGAATCTGCTGCGTGCGCACCAGTTCCTCGTAGAAACGATCGAGAGGAAGTCTGGTGGGGAGCACGGCGTGCTGCACGTCGAAGAGACGGTAGTCGCGAGACGTAAAGTTGCGCGATTCGGTGACCCACGTTTCCGTTCCCGGGTACGGCGTGTTCACGGTGATGTGCACGATTTCGGGAACCTGCAGCGCCCATTCGCGGACGGCTTCGAAATGGCGCTCGTCCCAATTGGGATCGGCGATGATGTTCACGGCGGCATGAATATTCAGCGCGCGAGCGCATTCGAGCGCTTCGATATTCTTTTTTACGGTCACGCGCTTGCGGTGGCTCTTCAGTCCTTCGTCGTCGATGGCCTCGATCCCGAGGAACATATATTTCAGACCGAGACGCTTCCACATGCGAAAAACTTCCTTGTTTCGGACGAGAACGTCGCCGCGCGTTTCGAGGTAATACTCCTTCTTGATGTTGCGCTTCTCCACTTCGCGCGCAAGCGCCAGCCCGTGCTCGGATTGAATGAAGGCGACGTCGTCAACGATGAATACTCCGTGTTCCTGGATGCTGGCGAGATCTTCGGCGGCCACTTCTGCGTTCAACTTGCGGTAGTTGCGCCCGTAAAACGTCCAAGCGCTGCAAAAAGAGCAATCCCACGGGCAGCCACGCGTGAATTCAATCGAAGCGCAAGGGTCGAGCACGCCAATGAAATATTTTCGGCGCCGGGCGATCAGATCGCGCGCCGGTTGCGTGGCATTCAAGTTCTCGACGAGGCGCGGCGCAGGGCCGTCGCCATAGATGCTAGTGACGCCCGGCAACGTGCGGAGCTTGTCCGGGTCATCCGCTGCTTCGAGCACGCTCGGCGTGATTGCTTCGCCCTCTCCGCGGACCACGCAAACAATCGCGCCCTCGGCGTGCGCCAGAATTTCTTTCGCGGTAAAAGACGCGCTGTGGCCTCCGGCGAAGATGAAACATTCCGGAAGGCGGCGCCGGGTTTCCTTCGCGAGGTCCACCACTTCGGGAATATTCGCGAGGTAGTTCAGCGAAAAACCGATCGCTTCGGGCTTGAAATCTTCGAGAAGGCGGAAGTAGTCGCGATGGCGGAAAACCTGCAGATCGAGCAGGCGCACGTCGTGGCCAGCTTTGCGCGCGGATTGGGCGACCAGTTCAAGCCCCAGCGGCTCGAGACGCAGGTAAATCTCCGAATACATCAGGGGGCTGGGATGTACGAAGAGGACTTTCATCAGGCCCTCCGGTCTTATACATCTAAGACTTCCCCGAACTCCCATTCTAAGTGGAAAAGATATGGCAAGCCAGTATTTTGCTCGGGCAACAAGCCCCTATTCCGCGCGGAGGGCCTCGATGGGGTCTACTCGTGAGGCGCGGCGGGAGGGCAGATAGCACGCGACATAAACCGTCGCGATCACGCCGAGGGTTACAGCGGTGTAGGTGATCGGGTCGAGAGGACTGACGTGGAAAAGCAGAGACGACATGAGACGCATCACCGCGAACGATGCCGCCAGCCCGCACACGACTCCGATTCCCGCGAGCCAAAGTCCGTGGCGCACAAACATCGCTGTGAGGGTCTGCTGTTGTGCGCCGAGAGCCACGCGAATTCCGATTTCGCGTGTACGCTGCGAAACCGAGTAAGCAATCACCCCGTAAATTCCTACGATTCCGAGCAGCAGAGCCATGCCCCCAGCCACTCCCAGCATAACGAGCGTGAACGAAGTGCGTGCCATCGATTCTTTGTAGAGATAGCCGAGGGTATGCACTTCCGCGAGAGGAATATTGGAATCGACCGACCAGACCGCCTGCCGGATTTCTTTCAGGAACGCTTCCGAACCGGCGCGCGGACTGCGAATGGCAAAAGTGATACCGCGGTGCAGCGCTTCCTTTTGTCCTTCAAAGTGATTCATGATCACGGGCCAATAAACGGACGAGGTTGGATCCTTGTCAACACCTTGGTCGTAAGTGTTGCCGACGACGCCGATGATTTCGCGCCAGTCGTCGTTGTTGCCGACGCGGATTCGCTTGCCCAGCGCGTTGCCCGGGTCATGCCAGTACTCCCGCGCCAGATTTTCGGAAACGATCGCAACGGGAATTCGCTGGTAGATGTCGTCCCAGGTGAGATCGCGGCCGGCGATGAACGGAGTGCCCAGCGTCGAAAAGAAACCCGGCGAGATGAACTTGAAGCGCCGCAAAGGCGGAAGCTCTCCTTCGGCGTAGGTGCGATCCTGCGCGAAGACGGGATCAAACGAGCTGTTGTGATCCAGGGGAACCGCACTCGAAAAGCTCACCTGCGAAACGCCCGGAATTGCGGCGAGCTTGTTCAACACTTCCTGATCCATGCGGACGGCGCGTTCCGCCTGGCTATCGGGCACATCGGCTTCCGGAATGTAGTACCGGAAGGCTTGAACGGAATCTGGCGACGTGAACCCGGGCGGGACGCGCATCAGAGCACGGAAAGTGCGAATCATCAAACCCGAGCAAATTAGAAGCACCAGCGCAAGCGCCACCTGCACGACCACGAGAATGTTGCGGGCGCGATGCTGCTCGCGGCTCTGGCTCAGCGCGCGTCCACCTTCGCGAAGGCCAGTGTTCAGGCGAGAGCCGGCGTACTTGAAAATCGGGATCGAGGCGAAGAGAAGGCTCGAAAAGAGTGCGATCGCCAAAGTGAACAGCAACACGGGGAAATCGATGCCGATTTCGTGAATGCGCGGAAGGCCGGTGGGCGCCATCGCGACAAGAACGCGAAGCGCGGCATAGGCCAGCGCAAGGCCCAGCGCGCTGCCGAGCAGCCCGAGGATCACGCTTTCAAACAGCAAGTCTGCGGCGATTTTTTTCCATCCGGCGCCGAGCGCGGCACGAACGGCCAGTTCCTGGCGCCGTCCTTCCACGCGCACAAGCAGCAGGTTGGCCACGTTCGCGCAGGCGATCAGCAAGACCCCCGCAATCGAACCCATCAGAACCCACAGCACTTTGCCGATGTCGCCGACTACATCCTGCTTGAGCGGCCGCAGGTTGGGCCCGAATTGGGCTTTTTCAAAAAGCGAAACGCTGAAGCCTTCGGGCGCCGGAAAACTACGTATAGAGATGGGAATCATGCGCGCCACGTCGGCGCTTGCCTGAGACATCGTGACGCCGGGCTTCAGGCGGGCCAGCGCGCGATAACTGAAATTGCCAAGCTTGGTTTTGCTGCGGTCCCATTTGAAGGGAAGAAAAATGGCGGGATCGCCTTCGTCGAGAAAATGAAAATTCTGCGGCAGGACGCCGATAATTTCGCGCGGTTTTCCATCCAGCGTGATGGAACGGCCGATAACATTTGGATCGCCGCCGAATTTCTGGCGCCAATAGCCGTAAGAGAGAAGAGCGGTTTCGGGCGTGCCCGGCGAATCATCTTCGCGGGTGAAGAGGCGGCCCAGCGCAGGCTTGGCGCCGAGAAGGGGCAAAGTTGCATCGGTCACGTCGATGCCGTGGACCTGCTCGGGCTCGCCGACGCCGGTGACGCTGATCGAATCGTCGTTATACGCGCCGATGTCCTGAAACGTGGTGTTCTGTTCGCGATCGATGAAATAGATGGATGGAGATATTTCGAGATCCTTGATGCCTACGCCCGGAGCGGTGTGCCATACGCCGATGAGCTCTTCGGGATGCGGGTAGGGCAGCGGCCTCAACAGGACTCCTTCGAGAACGCTGAAGATTACAGTGTTCGCGCCGATGCCTGCGGCGAGAGTGATCAAGGTGATGGTGGTGAAGAGCGGGGCGCGGCCCAGTCGCCGCAAGACTTGTCTCAATTGGTCATTGAACATTGGTTGTTTTGCGGGCGTCCGCCCGTCACGGTAGTAGTTACGTTGGGGCAGAGCTGAAAGTTCAGTGCGAAGCGAGGAAATTTAGGAATGCGACGAAGCCTGGCGTGGACTGGCTTTGGCGGGAACTACGGAGCTGCGGTGAATTTGCGGAGGGGTTCGTCGAACGGGGCGCGAGCGACGCCCTGCTCCGTGATTATGGCGGTGATGTAGCGGGCTGGCGTCACGTCGAAGGCCGGGTGCGCGGCTTTTACATCGTTCGGCGCAAGTTGCGTGCCGGCGAGGTGCGTCACTTCGGCGGAGGAGCGCTCTTCGATCGGAATCTGTTCGCCGGACGCTAGAGACATATCGATGGTGGAGATGGGGGCTGCAACGTAGAAGGGGACATTATTTTCGCGGGCGAGGACGGCCATGCCGTAGGTGCCGATTTTATTGGCGGTGTCGCCATTGCGGGCGATGCGGTCGGCGCCGACTACGACGGCGCTGACGCCGCCGGTTTTCAGGAAATGGCCGACCATGTTGTCGGTGATGAGCGTGAGCGGAATTTGGTCTTGCTGCAATTCCCAGGCGGTGAGGCGAGCGCCTTGGAGGTACGGGCGCGTTTCGGGAACGAGAACGTCAATCTGATGGCCTTCTTCGACAGCCACTCGAATCACGCCAAGAGCTGTGCCGATGCCGCCGGTGGCGAGGGCGCCGGCGTTGCATTGCGTCATCACGCGACCGGATTTGGCGAGGAGGTCGGCGCCGAATTTTCCGATGCGGCGATCGGCTTCGCGCCGCTCTTGGTGAACTTTGTGCGCTTCTTCGATGAGGGCGGCGCGCAGATGAGCGAGGCCGGATGCGCCGTTTTTAGCGGATGCAGAGGCGGCGGCTAATTCTTCGAAGCGGGCTTTGAAGCGATTGATGGCCCAGAAGAGATCGACTGCGGTGGGACGCGTGTGGGCGAGCGTGTCGCAGATGGTGGCGAATTCTGCGCGGAGCTCGGGGAGAGTTTGCGCGCGCGAGTGTTCGACGCCGAGAGCTACGCCCATCGCTGCGGCGACTCCGATGGCTGGAGCACCGCGGATGATCATGTCTTTGATCGCTTTGGCTACGTCGCGATAGTCGGTGTAGGTGTGGTAGGTGACTTCGCGCGGGAGGCGGAGCTGGTCGAGGATGACGACGCCTTCGGGCGTCCAGCGGATTGCTTCAACGGTGTACAAGCGCGATTGTCGTCCTTTTTTTTTGGACGCGGTGATTATCAGCGTCCGGTGTCCCGCGTTCGGCATTCTATTCTAGCTGATTCTGGGTGCGGAGATGCGACGGTGGAGAAGGCCTCAGGTCAGTTCTGGCCGGTGGCCAGAACGGGACCTGAGCTATGGGCTTGCGGCGGGACATGAGCTACTGGTTATGGGTTGGATCGGTGGAAATGGATGGCGTCACGGTGACAATTGGATGGGCGATTGGGCGCGACGACTAAGAACGGATCCCATGGCTACCATTATCCGAGTTGGCAGCGCGGGCGGCTCTTAGAGCCGCCCCTACGAAATCCGGGGGATTACACAGGTTGCTTGCGTGGAGAATTTTATGGTGGTGGCGGCTTGGGGCACAGGCCCTTCGGTTCTCAGGATGAACAGGAATGCCTGTGCTACTGGACGGGGAAATGGCGGAGGCCGTGGGAGGCGACGAGGAATGCGATAAAGAGGAATGAGTTGTAGCTGACGTGCAGGATGTAACTCGCGACGACCGTGCGCGAGATGGCGCGAGCGGCGGTGAAAATAATTCCTACACCAATCAGGAGGACGATTTGACCCCAGCCGCCCCAGAGTTGCGGGGCGTGGAGGAGGCCGAAAAGAGTGCCGGTGATGACTACTCCTGTGCCGACGCCGAAGCTTCGTGCGAAAACAGGATAGAGGTAGCCGCGGAAGATGGTTTCTTCGACGAGCGGGGCGAGCAGGATGCTCATGAGCATCAGGAGCAGTGCGCTGCGCGGGTCCTGGAAATATTCCTGGATGGGGAGCTTTGCTTTTGTTTGGAGCGCGGCGGAGGCCAGTTGTACTAGCAGGGAAAGACTGAAGCCGCCGAGAACCAGGCTCAGGTAAACGATGCGTCGCGGGATCGTGCCGGTCTGGAGCTGGCGCCAACCGATGGTTCGCCAGAACGGCGATTGAAATCGCACACGTATTTGGACGGCGAGATATGCGAGCAGCCCGATCGAGAGAATGGCTTGATTGACGATTAGAAAGAGGCTTTTGTTGTTGGAGGAATTCTGCAGGCTGGTGGGCGTCGTTCCGAAGACTGCGAAGATGCCGACGAGAACGATGCTGATCACAAAGGTTCCTAGCAGGGTGATTGCGATTAGCAGCAGCAGATCGAGCCAGCTCCATGGTGCGCGCAGGTCTTCAGGATATTGCTGGAAGCTGGGCGGCGCTTCAGGCTGGACGAGTACGGGCGATGTTGTTGCGACGGCGTGCATTTCCGGGTTGGGCGATCCTGCGGGAAGAGGAGCGGGCGGTTCTAGAAATGATTCGGGGAGGATGGGGTTCTTATCGTCGGGGATCATACAAATCAGGCGGTCGCGTTTGAGTCGACTTCCGCGTGCACGCTTTGAGTCGCCTTGCCGTTTCCATTTCCATTCGCACCGTTCAGCGCGCGGGCTAGGATCTGCCCCGTGAAGGACTTCTTTACGCGCGCGACTTGCTCGGGCGTGCCTTGAGCGACGATGCGGCCGCCTTCGTTGCCGCCTTCGGGGCCGAGGTCAATGATCCAGTCGGCTTGTTTGATGACGTCGAGATGGTGCTCGATGATCAGGACGGTATTGCCGAGCGATACGAGGCGGTTCAGCACGTCGAGCAGTTTTTTCACGTCGTCAAAGTGCAGCCCGGTGGTCGGCTCGTCGAGAATATACAGGGTGCGGCCGGTTTGGCGACGCGAAAGTTCGCGGGCTAGCTTGGTGCGCTGGGCTTCGCCGCCGGAAAGTGTGGTTGCGGACTGGCCGAGTTGAATGTAGCCGAGGCCGACGTCGACGAGAGTCTGCAGCTTTTGCTGAATCGCGGGGATATTTTCGAGCGCCTTCAGGGCTTCCTCGATGGGCAGATCGAGCAGGTCGGAAATTGTGAGTCCCTTGTAGCGGACGGCGAGGGTCTCGGCGTTGTAACGCTTGCCGCGACAGACTTCGCACGTGACGTACACGTCCGGCAGGAAATTCATTTCGATGCGGCGCTGGCCGTCGCCCTGGCATGCTTCGCAGCGGCCTCCCTTCACATTGAAACTGAAACGCCCGGGACGATAGCCGCGTTCGCGCGATTCCGGGAGCATGGCGTAGAGCTCGCGAATCGGAGCAAAGACGCCGGTATAGGTGGCGGGATTCGAGCGCGGAGTGCGGCCGATGGGGGCTTGGTCAATTTGAACGACTTTGTCTATGTGCTCGATCCCGGTGATGGCGCGATGTTCGCCGGGCTTTTCCATAGAGCGATAGAGCTTCGCTGCCAGAGCGCGATACAAAATGTCATTGATGAGGGTGGACTTGCCAGAGCCGGAAACGCCGGTGACGACGGTGAGAAGGCCGAGTGGAAACGTGACGTCGATATTTTTCAGATTGTTTCCGTGCGCGCCCAGGATTGTGATCGCTTTTCCATTGGCGGGCCGGCGGTGATCCGGGACGGGAATTTTCGCGCGACCGGAGAGATATTGGCCGGTGAGCGACGCAGGATTCGCTGCGATTTCTGCGGGAGGTCCCGCGGCGACGAGATGTCCGCCAGCGGTGCCCGCGCCGGGGCCGAGATCGACTACGTAGTTGGCGCGGCGAATTGTTTCTTCGTCGTGCTCGACTACGAGAACCGTATTGCCGAGGTCGCGCAGGGTTTCGAGAGTGCTAAGCAGGCGTCCATTATCGCGAGCGTGCAGGCCGATGGAAGGCTCGTCAAGAACATACAGAACTCCGCGCAGACGCGAGCCGATTTGCGTGGCGAGACGAATGCGCTGGGCTTCGCCGCCGGATAGCGTGGCGGCGGAACGGTCGAGGGTGAGATAGCCGAGTCCCACGTTGAGAAGAAAATCGAGGCGCTCGGCGATCTCGGTAAGCGGCCGGCCGGCGATTTTTCGCTGGCGGAGCGAGAGGTGGCCGCGGATTTTGTCCACGGCAGCGCGCGCTTCGGTGAGCGGGAGGGCGGTGAAATCGGCGATCGAAAGGCCGGCGATTTTTACAGCGAGGCTTTCGGGGCGCAGGCGGCGTTCGTTGCAAGCCGCACAGGGCGCTGGTGACATGTATTGCGTGAGCCATTCGCGGTAGGTATCGGAATTCGATTCTTCCAGGCTTTTCTCGAGATGGGTGAGAACGCCTTGAAAATTGAGGCCTTTCATTCCGGTGCCGTCCGCAGGATTGCCGTGCAGGATCAGATTTTGAACTTTGCGCGGAAATTGCTCGAACGGCGTATCGAGATCGAAGCCGTGGGCGGCGGCCGCGAGTTTCATGGTGCGCTGAACGAACGTGGAACCTGAGCCGGGGCCGAGCCCGCCTTCGAAAAGCGGCTTCGACCAATCGACGATCACTTTGGATGGATCGAAATCGTACTTTGAGCCGAGGCCGTGGCATTCCGGGCATGCGCCGTAGGGCGAATTGAAGCTGAACGAGCGCGGCTCGAGTTGGGGCACGGAGATGCCGCAATCGGGGCAGGCGAGTTTCTCGGAATAAACGTGCTCGTCGCCGCCCACGACTGAAATTGTGACGAGACCGCCGGTGAGACGAAGGGCCGTGCCGATGGATTCCTCGAGGCGTTGCGCGATGCCATTCTTCAGCAGCAGCCGATCCACGACGATTTCGATTGTGTGGTTCTTGCGGCGATCGAGGGGAATCGGTTCGTCGAGATTGACGAGGTCGCCATCCACACGCGCGCGGACGTAACCTTCTTTGGCGTATTTCTCGAGTTCCTTCTTGTATTCGCCTTTGCGCCCGCGAACCACCGGGGCGAGGACCATGATGCGGTCATCGGGCTTGAGGGCGAGAACCGACTGCACGATCTGCTCGGTGGATTGACGGGTGATGGGTTTGCCGCACTTCGGGCAATGCGGAGTGCCGATCGCGCTGTAAACCACGCGGAGATAGTCGTAAATCTCGGTGATGGTGCCGACCGTGGAACGGGGCGAGCGGGTGGTGGTTTTCTGCTCGATGGCAATAGACGGCGAAAGACCTTCGACCGAATCGACATCGGGGCGCTCCATCTGATCGAGGAACTGGCGCGCGTAGGCGGAGAGGGATTCGACGTAGCGGCGCTGGCCCTCGGCGTAGAGAGTGTCGAAAGCGAGCGAGGATTTGCCGGAACCGGATAGCCCGGTGATGACGGTCAGCGAGTTACGGGGAATCTCGAGGCTGATATTCTTGAGATTGTGCTGCCGTGCGCCGCGAATGACGATTTTCTTGAGGCCCATTGTGTTAATGACTGGTTAAAGTGCCCTCTACAGTCGAGGACAGCACACACTGGGTAGATTGCGCCCAGAGTAATCTTCAAACATAGCAAGTGCAGCGATTGCGGTCAAGGCGGCAACGCTGTTGTCGAAAGAAATTTTCACGCGAAAGAGGGCGAAGGCAGTTCCAAAAGTTTTCCTTCGGAGAATTTACCGGGGGGGTTGGATTTTTTACACCTCAGGTGATTTTGAAGGCCTTTGTTTTCAGAGATATGCTTTGGCTTCTGGCGTGCGATAGGTGTCTGTGTCAGGGGGAGGAAAGCTGAGAATCCCTTCGGGGATTGAGGGCTGGGCCAGCTTCCTTCCCCCGGCCACCTACCGTCGCTCCTTTTTTCCTACCCCTCTGATATCGAACGGCGGTGGGGTCTCTTCACTCCTTTCTTTTTCTTTCTTCGTAAGGTGTTCGCTTCCGAGTTTTATCCTCTTTTAATTTTCGTAGCAGGACTGCGCATGCTCGGGCTCCTAATCTGGATTAGGCTGGCTCGAAGTAGTATTCTCGCTTCTCTGCAGGGTGAAACTGCCCGGCCCACGTTGAGATCTTACGTTTCATGTCCGATACGACAGGCCACATGCGCATTTTGAAGGTCGTCCAGTCCTATTTCCCATTTCAGGAGCGGGGCGGACCCGTGTTCAAGGTGCGGGCCCTCGCGACGGGACTCGCCAAACGAGGCCATCAGGTTACGGTGCTGACGGCGGACCTCGGGTTTGGGAAGGGAAATGGCTCCCAAGCTGGGGCGGAGCGCTGCCGCTGGGGTTGGACAGCTCGCAGCGAGAATGTGGAGGCGATCTACCTTAGTACGACAGGGCAATATCGCGCGGTGACGCTTAATCCGGGAGTGTTTGCGTTTTGCCGGGGTTCCATTTGCTATTACGACGTGGTGCATTTTTACGGGCTGTACAATTTCCTGGGACCCGCGGCGAGCCATTACTGCAGGCGGCAAGCCGTGCCGTATGTGATTGAGCCGATGGGAATGTATCCGCCGATTGTGCGCAGCCTGCGGCTGAAACGAATGTACCTGGATTTGCTGGGTGACCGGTTCATTCGAGGCGGGCGGTATCTGGTGGCGACGTCGGAGCAGGAGAAGCGTGAGCTGATAGGCGGAGGCATTGATGCGGCGCGTGTTGAAGTGCGCCGAAATGGAATTGAGCTACCCCCGAGGGAGCCTGAGGCCGGGAAATTCCGACGGGCGCGGGGAATATCGAGCGATGCGAAGGTGATTTTGTTTTTGGGGCGGCTGGTGTCAAAGAAAAGTCCTGACATGCTGCTGGAGGCATTCGCG
>Ga0210394_10006124_pt1 | contig 13138 bp, 10 predicted proteins | sample IncBWC12MmetaG_FD_160121 | JGI IMG/M metagenome (GOLD analysis project Ga0210394, IMG submission 160121) | Forest soil microbial communities from Barre Woods Harvard Forest LTER site, Petersham, Massachusetts, United States - Inc-BW-C-12-M | ecosystem: Environmental > Terrestrial > Soil >...
GGTTGGTATTTGCGAATCCAGGCCTGAAGTTGAGGCCCGGAATGTACGTCAACGTTCGAGCGAAACTCCCGATGGGACGACAGTTGGTTGTCCCAGCCAGTGCGGCTTTTCATTCCGGAACCAAGAACCTGCTCTTTGTCTATAGCGGCGAAGGAAGCATTGAGCCGCGCGAAGTGGAATTGGGGCCTCAAGTCGGCGATGAACTGGTGATCACGAAAGGCATCAAGGCTCAAGAGCAAATCGTCACGTCGGCAAATTTCCTGATTGATTCCGAAGCGCAATTGCAGGCGGCAGCAGGCGCGTTTGTTCCGCCACCTCCCGGTGCAGGGCAGGCAGCTTCCATGAACGCTCCGACGCCACAACAAGCGATCGTGGAACTGACGACTGATCCCGATCCTCCGCATAAGGGCAGCAACATTGTTCGCGTGAAGCTCACAGGCCCGGACGGGCAGCCAATCGCAGGCGCAAACGTGACAGTGACCTTCTTCATGGCCGCGATGCCGGCGATGGGAATGGCCTCAATGAAGACCGTCATTAGTGGCAACGACAAAGGCGGTGGAATGTACGAAGGCAAGGCCGATCTCGGCTCGGGCGGCACCTGGCAGGTCACCGTCAGGGCACAACAAAACAGGCAGACGATTGCCAACAAACAACTCACGCTCAATGCCACAGGAGGTATGTAACCGTGATCTCCCTAGTCATCGAGTGGTGCGCACACAATCGCTTTCTGGTATTCACCGGGGTGCTTCTGCTCACGCTGGCTGGAATCTGGTCCATGGGCCATGTTCCGCTGGATGCTTTGCCGGACATTTCGGACGTGCAGGTGATCATTCACACCAACTGGGAGGGGCAGCCGCCGAACATCATCGAAGACCAAGTCACATACCCGATCGTCACTGCGTTGCTGGCCGCACCGCGGGTCAAAGCGGTACGCGCGCAGACCATGTTCAATGACTCCTACGTCTTCGTTGTCTTCGACGACGGGACGGATATCTATTGGGCTCGTTCTCGGGTTGTGGAGTATCTGCAAACGATTGCCGGGCGCCTTCCTGCCAATGTGCATCCAGCCATCGGCCCGGACGCGACCGGTGCCGGTTGGGTCTACGAATACGTGCTTGTCGATCACAGTCACAAGCAGAGCTTGGCCGATCTGCGAAGCATTCAGGACTGGCACCTGCGTTACCAGTTGGCAACCGTTCCCGGTGTGGCCGAAGTGGCGAGCATCGGTGGGTTCGTGCGGCAGTACCAGGTCAATGTCGATCCCAACAAGTTGCTGGCATATGGCATTCCACTCTCGACAGTGATCGACCGCGTGAAGTCGAGCACGAATGAAGTCGGTGGCCGCGTACTCGAACTGAGCGGGACGCGATACATGATTCGCGGGCTGGGCTATCTCAAGTCACTCGATGATCTGGCAAACGTGCCGGTGATGGCGAAGAGCGGGACGCCCGTACTCATCAAGGACCTGGGCACGGTTTCCTTCGGACCCGATATGCGGGAAGGTGTAGCGGAGTGGAATGGCGAAGGCGAGACCGTGGGCGGCGTTGTGGTCATGCGGTATGGGCTGAATGCTCTCAACGTGATCAATGGTGTGAAGAAGAAGCTGGCTGACATCAAAGGATCGCTGCCGCCGGGAGTCGAGGTCGTCTCCGGCTATGACCGCGGGGGGCTGATCAGCGAATCAATCAATACCTTGAAACATAGCCTGATGGAGGAGTCGGTCATCGTTTCCTTGGTCATTATTGTATTTTTGTTTCACTTCCGCTCAGCGCTGATCCCGATTCTCACTTTACCGATCGCGCTCGCAATGTCCTTTATTCCGATGCACTACCTGAACGTCAGCTCCAACATCATGTCGCTTGGCGGATTTGCATTGGCAATTGGCGTTTTGGTGGACGCCGCCATCGTCATGGTAGAAAACGGATACCGCCGTCTTTCCGAGCGTCCGGCATCAAGTGGAGAAGCATTGGGGGAAATCGATTCCTCAAATGGGCCGACCCTCCATAAAGTGACAGATGCAAGCACAAATAAATCGGCGAGGAAAGCCGTTGAACGAGAGCGGGTGCGCATTCTCATCGACTCGGCCAAGCAGGTGGGCCCCGCGCTGTTCTTTTCACTCCTTATTATTGTGGTCTCGTTCCTCCCTGTGTTCCTGCTGGAAGCACAAGAGGGGCGCATGTTCCGTCCGCTAGCGTGGACGAAAACGTTGGCCGTAGGCTTCTCGTCTTTGTTGGCCATCACGCTGGTTCCCATCCTGATGGTCATTTTCATTCGCGGGAAGCTGCGGCCCGAATCGGAAAATCCGCTTTCAAGAATTACGCAGGCACTCTATTTGCCAGTCTTACGACTCTGCCTGAAATACCGCAAGACGACGTTGTTGCTCAATCTGGCATTCCTGGTGGTGACGTTTCCCTTGATATTCAAGATGGGCAGTCAGTTCATGCCGCCCTTGTTTGAGGGATCATCGCTCTATATGCCCACGGCACTTCCCGGCATTTCGATCACGCAAGCCTCGCAGCTCCTGCAGGAGCAGGACCGGATTCTCCGGTCCTTTCCAGAAGTTGAAAGCGTCTTCGGCGTAGTCGGACGATCCGACAGTGCCACTGACAACGCTCCACTCGATATGTACGACACGACCGTCATGCTCAAGCCGCGCGAAAAATGGCGGTCAGGGATGACCTACGAAAAGCTCATTCGCGAGATGGATGAGAAGCTCCAGTTTCCGGGTCTGACGAACACCTGGACCATGCCGGTTCAAAACCGCCTCGACATGGCGCTCACCGGAATCAAGACACCCGTGGGAATGAAACTCCAAGGCGCGAACCTGGAGCAAATCCAGCAGCTCGGAGCGCAGGTACAGCAGATTCTCTCGGGGTTACCGCAGGTACATTCGGTTTTCGCCGAGCGAGTTTCGCAGGGCTTTTACATCAATGTAGAGGTCGATCGTCCTGAGGCGGCGAAATACGGTTTGACCATTGCCGACGTACAACGGGCCGTGGAATCGGGCATTGGAGGCATGAACGTTGCCGAAAACGTCGAAGGCCGCAGTCGTTATCCGATCAATGTCCGCTACCAGCGAGACTTTCGCGACAACATCGGAGAGCTGAATCGCGTGTTGATTGCGACACCCTCTGGCGCACAGATACCGATTTCCGAAGTAGCCAAGATTTCGTTTTCGCGGGGCCCGGCGATGATCCGCGATGAAGATGGCCAGCTCACGGGATATGTCTACATTGATCTCAATACCACCGACTACGGGGGTTTCGTGGACCAGGCCAGCAAGATGCTTCGGCAGAAGTTGCAATTGCCCGCGGGATACACCTATCAGTGGTCAGGCGAATACGAATTCCAGCTGCGGGCGAAGGAGCGGATGAAGATCATCTTACCCGTGGTGTTCTTCGTTATCTTCCTGCTCTTGTACATGGTCTTCCACAACCTAACGGAGGCCATGGTCCTGATCTTCCCGACGTTCTATGCGATGACCGGCGGGCTGATCTTGCAGTGGCTGCTGGGCTACAACTTCAGCGTCGCCGTCTGGGTCGGGTATATCGCACTCTTTGGCATCGCGGTCGAGACGGGTGTCGTCATGGTCGTGTATCTGCACGAGTCGCTCGACAAGCGTATCGCGTCAGGTCGCCCGCTCACAGATGCCGATATTCAGGAGGCCGCCATCGAGGGTGCTGTGCATCGGCTCCGGCCAAAGCTGATGACGGTCTGCGCGGTTCTCGCCAGCCTGATTCCCATCCTCTGGGCGAGTGGCATTGGCTCCGACGTGATGAAGCCGATTGCCGCTCCCATGGTCGGCGGAATGATCACGTCCACGATTCACGTACTGATTCTGGTTCCCGTATTCTTTGTGTTGATGAAGGAACGGGCATTGCGGCGTGGTACGTTACAGCCGGAGCCGGTGGAGTAACGAAGCTAAGGGAACCCAATCAATCGGCAACTTCGCCAAGAACTGATAGCGGAACAGTTTGATCGGAAGAGCTGAGAACATGCAGGAACTCGAAGTTTATTCCGCGATTGGCGCCGAAGGTTTCAAGCGCCTAGTCGCGGCCTTCTATCAACAAGTCCCCCAAGATGAAATCCTAGGGCCCATGTACACGATGCGGGATCTCCCAGGCGCCGAGCAGCGCCTCCGAGATTTCCTGATCGGCCGGTTCGGGGGGCCGCAGACTTACATCGAACAAAGAGGCCATCCCCGCCTCCGCGCGCGGCATTCTCCATTTTCCATCGATCACACTGTCCGTGATCGGTGGATGCGGTTGATGGACAATGCTCTGGGGGAAGCTGCTCTGCCTGTCGAGGCTGAAAGTGTCCTTCGGAAATTCTTCAATGAGATGTCTACCTTCATGATCAATCAGGCAAAGCCGGGAACCCGCTAGCGTTCTGACAGAGGAAGCATACCTACTAAATCACATTACCATACCCCGTATGGTATATTGAAAAGGCGTTTCAATCTATGAGCCACACGGTCAAAGAAAAACAAAATCTTCTCCTCAGGGCCAAGCGCATCCGAGGGCAAGTAGAAGCTCTGGTCCGAGCCCTGGACGAAGAGCGTGATTGCTCCGAAGTTCTGCAGGTGATGAGCGCAGCCAGAGGAGCTATGAACAGCTTGATGGCCGAGCTTCTGGAAGGCCATATCCGGAGTCACGTTCTCAGTGGAAAACAGAAACCGACTTCACCGCAGGCTGTGGCCGCTGATGAAGTGATCGACATGGTCAAGTCGTACTTGAAATAGCCGCCTTGGCGGTACGGAGGAGTGCTGTTTATGAGTTCTTCGCCTATGATCGAAAAGTCTCCGTCCAAAACTTCCGAACTCGGGCAGAAGCGGGATTCTCCTGACCTGAAGGAGCCGGATCTCGGTGCTGAGCAGGAAGAGCACGGGCACGGGGTAGAGTGGGCTGAACTCGTCCGCATTGCTTTTGTGGCGTTGGCGGCGGTGGCGGTATGGTTTCGATTGTGGGAGCCGTTTCCGCGCCTCAGTGTAATCGGCATCGCGGCTGCTCTCATCGGCGGATATCCCATTTTCAAAGAAGCATTCGAGAACATCGTCGAGCGCAAGATGACGATGGAACTCTCGATGACCATCGCTCTTCTCTCGGCTTTGGCGATTGGAGAGTTCTTCACTGCTCTGGTCATCACTGGCTTCGTCCTGGCTGCCGAGGTGCTGGAGGGTCTCACAGTTGGCCGAGGCCGGCGGGCTATCCAGAGTCTGCTCGATTTTCTCCCGAGAACCGTCGCAGTCCGACGTGATGATCAGGTGATTGAGGTTCCGTCCGACCAGGTTCAAGTCGGTGACATAGTCATCGTGAAACCGGGTGGGCGCATCCCCGTGGACGGCGTTGTGGTTGGTGGCCACTCGTTCGTTGAACAAGCGGCTATCACCGGCGAAGCCATGGCGGTTGAGAAAACACAGGGAGATGGCGTCTATGCCGGGACCATCAATCAATCGGGGGCTTTGGAAATCGCCGCCCAGAAACTAGGGCGAGACACGACGTTCGGAAGAATTATTGAAGCCGTCGAACACGCAGAGAAATCACGGGCTCCTATTCAGAAAACTGCCGATCGCCTGGCGGGTTACCTTGTGTATTTTGCCCTGGGGGCAGCAATTCTGACATTCATCATTACTCACAATGTCAGGTCAACCATTTCGGTCGTAATCGTTGCCGGAGCGTGCGGCATTGCGGCTGGAACTCCTCTTGCAATCCTAGGAGCAATCGGCCGGGCGGCGCACCAGGGAGCCATCATTAAAGGGGGTCTCTACCTGGAGGCGCTGGCTGCCGTGGACACGGTGCTTTTGGACAAGACCGGCACACTAACCTTCGGTACTCCGCAGATCCGGGAAGTCGTTTCCGCCAATGGCTTCGGGGAGCAACAGATCATAGCCGTCGCCAGCATCGCGGAGCGCAAGTCCGAACATCCTCTCGCCAAAGCGGTTATGGCCCGGGCGACCGAACTCGCCATTCCACTCGCGGAGCCCGATGAATTCTCCTACACGCCCGGGAGGGGAGTCAGGGTGAGCTATAAAGGCGAGGAGATCCTTGTGGGTAGTCTGGCGTTCTTCGTGGAGCACGGCATGACGAGGGGTTTGCCCATGAATGGTAACGGTGCGGGCGGCGCGTCCGAAGTCTACGTTGCTCACGCGGGGCAAGTTCTTGGGAGCATCCGAATTGCGGATGTTTTACGGCCGGAAGCCAAAAATGCAGTCGCGGATATGCGACAGATGGGTTTGAGAACAGTTCTCTTGAGCGGAGACACGCAGGATGTAACTTCATCGGTTGGTCGCGATCTCGGCGTGGACGAAGCGTTGGGAGGACTGCTGCCGGGGCAGAAAGCAAAGCGGGTGACTGAACTGCGTAGCAAAGGTCGTAACGTCGCGATGGTCGGTGACGGAATCAACGACGCTCCAGCCTTGATGGAAGCCAATGTCGGCATCGCCATGGGATCGGGAACTGATGTTGCTCGGGAGAGCGCAGATGTGATCCTGATCGGAAGCGATCTCTCGAAATTAGTCGAGACTCTACGCGTGGCTCGACGCTGTCGCGGAATCATCATGCAAAACTTTGTCGGCACGTTGGTCGTGGACAGCGTAGGAGTCGGAATGGCAGCATTCGGTTTTCTCAATCCGCTCTTGGCCGCTTTTATTCACGTGACCTCCGAGTTGGCCTTCATCCTTAATTCCACGAGATTGTTGCCTCGAAGTTCGGAAGCCAGCCGATGAGACCGCAGACTTGTCGCGACGTTTGAGCTGTTCGTATGCACTTTGCTCAAGTAATCCAGAGCCGGATAGGGCGAGCGCGGGCAGTGCTAACCGTCCTGGCGATAATGCTAATTTTGATTGGGGCATTCGTTCTGCTGTCTGGCAGATCACAAGGACCGTTTGATATGGACGAACTCTACGGGTTATGGGACTAAGAAATTCAGGACTTTAGATTTTGGATGGCCAAAAACAAAAGGCGCATTGGGATCTTAAGTACGAGCAAGGCCTACCCTCACTGACAGAGCCAGACCCGTTTTTTATCTTTGCTTATGAGCACTTTGTGGCGCCATGGTTTCCGAACGCGGGCATGGCATTGGATCTAGCTTGCGGTCTGGGGAGACACGCCCTGTGGCTGGCAAACCGGAACTGGCGGGTTTGTGCGGTCGACCTTTCCGAAGTGGCGATTAAAAAGCTAAATCACGCTGCTCTTGAATTGAATGTCAGCCTTGACCTTCTTGTAGGAGACGCATCCGAATATGAACCTGGATCCGCACGATTTGATCTGATTGTCCTGTTCTATCATGCGGACCGTGATGTTTTCCCCAAGCTGGTTTTAGCGTTAAAGCCGGGAGGGCTGCTGATTTGTAAGTTAAGCGTGCGAAGGGATACGGACGCAGAGTTGACGGCTGCCGCTACCGGTGCGTTGAACCGAAACGAACTTCCGTCGCTCCTTCCGGGATTGCAGACGCTACACCACGAGGAACGGCAAGTACGGGATCGGGGGGTCGTCGAGTTTGCAGCGAGAAAATGAGGCGACCCGCCCCCGCCCTGCTAGAACGACTGTGAGAACCGGGCTTCTAGGAACTCGCCCAGTTTGGCTGTTGCCTTGAATTGTGGGATGGCGTCCAGTTCTTTGAATGCGGAAGTAAACGCATTCGATAGACTCCAGATCGTTCGCGACCGGAACTCCTCATACTTCGGTTCAAAGTACAGGTCATGTACGGTGCGGGCGAGGTGTTTCGGAGCCTCAAGTCTGCCTTCAACGAACGCCTCATAGATGACCACCTTGGCGGTGACGTCCGTCAATTCACTTCTCTGCCAGGCTTCGACCTGCTTTCGCATGGGCTCGAAGTTTCGCTGCATTCGATCGACTCCAACCGAGATACAGTCGATGAGAGAAAACGATTTCGAGTGCTTGGCAAGCACCGGCGTGAAGTCTCCCGCGAACGCCATGTTCGAACACACGAACACGCGATAGCCGCAGGTCATCGCCAAACGCATGCTCTTGTCGTGCGAGTTGCGGAGCCCGATCGAGAAGCGACATCCTTCCATCTCCGTTGCGAGATCGAGGACACCAAAGGCTTTCATGCCGTCCGGCGAAACCGCGTACTCATCATGGACGACTCCGATGTGGCGAAACCCGAGAGTTTCGATCAACGCCTGCACGATCTCGTGATGCGGTACTGGACGGTGGGTTTCGGTTGCTGGCGGTGTTGGCACCAGTGCTAGTTCATCGCGACCAATGGTTCGGCCGCTATAGCCAATGAGCGTACTAGTTTCTGACATACTTCTTTCCTCCTTGTTGTGTTGAAATAGAGTTCTCGAGAGTGAGCAATACAGTCGGGTGAACACATCCGAATCGTGTCAGTTGAAGCCGAATAACGACGCCTGCTCCGGGACAGCAATCTTTCCACGCCGCTTCTTACCCGACAGGGCTCCCGCTTGTTGACCGAAGGCAATGACTGCAGAAGTATCCATAGCTGCTTCCACCAGACACGCCGGGTCGAACTGGGGCTGCGTCAAAACTTCCGGCAGTTCGCCCGAAGAAACATCTCTGTCTGAGTTGGAGGTCGTCGTCGAGAACAGCTTTTTATGTTCTGCGTTGAGCGCCTTCCATACGGCATCGGCCGTTTCCCCGATCCCATTCCGTTCGACCAGTTCCCGCGCCATCGCCGACAACATATCGTCGTCTTCGTCGATGTTTTGCAGTCCTTCGCCGGCAAATTTACCTTCCATGGTGAGGGCCACCAGGAGCTTCCTTCCCATGAGACGCAAGCAGGCCGTCTGCATGGTGCCTTCGTAGCAAAGGAACTTTACCCGCACCGGCCATCTCTGCCCGATGCGCCAGGAGCGCCGGCTCGCTTGACGCAAGGTGTGCAGGGAGTAGCCGGACTCGCAAAAGATAATCGTTGGGAAATCCAGCAAGTCGAGACCAGTCTCCACCAGTTTGGGGTGGCAGATCACCACCTGCACGCCATCTTTTACTTGCCTTGCGTACCAGGCTTCCCGCTTCGAGGTGTCTACACTTGAGCGCAGGACTGCTGTGCGGATGCCCTCGTTGCTCAGGATTCGTTGCAGCCGGGCCGTGACGTCGTGCTTCTGCGTATAGACCGCGAAGACCTGGCAGCGGCGTCCCTCGACAAGTTCTTGCTTGATCTCTGCGATCAGTTTCCGTTCCTTGGAATGCAAGTGGTCTTCGGGAAGATCGCGCGTTTCCGCAATGACGAAGGAAACCTTGCGCCCGAGTTCGCTGTCGAACTCTTTGCCGTAGAGGGTTCCCAGGCCGAACGGGTGGTCGGGATAAAGCAGCAGCGTGTTCAGCATGGTGCTCAAAACCGAACGATTCCCCTTGTGGGCCTTCAAAGCCTTCCGAATGTCGTCTTCCAGTTCGCGATACGCTTCTGCCATCGCCGCGTCCATAGCGACGCCGAGGCAAGTCTCCTCGTAGGGCGGAAGCTCTCCGGAGATGTCCTCCAGAAAGACGAAGGCACACAACTGCATCAGGAATTCGCCGAAGAGCAGCGGCGAAGCTCCGGGTTTGCGGCGGATCGTGCTGGTGGCCTTCGCTTTGGAACACGCGTTGTCGGCGGGCTCTACCTTCGTGATGGTTTCAAGAACGCCGTAGTCCTGGGTGAACGAACTCCTTCCTGTCGTGCCCCATTCGTATCCGTGTGTTTTCATCCTCCCGGCTTCGAGCCGGAACAAGGTGTTGAACAAATCGTCCGCATACCCGCCCAGGAGCGTTCCGGTTAAGCCGACAATGCGATCGGAACAGGACGCCAACGTGCCGAGGGCATTGCCTTGCGCCGTATCGCCGGCCAGTTGGTGGACCTCATCACAAATTGAATAGTCAAACCAGCCCGGCATGTAACGCCCGACGAATTCAATCGGAGCCATGCGGCGGATCTTGTCGGAATCAGCCTGCCACAATGGGCTGTGAAATGTGCGGCAAGACTTGGCGCCTCTGGTTTCGATGGTTTCCGCAATCTTGGCGGTTTCAAATTCAGCCGCGGTGAGTCGGTTATCATCCACGATCACGGGTTCGCCCGTATCGGCGTTCACCACGCAGCCCAGGTACGGGCCAGAACGCGGCACGCGATAGGCATGGCGCCAGAAGTAGCCGAGCTTGGCGCGCTCGCGCCCGACGATGAACAGAGCAGGCCTCCCGCACAGCGACAACCAACGCTTCCGGGAACTTGGGGAATCCTTGCGTAGCCGCAGCTCGCTTAGCGTGGTGTGCAGACCTTCACGCACGATGCGGCCGTGCCTCAGCCGCACTTCATTCACTCCGTGGAATTTGTTTTCGTCGCCGCCGTTGCGCAAATCGTCGATCAGGAATACGCGCAATCCCGGCAACGTTCGAAACGCTTCCCGCGCCCACTTTTCGACTAGGTGCGGTGGAACCATGGCTAGGGCGGTAAATGGGTTTCCTTCGCTGTGAACGTGAATCGCTCCCAGCGAGATCAACGTCTTGCCAGTCCCGCATTCCGCAACCACCATCGCGGTTCGCGAGCGCTGCCAGCGTTTGGCAGTTCCCATGATGGCAATGGTCTGCGCGGGAAATGGCTTGCGTAGTAACTCTTCGATACGAGGTGAAATGGGATCGTCGAATTGATGAAGTGCCGGATACTCCTGAAGAATGCGCTCTCCCAGAAGGGTCGCGTGGGCGCGCATGTAGTCATAAATGGTGCAAAGTTCGGGCATGGCAATTCCTCAGCGAAGGAGCGCGGAGACTCGAAGACGAGAGTGAAGAGAAAGGAGGGGAACTAACCTACGACGGAGTACGCAGACTTGGGGAGGCGCACTTCCGCCAGGTACTACGGGGAGAGTTCTGGGACAGATAGGTAACTTCCGAGTAGGCCCGTTATCCAGGAGTTTCTGCGATCGATTCACAAAAGCCGACTTCCCATTACTAATTTGGAGGTCGGGCCTAGAATTGCCTTGAGGCTCGCTTGGTCATTCATTTCCTGCGGAGCGCTCGGAACCCGCGATCGCTTTTCAACACGGGCCAAACGAGGCCCAGCGATCTACCGCGACGACAGGGGACTATGTTCAGTTCGCAATGGGAGAGCTTCAAAGAGATCATCGAAAGGTATACGCCGACGGTAGACGACCCTGGGCCGCTTGCCGGGCCCATTCATTGCTTCACCATACGGCGTGACGCGGACTTGCGCCTCTGCATGGAAACTGAGGCATCCGGGTCCGCCACAGAACCGAAATCGCCGTCGACCAGCTTACAAAGTCAGAAATCTCCGAAGAACGGAGGCTAAATTGAATAATCAACCAGTCGTGTTATTCGTACATGGGACGTGGTCGGACCCCAGTGTGTGGGACAAACTCGAAACTCGCCTTGCTAATTCTAACGACATTCCGAAATCTGTGGTTTTCCGTCGCGTTGAATGGTCTGGAGGAAATTCGGCGTTCGCGCGAAGAGCGGGGATTGGTAATTTTGAAAAGATAGCGGCTGAATACGCAGAACGCCCATTGTATGTCGTCAGCCACAGCCACGGTGCCAACGTTGTATTGGCAGGCAGTGAGACAATTCGCAAGCGGGTCAAATGTCTCATCTGTTTGAATTCTCCGATAATTACAACGATGAAGGGCGAAGTACCATGGCCAATATGGATGGTGTTGGGTTTGATAGTTGCGATGGGATTGTTTGTGGGATCGATAATCTTATCGAACATGCACGTGGCTTGGGCGATTTTCTCAATTCTGACGTGCGTCCTCTTATTTTTTATTGCAAGATCCAGCTTTGCCTTTTTGTTGCTTCCTCTTTTCCCCATCGTCACGATTTGGCTTCTACGCCATGGGTTGGTTGAATGGTTGGTTTTAAAGACGACGCACCCGTTATGGTTTTCTCTGATCGTAAGTGTGCTGATACTGGTTCCAATTCTGGCCATCCATGCGTTCTGGACAAAACGATATGCGAAAGATTTAAACCCGGACACCGTAGAGCGTTTGGTTCAAATCCTTACCGTCGATGACGAAGTCTTCACGCTTCTCAGTTTCGGGATAGCCACACAGAGGGCTATTCAATTCATTCTTTGGCCCTTAGACGTGTTTTTCGGACTTAATTGGATCTTTATTTTCACTTCATGGGGACTAATGGCGATAACGATCTTTGGATGGTTATTTCCGTCGCTGAACAATATCCACGCAGTCTACATGTCGTACGTAGAAGGGCCTCTCGTAATAGCTTGTGTAATTTGGGCGGCCCTCATTTTGGGAAAATTGCTACTGCTTGGCATCGGATACGGTTGGGATATGGCTGGATTGTCGTTAAGCCACGCAATCTATATTTCTGCCGGAAGCTTCAAGCAAGAAACCGAAATTTACACACTTATGCCAAAAAGTGAACGGAAGTTCTGGGTGAGCCATATAGCGATTCACGACCGAGACGACGTTTGCAAGAAAGTTGAAGAATTGTTGAAAGTGTCGTTCGAAGAAGAAAGTTAGGTCTCGTCAATGATCGATTCGGAATCTCAGTGGCACGCGATGGGGCTTGAGGGTTTGCGAAGTCGCGATTGTGCTCGAAGTTGGCGACAGCGTCCTTTATTATTCGCTTACTAGATTGCAGGGACACGCTCCGCTTGATAAAGGCTTTGCTAAAAGCATCCTGGACAGAGTGATTCCCGCCTTTCAGCCACACTGATTAAGCTCCGACACATTCGGAGCCGAATCAGTACCGAGCAACGCCGCTATCTCCGTAAAAACAAGCTAGTTCGTGGATTCTCGGTAAACCTCACCTTGGGATTACTTCACGTTTGCCCGCAATGCGTCCACTTAGGTCGCCGTGAAGAAATCAGTGTTGTGAATCCGGTACCAGCAGGAGGATCTTCCCAATGCCGCCTTTCTCCCCTAGCACATGTGCTTCAGCCGCATCACGCAACGGCATCCGGCGACCAATAGGCAGAACGAACTTGCCATCGCGCACGTCATCGGCAAACTCACGCAACTTGGATGGATCAGGCTGCGTGCGCACCCGCGAAATCTTCACTGTCGGATTTTGGGCGGCCGCGCTTTCCGGCAAGGTTGCGGCGTACCCAAAGCAGCCGTTCTGCCTTACCTTCGCGATCAGCTTCGCTGCAACGTCACCGCCAACGGTGTCCACAATTGCATCCACTAAGCGGAAGTTCTCAATCGCATTATCGT
>Ga0210394_10006125_pt1 | contig 13135 bp, 29 predicted proteins | sample IncBWC12MmetaG_FD_160121 | JGI IMG/M metagenome (GOLD analysis project Ga0210394, IMG submission 160121) | Forest soil microbial communities from Barre Woods Harvard Forest LTER site, Petersham, Massachusetts, United States - Inc-BW-C-12-M | ecosystem: Environmental > Terrestrial > Soil >...
GAGATGGCATGTGCGCACTGGAAGCGTGTTGGTTCGTTTGAGGGCTACTTCCCGACTGGGACGCCGCTAAGGGGACGTACTAAGTGACTGCCTTTCTGGTTGCAGCGACTATGATCCAATAGCCATTGTGTGGCTTGACTGTCACGTGCCGGCCAACCAGCATCAGACCCGATACAACAATATGTCGCACCGCAACCACACGTCAGAGTCGTACCTGCCCAATTTTTTGATATGTTAATCACTGGCTATCTAGCCTTCTTTGGCAATCCGTCGCCAATTGTCTTGATCCAACGATTCCAGTAAGCCCTTGCAACCCTACGTGCCTCTTCCTGTTGGGCTTTGGTAGTATTCCACGGTATCTGTACGCCAAGATTATCTATCACCCAGTCCTCGATTTCGAATGTCGAGAACTTGAACTTGGGTCCGCGGTATTTGGGATTGAGCATACAAATAAAGAAATCGGTAGATATCTTCTCTGCAAGGGCTCTAACTGTATCGGTTCTACTTAGCATTTGATCGACCTGCTTCAAACTCTTCAAGGTATCTAGAGAAAGTAACTTCCGGATCATCTTCCTCCAGTAATTCATTAACGATACTTAGGGCCATATTCCATTCGTCCGGCCTTTGCTGATTAACGGTACAGGCTAGTTTGATTGCCTTGTCTAGGTAATACCTAATGACCTTAGCTGCCGCAGTACGCTGAGCCTTAGTAGGCTTTCGTTTCTTTTTCTTCACCAGCACAGTCCTGACCCGTCTTCTGCCCAAGCTTCTAATGCTCCTAGTAGTTTGAGCATATCGCCCTTGTAGAAGCCTGCTGAATTGAGATTATTGACCTCAACAATTTTTAGGCCTTCAGACGTATCAGCAACGTCTAGAACATAAGCGTCATTGGGATGCCAGACCTTGTGACACTCGTGCGCAAACTCCAGCACCCGAGGTTCGGTCAGCTCTGGCGCTTGGTACCGCTTGATCGTTCCGATCTTGTAGCCTGAAGACGTGACAGGTCCCCACGGTAGCATCCACACCCGAGTCTCGGACCAAATTTCTTTCTTGGTGCAGACCATCACGGGAGTATCCAGGTCAAGGAGGTTGATCCCAAGTGGATCGTTAACAGGGTCTGCGGTCTCGGGCATACGTTTGAGCCCTGCTACCCAATCTTGATAGTAGGGATAATCGCAGACCATCCCTGTGAAAGCCTTGGTGTCATGAACAGGTCGCAAGAAAAAGGGCTTCTCTTGTTCTGGAACAGCGCCCATTTTGTAGATCTTAGCATCGAAATTGAGCATTCGATCGCCCCAGTGCTGGCGCTGAATCTCAAAGTCTAAATTGGCTAAGAAAGCCCCTGGATGCCAGTTTCGTTCCTTGCGGGCAACGCGTGCCAGCGTATAGCTGCCGAGTACGATTGCATCTGCGCCGTTTTCGGGCAGAGCTGCGCCTTCAACTACTTCGAGCCCTCCTACAAATGGGATTACCTTAACCAACGTGTAGGTAAGATTCAAACGCTTGATTGCCGCAAGAAGACCTTCAAAGCCCTCTTCAGCGTAGATATTGGACTGAATCACCCAGTGCATGAGTTACCTACTATCTAACCACTGAGACAGAAAGAAGGCTGTAACACCTAGATCCACAACAGTAAATATTGCGAAAATAATCGCGTTGCGCAACCAGCGCTTAGATGGCTGGTCTCGGTATCGACCGTACCAAGAAAGGCAAATGATACCGGCCTCGATAGTGCAAATCAGCCAAATCACCGTCGGAAGAAGCATCATAGCTAGGCGCTTCCGTATCGGAATGAGGTAAACATCCCAGTATCTTCGTCAGTAAAAAAACCCAATTTATGTAATGCCGCTTTGTCCTCGTCCGATACTGACTCTGATTTGATACAGACGTACATAATGTCATGCTCGCAATGTGTAGGACGGCGAGGGTTACCGTACTTCGAAAAAATTGTCAGTGCAGCGATTAGATCTTGCATAGGATTTCACTCCCAAGGTTCGTATTCCAGATCGACCAGCACCTGCGGTGTTTCCTCTTTGGCCTTGCTAGCTGCGATCTTTAACCGTAGCTCATGACTCCAAGCCTCACTAGCTTTCTGTTTGGCCAGTAACGTCGTCGAGCGATCTGTTTGGCCAGCAACGTCGTCGAGCGAGGGCTCAGGACTCTTAACGGTCCAATTAGAGATTTGGCATTGAGCATTGAAGGTGATGCTGTAGGTTGCTCCAGCAACTGCTGGCACTGCCACATAATGTGAAGCTGTAACTGTAGTCGAGGTAACCGCAGCCGCTTTAGCTCCTGCTTCTGCCTGCTTAGCCCACTCCCGTTGATAAGCTTGTCGCATGTTCTCATATGGAACAGCACACGGTTGATCACGAAACCATGGATCATCAAGGTCTCGTTGAGATTGAGGCTTCAAATCTTTTCTGTCTATCTGTGCAAGACCACCAGAGTACTTGCGTATAGCATCACTAGGTGTATTACGAACAAATCGAACAGTATCAACCGGGATCTGCTTTATCAACCAGACTCCAATAGTCCCGTCAGCGCTAACTTCCAGTGGCCGAGGAATCGCATCGTCCTCCGCTACAATAGCCCATAAACACTGATTGTTACTATAGTCTGTAATTGTGCTCCAGTTCCATTCATCTAATGACTTAGCCCGGTTGCAGAAATTCTGCATCTCAGTTTCTGTACACTGAGACAGAAAAAGTGCAGCCCTCGCACCTACCCGACAGTCAGCGACACGTGCATATGTAAATTTCGTTGTCACTTAGTCTCCCTTTTCTTCCTTCTGATACCAAAGTCACCTGTTTCGTACTTATCAGGCTGTAGAAGATGATCATGTCCTACATGTGACGGCCAAGCATAAACCACGCATTGCGTATGCAGCGCCTCTGCAATAGCGGCAGCATTTGGATGATCACAGTTATCAATGAACATTTGAATCTTACGTACTTTTTCGAGTAGTTGATCCATTCGTAGCAGCGCACGAACGATATCAGCGTCCGTCTTGAAGTCTTTAATGACACTCACCGTTTAGGCTTCGCCTTTCCACGTGTATTTGAAATTACGGTACCAATCATCAACTATTTGACAATCATAGGTCGACCAGAATTCGATCTGATCCATTGGATCTGCACCTTGCATTCTCAGAATGGCACCACAATCAGCATCCGGTGTAATTTCTCGCACAAGTCGAATCGAACGTCCAGACTTAAGCATCGTCTCGTTGGGAACTAGTCTAGGTAGCAACGTACGAGACTTATCCCGCAGCTGTCCAAGCGACTTCCCAGCCTCATCCATCGTCAACCGATAGTCAAGCTCTTCCCAAGACCAATCGAAATTATCATGATCGTCGAACGGTTCAGAAGGCGGGAAAGGCTTGAAGGGGTCACACCGAAACACGCCCCATTCAGCGATAGTCATGCCCTTGAACAACGATACGACCGCAAAAATACGGTCTAGACTAACCCAATGGCCGCCGCTGAAGCTCTCGAACGTCGTACCACCGAGCTGCTTACGCAACCGACGACGAGGCTTTACAGAAGCCTTAGCCATTAGTGGAGGTATTCCCTTTGAACCAACGGCTGCGTAACACAGCTATTTCAGAGGGGACAGTAACCTTGGCATGATCTGTTGCACACTCCCAACCGTCGAGGGCTGCTTCCAAATCATTAATTAGTCTGCCTCGTTCGGACGCCAGCTTAAGGATCTGTTCACGTAGTTGTCTCACCTGCCCCTCCATATCGGGATGTCGTGCACAGCCCTCAGAGCACGAGTGATTTCCACCACAATGATAACAATGGTTCATGGCTTGGGCGCCTTGACGCACCTGAGCCAGGTCTCGGCGTCTACCTTGGTCTTGAAAATTGCAAACGTCTTCTCGATGGCCCACCAAGCGTCGTACCAATTATAGTCATCGCGCGTCTTTGCGAACTTTGAAGGCAATGCAACACCTCCTACAGTGGCCGGTGAGCCAAGGTCAACGAAATTGTCTCGAATACACGTACGCTCCTTGAGCCGCGCGAAATCGCCGGACAGGGCCAACTGATCGATAAATAGCATCTTGGCTAGAGTATATTCATCCTCAGGCCCAACATACCAACATAGGTACTTGCCAGCGACCTTGAGTCGCTTAGGCTCAGCGACCATCGTTGCTGCCCGCATGCGCTTGAGCGACTCGGGAAGAGCGCCCCACTCGAATTCTGAGCTACCCATGTAGTCCATCTCGAAGAAATAATCGATAGATGTAGGGATCGGGTCAGGCAGAAGATGCTTGGGTGTACGTTGAATCGGCTTAGTCTTCACGCGCTGAACAAGATAGATGTCGCCCATGATTATCGGCTCCTATTAATAGAACGTGCAGTTAGTTTAGAATATTTCTTCTCAATAAATCCGTGTGACTCTTGGCACATCTTCCGCAAACGGCGATCGGCCTGCCAGTAGCTCAATAGCCGCGCTTCCATTACCACAACTCATAAGCGCTGCACAGGCTTCCAAAGTCTCGTCATTGGCTTCTACCAGCCTTTTAGCGTCGAGGTCCCACAGTTCGATATAGAGCTGATCACGACGGGCGGGCTGATAGTCCCACACCTGAGCATGAATCACACGACATGCAGCCTGGGCTAATAGCTTTCGATTTGATCGACTAGCAGTAGGGTGACCCCAAACACTAGCTGCGAAGCGCGCAAGCCGTGGGCTAATCGCATGATGCTGGCCAAAGGTCAAGGCCGAATTGACCGCGTTCAGTATTGAGGCTGAACTAGCCGACGTCATACGCGAAATATTGTACGAACCCGCTAGCCGCCCGTCCGGCCTCGCGATGCCAACGCATACCTCGGACCAGGGTTTGGTACGCGATTGACCTCCCCAGACGGCTTTGTATTGCCACGTGTGGCTTGTAACAGCTTTATCGATTAGTTCCTCGAAAGAAAATCGAGCACATGCGACATCGTTGCTGCCCTCATCATCGAGAGGATCTTGCCAGTCTCGCCAGTCACTACAGATCAATCGAATATTGGCTGACATGAAGGTGAAGGCGAATAGATTATCGAGAATTATTAAGAAGCCTCGGTAGCGCCGACATCCACGGCACCAGACCTGACGGATACTCTGCAGTATACCCACGCCAGCCGTCGTTCTCGCACGCAATGAGCGCATCGTTGCGCGTGTTGAAAATCGCGTCGTGACCATTGACCTGAAGCCAGCCACGAATCTTGGCATTTGGCTCAGTCGGGTGCTTGTTGTCGTGCATATACACGACGCCGTAAGTAATCATATTAATCCTCGATCTTGAGGGCAATTTTGAAATTACGCTTACCTGCAGGGACGACGCCTTCAGCCAACCGTGCGACCATCGCGTCACGAAATTCAATAATCTCTGCGGGCGTCAACGCGCGCTCCGAATCAGCAGAATACATCCAACGAATTTCTTGCATCAGGTACGCATCAATCAATGCGTTGCGAATCACAGGCCCAAAAAGGTGCCACGAGTGCCTGCTATCACTAGCGGCAAATTCACGGGCTGACCGCTCGATGTCTTCTTTGCAAAATCGCTTCATTTGAAGATGCAACGTAGGTAGTCTATCGATTATTCCACTAAGGAATTACTTCTGAACTCTCGGCCACTTAGCCGGTGCCCAGTCAGCAATCTTCTTGCTGTAAATCGCGATATCCTGCGTCAAAGCCTTGATATCACGTTCTAATTCGTACTTCAGGTTCGCGATGGCCTTATCGAACTCGGGCTCGCCACGCTTCAGTTCTTTCTTCTCAGAAACAAATCGGCCCGAACCAATGTACTTGCGGTTAACTTCGACCAGCATCGTCTGGAGGGTATCAGCACCCACTAGACGCTCTTGGCGAGCCTTCAGGGTAGCTATGAGCACCTCTAGCCACGACACGGTGCCCTTGCACGAAACCTCGAAGGGCGCAAAGCCAACGCCATGGCAGTCGCCGATGATATAGCCAATGCCCGGCCGCTGGAACCCGTGGTGGACCATATTCTGCGGTTTGACAACGTAATCGCCAAAACAAACCGGGCAGGTACCGCAGCGCTCGCCACGCTTCTCGAAGTCCTGCTTGGCCCGAATAGCCCTCTTCTCGCTTTTCTCAACTTCACGAGTCAGGTACTGCAGCACGGCAATCATCTTGCCAACGATTTTCTTGAACCGGAAGCCCTCAACCGTACGGTCGAAATCGACCTCGTGCCAAGTGCCAGCGGCGTAGCAAGTGTTCGTCTCGTTCGACCAAGCCGGCTGCGAATAGTTATTAACCATCTGTACGATCAAGCCGTGACGGTTTACACCGCGAACGATGAGCGGCTGAGGCTTAGGGAAGAGAAAAAGTTTGCTGTGGACGATGAAGGGCGGGCAAACAACATAGCTATTCTTCGGTAGTCGACTAGCGACAGGCAAGTCTGTGACCACTTCGCCTGAAACTGCTTCCCACTGATGCGGCCAAACGTTGCGGACCGGGACCAAAAACTGGGTAGTGGCGGTGCTCATTTGATAGATATACGTTTGAGCTGTGCAGACTATTTCTTGAAAAAGGCGCCGTTACGGGCAAACGCCGACAAGCGTCACACCGCGGCGACTAGCCTCAGCGACCGCAAGCCGCTTGGCCTCAGTATAAGTCCTTGCAGGACCAGGAACGAACCAAGCCTCATCAACGGTGACGTAATCCGTCTTACCAAACACGAACGCCCAGCTTCCAAGGCCTCGTGGGGTATGCCCATGCTCGAACTTGAAGGCTGAGGTATCGAACTGGATCTTCATGGTGGTGCTCATTTGATAGATATACGTTTTTAGCAGGCGATCTATTTCAAGTAGTCGAGAGCTATTTAGCTCTCCGTGCATAACCTTTCACGTAAGGATCATTCAAGTTAGTCAACGACTGCCGCAACACATCGAGCTGTTTCTTCGTGTCCACATTCACGTAAGCTTCTTCTGACACGTTAACCCAATTATCGTTATCAGCAACTTCACAGATGCTGATTGAAGCTGTCTGATCATACCGATCGGCAGGCAGATATACTAGACCACGCCCGTCCTCAAACTTAGCTAATAGAAACCCGTCAAGCACTTCACCCTTGACGTGAAGTGCAACCATACCAGTACATAAATACTTAATCTTCTTCATGAGGAACTCCTAGATCTTCGTGTTGCCAGTCGTGCCCGAGATCACGTCGAGGGCTGCCATGATCGAACCAGCAGACACGCCAAGCACTGTAATGCCTGGAGTCCTGGGCAGATACCAAGCGCGGTACTCAATACCCTTGAAGAGGCGTTGTCTCATGTTCATCATATGGCTAGTATACGTTTAAAGCTAACGCTCTATTTCAAGTCGAGCGCTATTTGGCCTTATTAAGATTGTCATGTTCAAAGTTGTAAAGATCCGAAAACTCTGAAGGCGTGAGGTTGTTAACCGTGAGCACGGAGCCTAGGCTAATGCCGTATTCTTCGGCCTCTGGAAACTTGTCCTCTCGGGTGCCTGCCAGCAGGTACCTCCGATAACGCGTCTCGGTCATGCGAAATATTTCGCCGTGATCATTGACATAGCGATATGTAATCTTCCCCATAATTACCTCCAATAGGCATCCAGTCGATTAAACAACGGTCAAATCCTAGTAAAGCCTAGGTCCTCGTGATGATGGTGTCGACGCCAGCTTCGCCGATCTCGGTAGTGGGCGTGTTGGCATAGTAAAACGAGCGCCCCTCCACGTCGTCCTCGGCCTCACGCTGGGACTCGTACTCCTCATCGTCGAATTCCCCGCCAGTGTCAGACACCTGCCAGGATTCCGCATTATCATCGATGCGGTGGTGGATATTAATTTCGATCGTCGCCATGTTGACTAGTATACGTTTATCGACTTCTGACTATTTCAGTCGAGCAAAGACCATTTTTAGTGTGCCTACTAATACCCTCCCCGTCGAACCGCCACGGTGTAGTAGCCATTACGGTCTTGCTGGAGACTTGGCCAGCCGGCGTCCCAGCCCGGAATATCGTAACAACACGCATAAAATCCCACGCTAGGTCACGCGTGCTGAAATAGAACGTACGAGTGTCACCGAAGTCTTGGGTGTCATCCGGGCGCTTAGCATCAATCCGCATACCGTAATAAAGCTGTACCCAGGTTAACTATTCCAAGTCAAGCTCAAAATCGTCTAAGTACTTGATGTCGTGCAAGTATCTGATTATACGCAGCGTCAATTTTTCCATGCCAAGAATCTTTAATCGCACTTCAGGTACTTGCGCAACAGGCTCTCGACAAGAAAATATTGCCACGTTATAAACGTTATTACTGCCATGACGCCAGCCAAACATTTTTACTGGAAGCTCTGGGTCACAACTACGCTTTTGCGTAGGCGTGTAGCTTTGATTGTGGCGGGGCCTACCAAGGACGCCGCTAAAGAAGCTGTTGGCGGTAAAGTAAAGCGTACGCTTGGACCGTTTAATTCAGTGGCGGAAGCAATTAACGCGTGATACAGAAGTTCGATGAGCGCAAGAATCGGCGTTGTTCCTGATGTTCACAACAGTGAGCTTCAGAAGAAGCTGAGCGGATGCAAAGCAAGCCAAACGACATGCCTTGAAATAGGTTGCGTTATTGGAACGTATATAGCAGCATGATCCTGACATCGAGAAGTTGTTACGAATGGTATACAGCGCTTCGTGCCCGATGCTACGCTGAAGCAGCTGTTCAACAGGCTGAAGCTGGAGTAGAAGCCGCTCGCAATATTTTGGCTAGCGCTGAATCTGCCATCGATCAAGCCCGTGAGCTATTGGCTGATGCAGAAGACAGACTCACCAACGCCCAGATCGAATTGGCAGATACTCAAAAGGCCGTCAGGACCGCACGCAAGGCGGTTGAAGAAATGAGAATCTGATGCGAGATCTTACCGACGAAGCGTTCATGAAGTGGGCCGAAGCGCTTAAACCGTGTCGTTACTGTCAAAGAAAATTCTACGGTCCTGTTTGTCCGTGCGAACTGTCCAAACAACAGTCTAAGTAAAGAAAAAGAGAAAGAAATGGGTGTAGATTACACTGCAATCGCTGTTCTGGGCGTCAACGTCACAGGAAAATTGCACACGCACGAGCTTGTTACTAGGCCCGTGTGCAGCCATACAGTCGTGCCTAATGCTAAGTTCTGTTCTGAATGCGGCGCCAAGGCAACGTACCACGCCTGGGTGCCCGTCAAAGGATATGATGAGGATCTTCCTAAGATAGGCTCGTTTCAGGTTATTAACGGTACGTACGATGATAGATATCCTAACCTAACGCCTCGATTTGTAGGGGTAGCAGTAGAAGTTGGAAACTACGATAATCCTCGCAGACTGCCGATTGAGATCGGACAATTCTGCGGTGATATTGAGGCTCTACAAAAAAATTTACAAGCTACGCTAGAACCGTTAGGCCTTTGGGATCCCAAAATGTTTGGTATCTGGGCCGTCTTGCAGTGCCCTTATTGACATGCGAATCACCAACGAACAAATCGCGTTCGCGACCAAGCTAACCACTGACGCTACTCCAGGTCCATGGAGCGTGTCAGCAGCAGGCCACATGAGCGGTTCAACAAGCTACAGCGTAACTGGCCCGGTGCCAGGTCCGTACGGAGATGATTTTGATCGCGAGGAAGACGCCGCATTTGTAGCTGCATCACGGGCTCTTGTACCAGCAATTCTTGACGAGGTTGCCAAGCTGCGGGCGGCGCTGCATCAAGCCTGTAGCCTAGCAACAACGCATCGTGCTGAGGACCGTGAAGAAATTCTTTCTTTGGATAAATTTTCTCAAGGTGTTCCATGAGCTACGAAAAAATACCGAAGACGACCAAAGAGTTCGCGCAATGGTTGCGCGACATTGCAGACAACGTCGACAGGATTCCAAACAAGCCTATTCAGCTTAACGAGAACGACGTCGAGGTCGGATTTTATTACGCTAATCCGATTTTCCCAACAATGCCGACGGGCGTGCATTTCGCTGTAGATTTTGCTTCGACAGAATACACCGACGAGTAATACCCGTGTCCTGCAAGGATCTAGACGCTGAGATCAAAGTTAGGCTTAAGGCCGCTGACGACCTCCACAAAAGGTCATGGGCGCAACGCCGGAAGATAGAGACTAAAAAGCACTCTACGGCTAATCGTTTTTATGATCCCAACTACAAGGCCATAACAAATGAAGAGTTGGTAGCAGAAAGGAGTAACTTGGCTCATTACCTGGATGAGTACAACGAGATAACCGACGCATTCTGTGCTTTGAATGCAAAGCTTGCAAAGCTAGAATTCAAAATCGATGAACTCATGAAGCCAACTACCTTCATAGAAGGTGTGGCTGTTGTTGAGAACTATTCATCAGGCATTATTTACACTATTGCTGTTTGTGTGGATCGGAAAGATCGTCACGCTGAAGCATATCTAAATGCACACACACACGAGTCGATTGGGGCGTGAAATTCTTTCAAAGGCGAAATCCTGACCGTTACCAGAGCGAAGAAAAATGGCAAGGAACTGGATATCGTTTCATTGATGCCATTAAAATCTGTCAGGCCTGGGCTATTCACGGTGAAGCGCTTGAGGATAAACAGAGAAAGATGATGATGATGCTGGGTGCCGTAGACCCTAACGGATACGTCACTGACGGCGAACGCCTACACGCTATCGAAGCGGCCTGGACAGCAGGTGCATACGACTTGGCTAAGCAACTGGCAGCAGATTGTGCACCTGGGAAAGCGCGCAAGAAGAGCGCATAGCTCTTGACAAGTCGACGGCAAGTAAGCTCTCATTCGTAAGTTATGTTTTCTATCGTTTTGTTGATCGGCTGGGCTTGCGCCGTCGGTCTTACTTTTCTAACTATCGATGAACCAAGACCCTAACGGTAGTCAAGAAGAAATAATATGGTAATGAAATAAGGGACGATCGTCCCGCCTGAACTTGACTTTCGTGCTCTCTGTCGAGGTGCAGTGAATACTGAAATTGCTATTTGGAATGACTACGAGAAATCCAAGCGGCTCCTACTCGGCGAAGTCATGCTTATGCCCCGAGACGGGCATCACCATAAAGGCATTTGGAGTCTCGGAGCATACCTGCTAAACGCGACCGACTTCGAACATGACGCTGCATGGCTCCTGAAGATGGAACTGGTTGGTGTAGAACTGGACTCTATGACATACGGTCAGACCTGCATACAGGGCTGGATTCGTGCAGATCACTCCGAGGCGTTCAGAGTTCCATCCGCAGGCTACAATCCGGTCAAACACAAAGACGCAACGCCCTGTCGCGAAAAGGACTGCCGTCGAGGCGAGAAGCACATTATCGTACCAGAAGGATTCTACGTGCCACCTGAGAACCCCGAGTTATTCAACATCGTTCGTGGGCGGCGTATCGAAATAACAATGACAAGCAAATGATTACGAACCGTAAGCTATTCAATACGGCTTGGCGAATTTCTGAGGCATTCGATCTCTATGTAGACACCAACGCTGTTAGATCCGTTAGTCATGAACTTGCGCATGCGGCTCTATTGCGCCTTCCTTTAATAGACGATTTTGGATCTATCAAACGGTTGAGCGATCGAATTTCTTCTTCTATAGACAAACTAACTGAGGACGGTGCTCTCTGGCATGAGCTACGAGCCTGTGCCGTTGCCCAACGTGCAATGCGCGCTTTGGGTTATCATATGTCAACTAGGACATTAACAATTGAAGCTCTGGATGGCATCGGTTATACCTTCTCCTATCGTGCTAGACTGAACTATAAACGTTCAGCGCGTTTCATCGAGACTGTTAAGATCGGTCAGCAAACCGTCCAAGGTGTGGTCGACCGCTTCCTCTATTTCTCCAGGACACCGTGAGATTTAGTAGAGATTCAGACGAAGAAGCTTGCTGCGAAGTAATAAAGTTCGTAGGTAAACACGATACCTATGATGTATGTTGTATGCGTACTAAAGGTCACGCAGGGGAGCATATTGCTGTGGCTTGTCATGCAGGTTTGGCAGACGGTGTTTGTTGGTGTTGTCGTAATAAATTAGGCCTGCCACATAAGGCAGATTGCCTAACACTACGAGAGGAAATATGTTGAGATTATCTATAGCATTGCCTGCTTATGGGCTACACCTAGATATTGGCCATGCAGCGATGTGGTTTGGTTTAGGTGCATCGATGCAGCAAGCCAGCGACAAAATCGAGCTTGCCTCGTTTGTCGAGTATCATATCAATGGAATCGATTTGTGTAGAAACACGGCCGTATGGGATGCACTACAGACCCCAGCTAGCCACCTCCTAATGGTCGATGCTGACACTTATCATCGTTCTAGCGGCGAAGCTATTGCGGATGCGGGCACTGATATCGTACAAATGATTAGGGACGCAGATCGGATGGCTACGCCAGAGCTACAAGTTGACGGTAGCCACAAACTTGTACCAATCGAGCCTCCTAAATTAGCCGACGCTTATCTCCCTTTGCAACACACAGGTGTTGCAATGATTGCTGCACCGGTCCGAGGGAGGGGCGGAAAGAGCGGCGTTTGTGTACAGAAACTTGTGCTAGAACGAACACCGGCAGGCGATATTATCAAACGACCAGGCGAGGCACTAACATTGGGGGAACTAACGGGCAAGGTTCAGCCCGTAGGCCGAATCGGCGGAGCCTTCATTGTTATTTCTCTTGATTGGCTTAGAACCCATTGGCCAGACCCCCCCTGGTTCGTTATGGAGAATGCATACCCTCAAGGATCTAGACCTTCCAATGCGCGTGGTGAGGACTATACCTTTTGTGATGGTATATATAAACGTAACGGCCTTGTTCTATGCGATGGCCGATTCGTACCGTCGCATGTTGACCGTCGTCGGCTGGTTGGCGAGCAGACCTAAACCTGCTAGTCAGAAATACGCAATGGCTCGCAAACTAGCAGTCGTCGATCCTACTCAGCCCAATCCTGTATTGTGCCAAGACCTCGATCTTGATAACGTTGAAGAGTTTAAACGCCTAGACTGCCGTCGGTACGAGAATTGTCTGACTATTGCAGCTAACAAAAACTTCGCGCAGTTTACTTGCAATGAGTGCAAGGCCTACGTCAAAGAAGCTCCTCGTGGGCCAGTAACCGTCAACAGTGAGCTAGCTACTTTTGCGGCTGCGATTTCTTTAATG
>Ga0210394_10006126_pt1 | contig 13132 bp, 11 predicted proteins | sample IncBWC12MmetaG_FD_160121 | JGI IMG/M metagenome (GOLD analysis project Ga0210394, IMG submission 160121) | Forest soil microbial communities from Barre Woods Harvard Forest LTER site, Petersham, Massachusetts, United States - Inc-BW-C-12-M | ecosystem: Environmental > Terrestrial > Soil >...
TTAGAACATATCGCGAGGTATGCAACGGCTGGAGAAGGCTCCGCTTTTACGTTTAACAATTGTGCCGAGCGAAAACCGGTTAAAGCCTTTGGCGGTTTTTCCGGTTCCAACGTTACACTAGGTTGAATATATTGCCGGTACATTGACACGTGCCTAAAGCTGGCCGAAAGCAGTGCCCTGAACTCATCCTCCGCCAATTCCCGAAGGTGATACGGGTTCGCTCCATAGTTAATTGTTACTGCTGGATTTGGCGTTGATATTAGTAGCCGTCCTTGCGGAGTTATCAGTCGAGAGAAATTCTCCAGGACTTTCTTCTGATCGGCTTCGCTGAGATGCTCAATAAGCTCGAAACATGTGATCAGGTCAAAAGAATGGTCTGGAAGACTGTCTGCAAGATCAGAGCATTTCTGAAACTCCAAGTTCTTGGAACTATGAAAATTGCGCGCCCATGCTAAAGCAGAGTTATCGATATCAACCGCCAGGACACACTGGGCCGTGGATGCTAGCAGCGACGCCCCATATCCTGAGCCACAGCCGAAGTCCAGCACCGTGGAGTCGCTTGCCATTTGTTGTGCCAAAAGGTAGCGAGGCACATGTTCGTATTCAGCCAGCTTCGACCATGTTCCCGGAACGTAGCGTTCATGCATGAAATCGGCAAAGTTGCTGCCCGAGGCTCGACACAAGAGACCAGTATATCTCCCGAGATCCTTGTTTGCGGACGACACCTCATCCTCATATTCCCTGCAGGGCAGATCATCACACGGATAGATTCCGGCTAGTTTTACGTCCTTAAAATGCAAAATTGTAAGCACCTTCCGCAACGCTTCTGCCGAATAAAACACAAGATGAGACGGAGGATGTCTATAGACCCAACACTCCGGATCGGAGACTGCAGGGTTGGAGCGCGCGTTCGGCGTCGTTATTACGACATGAGTCTTCGGTCCTATCGCACCCTTGCTGAATAGTTCGAAGAACGTGTCGTAGGGATTACTCATGTGCTCAATGACGTCGAGCAGAAGTATTAGGTCAAATTCGTGAGGTATAAGGCTTTCGATCCGATCCACAAGGAACATCCGCTCGCCATATCGGCTTCGGGCGACTTCGAGCGCGTGTCGAGACACCTCCACACCGAAACACTTCCAGCCCCTTTCTGCTGCGATACCGAGGTGCGTTCCGTATCCACATCCTACGTCCAGGATGTAACGTCCGCTCAGTGTCTGCTCGTAATCTTGAAGGACTTCCTGAAAAAGGGGTAAAACGTGCTGCGTCTGTTGATCGTAGCTCCGATAACCACCCTTTTGCCCCCCTTCAAACCATTGCTCGCTGTTATAAAGTGATCTAAGGCTGTCGGTGTCGGGTACTGGTTCAACAAAATCTGCACAACAGTTGGGACATCGCCAAACGTTATAGCCGTCGACACAGCACAAGAAGACGGTTCGTCCCTGCTTACATACGGGACATTTCGGAGCTCCAAATGCGTGCGATGGGCTCAGATCCATGCCTCAGTTTTCGGCGGCTTGCCGGAAAGCATAGCTGGCCTGCGGGCGATACACATCCAGTTGAGTGTGTCCTCCGCATCGGGGATCTTACGGTCGAGCCACAGCGATAAATGATTTATGCAGCGAAATAGAAAACCCAGGCGAATTCCTCGCTCATTTAGGTGATCTAAGAAGACTTGGCCAAGTAAGGAGTACACCCCCCCAGCGGAATCAATACGCACAACTTCGAAACCATTTCTGGTCAAGATTTCAATAAGACCGTACTTCGTAAAACGGAAAAAATCGTAGGGTACCTCGTGGTGCCGCCATTGCATTGGGGCAGTGACGATGAGAACTCCGCCTGGGCGGAGCACACGGTGAGACTCGTGAAGATAAAAATCGGGATCGGGAACGTGCTCCAGAGTTTGAATTGCAAGAACGGTGTCAATGCTGCCATCAGGTAAGGGCACCGGTTGATTTGGCTTAAGCTTAATATCCAGCTCTGTGTCGGCAGCAATCGCAACATCGGCCCCGATATATTTGTCGATTTTGGCTTCGAAAAATTTCCTGTACGTTTGTCCTCCACAACCGTAGTCCAGCATTACGCCATGCGCTACAACATAGGCTTCCTTTTCCATCCAACTGTAAAGTTGGCTGAGTACGATATAATGGTGATGATCCGGGGCAATTCGCATATCCTTCGTGCGAATGACACCGCGCAAACGTTCACCGATCTCCTCTAAGCCAGATCCTCGAGTCGTCACGGTTAATGCTTAGGTTCCTGTCTGTTGTATGCGAAACTGTGTCGTAAAACGCGTTCTACAATGATACTGTTTTTCGTGCGAGCCACCAGCCGTTTGCGGAATTGCCTGAGTTTATGTTGGTTAGACCTTTATACTCTGAACAGCTAATATGTAGAATATTGACTTATAGTCATGCGATTGTACTTTGTCAAACGTCACAGAGTTGATTAATCGCGGATCTTCGCTTAGTGGCGCTAACGGCGCCGATCGGTTTGCGTTGGGCGGAAGGTATTGGGTAGCTCAAAGCGCAGGGGTGATTTGGTTCCTTTCGAAATGCATAGCACCGATGCGAGATGAGGTTGAAATGTGTAAAGGCTTTGAGCTAGTCGTGAAATTCGCTATTTTTGACGAGGAATAATCGGACTGCTGTGAAACACCAAGGTTTATGCTTAATCACAGGTGGTTGCGGGTTCATCGGCACGAATCTCGTCGAGAAACTCATCAACGAAGGCTACCGCGTCCGCGTCTTCGACATGCCGAGCGCGAACCGAGACAATCTAACAACAATTGGCTCTGAAGTAGACTTCTTTGCAGGAGATTTCTTGAACGGCGCCGAGGTCGACCGAGCGTTAGAGGATGCCGAATTCGTTTTCCATCTCGTTGGGACAACTCTGCCCTCAAGTTCGAACAAAAATCCCGTATTTGATGTGCAATCTAACGTTGTCGCTACCATCCGTTTACTGGAGGCGAGCGTGCGCCACAAAGTAAAGCGCGTTTTGTTCGCCTCGTCGGGGGGAACTGTTTACGGAGAGCCTGAGAAGATTCCTATTACAGAGGATCATCCAACCAATCCCTTGTGTTCATACGGAATCACCAAATTAGCAATCGAAAAGTACCTGCGGCTTTTTCATCAGTTGCACGGTCTAGATTATACGATCCTGCGAATCGCTAATCCTTACGGTAAGTATCAAAACGTTACATCTGAACAGGGCGTTATTGGCGTATTGCTTGCACGCGTCCGCGAAGGACAAGCAATCACTATTTGGGGAGATGGTTCAGTAAAGCGTGATTACGTTTATGTCGGGGACGTAGTCGATGCGTTTCTTGCGGCTCTTAGACATACTTCGCCTTACCGGATCTTTAATATCGGTACTGGTGTGGCAACGTCGATCATGGATTTGCTCACCCTGCTTCCGCACGTCACTGGGATAAAACCGAAGGTGGAATACTCGGCAGGGAGGCCGATTGATGTCTCTATGAACGTTTTGGACTCGACACGCGCGAATAGATACCTGGATTGGCGTGCCCAAACGGATTGCGAGGCGGGCTTACGAAAAACATGGGATTGGATTTCCAATAATACAACGCTTAATGCCGCAGTAGCTTCGGAGTGATATGCACGGATACCGAGACTCACCATCTTTAGAATTCGCAACACGGCCCGGACTCACTCAGAGTTACGCAGAGCGGACTGCGGAAGCGTGCGCTTGGGGCTCGAAGCTTCCGTGCATACGTTGCTCGTACTCCGCTATAACTTGATCAGTGGGACCGTCCGCCAAAAGCACTCCGCTATCGATCAAGATGGCACGGTGGCAAAGCTTGCTTACCTCAGCAAGGCTGTGTGATACAAAAACAATGGTCTTGCCGCGGCGACGAAAGTCGTCAATTCGAGCCGCGCACTTTTGTTGAAATGACTCGTCACCCACGGCGAGAATTTCATCAATCAAGAGAATGTCGGGATCGATCTCCGTAGCGACCGCGAAACCCAGCCGCATAAACATTCCGCTCGAGTATTGCTTGACAGGAGAATCGATAAAGTCGCCCAATTCTGCAAAATCTAAAATCTCTTGTTCCCGCGACTGAATCTCAAGTTTAGATAAACCCATTAAGAGACCGTTGAGGATAATATTCTCTCGACCAGTGAGATCTGCGTGAAAGCCGGCGCCCAACTCAATCAGCGCCCCTACGTGGCCTGAAACCCTAACCTCACCTGCACTAGGACGATATACACCCGCGATAATTTTTAGAATCGTGCTCTTTCCTGAACCATTGCGGCCGATGATCGCAACTGTTTCGCCTTCGCGGACGACGAACGAAACCCCTTTCAAAGCTTCGAAATCATGGTAAGTGACTTTTTTTCGGAACAGATGTGCAAATGCTTCGCGAAGGGTGTCGGGGCGTTCTTGAATTAGGCGAAACCGCTGCACAACCCCTTGAAAACAGATTCGCTCAGCGCCTGAAACTCCCCCAGGATTAGACATAAAAGACCAACGTATCTTGGGAACGCTGGAAGAGCTTATATCCGATAACCAGTGCACCGATACCGCAGGCTAGGGACATAGCCATCGATGACAACGATGGAAGCTGGCCGTAATAAATGGCCAAGCGGAAACCGTTCAGTGGATATGCCAAAGGATTAAGGCGAAACAACGGACGGTATCGTGCCGGAACGAAATCCAGCGAGTAGATGATCGGACAAAAATAGAACCACGCCTGTAGGACAATTTGGAGGATATGGGCCATATCGCGGAAGAAGACGTTAATCATCGCGAAGAAAAAACCACACCCGAGAGTAAACAAGACCAAGCTGATAAAGGGTATCAGCAGATAAAACCAAGTCCAATAAAACGGAAATCTGAAAACAACCAGTAGCAAAATCAATGGAATCATCGAGAGAACAAAATTGATAAGGTTGGAAACAATAGCGGCCAGCGGAAAAACAGACTTGGCCACATATACTTTCTTCAGGAGATCGCCGTTGCTTACGATGGATTCCACTGCATAAGCTAAAGACTGAGAGAAGAACGTCCATGGAAGCAAAGTACTGATCAGGAAAATCGGATAATCGTGTACGGGAACGCGCATAACCGTCGAAAACACCATGGTAAGAATGACCATCATCAGCAAGGGATTCAGGAGCGCCCACAGGAAACCAAGGGCGGAGCGCTTGTAACGAACTTGCAACTCCTTCAGAGCAAGCGCCCAGATCAGTTCTCTATTTTTCTGAATCTCTCGAATCAACTGCCACATTGAATACCCCGCCCCCACCTGATCAGAGCCTCGACGTTATAGCGCGGTCTTTCGAGTGTCAACGCACAGATCTATTTACGCAACTCCGATATGACACTAGTTACCACCATTTCTCTTATTGGCGGATGTTGTACAGCCGTTCGTACATGTACGCTTCCTCTTCCAGAAGGATAGGTGGCTGTAGTTCTAAATCTTGTTTGATTGTGTTCAGAACTTCGGGATCCTCCACGATGTCCTGCAGTTTGCCCTTAAGTTCATCTTGATCTCCTGCTCGAAAAAGGAACCCGTTCGTCGAGTTCGTTATTTCCTCACTCACTGCACCGATATCGGCGGCAATGACGGGAACGTTGCACGCCAATGCTTCATGAAGCGCAAGCGAGTAACTCTCGTACACGATTGAGGGAACTACCAGCACATCGATGCCTTGCAAGATGTCCCCCACCTCTGCTGGTTTATAAGATCCGCATAATTCGATCCGCTTGTCCACTGCGGCGATCTTGAGCAGGGCTTGAGAATACTCCATCTCATGAGAGTAGCTGCCATAAACTTTCAGCTTAGCACTAACTGCTTCCAATTCTCGAAATGCCTTGAGTAGCAAGTGAACGCCCTTGTGTGGCGCCAGACCTCCTGTATAGCCGAAAACAATCTCATCCCCTCTCCTGTAGGTTCTTGCATTCCGCTTAAGCGAGCCGGAATCCATTCCGTGACGAATGAGAGAAATCTTCAAATCTGGAAATTCCTTTTTGAAAAGGGCAGCCAAAAATCGGGACGGAGCGATAACAGCTTTAGCGCTCGACAGAATTTCCTTCGCAGTTTCCAGCCGATCGCAGATTAATTTCGAAGGAAGCTCAGGACACAACCTACCGCAGACCTCACCCCCTTCAGGGCCGCTGCACAGACTCCCGCAACTCGTTTGCAAGAAAATCTTCGGACAAATGAACCAAAAATCTGTGAGCGTAAGGATGTATGGCAACCCTAACTCACGCGCGGCCTTGAGGAATGGTGTTAGCCTCATTGGATGCGCACAATGCAGCACATCATAACGTTCTCTATTTTGTAGAAAACCAAGAGCAAAGCGATAGATTTCAGAATCTTCGCACGAACTATGTATGTCGATGGGCATGGTTTTGTGCCGCAGGGCCAGGACTGGGATGTTCTTGTAAGTGTACTCCCTCGTAGAAAGCTGACTTCGTGACTGGAAGGGTTCAGTGTTAAATAAATCGTAAGTGACGACTTCGGCGAATTGCCGATCACGCTGCAAACTCGATGCTAGGTTCAGGACAAATCTCTCGGTTCCCGAACAAAATTTGGGATAGAACTGATGCACTACGTACAGAACTCTCACGATAGGTTAAATGCCGCTTTGGAGCATCTTGTCCATCTCTGCCAAGCCAATATCGTGGCGGCCGCTGGCTAGCGCTGTCACATACCAGTACCCCAAATGATTACCCACATGAAGAGCAACCATCTTCCCGAGGGCGCTCGCCACTTCGCCAATCAGATCAACCTCCAAACTCTGGTAAATCCCCGAGAGATATGTCTCCAACTCGGCGACGTGAGCGAGCAGGTGAGGCACAATCATATTTTTCTTGCCATTGTATTCAGGCCTCTTGGCCTCGTTTTTTGAGACCAGACGTCTAATGAATTCATCAAGCGCAGCGTCTTCGGCCCTGCGTTCTTCAACTATTAGATCTGGCGATTCCTGAAGGTATAGAGAACGAATACGATCGATCAGTCCACTTAGGTGCTGACGAGCCTTCAGACTGGAGATCGTGTGAGAGATACATTTGGTTCTGTCATACACTGCAGCGATATCTTGAACTAGTGCTTTGGCATTCTCGATTTCGATATATGCCCCCGGGAACACTTCATCGCGAAATCTCGAATCTACGTACCCTCTCTTCAGATAATAAAAAGCAGGGCGGTTATGCGAGTGGAGAACACGAGTGCTGTAAAGAAAACCGATCCGATGCCCAGCCTTAATGAGCCGCTTGCCCAGTTCGAGATCCTCCGCAAACCCCTCGTGGTACTTGTATTTGTCGAAGACATCATGCTTGATCAGCGCGGCCAGATCGCTGATGCTGCTGTTCGCTCGTAAACCGAGGTCCGAAGCGCATGATTCGTCCCAACTAAGGAATCTATCTCTATCCAGATGCAGTTGGCGGTAATGACTCCACATCAGCAAGCGATAAAACAGATCGCAGTCCGAACGTGGGAACTCGGCACAGCTGACCGCAACAACGTCGTTATTCGCGAGCACGTTGGCCATCTCCCAGAGCCACTGCTCAGTCATTGGCAACGCATCCTGAACCGTGAAGAGCAGAAAGTCGCCGGTAGCATGTTCAGCTCCCTTATTCCTCGTCGAGCCATGATTAAATGTCTCTGGGGGTATCTCAATTACGGTCGCACCCTCTCTTTTCGCGAAGCCTACCGTGCCATCAGATGAGCCCGAATCCACGACGATGATTTCGCACTCGCGAATGCCCTTTTGGACTTTCAGTTTGCGCAGTAAGAGTGGGAATTCCTTGCCGGCGTTGCGCGTAGGGATGACTACGGAAATTTTCTTATCGATGAGAGGCAATTTGTCTTCTACGCACGACATCCGCAAATCGGGTAGTGGAAGAGGAACAAGTTTGGGAGGGATGCTCCGTTTCTTCAGCCTGCGAATTGCCAGTCTGGTCGCGCTTTTAAGGCCATAAATCCTGCAATACCAGAAATATTTCCTGAGCTGGATGGTCAGAAGTTGAAAGTTCATTGTCGCCACATGCCGAGACTGCGTCCCATAAGCCAGGACTTTGACGGACGGCTGATATACTTTGTCTTTGTGATCACCGGTTCCGCAATAGTCGTTACTTACAATTCTGCCGGACAGATTGGGCCCTGTCTAGAAGCGCTTCGCAAGTCAGACCGATGGCAACGGATCGTAGTGGACAATGCTTCGCGTGACGACACCATCGAGCGAGCCCAAGAAGCCGATCCTGCCGCCTGCGTGGTCAAGAATGCCAAAAATTCCGGCTTCGCAGCGGCTGCGAACCAAGGCGCTCGCTTGGCATCCGGGGATATCCTGCTCTTTTTAAATCCCGACGCCATTGCCCAGCCTGACGCGCTGGATGCGCTCGCCAACGCACTGGAGCAGGGAAGCGTCGGCGCGGTTGGGGGCGCCCTCTCGCGCTACTGCGGCGAAGTTGATCGAGGGTTTTGCGTACGCCGCTTCCCAACGCTGCCTTCCATGGCGGCCGAGATACTGTTGCTCAACCATATCTGGCCCTCCAATCCTTTAAATCGAAACTATCGTTGCTTGGATTTGGACTACGCCACGCTACAAGACGTTGATCAACCAGCCGGCGCCTGTTTGGCAGTGAAACGCGAGGTTTGGGCGAGCGTTGGAGGTTTTGATGAGAGCTTTTTCCCGATCTGGTTTGAAGACGTTGATCTCTGCCTCCGAATCCGCGCTCAGAATTGGAACATACGATATTGCCCCAGTGCCCGTTTTCTACACAGTGGAGGTCACAGCGTGAATCGTCTTCCCATAGGTGACCGCCAGATCTTTTGGTATCGGAACCTCCTGCGTTATTGGCAAAAACATGAAAGCCCTGCCGCAGTCGCAACGCTGCGCGTCATCATCGCAGTTGGAATGGGTCTGCGTTCTCTCGCGGCACTCTTCGGCGCTGCTCCGGAGAATACACCTCGGACGGCAGCAATTCAGGCATATGCTCGTGTGGTTAGCGAATGTGTCTTGAGGGCCCGCCGGGAGGGCTCTGACACCCAATGAGAATCGCCATTCTCGGGACGCGAGGCATTCCGGCGCGCTACGGCGGTTTTGAGACGCTCGCCGAACAGCTTTCGGCGCGCTTGGCGGCGCGCGGCCACGAAGTCACGGTGTACTGCCGCCGTCCGTTCACCAAGCCCGATGATGTGGTTGCTGCTGGAGTTCGCCGCGTCATTCTGCCCACCATTTCGAGCAAGCATTTCGATACTGCCTTCCACACGTTCCTTTCGCTGATTCATGTCTGCTTCACCAAAGCCGATGTCGTCTTCATCTGCAATGTTGCCAACGGTCCCATCGCCTGGATTCCCCGGCTGGTTGGAAAGCCCACCGCTCTCAACGTTGATGGCTTCGATCGCAAACGCAAAAAATGGAACTTGATCGGCCGCTCTTCTCTGTATTTGTGTGAGCTCTGCTCGGCGTTCACCCCGACGCGCGTCGTTACCGACTCACGCATCATGGAAGAATACTACTGGCGCCATTATCGAAAGCGGTCAACGTTCATCGCTTATGGCGCGGAAGTCCCTGCAAACGGCGCAGGAACCATGCCCCTCGACCTGCCGTCGAAGAGGTTCGTTCTGTACGTCAGCCGCCTCGAACCCGAAAACAATCCCGAGCTTTTGCTCGATGCCTACCGTCGAGTGCAAACCGATTGGCCGCTGGTGATCGTAGGCGGCAATGCTTACGATACAGCCTACGTCGAGCGCTTGAAATCTCTGGCTGACGGCCGCGTAATTTTCCTCGGCCCAGTTTATGGCAGCGGCTATTGGCAGCTCCTGCGGGATGCCGGCATGTATGTCTTCGCGTGCGAAGTCGGCGGCGTTCACCCTGCGCTGATCGAAGCCATGGCCGCGCAGAAGCCGGTCCTCTATCTCGATACGCCCGAAAATCGCGAAACCGCCGCGGACGGCGGAGTGCCGTTTCGCGCCGATACCGCACATCTTGCGGAGGAAATCACATACCTCTTGCATGATGCGAATCTCCGTCAGGAGTTGGGTCGCAAGGCGCAGGAACGCGCCGTGAGGATGTTTGGCTGGGAAGAGACCACGCGGAAGTACGAGTCTCTTTTTTCCGAACTCGTGCCGAAGAATGGACGCCCGCTATCCGGCAAGTGAACTTGCCGGCTTCAGGATGGCTCCTACGTGACGAGAAGAAGATTTCTGTGGCGTAATCTCCCAGAGAGCGGCTAAATCAAGTGGGCCATCGATCACCAATGACTTGTCTCTTAAATTCAAAGGACCGAGATTTGGTCACTTATGGGTAAAGGAGCGCCGCTGCGTTGGATCGAGAACCGCCGCCTTGCCCGCCACTTGCATGGCCGTGGGATTGAAATCGGTGCGCTGTGGCGCCGTTTCCCCGTGCCACAGAACGCTCGCGTGTGGTACATCGACCGATCGAATCCGGATGGCTTAGAGCAGCAATATCCGGAAGTCAGTAGAAAAGTTGTCTCTCCCGATCTCTTGGCCGATGCTACTCAGTTGCCCTTTGCTCCAGCCTCTCTCGACTTCATCATTGCCAGCCACGTAATTGAACACCTGCCTTTTCCATTGATGGCCCTGCGGGTCTGGTACGAGGCACTCGCACCTAGTGGCGTGCTGCTGCTAAAGGTGCCGGACAAGCGCTATACGTTCGACTCCCGGCGTTCGCGCACTCCACTGACTCATTTGTTGGCAGAGCACGAGCGCCCTGAACTCTTCGACTGGCGAAGCCATTACGCTGAGTTTGTGGAGAATGTCCATGGTCGCAAGCCAGAGGAACCTGAGCTTAGCCAAGCAGCCGCGGATCTGGAGACGGCAAAATTCAACATCCACTATCACGCCTGGATCGACTCGGACCTCCGCGAAATCATTGACTATACCTGTAAAGTCTGGCGTTTCGACTGGCACGCCAGGATCCTTTGGAACGCGCACTTCTACCGAAAAGAAACAGTGGCTTTGCTCGTTCGTAACTGAATTACCGGTGAGTAGGCTTGCGTTTCGTTGACTGGGCGATCTACCCCACGGCCGGCCCTCTTCCTTACCGCTTCAGCTTCGGAGGTCTAGTCTGGGCTTCGTCGACCACAAGGTCAGGGCGGGGTCTGATGCGAGCACGCTAAAAATACCAGTCTGCGCCATGAACACGTCCATATCCGAATTGAGCAAGGGGTATCATGCGCAATTAAACTTTTCCCGGTCGAGAGTCGCAAAACAATTCGAGTATTCCTACAGTACTTCGCATTTCCTGTCGGGGACGTATATGCCAATGGTGGCACCATTGCTTGCTATATTATCCGCGTTCAAATGGACGATGCTACGCTGTCCGTGCGATTCGAATCACCAAATATGGATTGGCGACCGAGCGCGCAAGCATGCTAAAGGGCCTATGACGAAGTAGTCCGAAATAGAATTCTACAGGCGCGGAAAGCACCTTCCCGTACCAACGCCTCTGGGAACGGCGGAAGGTGAACCTTCCGGCTGGGCTAACTGCCTCAATCGTACACCGCGGGTCCACACTGCGCGCCAGGGACTCTACTTCCCTAAACGTGGGCAGGAATTTTTCGCTGGGCCAGTGCACCCGAGGGCGACTGCGATAATCGTTATGCCAGAAGTCCACCGGGAAGCTGCCATTCGGGTGGTCCACATATAGAACGCCTTGCGGTCGCAATACGCGTAAGCACTCCGACAGAAACGCCTTGCGACGCTGACTCTGATCAGGCAACGGCCGAATGCGGTACTTCGGCGCATATTCCTCGTCGACACCGATGTGCTCGAGCATCCCGGAACTGAGGACAATGTCAAAAGCTTTGTCTGCGAAGGGAAGATTGACGGCGTCCGCTTGAACGAATGTGACGCGTGGCGCTCGTTCGCGTTGTTTCCATTGATCCCTTCTGAACTGGGCTATATCTATCCCCAATGCCTGAAAGCCGGCGTTGGCTAAGTACTCGACACTCGCGCCGCCGCCGCAGCCGCAATCTAAAACCCTCACTTGATGAGGAAACAGTTCCCGGGATTTGCAGAAATCCTGAAAGAGCGGCAGATAGTAATTCAGAATTCGATAGCGGGTTCCAACTTCCTCATCTCGGAGATTACGAAGATGCGCGGATTGAATGGTGTCGGTTGAGTCGGATTCCATAGACAGAATCTAGCATTTCCTCATGACTGTGCACCAACTCCAATGTCACGCGGTTCATCCTCATTGAGCCTCGCTAATCGCGACATTGACTTGCGGTGATGTTTTGTCATCCGACTGACCCCAGGCGTTATGACACTGTATTCGACGCGTGCGAAGCCGGCGAAGATGGGGAGTGCTGCCAACTTTGTGAACATTTACGCATCCAATATGAGGGGCCAGAACGGCATTCGCGTCTCAAGGGGCGGGAGGGGTCATCTCGTGTTCTTGTCGCATGCGGAGTCAATCCGCGGGAATACCGTGCGGATGATTGTCAAACCAGCGCGCCAACTCTCTGTCGCTGATTTTGCGATGCGATTGAATCCATTTTCGTTTCGTCCGGATCGATTCGCGTTTCGACCAGACTAGAGTAAGCCCTGAAAGCAATCCCCGATTGAAGAGCACGCAATATCCGAAAATCAGCAAATCGCGCGCGGTGACCGGAATCAGCAGGCGCAAATACAAACCGGCCGAGATATTTTTCGCCCGCATCAAAAAGCGGTTCTTGATGGAGTGGCGGTTGATCTCGTCCGGGAGTTGCCGAAAGCGCTCCGGAGTCACCCGCCGCACATGCCAGGCCACCGCTTCCGGCACGTATAAGCATGACCAGCCCATCAATTGAGCGCGCCAGGCCAAGTCCGCATCTTCGCGGTAGGCAAAAAAGTCCTCATCGAAAAATTCCCCGCCCACCGAAATGTCTTCGACCATTGTCCGGCGATAAAGCGCCGCAGCCCCGGTCGCGCCGATCACGTACTCCCGGCGCTCGTATTGCCCGCGATCCAGTTCGTCGCTCCCACGATCGAGATGCCGGAGATTGCGACGAAAATAGATTCCGGTGGAATCGATCGTGTCGCTGCGTTCACTGCTTGCGCCTGGTTTCCAGCGCAGCAACTTGCCGCATAACGCGCCGATCTGTTCTCCGCCGCGTGTCGCTGCCAGTTGCCCTGGTACCGCCAATAACGTTGACA
>Ga0210394_10006127_pt1 | contig 13130 bp, 7 predicted proteins | sample IncBWC12MmetaG_FD_160121 | JGI IMG/M metagenome (GOLD analysis project Ga0210394, IMG submission 160121) | Forest soil microbial communities from Barre Woods Harvard Forest LTER site, Petersham, Massachusetts, United States - Inc-BW-C-12-M | ecosystem: Environmental > Terrestrial > Soil >...
ATACTCGCTGTCGCGACCGCCGACCATGTAGCTGAGGATAAGCTTGCTGGACGCCTCAAGAGCCGTCCATGTCCACACGTCGCCAGCGCCCTCGGGAGCCGCCTTTGCGATCATGACGTTCTTTTGTTTCGAGTAGCAGAACGCCCAAATTTCGTCACATTGAACCCGCGTGGCCTTCACGCCGCGCACATGCTGATCGTGGTAGGCGTCACACGCCTTCCCGGCATCGATCAGGAGTTTAGTAACGGTGTTGAGCGATACGCCCGCAACCCGCGTGATCGCCCGCATGGACGAGCCCTCGCAAAGCATCGAGAGAATTTGGACGCGTTTGGCGATAGGGAGCTTGAACAGGGTGAAGGGCCTCCCAAGTCGCTGAAACAGGCGACCGATGCGGTATGCTGCGTTGGCCTCGCCGCCGAGCGTCACCATAATGACAAGGAGCTTCACCCGTTTCTTTCGGATAAGCTGCTCGACGACTTTCCCATACATCGCCTCCGAAATAGGTCCGTTGTAGAGGAAAATGTCGAGATCAAATTGTTCGGCAAGCTCTTGAGCAACAACCTCGACGGTGCGCTCTGGCTGTGGTTTGGGTGTCCCCTTCGGTGCGACAGCTTTTACTGATCCTTTTGCCATCTGGCCCTCGCGGCATCCTGAGCAATCCGGTGCCTTTCCTCCGGAGAAAGTTTTTCGGCGCGAGCCTTACCGCCCTTGCGGCCTCCCAAACGGCCAAGTTCGACGGCCGCAGGGTTCTTGCCGTCGTAGGATGTGCGGGGTTCTTCCTTCGCTTCTCCCGTGGCAAGATCGACGACATGCTTCGCGAGTTCATTCAGATCGCGCGGGCGTTTGCTTGAGCGGCTAGGCATGGCGTCATTGCGCCCGACCAGCTGCGTGGTGTCAAGCCACGATTTTCGCGAGGTAGCCGGATATGGTTTCCCGATCCGGACGCGTCAAGGCTCGGGCACGATTTCAAACTGAGGCAGTACCGAACAGCGCGAGCTTTCGCCGCGTCCCCCGAGATCAATTCGGCGTGATCACGCGAGCGCGATCAGCGCCGCCGGCACCGCGCCGCGCAAGAGGGCCTTCCTGGCCTGCCATTGGGTCGCCCCGTCCAGCTCGCCCTGGAACTGCACCTCGCCGCCGGCGAACAGCGCGACCGGCACGCCGTCCCGGTACAAGACGCGGTTGGAGGTCAGCGCGGCGAGCTTGGGGCCAGGGGTGAGAATGCCAATGAGATTGAGCGGATCGGCGCCGGACAAGGACAGAAACTCGCCCGAACCGGGCTTGCGGCGGATCTCTCGCAACAGGCCGATCGCCTCGGGAAGCGCGAATTGCTCGCCGGAAAATCCCGCGACAAAGCGACCGCCGCGAACTTCGCCGCGCGCTTCGAGCCGGCGATAGACGCGCAACAAATCGCGCCACGGCGGCAGCCAGGCGGCTTCGCGCTCGAGCATGCGCCAGAAGAGGATGCCGTAGCGCCGCAACAGGGTTCGCGCCATGTGCTCGACCGCGTCGCCAGCGTCCGGCGCTGCGCCGGGGCGCGCTTCGCCCTGGGGCAGCCGGGCGCGGCGCGCCAATACCCAGCGTCCGGAATCCTCCATGCCGAAGAGGGCGCGGCCGCGGCGTGCCCTCCTGCCGCCGCCGCGCCGCCGGTCGGCCGGCATCAGAAGCGCACGCAAACCGGCGAAGCTGTCGGAATTAACCAGGCCCAGCGCCACCAGCTCGGCGAGCCCCTCTTCGACCTGGGGCCGCAGGAGCCTCGTGCCGTCGACCAGCTCGTCGAAGAACGAGGCGCCGTTGCCCTGGATAAAGCCGGCGATCGTCTGGGCACGCGGGCTCGCCTGGGCGAGGTCCGGCATCGGTGAGAGAGCGGCCCAGAGCGGCGCATGGCGGCGCGCCAATAAGGTGATTGGGGTCGTCCGCACCGGCCCGGAGAGGCTGGTCCCTCCGCGCTCGCCGGCATCGGGGCGGGCATGGCGCGGGCGCAGCCGGGTCCAGGCGATGCGCCCAGCGAGGCAATGGTCGTCGAGCCAAGAGGGATCGTATTCGGCTACGCGCGCCGGCAGGATCTCGGTCTCCCAGGCGCCGGCCGGCGCCTCGAACCCTTCGAGCTGGCCGAGCACTGCGGCGAGCGCGTCCGGGCCTTCCATGCGGGTTTTTTCAGTGACGCGCTGCCAGTCGGCGAGGAAGCGCAGGAAGTCCTTCGCCGCGACCGGCTCGATCTCGGCACGCAGGCGACCCAGCGTATAGCGGTGGATGCGCGCCAGGAGCCGGCGCTCGCACCATTCTTCGGCGTCCGCCTCAGGCGTGAAGCGGCCGCGCAGGGCGAAGCCTTCGCCTTGCAGCGTCATCAGCGGCAGGGCGATGTCGCCGGGCGAGAGGCCGAGCGGGACGGCGAGCGCGGCCTCGCTCACCGGGCCCAGACCTTCGAGCCGGCCGCGCAGGATCTCGACGAGCGCCTCCTCGGGCGCCCAGACGCGCTCCGCGTGCCCGGCCGGAGCGGCGATCGGCGGATCGAGCCGGGCGTCGCGCCACAGCGCCGCGAATTGCGGCAGCCGCTCGGCCGCGACCCAAAGAACGATTTTATTTCGGTCATTCCCGCGCATGCGGGAATCCAGGGCAGCGAGATCGGGACGGTCGCCCTGGACCCCCGCTTCCGCGGGGGTGACGGACGGGGAAAATTCCAGCCGCGTGGCCCGCTTCTCGTCGGTCAGCTCGCCGAGCCATTCGGTCCAACCCGGCCCGGCCTCGGCTTCCCGCGGGGTCACGAAACCGAGCCAAGCCAGAGCGTCGTGCAATTCGTCGCGGTTGGCCGCCTCGGGCCAGGCTTCGCCCGCGACCCGCGCGATCGCTTGGCCGTCGAGGCGGCCAAGCTCGGCGGCATCTTCCGGCGTGAGCCAGCGCCGGCCCATCACCGCCTGGGTGCGGCGCTCCTCGAGCGGCGCATCGTCGAGATAGGCATAGGGCCGCGCCGACAAGACCTCGAGCGCCAACGGCGATGGCTCGGTCAGATCGCGCGCGACAACCGAGATCTGGCCGGATTGGAGCCGCGCCAAGAGCCGCTCCAGCCCGTCGACATCCATGACCTCATTGAGGCAATCGGCGATCGTCTGGCGGACCAGCGGATGATCCGGGATCTCGCGCGCGCCGGTCAAATTCTCGGCGCAGGCGAGCTGGTCGGGAAAGATCGCGGCGATCAGATCCTCGGCGTCCATCCGCGCCAATGGCGGCGGCACCTTCTTGCCACCGCGGAAGCGCGGCAGTGCGAGCGCGACCCCGGCCACCCAGCGCCACCGCGTCATGAACATCGGCGCGTCGAGCACCGCCTGGATCAATAAGTCGCGCGCCGTGGCCGGGTGCAGATAATGCGCCGCCTCGGCGAGGTCGAAGCTGTGCGCGGTGGTCAGGGACAGGACGATGTTGTCTTCGGTCGCCGCCGCCTGCAGCTCGAAATTGAACTTGCGGCAAAAGCGCTTTCGCAACGCGAGGCCCCAGGCGCGGTTGAGCCGGCTGCCATAGGGCGAGTGGATGACCAGCTGCATCCCGCCGACCGCATCGAAAAAGCGCTCGAAGACGATCGTTTCCTGGGTCGGCAATACCCCGAGCGCGGCATGCCCCGCGGCGAGATACTCGGCGAGCTGGCGGGCAGCTGCGTCGCCGATGCCGACGTCGCGGACGAGCCAGTGAAGCGCCTCATCTACTCGCTCTCTGCCCTCAGGAGCGTAGAGAGCCCCCACCCTTCCCTCCCCCGCAAGCGGGGGAGGGTTCTCGGGCGCGCTCGGCGAGCCCCCTCCCCTGCTTGCGGGGGAGGGTTGGGGTGGCGGCTGGTCTGGAAAAGCCACCAGCCGCGCGGCGAATTCGGCGCGCAGGCGCGAAACTGATTGCGACAGCTCGTCGCTGCGGCCCGGCGCCTCGCCGAGCCAGAACGGGATGTTGGGCGGCTGGCCCTGGGCGTCCTCGACCCGCATCGTGCCGCGCTCGACGCGGCGGATGCGGTAGGCGGTGTTGCCGAGCTGAAAGACGTCGCCGGCTAGGCTCTCGACCGCGAAATCCTCGTTGACCGTGCCGATGACCTGGTTCTCCGGCTCGAGCACGACCTGATAATCGGCGGTGTCGGGGATCGTGCCGCCCGAGGTCAGCGCGGTGAGGCGCGCGCCGCGGCGGCCGCGCAAGATGCGGTTGACGGCGTCGTGATGAACGAGGGCGCCGCGCCGGCCGCGCCGCGTGCTGAAGCCGTCGGCCAGCATCTGGACCGCAGCGGCGAACGCCTCGCGCGGCAAGGCGCGATAGGGCCAGGCCCGGCGCAGCAGCGCGTAAAGCTCATCTTCGCCCCATTCCTGCGCCGCGACTTCAGCGACGATCTGCTGCGCCAGGACGTCGCGCGGCTCTTCGGGGATCCTGACGCGGTCGAGCTCGCCCCGCGCCACGCTATGGAGGAGCGCGGCGCATTCGACGAGCTCGTCGCGCGACAGCGGGAAGAGGCGACCCTTGGGCGTGCCGTCGACCGCGTGCCCGGAGCGCCCGACGCGTTGCAGGAAGGTGGCGATCCTTCGCGGCGAGCCGAGCTGGCAGACCAGATCAACTTCGCCGATATCGATGCCGAGCTCGAGGGAGGCCGTCGCCACCAGCGCCTGCAGCGCTCCCGCCTTCAGCCGCTCTTCGGCGTCGAGCCGGCGCTCCTTGGCGAGGCTGCCGTGATGGGCGGCCACCCGGTCCGCGCCGAGCCGGGTCGACAGCTCGCGGGTGGCGCGCTCGGCCATCCGGCGGGTGTTGACGAAGATGAGGGTCGTGCGATGCGCCAGGGTCAGCTCGGCGAGCCGGTCATAGACCTCCCGCCAGACCTCGCCCGACATCACCGATTCGAGGGGCGACGACGGCAGTTCGAGCGCAAGGTCGCGCTCCCGGCGATGGCCGGTGTCGATGATCCGGCAGGCCGGGTCCGGCCTGTCCTCGCCCCCAGCACCAACGAGGAAGCGCGCGACCGCTTCGATCGGTGTCTGGGTCGCCGAGAGGCCGATGCGCAGCAGGGGTCCGCCGCACAAGGCGTCGAGCCGCTCGAGCGACACGGCGAGATGCGAGCCGCGCTTGTTCGACGCCACCGCGTGGATCTCGTCGACGATGATCGTGCGGGCGGGGGCGAGCATCCGGCGGCCGGATTCCGAACCGAGCAGGATGTAGAGCGATTCGGGCGTCGTGACGAGGATGTGCGGCGGCGAACGGCGCATGGCGAGGCGCTCGCCCGCCGGCGTGTCGCCGGTGCGCACCCAGGTGCGGATCTCGACATCCGGCAGGCCCTGCCTCGCCAACTCCTCGCGGATCCCGGAAAGCGGGCGTTCGAGATTGCGCTGGATGTCGTTCGACAGCGCCTTCAACGGCGAGACGTAGACCACCTGCGTCTCGTCGGCGAGCGGCCCGTCCTGCCCCTGCCGCACCAGCCCGTCGATCGCCGCGAGAAACGCGGCCAGCGTCTTCCCCGATCCGGTCGGCGCCGCGATCAACGCATGGCGGCCCTCTTTGATCGCCGGCCAAGCCTCAGCCTGCGCCTCGGTCGGCGCCGCAAAGCTGCGCTCGAACCAGGCGGCGACAGCCGGGTGAAAGAGGGACGCGAGGGTCATCGAATAAGGGATAGCTGAGGCGCGATGTCCTTATAACCAAAGAATAGGTGGTGCGCTTACTGCAAATCAAGCCGTCACTGACGGTGCGGCGCTCGGCCGAGCGGCTGCGATCAATCTCCAGCCGCCATCCAGAGGCTCGGCTGGCGTTCGGTCGCTCCAAGGACTACAATAAATGACCCAGTGGGCGATTGTTGCTCACTGAGTGACAGTAGCGCGAAGGGAGGCTTTTATGGCCATACCCAGGACCGAGACGCGGCAGCCGACGCAACCGGCAAAGAATAAACCAGCGATGCCCGACCGCGTCGGTAAGAGCGACAAAACCGACAAAGACGAACTCCGCGAAGACCAATTGAAGGATGTCACTGGCGGCGGCATCATTCACCCGCTTTAGCCGGTTTCGCCAAGCGCCGGCTTTGGTTGCGTGGGGCCGCTTGCCGACAGCGTCTTACTGCCGACATTGGCTATGCTCGCCCCCCGTTGAGCCACCGCCTGGTGGGGTTCAGAGCGTTCGCCGCCAATCGTGACGATCCCTACCCGGCGAGGCCGCGCTGGGCGAGGAGCGGCGCGATTCCCGGCTCGCGGCCGCGAAAGGCGCGGTAGAGCGCCATCGGGTCCTCGGTGTCGCCGGCGCTGTAGATCTTCTTGAGGTGCCGGGCGAGCGTCGGGTCGAACGGATCGCCGGCCTCGGTGAAGGCGGCGAACCCGTCGGCGTCGAGCACCTCGGCCCAGAGATAGGCGTAATAGCCCGCGGCATAGCCGCTCCCGGCAAAGAGGTGCTGGAAATGCTGTGGGCGGTGGCGCAGCCCGATCTCCGGCGGCATGCCGATCTTGGCGAGGAATTCCCCTTCGAACCGGGCGATGTCGAGCCCGGCCATATCGGTGCGGGCATGGAGGTCGAGATCCAAGAGGGCGCAGGCGGCATATTCGACCGTGGCGAAGCCCTGGTTGAAGTTGCGCGCGGCGAGCAGCTTCTCCAGTAGCGCCTCGGGCAGCGCTTCCCCGGTGCGGTAATGCCTTGCATAGCGGCGCAGCGTCTCGGGTACCGACAGCCAGTGCTCGAAGACTTGGCTCGGGAACTCGACGAAGTCGCGGCGCACCGCGGTCCCCGATTGCGACGGATAGCGCACGCGGGATAAGAGCCCGTGCAGCCCATGGCCAAACTCGTGGAAGAGGGTCCGCGCGTCGTCGAAGCTTAAGAGGGTCGGGTCGCCCTTCGAAAAATTGTTGTTGTTGACGATGATCGGCAGCACCTCGCCGTCGAGGCTTTCCTGCTCGCGATAGCTGCTCATCCAGGCGCCCGAGCGTTTTCCCGCCCGCGCGAAATTGTCGTGCAGGAAGAGCCCGATCGGCCGGCCGGTCTCGTCCTGCACCTCCCAGGCGCGGACATCCGGGTGATAAGTCGCGCAGTCCGGCCGCGCGACAAAGGCGAGACCAAAGAGGCGCCCTGCCGTATCGAAGGCGGCATCAACGATGTTGTCGAGCACGAAATACGGTTTTACGGCTGCTTCATCGAGCGCGTATTTCTGCTGCCGGACCTTTTCCGCGTAATAGCGCCAATCCCACGGCGCGATCGGCTGGTTGAGCCCGTCGGTGCGCGCCGCGGCGGCGAGGTCGGCGCGTTCCTCGCCCGCCCTCTTCTTCGCCGGCTCCCACACCTGGCGCAGCAGCCGGTCCGCCGCGTCGGGGGTTTTGGCCATCGTGTCGTCGAGCCGATAGGCGGCATAGCTCTGATAGCCGAGGAGCCGGGCCTGCTCGGCGCGCAACGCCATGATCTCGCCGATCAGCGGCGCGTTGTCATGGGCGCCGGCGTGCGTGCCGCGCGCCACCCATGCCTCATAGGCCGCCTGGCGCAGCTCGCGGCGTGCCGAAAATGCGAGGAAAGGCTCGATCGAGGCGCGCGCCAGGGTGATCACATAGCGCCCGGCGAGCCCACGTTCCGCGGCGGCGTTCGCGGCGGCGGCGCGGGCGAAATCGGGAAGCCCCTCGAGTTCCGCTTCATCGAGCACGAGGCGCCATTCGTCCTCGTCATGCAGCACGTTCTGGCCAAAGCGGGTGTGCAAGCTCGCCAGGCGCTCGGAGATCGCCGACATGCGTAGCTTCTCTGGCGGGCCGAGCCGCGCGCCGCTGCGCACCAGGCGCAGGTGATGGCGCTCCAAGACCCGGCGCTGCTCCGGCAGTAGCGCCAGCCCGCCCTCTTCGCGGCAGAGCGTGTCGACCCGGGAGAAGAGGCCGGGATCGAGCGCGATCTTCATCTGATGGGCGGCGAGCTTTGGCGCGTAATCGCGGTCGATCGCCTGAAGCGCCTCGTTGGTCGCGCTCGAATCGAGGTTGTGGAAGACCCGGCTGACCCGCCGCAGCAGCCTGCCGCTGCGCTCCAGAGCCTCGATCGTATTGGCGAAATCGGGTGCCGCGCGGGAGCCGGCGATCGCCGCGATCTCCTTGAGCTGCTCCACCATGCCGCGATCGAAAGCCGGCGGAAAATGCTCCGGGCGTATCCGCTCGAACGGCGGCAATTCGAACGGCGTATTCCAGGCTTCGAAGAACGGGTTGTCGGTCATGTTGATTATGTCCTACCGGCTTTCGCGCCGGTGAGTTTATCCAAGGCTGCCGGATCGGCGCCATGCGTCCTTCGAGACGCGCCCGTTGGGCGCTCCTCAGGATGACGTTCTTTCTTAGTCCGACCACAGGCTTACGTCATCCCGAGGAGGCGCAACGCGCCGTCTCGAAGGAAGCATATAGTGTTATGCAGCGCTGGTTTCCAACGCCTTACAGCCTGTTTACGCGATGATCCCGTCGATGTCCGAGCGCGCCGGGGCGAAGTCCGGGAAGATCTGGGTCAGCGCGCGGTCGGAGAGGCGCAAATGGCGGGCGATGACCGCGGCGAGCGCTGCGCGGTAGTCGGTCGTCGCGGCGAGGTCGCGGCCCTCGTAAAGCGCGGCCGGGGCGAGGCCGGGCCATTCGCCGTAAACCCGGCCGCCGCGCACCGGGCCGCCCAAGACCCAGAGCGCATTGCCATGCCCGTGATCGGTGCCGGCATCGCCATTCTCACGCGCCGTGCGGCCGAACTCGGAAATGACGATGACGACGGTGTCCGCCCAATCCTTGCCGAGGCCTTGCGCCAGGGCGGCAAGGCCTTGCCCGAGCGGGCGCAACCGATCGGCGAGCTGGCCCGAATGGGAGCCCTGGCGGACGTGGGTGTCCCACCCGCCGAGGCTGACAAAGGCGAGGCGGATGTTGCGGTCGCGGGTGATGAGCCCGGCGAGCCTTGCCGCTTGAGTCGGGAAAGTATTGGGCAGCGGCGCGCCGTTATCGGCCATCTGCTGTTCGGAATTGAGGCCGGCGATCAGCTCGGTGCGCGCCGCCCGGCCCTGGCGATAGGCGCGGCCGATCGGGTCGTCGGTGTCGTAGAGGCGATCGAAGGCTTGCGCCACCTCGGGCCGGTCGATCGCCAGCTTGTTTGCCGCGGCCGGGCCGAGCGGCAGATTGGCGACCGGCAGCCGGCCCTTGAGGATCTGCGGCAGGTTCGCGCCGATCGCCAGCGCCGAGGTTGGCCCGGGAACTCCATTAGCGGCGCCGGGCAAGGAAGCGAGCAGCCGGTTCATCCAGCCATCCGCGGTGACGCGCCGCCCGGGCGTGCCGTTCTCGATGAAGAGCTGCGCGTCGAAATGCGAGCGGGTCGGATCGGGCGAGCCGGCGGCATGGATAAAGGCGAGCTGTTTGGTCTGCCACAGCGGCATCAGCGCGTTGAGGGCCGGGTGCAGCGCGAAATGCCCGTCGAGCGCCACCGCGGCGCCTTCCGCCGCATCGGGCTTCGGAACCGCGATCGTCGGGCGCGCCGCGTAATAGGCGTCCTCGCCATAGGGCACGACGACGTTGAGCCCGTCGACGGCGCCCCTCAGCATCACGACGACGAGGCGAGAGGGCCCGGAATTCCCCGCGGACGCTGCCCAGGCACCATTGCCGAGGGGGATCAGCGCCGCGCCGGCGGACCCCAGAAGAAAATCGCGTCGTCGCATGTCCAACCCCTATCGCCGCATGAAATCGGGGCTGCCGAGGATGAGGGCAGCACGCAATTCCACCGGCGCCGCCGCCAAGGCAGCGCGCGTCCGCTCACTGATGGCCGGCGCGAGGAGGCTGTCGAGCGGTGCGGCATCGACCGGCTCCGCGGTTGCGGCGGCAGCCGCCACCACCGGCCCCTCCGGCGCGGGCTTCGCCTGCAGCGGCAACCGGCCGGAAGCGAGCGCAGTTGCAAAGCTGACCCGCATCACCGTCGCATCGGGGCTGAGCCAGGCATCCTCGCTGTCCTTGTAGCCGTCCGGGGTGGCGCAGAAGTAAAGCGGCTGGCCGAGCCGCGCCATCGTACCGAGCAGCGGCCGGGGATTGTTGACCGGGACCCCGGCGGCGCGCACCGCCGACAGCACATACCGGTAGGGCGATTTGTATTTGGCGGCGGTGCTGTCGTGGAACTCGCGGCTGGCGAAGAGGGTCTGCAGCACCGCAGCAATATCGCCGTCGCTCTCCTGGAAGCGCGCGCTGAGGCGCTCGACGAGTGCCCGAGGCGGCGCGTCGGCGACGAAATACCGCGCCAGTTTCCCCGCGATGTGGCGCGCCGTTGCCGGGCTCTTCGCCAACATGTCTAGCGCCTCGACGCCTTCGGCGACGCCGCCCGGGGCAATTTCACGACCGAGGAATTCCTTCTTGCCCCATTGATGGCGCGAGGGGTCGAAGTAAAAGCCGGAGCGGTCGGGGGGAGGCATTCGCGGCCGGGCGAGGCCCCAGCCGGTCAGGATCTCCGCCAGCGCGACCACATCGGCCTGGGTGTAGCCGCCGTCGACCCCGAGCGTATGCAGCTCCATCAGCTCGCGGGCGTAGTTTTCGTTGATCCCGGCTTCGCGCCCGAACGGCATCTTGCTGCCGGGCGCGCTGTTCTCCCAATTGTCGAGATAGAACAGCATCGCCGGGTGGCGTGCGGTCGCCAATAAAAGGTCGCCGAAACGCCCGAGCGCATGGGGCCGGATCGCGGATGCCTCATAGGCGCCGATCCACAGATGGTCGAGGCCTTTCAAGGCAAACACGTTGAAATGATTGAACCAGAAATCGACCATCACCTGTTCGAGCTGGCGCGGGCTGTAGCGTGCGCGCAATACCCGGGCCCGGGCTGCCTCCTGCACGATGATGCGGGCGGTCTCGCGGCGCGCCTTGGCTTCTTCGGGCGACGGCTTCATCCCGATGCCCGGGAGCGCCGGCCCATAGCGGAGGAAGAGCTCGATCGGGTCGAGACTGAGCGTCTCCAACTCCGCCAGCCGCGCGGCAAGCTCCGGCGGCTCGGGGATTGTCTTGGGGTTGAGCTGCTCGGCGATATAGCGCTCGATGCCGACGCTCCTGACGTGGGCCAGATCCTCCTGCGTCGGACCGAAAGCGAGGCGATCGAGGACATGGAGGATCTGCCGGTCGCCGGGAGGCTCGGCCGCTCCGGACAACCGCGGCAGGGCCAGCGATGCGAGGGATGCCGCGGCGGTGGCGAGAAGCGAGCGACGGAGCATGGCGCACCGAATAGCGAACTCGTGTGCCTATTTTACAGCAACACCGCCCGCCGCATCCCTATTTTCGAAGCGAGACCCCTCATTTAGCGCGCTTGGAGCGGAAATCGGGCGCACGCTTTTCGAGAAAGGCCGTCGTCCCCTCCTTTGCTTCCTCGGTGTCGTAGTAGAGCGCCAGCGCCTCGAAACCAACGGCGCCGATGCCGCGGATGTTCTCGCTGTCGGCATTGAACGAGCGCTTGGCGATGGCGATCGCGGTCGGGCTCAGCGCCAGGATCTCCTGGCACCATGCAGCGACCTCGCGATCGAGCTCATCGGCCGCGACGACCTTGTTGACGAGGCCCATCCCATAGGCCTCGGCGGCCGTATAGCGCCGGCACAGAAACCAGATCTCGCGCGCCCGCTTCTCGCCGACGAGGCGCGACAGATAGGCGGTGCCCCAGCCCGGATCGACCGAGCCGACGCGCGGGCCGACCTGGCCGAAGACCGCCTTGTCCGAGGCGATCGTCAGGTCGCACACGGTCGCCAGCACATTGCCGCCGCCGATCGCATAGCCCTGGACCTTGGCGATGACCGGCTTCCGGCTGTCGCGGATCGCGTTGTGCAATTCCTCGATCGGCAAGCCGACGAGGCCGCGCCCGCCATAGCCGCCAGCCCCTTCGGCGCCCTTCGCGCGTGCCGAATTGTCGCCGCCGGCGCAAAAGGCGCGGTCCCCCGCGCCGGCCAAGACGATGACCCCGATCAGAGGGTCGGCTTCGGCATCGCGCATCGCCGCGAGCATCTCTTCGACGGTCTCGGCGCGGAACGCGTTCAATACCTTCGGGCGGTTGATCGTGATCGTCGCGACCCCGTCCGCCTTCTCGTAGAGGATGTCCTCGAATGCCATCGCCGCGGCCTCCGCAAGTGGAAATCTGCACGTCGACGATGCGGCGGAACGCAGGATCGGGCAAGGGCCCGGCGGCGTGTCGGAAGCGATCAGCCGGTCTGCGACAAGGCTGGCGGGGCGTCGAAATGCGTGGCCAGATCGTTTGCCTGGCTGTCGCATTGATCGGCCGTGTGGCGAAGCATGCCGGCGATGTTGGGTTCGAGATCGGCGAGACGGCGCAACTCGACCCCGGCCATCCGCAGGAAACCGATTGTTTGATGCACAATCTTGATGTCGTCAGTCATTTCTTCTTCATCCTGGAGGGCTGTCGCCGCTGATTTTCGCCGACCTCGAGGCTTCCCGAGCCTCGATTGCCCGCATCGTGTCGGATCAGCTGGCGATAATGTTTGTGTGGTACCCGAAGCTTTCCACCGGATGGTCCACAGCTCTTATCGATGCGGTCCAAGTTGTAATGTCAAGACGAACAGCAACAGATTGAAAATAGTTCTCGGCCCTTCTCCGGATTTCTGTTGGATAACCGAATAACCCACTGTATTTACGCCATAAATAGTGCGATCAGGCAGCCCGATATAGATGGCTGAGGCGAGTCATGGGTTCCGGGTTTGCCGGCTCTTGGCGGTCGAAGCGATCCGCCGATTACCCTGTCGGCGCGAGCCCCAAGAGGCGGCGGGCCAGCACGAGGTGGGGTTTGTCGATCATCCTGCCGTCGAGGGCGAGGGTGCCGGCATCGGGCTGGGCATTAAAGGCGGCAATGACCCGCTCGGCCCATTCGCGCTCGGAGGGGCTCACCGAGAATGCGTCGTTGATCGCGGCAAGCTGGGCCGGATGGATCGCCATCTTGGCGGCAAAGCCGGAGCGCCGCGCCGCGAGGCATTCCGCCTTGAGCCCGGCCTCGTCCCGGAAATCGGTGTAGATCGTGTCGATCGCGATGACCCCCGCCGCGGACGCCGCGAGGAGGCACAGCGAACGCGCCAGCTTGTAGGGGCCGTCGTAGTCGCCGCCTTCCGTGCGGTTGTTGCCGCCGATAGCGGCCGACAGATCCTCGGCGCCCCAGGTGATCGCTTCGAGACGCAGCGACACGCCGGCGTAGCC
>Ga0210394_10006128_pt1 | contig 13129 bp, 12 predicted proteins | sample IncBWC12MmetaG_FD_160121 | JGI IMG/M metagenome (GOLD analysis project Ga0210394, IMG submission 160121) | Forest soil microbial communities from Barre Woods Harvard Forest LTER site, Petersham, Massachusetts, United States - Inc-BW-C-12-M | ecosystem: Environmental > Terrestrial > Soil >...
GAGCAGCGAATCTTCACGATCCGCAGCGTCGTCGCCGCGTTCGTGGTGAGCGCGCTGCTCCTCACCGTCGCGGCGCGGCTGTTCTATCTGCAGGTGCTGCGGCACGAGTACTACGCGGAGCTCTCGCAGGGCAACCGGGTGCGCACCGACCCGATTCCGCCGAGCCGCGGCCTGATTCTCGATCGGCACGGCGTCGTGATGGCGGAGAATCAACCCGCGTTTCAATTGGAATTGGTGCGCGAGCAGGTCGGCGGACCTCCCGAGCTCGATGCCGCGCTGGCGCGCCTCGCCGCGATCGGACTGCTCGACAGCGACGAAATCGGCGGCATCAAGCGCACCGTGCTGTCGCACCATGTGTATGAGAGCGTGCCGGTCAAGCTGCAGCTCAGCGACGAAGAAATGGCGCGCTTCGCCGTGCATCGCTACGAATTCACCGGCGTCGACATCCGCACCCGGCTGTCCCGACACTATCCCTTCGGGCCCATGGCGGTGCATGCGCTCGGCTACGTCGCCGCCATCAGCGAACAGGATCTCAAACACATCGATACCGCGGCCTACGCCGGGACCACGCTCATCGGCAAGCTGGGTGTCGAAGGCGCCTACGAGAATCTGCTGCACGGCACCCCCGGATACCGCGAGGTGCTGGTCAATGCGGCCGGCCGGCCGGTCGAGCGCCAGGGAGCCTTCACGCCGAAGCTCAGCGTGCGTCAACCGATCGCCGGCGCGGACCTGATTCTGAGCATCGATATGCGCGTGCAGCGCGCCGCTGTCGAAGCCCTGACCGGCAAGCGCGGCGCGGCGGTGGCGATCGATCCGCACACCGGCGACGTCATCGCCCTCGCCAGCACGCCGGGCTTCGATCCCAACGCCTTTGCGCGCGGTCTCACGACCAAGCAGTTCGATGCCCTGCAAAACGACATCGACAAGCCGCTGATCGACCGGGCTTTGCGGGGAGCCTATCCGCCGGGTTCCACGGTCAAGCCGTTCTTCGCCATGGCTGCGTTGAAATACGGGGTCATGACGCCCGAGCAAACGCTCTTTTGCCCCGGACACTTCAACCTTCCCGGCAGCCGCAATGTGTTTCACGACTGGAAGCCCAAGGGCCACGGCATCGTCTCCATGCGTCACGCCATCATGCAGTCCTGCGACGTTTACTTTTATACGGTCGCGAACAAGCTCGGCATCGATCGCATGCATGATTTCATGAGCATCTTCGGATTCGGTCAGCTCTCCGGCATCGACATACCCGGTGAAAAGCCCGGCCTCATGCCCTCGACCGACTGGAAGCGCCATGCGTACAAGCGCGCCGCCGAGCAAGTCTGGTTCCCGGGAGAAACCATCAGCGTCGGCATCGGTCAGGGCTACATGCTGGCCACTCCGCTGCAGCTCGCCCACGCGGTGTCGGGCATCGCCTCGCGCGGCCGGATATTCAAACCACGGCTGGTCTCCGCGGTACGCGCCGCAGGTTCGACCAGCCTCACGCAGCGGCCGGTCGAGCCCGAGCCCACGCTCACGCAGGTAACCACCGAGCAGTGGCAGGTGATCGTCGACGGCATGGAGCTCGCGACCGGGCCCGGAGGCACCGCCGCCGCGGCCACGGCCGGCTCGCCTTACAAGATCGCCGGCAAGACGGGATCCGCCCAGGTCTTCACGATCGGGCAAAACGAGAAGTACAACGAAAAGCAGCTGTCCGAGCGCCTGCTCGATCACGCGCTGTTCATCTCCTTTGCGCCCGCTGAGGACCCGCAGCTCGCGGTCGCGGTGTTCGTCGAGAACGGCAAACACGGCGGCAGCACCGCGGCGCCGATCGCGCGCAAGATGTTCGACGCCTATTTGCTGCCCGAGAAAGCGCCGGCGGCGGACAAGGCACCTGCGTTGGGGAAGGCATTGTGATTTTCGACGAGTTTTCGCCGTCGCGAACCCGCCGCACGCTCACCGCGGGCGGCCGAACCTTGCGTGCGCTCGGCTTGGACGGCCCGCTCACCGGTGTGCTCGCGATCATCGTCTGCTTCGGCATTCTGGTCGTCTACAGCGCCTCCGGCCAGAACTTGCGGATGGCCGAGCATCATCTCGGTAATATCGCCATCGCGGTGGCCGCGATGCTGGCCCTCGCCCGTCTGGCAACCCCGCAATACCTGCGTCTGTTCTCGCCGATCGCCTATGTGATCGGCATTCTGCTGCTGATCGTCGTCGATCTGACGGGGCACGTCGGCAAGGGCGCGCAACGCTGGCTCGATGTGGGCTTTATGCGCTTCCAGCCTTCCGAGATCATGAAGCTCGCCGTGCCGATGATCTGCGCCTGGTACATGCACGAGCGTCCGCTGCCGCCGACCTTCAAGGATCTGCTGATCATGGGGGTGCTGATCGCCATTCCGACCGCCATGATCGCAAGGCAACCGGACCTCGGCACCGCGCTGCTGATCGCGGCATCGGGCCTCATCGTCATGCTGCTGGCCGGCCTGCAGCTGCGGATCATCTTGATTTCGATACCGCTGCTCGGCGGCGCCGCGGTCGCCGCCTGGCATTTCATACACGACTACCAGCGCCAGCGCATACTGACGTTCCTCAACCCGGAGAACGACCCGCTCGGCACGGGATACCACATCATCCAATCGCAGATCGCCATCGGCTCCGGGGGCATGTTCGGCAAGGGATACATGATGGGCAGTCAGGCGCAGCTCGAGTTCCTGCCGGAGCGCTCCACCGATTTCATCTTCGCCGTCATCGGCGAGGAATTCGGCTTGTTGCCCTGCCTGGTGCTGTTGGTGCTCTACGGCATCGTGATCGGCCGCTCCCTGTATCTCGCGATGGAAGGTCAGGATACGTTCTCGCGTCTCACGGGCGGCGCCATCGCGCTCAGCTTTTTCGTCTACGTGTTCGTCAATTCGGGCATGGTGAGCGGCATCCTCCCGGTGGTCGGGGTTCCCTTGCCGATGATCAGCTATGGCGGCACCTCGATGGTGACGCTCCTGGCCGGGTTCGGCATACTGATGGCGCTGCATTCGCACCGCAAGCTCATCGGATCCTGACAGCGTGCGTACCGGAGCGGGCGTGAGAAATCTGCTGCTGATCGCGGCCCTGGCCTGCGCCGCTTGGCCCGCGCTCGCGCTCGACGTGCGGCGCGCCGACGTCAAGGAATTCATCGATCACGTGGCGGGCACAACCGCCTTTACCAAGCACCAGTTGCGAAAGCTCCTGAAAGCCGCCCAGAGTCAGCCCGCCATCATCGAGGCCATGGACCGTCCCGCCGAGAAGGCCAAGCCTTGGTTCGAATATCGGCCGATCTTCGTGACCGAAAGGCGCATTCGCGAAGGCGCGGAGTTCTGGGCCGCGCATCGCCAAGCGCTCGATCAGGCGAGCATTCGCAGCGGCGTGCCGCCGGAATACGTGGCGGCCATCTTGGGCGTCGAAACCTACTATGGCCGCCTGACCGGCTCCTACCGTGTGCTCGACGCACTCTCGACGCTGGCATTCGATTATCCCCCGCGGGGAAAATTCTTTCGCGACGAGCTCGAGCAGTTTCTGCTGTTGACGCACGACGCCGGCATCAATCCTTTGGGCGTGAAGGGTTCCTACGCCGGTGCCATGGGAGCGCCGCAGTTCATGCCGTCGAACTTCCGGCGCTATGCGGTTGACGCGGATGCGGACGGCCACATCGATTTGTGGACGAATTGGCCGGATGTTTGCGCAAGCGTCGGCAATTACCTCAAGGAGCACGGTTGGATTTTCGGGGAGGCCGTCTTGAGCGAAGCGCACGTGGCCGAGGGCGCGGCGGCGGGCCTCGACGGCCATACGCTGGCGCTGTCGGAAACCGTGGGCTCCCTGCATACCAAGGGAGTGAATTTCGACAGCCCCCTCCAGGAAGACGCCCCCGCCCTGCTGATCGCCGCCGACGAGTCGGACGGAGTACATTGGCGGGTGGGGTACAACAATTTCTACGTGATCACCCGCTACAATCACAGCGCCCTGTATGCAATGGCGGTTTATGAGTTGGCGGCCGCGGTCAAACAGCGCGTCTTGCTGAACGACGCGCCGGACTTCGCAGCGCCCGACGTCGCTCCGTCGCAGGCAGCCGTGCACCCGTGAGGGCGGCCCGCATCTATGCGGGTCCGTTCGGGCTCATGATCGTTCTGGGGCTGAGCGCATGCCTGAGCACACCGCGGCGGCCGCCCGGGCCTCTACCCGGCGCGTCCCCGCAGCCTGGCGCAACGCGCCCGCCGCCGCCGCCCGCGTCCGTGACGCCCCCACCCAATCCGGACGCCGTACCAGATGCGGTACCGCGCCCCGAACCCCGCTCGCGCAACGGCAATCCGCCATTTTATGATGTGTTCGGCAAACGCTACTATGTGTTGTCCTCGAGCGTCGGCTACTGGGAACGGGGAGTGGCGTCCTGGTACGGCCCCGGCTTTCACGAGGTACGAACCTCGACGGGCGAGCCTTACGACATGTACGCCATGACCGCGGCCCACAAGACGTTGCCCTTGCCCGCCTACGTCCGGGTCACCAATTTGCAGAACGGCCGCAGCATCGTCGTCCGGGTGAACGACCGCGGCCCGTTCGTCGGCAATCGAATCATCGACCTCTCCTACACGGCGGCCGCCAAGCTCGACATGTTGCGCAATGGCACCGCCATGGTCGAGGTCCGCGTCATCGATCCGTCGACGCCGCCGCCGGCAGTGCCCGCCGCCGTGCCCGCGAGCTCTTTGTACGTGCAAGCCGGTGCCTTCGCCGATCCGGCCAATGCGCGACGCTTGGCCGAGAAACTCCGCGGCGGCGGCTACGGCACCGTCTTTGTGCGCGACGATCAGATCGCCGGCCGCAGGATGTACCGGGTACGCATCGGGCCGGTGCCCGACGTTGCCGAGTTCGACCGTGTGGTGGGCGCGCTGGAACAGGCAGGTATCAGCGACGCGCATCTCGCGCTCGACTGAGGCTCTGCGATAATCTCTCTTCTTCCACTGAGGTATCCACCGATCATGTTCCGCTCCCTTTTGGTCTGCGCCTTTCTCGCCTCGACTGCGGCGGTTCGCTGTCTCGCCGCGGCACCCGCGCCGGCCGCGCCTCCCGCCGCCGCACCTACAGCCGCACCTGCGACGGCTCCTGCGGCCCTGCCGATCGTCATTCCGACCGCGCCCGACGTCGATGCGCGCGCGTACATCGTCGTCGACTATCGCACCGACAAGGTCCTGGCGGCGCGGGATGCCGTGGCACGGGTGGAACCGGCCAGCCTCACCAAGCTCATGACCGCCTACATCGTTTTTCAGGAGCTCAGCGCCGGCAAGCTCAAGCTCGACGAGCAGGTGATGGTGAGCGAGCACGCCTGGCGCTCGGAAGGCTCGCGCACCTTCATTGAATTGGGCAAGCCGGTGTCGATCCAAGACCTCATCCTGGGAATGATCGTGCAGTCCGGAAACGACGCGACGATTGCGCTGGCGGAACGTATCGCCGGAACGGAAGCCACGTTCGCGCAGGTGATGAACGCCAACGCCGAACGCCTGGGGATGGCGGGAAGTCACTTCGAGAACAGCACCGGCCTTCCCTCGCCCCAGCACTACACCACGGCGCGCGACCTGTCGCTGCTGGCGAACGCGATGATTCGCGAATACCCGCAGTACTACAAATGGTTCTCGGTGCGCGAATTCGAACACAACGGCATCAAGCAGCAGAATCGCAATGGCCTGCTGGAAAAGGATCCGTCGGTCGACGGATTGAAGACCGGCCACACCGACTCGGCCGGTTATTGCCTGGTGACGTCCGCCCTGCGCGACGGCATGCGCCTCGTGTCGGTGGTCATGGGCTCGGCGAGCATGAAGGCGCGCGAAAACGCCAGCAGCGCGCTTCTCAATTACGGATTCACGTTCTTTGAAACCAAATTGGTTGTCAAGGGCGGCAGCGTGCTCGCGACCGCTCGAGTCTGGAAGGGCGAGCGCCCGTCGGTCGATCTCGGCATCAAACAAGACCTGTACCTGACCCTGCCGCGCGGTGCGGCCGATGGCGTCAAGACCTCCGCCGACGTGCAGCCGCGTTTGATCGCGCCCCTCGGGCTCGACGCGAATCTCGGGGCCTTGCGCGTATTCGCGGGGAGTCAAACCTTCGCGACGGTGCCCCTGCATCCGCTGAAAAGCGTCGCCGCCGGTGGTTGGTGGCGCCGCTTGATCGACACCATTCGCCTGTGGTTCGCCTAGGACGCTCCGCGTGGCCGCGCCGCTGCCGATTTGCTACCTGAACGGTGATTTTCAGCCGTTGACCGAGGCGCGTGTGTCGCCTCTCGACCGCGCGTTCTTGTTCGCCGATGCGGTCTACGAAGTGCTGCCGGTCTATGCCTCGCGGCCGTTTCGCCTGCGCGAACATCTGGACCGGCTCAATCGCAGCCTCGCCGCCATCCGGATGGCCGCGCCGCTGTCGCATCCGGAGTGGGCGGACCTGTGCAGCGAGCTGATCTCGCGAAATTCCGCCCAGGACGCCCATCTCTACATCCAGGTGAGCCGCGGCGCCGAGCTCGGCCGCAACCACGCATGGCCGGAGGGCCTCAAGCCCACCTTGTTCGCCTACATCACCGCCTCGGACCCCGTGCCGCCCGCCCATCTGGAACACGGTGTGGCGGCCGTCACGGCGGCGGACACGCGCTGGGCGCGGCGCGACATCAAGTCCACTGCCCTGTTGGCGAATATATTGCTCAAGAAGCTCGCCGCCGACGCCGGCGCGTTCGAGACCATTCTGCTCGAGAACGGCGAGCTGACCGAGGGCTCATCGACCACCGTCCACGTGGTTGAGAATGGCGTCATTCGCACGCCTCCCAACGGTCATCACATTCTGCCGGGGACGACCCGCGATGTCGTGACCGAGCTCGCCCGCCGCGTGAACGTACGCAGCGAGGCGGGCCGCGTGACCGAACGGCAGTTGCGCGGGGCGAACGAGATCTGGCTGGCATTCGCCACGCGCGGCGTCTTGCCGGTCACGACGCTCGACGGCGCCCCGGTCGGCGGCGGTGCGCCCGGCCCGCTGTTCAAGCGGATCAACGCGGCATTTGCCGCCTACACGCGCGAGCTCGCCGGGACAGCGCCGCTGTGAGCGAGGCCGGCACCCAGGAATTTCCCGCCGATGTTCCGATCAAGGTGATGGGGCGTCACGACAGCGAGCTGCGCGCGCTCACCCAAGCCATCATCGAACGGCATGCGGGACCGCTGCCCGAGTCAAGCATCCGCAGCCGCACCAGCACGGACGGCAATTTCATCGCGCTGACATATACGGTGCACGCAACCAGCCGCCGCCAGCTGGATGCGATCTATCGCGAGCTGACCGCCTGCAAATCGGTATTGATGGCCCTGTAGTCGAGTCGGCCGCCGCTCGGCGTTCGCGCAGGCCCTCAGATGATATAGAATCAATACTTCTGCACCGCATGACGAAAACCAGCAAGGGTTTCATCGCAGCCGCGGCGGCGTTCGCGATGTGGGGAGTATTCCCTCTCTACTTTTATCCGCTGCGGGAGATCTCACCGCTCCAGATCATCGCCAATCGCATTGTCTGGTCGTGCATGTTCGTGCTCGTGTGGATGGCAATACGCGGTGAGCTATCGAGCCTCCGCGCCACCCTCGCCAATCGCAGCGTCGTCTGGCGCCTTGCCCTCACCGCAATCCTGATAACCGTCAACTGGACCGTGTACGTCTGGGCCGTCATACACGGACATGTCGTCGAGAGCAGTCTGGGATATTTCATCAACCCGCTGGTCAATGTGCTGCTGGGGGTCGCCCTGCTGTCCGAGCGGCTGACCCGCGCGCAATGGATTGCCGTAGCGCTGGCGGCAAGCGGAGTCGCGTATCTCACCATCGTGGCCGGCAGACCACCGTGGATTGCGCTGGCTCTTGCGCTCTCGTTCGGAACCTACGGCCTGATCCGCAAAGTCGTAAAGGTCGAATCGCTGCCCGGGCTCGCGACCGAAACGCTCCTGCTTCTCCCCTTCGCCGTGGGGTATCTCTTTTGGTGCGAGTCTGCGGGCATCGGCGCGCTGGGCCACGCGGGTCCTGCTATCCATGCACTCCTGATCGGCAGCGGGCCGCTGACCGCAATCGCGCTGTTCCTGTTCGCGTACGGGGCGCGCCTGATTCCGTACTCCACCGTCGGGGTACTGCAATACATCGCGCCGACGTTGCAGTTCGCCTGCGGCGTGTTCGCGTTTCACGAGCACTTCGACCACACGCGCGCCATCGGCTTCGCGTTCATCTGGGCGGCGTTGCTGATCTACGCGGGCGAGGGCATGTGGCTGTCGCGCAAGCAGCAGCGCGCACTCGCCTGAAGGCTACTCCGTGATCATGTGCATGCCGACGATGGTAAGAATGCCTCCGGCCGTCAGTGTCGCTACGGCTATGAGCAGGGTTGCCAGATGGCCGCGGGCAGTGGCCGTGATTCTGAGCGCGGCAAGCCGGAATTCGCCGTCGTTGCGCCAGCCATGCATCATCACCGTACAACCGATGACAAAGGCCGCAAGCGGCATCGAAACGAGAGAAACGTAGAGGCCGAGAATCAGGTGATGACTGAACCACGCGACCACGCGCCCGGTCTGGGCCGCCGGCTGAACGTCACGCATGAAGAGCGCGATCATGAACAGCGAAGCAGGGGTCACGAGAAGAAGCTCTATGATCGCAATAGATCTTTTGATTGCGCTCATGAGTTACTTTGTACCACAAAGTAACTGGGAAAGGGAATATCCCCGACATCACTCGCGAAGCAGTTCCTGAGGCAGACAACGGGCCGGCGATGCCCTCAGGGCGCCCCTGGAGCGAATGCGCGCACCTCGCACGTTCCTTCCCAACCCGGAAGGAGGTCCTTATGAAGCTGCATGAACTCGGTCGCGGACGCCACGGCCTCTTCCTTGCTGTGCAACTCGAACACTGCGTAGCCGCCGATGACCTCTTTGGTCTCGGCAAACGGACCATCCAAAACTCTGAGCTGACCCTTCGCGATTTGCACGTGAGCGCCTTGCGCGATAGGCATCAGTCCGCCGCTGTCCAGCAGGCGGCCGGCCTTGATCTCCCGCTTGGTAAGTTCGTGCATGGCCTCTAAGAGCGCCGGAGTCGGCGGGATAGAGTGGGCCGATTTGACGATGAACATGAATTTCATTCGAGCGCTCTCCTGATGGCGTCGCAGGCGACTATCGCCGTTGGCATCTGGTAGGTCGACGAACCAGACCCCGAGAAATCGACATCTTTCGACATGAAAAGTCGCCTTCTCGGGGATATGCCGCGTCCACCGTCCCGTACCGGCAGCGCGATCGCATTTTTGATACCTTATTAGGGGTCTAATTTCGTTAACGATCCTATTTAGGATATTATATCTTGCATTATACGATACCACTTGATATCTTAAAAAGGATATAAACAGCGACTTGATCCCTATTACGGTATCATCATTATGAACAATCAGTATGCCGTCAACCAGTTGACCCTGACGCTCAGGGACGCTCGTGTGGCGGCGGGCGTTTCCCAGCGGGAACTCGCCGAACGGGCCGGCCTTGGGCAAAACCGTCTGGCGTCGATTGAATCGGGCGGGGTCGATCTTCGCGCCTCGACCCTGGTGCAGCTGGCCCGGGCGCTGGACCTTGAGCTGGTCCTGGTCCAGCGCCGGCTGCTACCTGCTGTGCAGGCTCTAACCCGCGGCCAACCCGACCAGGCACGGGAAGCCGGTCGCCGATCAGTCCGTGGGACCCCAATCCGAGTGCTGCGCCACATTCAGCAACATCTGATCGAGCTCGAGCGTGCGCACCCTGCCAGCAAGGATCTCGCACAGGCAAAGCGCGCCGCTCAGGCGCTCATCGAGGTTGGATCCTCGCTTGAGGCCTCAACTCTGCAGCCCCTGCGCCGTAGCGTTCACTGGCTTCGGCGCGCGAGGATGGACAAGAAGCAAGCCCAACTGTTCATGGCTAAGGCCGCTGCACTGCTGCAGGAGCTCCGCCAGATGCTGCCGCAAGTAGCGCACCTCGAGCAGTTGCCCCAGCCCCAGCGGGCGGCCTACGGCTTGGAAGATGAGATCTCGTGAATGAGGCGGTCTCAGTCCTTGAGGTGCACTTGCACGGGGACAGCATCGGGACCCTGACTCGCACGGCAGGGGACACAACGCTGTTCGCCTTCAATAGCCGCTACATGGCAGACGAGGCGCGGCCAACGTTGGGATTGGCGTTCAAGACTTCAGAAGGTGCTTTGCGTACTCAGCTTCAGCCCTATCGCGTGCGGCTGATGCCCTTTTTCTCAAACCTCTTGCCTGAGGGGCATCTGCGGCAGTACCTGGCCGAGCGCGGCGGGGTGCACCCAGATCGGGAGTTCTTCCTGCTGTGGCTGCTGGGAGAGGACTTGCCGGGGGCACTGCGCGCCATACCTGCCGAAGGGGACGTGCTGCCACCGGCATACGCCCGGCGGGCGCGTGCAGAGTCCGACGGCGAGCGTGACCCGGGAGGTTCCCACGCGTTGCGATTCTCGTTGGCTGGAGTACAGCTTAAGTTCTCTGCCATCGCCCAGGCTTCTGGTGGGCTTACCATCCCGGCTAACGGTGTTGGCGGCTCCTGGATCGTGAAGCTGCCTTCTGAGCGCTATACCGGCGTGCCGCGCAACGAGTACTCCATGATGACCCTCGCAACCCGGCTCGGTATGAGCGTGCCGCGGGTCAAGCTCATGGACATTCGTGAGATCGAAAACCTCCCCTCTGGCTTGGGCGCGTTGCGCGAGCATGAGGCCCTTGCGGTTGAGCGTTTCGATCGTCTGCCTGATGGTGCTCAGGTTCACATGGAGGACTTCGCACAGGTCTTCGATCTGTACCCGGCCAATAAGTACAAGAAGGCAAGCTCGATGAACATCGCCCGCGTGCTCGGGATCGAGACCACCCAGGATGATGTGAGGGAGTTCATCCGGCGGCTGGTTTTCAACGCGCTGATCGGCAACTCCGACATGCACGTGAAGAACTGGTCATTGCTCTATCCGGATCGCAGGCGGCCACGGCTGTCCCCGGCTTATGACCTCCTGTCTACGACCGCGTATATCCCCGATGAGGCCTCGGGGCTGAAGTTCAGCCGCAGCAAGTACTACAAGGACCTCACGTTCGATGAGCTGGCACACATGGCTGACCGGGCAAACCTGCCCGAGCAGCTGGTCCTTGAGGCGGCGAGGGAAACCGTCTCCCGCTTCCATGAGCTGTGGTCGCAGGAACGCGCCAACTTGCCTTTGTCCGCAGATGTCATAGAGGCCGTAGAGCGCCAGCTGCGCATTGTTCCGCTGGCTGCAGCTACCGGCGCGACACCACATACGTAGAGGCGCAGCGGGAACAATTGGATGCCCGCCGACCAACCCGTGAGGCGACGGTTCCCATTTGTCCAGTCTTAATATACCATACGGGGGTATCGTACCACCGGTGATCATATGGCTCACACCGTTCGCGAGAAAGCCAAACTATTGGTCCGAGTCCGCCGCATTCGCGGTCAGGTGGAAGCCTTGGAGCGGGCGCTGGAGGAGGAAAAGGGATGTTCCGAAGTGCTCAACCAAATCGCCGCGGCCCGGGGAGCGATGAATGGCCTGATGGTCGAGGTACTGGCAGAGCACGTTGAAATGCATGTTGCCAACCCCGCCATCACTAGCGATGTCGAACGCAGCAAGGGTGCCGATGAACTGATCGAGGTTATCCGCTCCTATCTCAAGTAGCCGAAGGATTCAACCTATGAGACAGCAACCCGACCACGCCCCGGCGCTTAGCCTGGAAGACCAAACGTTGAACCGCACCATTGTCCCGGCGGCGCACGCCCCTTCCCATGAGCGCGATGGCGACGAGCACGATGATCACGAACACGACGATCACGAACATGCGTTCGAATGGAAGGAGATGGTCCGCATCGTTCTCGTGGGCTTGGCCGCGGCGGCGGTCTGGTTCCGCCTGTGGGAGCCCGTATCGGCCTTCAGCATTGTGGGTGTCGCGGGGCTCCTCATCGGCGGCTGGCCAATCTACAAGGAAGCCCTGGAGAATCTAATCGCCAAGCGGATGACGATGGAGCTCTCGATGTCGATCGCGATCATCGCGGCGGCGGCCATCTCGGAGTTCTTTACCGCACTGGTGATCACTCTCTTCGTCCTGGTGGCCGAAGTGCTCGAAGGCCTGACGGTGTCGCGGGGTCGACGTGCGATCCGCGATCTGTTGGACTTCTTGCCGCGCGCGGTTTCCGTCCGCCGCGCCGGCGGCATATCGAAGGTCGATGCCGATACGCTTGCCGTCGGCGACGCCGTCCTGGTGAACCCCGGTGGCCGCGTTCCCGTGGACGGCACCGTGATTGCCGGTCATTCGTTCGTCGATCAAGCTCGAATCACCGGCGAGTCGATGCCTCTGGAGAAGACCGTTGGCGCTCCTGTCTTTGCGGGCTCCATCAACCAATCGGGTGCGCTGGAAATCCGCGCCGAACGCATCGGCCGTGATACCAGCTACGGCAAGATCATCGAGGCGGTCGAGCAAGCCGAGCGCTCACGCGCACCGGTGCAGCGCCTGGCCGATCGGCTGGCCGGGTACTTGGTCTACTTCGCACTGGGCGCGGCGGTGTTGACCTACCTGGTGACCCGCGATAGTCGATCAACAATTTCAGTCATCATCGTGGCGGGTGCCTGTGGCATCGCGGCGGGCACGCCGCTGGCAATTCTGGGTGGCATCGGCCGCGCCGCCCGTGCCGGCGCCATCATCAAGGGCGGGCTGTTCCTCGAACAGCTCGGTAAAGTCAACACCGTGGTTCTGGACAAGACCGGCACCCTCACTTTCGGCCTGCCGGAGTTGCGCGCGCTCCTTCCTGTGGCCGGCGCGGAGCGGGCGGCGCTGCTCGATGCGGCCGCTTCCGCCGAATTGCGCTCGGAACATCCGCTGGGTAAGACCATCGTTGCATATGCCCAGGCGCAAGGGCGTTCTCCCCGCGAACCGGAACGGTTTGGCTACACGCCCGGTCGCGGCATCGATGCGACGGTGGGCGGCGAACTAGTGCTGGTGGGGAATCTCGCGCTCATGCGCGATCACGGCATCGCCGTACCTGCCGATCTGCTCGCAGGTCATCCCGGAGCGTCGGAAGTCTATGTCGCACACGCCGGTACCTTGCTGGGCGCGATCGTCATTGCCGACA
>Ga0210394_10006129_pt1 | contig 13128 bp, 16 predicted proteins | sample IncBWC12MmetaG_FD_160121 | JGI IMG/M metagenome (GOLD analysis project Ga0210394, IMG submission 160121) | Forest soil microbial communities from Barre Woods Harvard Forest LTER site, Petersham, Massachusetts, United States - Inc-BW-C-12-M | ecosystem: Environmental > Terrestrial > Soil >...
AAATTGTAAAAGCTGATGATCTAGCAATATTCAATGAATTAAATACAAGAGAAAAAGTAAATGCTCTTGAAATATTAATGCGTCAACAGCCGCAAATCGAATTAGAAGTTAGGAACTATTTTGCTTATGGTACATATATTCGCGAATTATATATCCCACAAGGAGTTATATTAACTGGCAAGATACATAAATATAGTCAATTTAATATACTGATTAAAGGTGAAATGTCGGTATTGGTTGGTGATGAAGTCAAGCGAATTAAAGCACCATTTCACGTTGTTTCAGAAGCCGGAACTAAACGTATTGCAATAGCCCATGAAGATTGCATTTGGATTACTATTCACGGAACGCATGAAACAGATACAGATAAGATAGAGTCTTTCTTTATTGCTCAGAATGAAGTTGAATATTTAGAGTTTTGCGGTCAGTTAAAATTATTGGAGTACACCTAAAATGTCTATAAAAGTATATGATCTTGATAGTGATAATTTAATTGAATTAACACAAGAAAAATTTGATGAAATTGCAAAACGCGAAATTTTAAATTCTAAAAGATATCATGCTTTGAAAACAATTATAAATATGTCAAATGATGAATTTAACGAAGTGTTTTCACAGTTATATGATTTGATATGGCCATATAAAAAGGGTTAATTTAAATGGCATGGGTAGCTACAGCTATTGTTGGTAGCGGTGTTCTTTCGGCTGCTAGTACTGCTTACGCTGCCAATAAAGCATCACAAGCGCAAGTTGGTGCAGCTAATACAGCGGCTAATACTGCGTTATCTATGTATAATACGACCAATACAAATTTAGCACCTTATCGTGCTATTGGTCAAACGGCAGCTACAGATTTAACTAATCAATTACCAACGTTAACCGCTCCAATAACGATGGACGAAGCTACATTACAGCAAACGCCCGGTTATCAGTTCAATTTAACGCAAGGTGAAAAAGCTGTTCAAAATTCTGCGGCTGCTAGAGGATTGGGGAGTTCTGGTGCAGCATTAAAAGGTGCTGCAACATTTGCAACCGGATTAGCAGATAATACTTATCAAAATCAATTTCAAAATGCCGTTACCAATCAAACGAATGCTTATAATCGATTAAAAGGATTGGTCGATACCGGAGCTAATGCGGCGGCTGGTACGGGACAAGCTGGAACGGCAGCGGCTAATACTGCGGCCAGTGCTCAAATTGGGGCTGGTAATGCACAAGCGGCGGGAATTAATCAAACGGCAGCGGGGGTTAATAACGCGGCTAATAATATAGCTGGTTATGCGGCATATAAAGGATTATATGGTTCAAGTAGCGGTTCCGGTGCTCCGTTACAATCACAAACTGGATTAAATTACGGTGCTAATGGACAACCGATAGCTAATCCGACTTATGCTGCTTAAAAAAAAGGAAAAAATTAAAATGACAATTAGTGGAACTAAAATTAGTTTGGCTAATAAATTAGCATATGATAAATTATCCGAACGTGAAAAAAATTGTCACGCTTTAGCATTTTTCTTAGCCGTTTTAAAGAAAGAAACAAAATGCACCGCTTAGGATTTGCACCTAACTATCTTTGCCGCGTAATTCCTAGGACTCGACAATGTTCTAATCTTGAACTAGACGGTGTGGAATTAATTTATTTGATTAAATGATTTTGGCATAATCACGAATTATTACGGATTGTTACAAGAATGGCCGAAGTCGATACCTCTAGCTATTTAAAGCCAACTAATCCGGTACCGAAAGGTGCATTAGATCAACTTCAAGATTATCAAAAAGTTGAATCTAATCGTATTGGTATAGATCAACAGAAACTTAAATTAGCTAACGATCATTGGTCGCTTGCTAATGAAGCGTTAGGAAAATTAATATACGATCCAGAATTAAATGCTAGTAAAATTCAAGATAAAGCACAAGAATTACTTAAACTAGGTGTAATGACTCCCGATCATTTTTCGGAATTTGTTAGTCGTATTCCCGGCTCATATCAATTACAGAAAGACCCTCAAGCGTTACAAAAGTATCTTGCAACTACGCGTAATCAAGGCTTGGCTAATATGGAAGCCTTGAATTGGTTTGCTGGCAATAATCCTCATTTAGAAGATATGGGAAGCGGTAAACAACCCGTCACTAATGTTCAAGGTAGGGTTCAAGCTACAGGGCCAGTTACAGCTACCGGATTACCTCCTACAACTCCCGGTTATCAAAAACCTAATGCAGAATTTCCACAGGGTCGCGTGGCTCCGATTGGTCCCGCACAATCACCCGGATTGCCTGTAGGAGGCTCGCCAGCAAGCGCGCCATTAAGTCCTAAGCCTGTACAGACAATATCAAGTCGCTTGCCTGTACAGTCTCCTAATGCGACTGGCAGAACACTTCCCGAAGGGGCATCTATTAATTCGCCGCAAGCTTTTAATGGACGATTTACAGGGATTACGCCGGGCGAACCGCCTCCCGGACAAATGGAAGCGGCCGAAATTGCTGGTAAAGGTTCCGGCGAAGCGTTGGCAAGAGCTAGACAATCGGCTGGTAATTTTCAACGCGAAATATTTCCTCTTACGCAAGCTATTCCGGCAATGGAAAAACTTGGTACTAAAGGAACTGGACCGGGAACAGAAACGCTTAATCATATTGCATCGTTTATTCTTTCTAATGTTCCCGGTGTAAGTGAAAAAGACCCGGCTTTTGCTAATGTGCCAACTTATGATAAAGCTAAAAAATATATGGTTGATTTTGTCAATCAAACTGGAAATACTGGAACTAATGATAAATTAGCCGCTGCTTTTGCTGGTAATCCATCTGTTAATATTTCTAATGCTGCGGCCGTCGATGTTCTCAAATCAGCTTTATCATTACGTTTAATGCAGCAAGCACAATATTTAGAATTTGAAAAAAGTAGCAAACCTGATTCTGAATTTTCTAAATTTATTGCTCAAAAGAATAATCAACTTGATCCGCGTGCATTTGGTGTAAATTATATGTCACCAGAAGCCAAACAAAAACTTAAAGAACAATTAAGTAAAAATCCGAAAGAAAAAGAACTATTTGAAAAATCAATTCAAATAGCTCATGATGCTGGATATATAGTTTTAGGTAAGTAAATAAATAATGCCTACACTTGCAGAACAATATTTAAGCGGCGATACTTCAAATATTAAAAGTGAGCCTGTTGAATCGGATTCGCTTGCCGATAAATATTTGTCTTTAACGCCTGCTGAAATTGCCGCCGAACGTACTCGCAAATCAGTTATTGGACATAAAGGTAATACATTATCCGATATTGCTTCTGGTGCCAACCAAAGTCTTAGTGATGTGGGCAATAGTATTGAACACGGAATTAGATTTTTTGATCGATTGATTAATTCAAATGCGAAAGTCAATTTAGATACTGGACAAGTTGAAGTTAGTGGTCCTGGTGCAGAACGTAAAAAAGCATTTGATAAACAAGTAGAAGAAGAAAAGAAAAATATCCCTGAAAATCCAAGTACGGGATATAATATCGGTCGCGTTGGCGGTCAAATTGCTATTACGTCTGCATTAACTCCGATTAGAACTATTTCAAAAGGCGCCGATATATTAACTAAAGCTTTGCCCACAATTAATGCTGTTACAGGGGCTATTGAAAAAGCACCATTGGTTAATCGTTTAGCTTCTGCAACATATAAAGGTGCCGCTGTAGGTTCTGAATTTGGCGCATTAACATCTTCCGCTAATGATAAATCTTTAGGACGTAATATCGGTGGAGGCTTATTGGCTGGTACAGTTGGAGGACCTTTATTCGAATTGGCCGGTATCGCTGGAAAAGGTGCAGCGGCTAAGTTAAAAGAATGGCGCGACATTAGCAAAGCAAGCGGTGATTTAAGTCCGATTGCTGTTAAGAATACGCTGCAAGTTCTTAGCGATGCCGGATATACACCACAACAAGTTAAAGCTGAATTAGCTAGACTTGGACCGGACGCAACAATTGCTGATCTAGACCCTGCATTTTTAGCTGAAGCTAATGCATTAGCTAAAAGCGGCGGAACAGCAACATCATTAATGAAAGGTCGTTATCAAGCAAGAGCGGATCAAGCTAATGATGCTGCTATGCAAATGTTCGAAAAGCGATTGGGGGGCGTTCCTGATTTGGATATTGCTAAGCAACGTATTATTGATGATGCTCATAGATTGACAAAAACAGATTATGACGCGGCTCATGCATCTACTCAGATTTTAGATGCTAAACCCCTTATAGATGAAATAAACGATAAACTTAAAGTTGCTAAAGGTCCGCACGCACAAGCCTTGAATACTGCAAAATCTCTTTTGTATAAAAATGAAGTTGATGCATCAGGAAATAAAGTTCCTGAAAATTCTGTTATCGGTTTACATGAAACTCGAAAAAATTTAGACGATATTATTCAAAAGGCTAAGGAACCGCAATCCAGCACGGGACGAAATGCTTTAAATGCAATCAAAGACGCTAGAGCTAAAGTTGATGATTTATTAAAAACTAATCTGCAAATGAAAGCCGCTGATGAAAAATTTGCAGAAAAAATGGGCATTGCCAATGGATTACAAATAGGTAAAGACGCTTTCAATAACAAAACTAATTATAATCAATTCTATAAAATTTATTCTACAGCTTCGCCAGAAGTTCAAGAAACAATTAGAGAAGGTGCAAGAGGGGCTATTGGCGATTTAATGCATGGTGGTCCGCAAGGTGAATTGTCGGCTTCACAAAAATTATTTGAAAAGAAATCACTTAATCGTGATAAATTTACATTGATGTTTGGTAAAGGCGCCGAAGATGTTTTAGACGAATTGCATAATAGATTAAATTTTAAACGTACAGAACAACAAATAGAACACGGTTCATTAACGGCACAACACGAAGCTATTCAAGCCCGTTACGGCATTAGACCGGCTGGTAACGAATCTTATTTGAGTGCTGCGGCTAAAGGCGGCATAGCTGACGTTATTGGCGGAACGCCGCTTATCGCCACTGGCATTAATACCGGCAAACGTTTATTAAGTGGTGGCTATTCGAGCTATACTGAAAATAGGCTCGGTGCTAAGATTGGCGGAACGGCCGATATTCTCTCACGTCAAGGTGCGCAACGAGATAATGCAGTTGACATTTTAAATAGAGTGGAGAAAGTACGTAACAAGCCTTCTAAAGAAAGTTTATTGCGATTGCCCGTCACGTTGCCGACTGCTTTGACACAACAATATAATGACAGTAGAAAATAATTCAAATACAAATACTATTAAACATCCAAATAATATTTCTTTCATAGTATCGTAATTAATCATCAATAGGCCGATCATGAATAAAATTGCTGCTAAGATGTTCATTTTTAGCCTTCTTATTTGTGGGCAACTTCACGCTCAAGTTGCCAGCATTTTACCGCCTGCCGAAACACAATTCTTTGATGCGAATGGTAACCCTCTTTCAAGCGGCACCGTTGATTTTTATATTCCTAGTACAACCACGCGCAAGACGACTTGGCAAGATGCACTTGAAACTATTCCGAATACAAATCCTGTTGTCTTGGATGCTGCCGGTAAAGCTTTGATTTTGGGAAGTGGTAGTTATCGTCAAGTTGTTAAAGATATGAATGGAAATTTGATATGGGATCAAGTTACTACTGCACCACTTAGTAGCGGCGCTATAACGTTAGTTGGCGATGGTCAAGCGGTCGGCTCTATTAAGCCGTGGGCTGGCATTGTAGCTCCGTCACAATACCTTTTTGCTTATGGTCAAACTGTTTCAAGAATGACTTACGCAGCATTATTAGCTACAATTACACAAACAAATAATGTAATATGTACTTCATCTAGTCCAATATTAACTGGATTATCTGACACAACTCAGATTAATGTTGGTGCTGCTGTTGAGTCACCATGCCTTCCCGGTGGAACTATAGTTAGTTCAAAAACTGTTTCTACGGTTACAGTAAATAATAATTCAACTGTTACTCTTAATTCTACAGCTATATTTTATCCTTTTGGTAACGGCGATGGAACTACTACATTTACATTACCTGATTTGCGCGGTTATGTTATTGCCGGTCGCGATAATATGGGCGGAACTGCCGCTAGTCGTTTAACAACAACTTATTTTGGTTCAAATACTCCCGATGCTACTGGTGCAATAGGTGGCAGTCAATCGTTTACATTATTGCAAGCCAATTTACCTAATTTAACTTTAACAACTTCTATTGCTAGCGGTCAAGGTTCGCATACTCATACTGTACCGTTAGCGGCTCAAGCTGTTATGAATTCGGGTTCCAGTAATGTTATAGAAGGTGGCGGAACTACAACTAGTAGTGCTGCAACATTGCCAGCAATGACCGGAACGACTCCTACAGGTGGCAGCGGAACTCCAATATCTACAATTCAACCGACGATTACTTTAAATTATATTATAAAAGTTTTACCGGACGTTAGTCAATCAACAACAAATGTTGTTACTTCTATCGGTGGTCAAACTGGTGTTATAACTTGTGGTAGCGGTATTTTATGTACTGGTAATTCGATTAGTTCTAGCGGTGGTGGTTCCGGTACTCCGGGAGGTGCTAATACACAAGTTCAATTTAATAGTTCTAGTAATTTTGGAGGTTCTGCTAATCTGACTTGGGTTAGTCCTACTTTGACAATCGGTGCAAATTCTTCCGCTACTGGAATATTGGTTATTGCTGGAACAACTAGTGGAACGCTTACACAAACCGTTCAAGCTAGTGCTGGTTCACCTGTTGTAATTTGGGGAACCAATAGCGGTAGTCCTGCTGTAACAGCTTCTTCGCCGTTGGCTATTACAAATTCAACGGGCAATGTTACTTGTATTACTTGCGCAACATCAGCTAATAATCTTTCATTTTTTGCTTCTACAACTTCTGCACAATTATTTGGTATCGTTTCTAATCCGACTGGTAGCGGATTATTAGTATTTAATAGTTCTCCGACTTTAGTTTCACCAACTTTAGGTGCGGCTACCGCGACTAGCGTTAACGGATTAACTTTAACTTCATCTACCGGAACATTTACTTTAACTAATGCTAAAACGTTTTCTGTTGCTAATTCGATTGCATTAGCCGGTATTGATTCTAGTACAATTACCTTTCAAGCTACTGATACATATGTTGGTCGCGCAACTACAGATACGTTAACTAATAAAACATATGATACTGCCGGTACTGGAAATTCATTTAAAATCAACGGAACTGGTATAACTGCAATTGGCGGTAATACCGGAACTGTGGGCACTACAAGCGGAGCATTAACGAGTGGTCATTGTGTCAGTATTGATGCTAATGCCAATTTTATTGATGCTGGTGGAGCCTGTACGACTGGTGGAGGGGGCGGAACTGTTAACGCTGGTACATCGGGACAAATTGCTTATTATGGTACTTCTTCGACTATTGTTTCAGGTAATGCCAATTTAACTATTAGTACGGGAGCATTAACAGTAGGACTTGCGGGAAGTGTACAAGGTAGCTTAAAGCTTTCCGGTGTAACTTCTGGTACAACTACTTTTGCTGTTGCTGCGGCGGCTTCAGGTACATTAACTTTTCCTGCTGTAACTGATACAATGGTTGGTCGCGCTACAACTGATACTCTCACCAATAAAACTTTAACCGCTCCGGTCATTGCCACTATTACAAATACTGGAACTTTAACTTTACCCACAAGTACAGATACGCTTGTCGGTCGTGCTACAACAGATACATTAACCAATAAAACTTATAATACGGCTGGAACAGGCAATGCCTTTAGCATTAACGGGCAATCTATAACCGGAATCAGTGGTAATACAAATAAAGTTGCAACGGTTTCAGGATCATTTACAACAAATGATTGTTTAGCTGTTGATGCTAATGGGAATGTAATTGACAATGGTTCCGGTTGTGTTTCGGCGGCTGGTACTAGTGGAGGTATTCCATATTACAATACAAGTACGTCCGTTGCTTCATCGGCTGCATTGACGATAAACGCTATGGTTTTAGGTGGTGGCGCTGGTGCTGCACCTTATTCAGGATTATGTACAAGTTCTGCAACGGCTGGAATTACTTGTAGTTCTGCTACAACAGGGCGTCCACAACATATATTGCAAAATACAACTTCTGATACTAACGCTTCACTTTTTACTTTTCAAAAATCCCGTAGTGGTGGCAATGTTCAATCCGCCGATGTTCTCGGAAATATTGAATTTCAAGGTTTTTCTAATAGTGCTTATAATAATGCAACACAAATTTATTCTCAAGTTGCAGCCGCTCCCAGCGGAAGCGTTGTTCCTACAAAAATTGTATTTAATACAAGCGGTAGCTCGCTATTAAATCAGTCATTAACTTTTGATAATAACGCACATATATCAATTGGACAATCTTCAGCACCTACAGTTGGAACTTGTGGTACTAGTCCTAGTGTAAATGGAACTGATACTTATGGTCAAATTACTACAGGAAGTACCGCTACAACTTCATGCACTCTTACATTTAATACTGTTTTCGCAAATGCTCCATTTTGTTCGGTAAGTCCTGTAGGTGGCGCTAATTCGGGTCTTTTTGTAATTCCATCAACAACTACAATGATTATTCAATATACGAGTGTAACAAATTGGAAATTCAATTATATATGTTTAGGAGCATAAATGAAAAAGTTTTTGTTAATATCGTGTTGCTTGCTTTCGTTTAATGCGAATGCTCAACAAACGGAATATACTGTTAAGTTGACAGCGCAAGAATTAGATTTAATCGGCGAAGGTTTGGGAACACAACCTTTTAAAGTTGTTGCTCCGTTGCTTCAGAAGATGCGAGAACAAATCGCGGCGCAACAACAAGTTAAAGAAGAAAAGAAGGATGAATCTAAATGAATGATATTCAATTTAAACTAAATCCAAAAGTAGTCGATATATATCACGGCGATGAAGTATCGAGTTTTCAAAAGGCTCACGATTTTGGTATTCGTGGCGTCATTCATAAAGCTACGCAAGGTGTTCTAACGCACGATGCTCTTTATGAGGTTAGACGCAAACAAGCCACTGATATTATGCTTTGGGGTGCTTACGATTTTAATACTGGCGATCCTCCTAAGCAGCAAGTTGACTATTTCTTTAAGGTCGCACAACCCGATGAAAAGACCTTGTGCGCATTAGATTTTGAAGATAACACACATTCGGAAATGTCGCTTGCACAAGCACGCGAATATCTTGAATATGCAGATGAAAAGTTAGGGCGATTATTCTGGATTTATTCCGGCAATCGATTGAAGCAATTGATTGTTCACGCTGATGCTGAAACGCGCGCTTTCTTCGCCAAGCATAAATTATGGGGATGTGAGTACGGACCTAAATGGAAAAACGTTGACGTTAATGGACATGCATTACCTTGGGATAAGCCGACGTTATGGCAATATACCGGGGATGGTAACGGACCGTTACCGCATAATGTTCCTGGTTTACAGTCGAAAATGGATATTAACCATTTTGACGGAACTGATGAAGAATTAATAGCCGTATGGTGTTAAAATGTCATTTTATATATTACATCCAGACGGTTCTAAACGCGGACCATTTAAAAGTGAATCCGAAGCTTATAATTATATGGGCGAAAATGCTTCATTCGATACAGTTATTGAAGAAAAAAATCTTGGTTGGAAAATATTAGGTGGCATTATTGGTATAATAATGAAAATAATTTCTAAACGCGAATATGGAAAATAAAATGTTTTATGCAACACTAGCTATTTGTCTATTGTCTTATGCTGACTGCGAAGTAGAAAACGCAGTCTATGCGGAAGTAACCGCACCTGTATTTAATAATATGCAGGAATGTCACGATAAAATGCGAGAATATGTTCAACAGAAATCCATGCCTGAAACTTTAAAAGCTAATGAAGATTATCAGGTTATAGTTATTTGCGATAATAGGTGAAAAATGAATAATATTTATTTGTGGTTAATTTGGTTTCCGTTAGTATTTGGATCATTTGCATTATTCGAGGGATTTGCTTTAAAACATCCTGATAGGCAATGGACGTTATCTCGCTTAATGGCTTATGTAGGTGCAAAATTTCCTCTTAGCATTGCAATATTATCTATGCTTTTTGGCGGTTTACTGGTACACTTCTATTGGCATTTTTGCCCTGATTTTGCGATACAAGGTGGATAATTATGGACCAACAATTAATTAAATCTCTATTAGCTTCTGCTGTTCGCCATGGATTGACAACACTAGCTGGTGTTTTAGCAACACACGGTTATTTATCTAGTAGTGCATCGGAACAATTTGTTTCGGCTGGTTTGCTATTTGCTGGCGTTGTTTGGTCATGGTGGCAGAAAGATGGACAAGCTAAAGTTTTAGCTGCACTAGCCAAACATCGCAATGTTACACCTACTGTTGCAGCACAACAAGTTAAGGATGCTGCAAAGTGATTATAAGAGGTATAAAATGAATAAATTATTTATTATTATTATTTTATTTTTAATTTCCGGTCCTGCGTTTGCACAACTTCGCAAGCCTCAGATTACAGGCAATATAGTTGAAGATACTAAAGCTAATCTTGGTATATCTAGCGGAAAAGCCGCCCCTAGTCCCGATCTAATTTCCAAAATTCAGCAAGTGGCATTGGCTGATTTAGAAGCTGCTAGCGCTGATGCAAAGGCAACTGGCGATACTGTTGCCGCACCATGCTATGATGCTTGGATTACTCTAATCAAAGCGCAGCAAAGCGTTAATGCAGGTTCTATGCCTGATCCGCATGTTATTACATTCTTTCAGCGCGACCGTGATCTAGTTAACGCCTTGCGTCCCGGTTCGCCAATGAAAGTCGCTTGTGCTCCATTAGCTGAAGAATTAAAGCAAGATGTTCTAACGTTGCTTTCTAAGATTGCCGGTGGTGCATTAACAATGCCTGCGTTACTTGCGCCATTTGGACTTTAAATTATGTCTCAAAATCCTATAAATTACGTTCATGTTTTAGAAATAATTATAACGGTTACACCAGTAGCTTTAGGATTTGTTTGGGCGATCAAATCAGATACCAAAGTATTAAGAGCTAGATTAGATATAGTAGATCAAAAAATAGATAAAATGGATAATGTTTTGGTTCAATTGGCAGAAACCAACGGACGTATTAATAGAATTGACGATAGACAAGTATTAACCGGTACTCGTTTAGATGATTTAAGTAAACGATTTAACGATCTTGTTGATAAGATAAGGATTGAAAAATGAAAATTATTATTGCATTACTTCTTACAACTTCTCTTGCAAACGCTCAAAGTGGAATTGCCAGTGTCTATTGCGATCACCATACCGCCAGTGGCGAGCGCATGAACTGCGGAGCGTTGACGGCAGCACACCGAAGCCTTCCATTTGGTTCTATAGTTCTCGTCCATGCGGCTAATGGGCGTAGCGTGACGGTTAGAATCAACGATCGCGGTCCATTCGTGCGCGGACGCATTATCGATTTAAGCCCGGCAGCGGCTAGAGCGTTGCATATGGATGGGTTGATTAAGGTGAGTTTTTAACAGCTATCAATAATAACTTAGATATTCTATCACTATTTGCAAAACAGAATTTATGAAATGCTTCTGTATCTTTTACTAACCAACCTTCTTTATAATTAGCACGTAATTGTTCGAATGTTTCAGCAAGTTGTTTATCGGTCATTAGAAAAACTCCATCTGTTGGAGAGAGATTAAAAGAAACTGTATTGCTTCGCTTTTTGATAATAGTTTATTTCAGTCAACATTTCAACAGTTCTTTTGATATACCACTCATAATCTATCAGTGTACCGGGAAAAGATTCCGGCAAATCCATAAGCGGGAAAGCACCTTCGCTTTCTGGTACTTTATCATTATTTTTAATATAATTAATTGTACCGTAGACATTTTTTCCATATATCCATCTTACGACTTTGCCGAGATAATAACCATCTTTGTGGGCACCACCAGTCACATTTTTAACGACTACAAATTTCGTTATATCTTGGCACGATTTAATTGTTTGTTCAATGGGTATCTGTTGTCCGATCAAATTTTCAATTGCCTCAATGCAAATTTGGGTTGTTGGATTCTTTTGAAATTTCCAATATTGATCTTTACCAGTCTTACCGCGCCACGGATCGTAATAATTGTTTTTACCCTTGAATGAGACTTTGACGTCTTTATCGTCCTTTTTAACGGCAAGATACGCATTAACATCGCGTGAATATATTGCTTCATATCTAGTTTCCTCAGTTGTGAAGCCGGTTATTTGTTCCCATAATTTAATAATTTTTAAATATTTATTCTTTTGATTCTTCGCACAATATATCAAGATTCCATCTGTATTTGTGCTTACAACTTGTATCTTCAATAATTCCAGTTGCTCTATCAGCATTAACAAAGCTAACTGCCCCGTCAATGTAATTTGAATAGTAATATTTGGAGCATATAGAACAGAATATGGCGATCCTGTTTTGCCGAATGTTCCATTGATTGCTATTTTTTTGCATTCTGATTGCGCTATGCGCCCTTCTTTTTTGTCTGTTAAACGACTTTCAACCAAATCATTATAAACTTGTAAGAAAGATTCTCCTAAGTGTTCCGGGTAAAGCTTTTGATTAAGCAGAATGCGTGGATAATAACTCGCGACATCCCTATCTAATAATTCGTATTCATCATTTGATTTATAACTTACATTGGTTTCGGAACTATGCAAGCCGCCAATTCCAAGGCGATAAACACCATTGCCGATTTGAACTTGCAAGCCTTTAATTTCATCAGGAACAATAAGCCTACCCACACTATCGGTTGCAAACTTGGCATTAGAGATTGTCGAAAGCACTTTCTGTAATTGCGGGGATTGAAAGTTGATAAATGATGGAACGATGTATTTTAACTCGTTCATCATAATCTTGCCAAGTTCCGGCTTCTTCGGCCAAATCCCCGTTATTTGCTTTATCTCACTTGATATAATAGCTTCTGCAATTTGAGCATCCGACTTGCTCATTAAGTCTTGTCGGTATTGTTGACTTAATGTCACTCTTAATGCCAATTGCTCCGAAAGATTATTATATAATAATTCAGTAGTGTTAAGATCGTTAATGCAGTAATCACGAACAATCGCAATTTGTTCACTAATAAGAATGCTGTCATGTAC
>Ga0210394_10006131_pt1 | contig 13126 bp, 6 predicted proteins | sample IncBWC12MmetaG_FD_160121 | JGI IMG/M metagenome (GOLD analysis project Ga0210394, IMG submission 160121) | Forest soil microbial communities from Barre Woods Harvard Forest LTER site, Petersham, Massachusetts, United States - Inc-BW-C-12-M | ecosystem: Environmental > Terrestrial > Soil >...
TCCGGGATCGTGGGTGCGGGCTCGTAGTAATTGCCACCCATCCAGCCGAGATACCAAATGCCGACCTCGCCCGTCGTCGCATTCCGGTAGAGGATGTCGATCGCCCCATCGCCGTTGTAGTCCCCGAGCCCGGCAATCTCGCTGCCCGGCGGCAGCGTGACTATCGCTGCTCCTGTGATGGGTCGCTGGGGAACGACCGGTGAGAACTCGGTCATTCCGACGTCGCCGGTCGTGGGATTCGTCCAGAGGATGCTGGCGTAGCCGTTGGACAGGGTTCCGATTCCCGCCACCCGCCAGCTCGGGTCGAAATGACCGCGCACGGGTTTAGTGGGATTATTTTGCTGATACGCGGACGTTGCCGTATAGAAGAGTTGCACCGGCGCGAAATCCACGGCGGTGAGCGTCCCGCCCGCGCCAAGATAGATCAGCTCCAGATTGCCGTCGGTGTCCCTCAGCAGAACATCCGAGTAGCCGTTCTTGTCGAAGTCGCCGACTCCGGCAACGCTCCACGCAGACGCGTGCGCCGGTTGAAGCGTCGTCAGCGGCGCAAGCTCCCCGGCAGCAGTCATGACGAGCACGAGCGCTTGCTGGGTAGCGCCGTCCCAGAGCAGGACGCCGGTGGTTCCGCTGTCATTGAAATCACCGACGCCGGCGAACTGATAGCCCGGAGGTATCGTGCCGATGCTAACGAAGGTGGGTGGAGCCGATGAGAGCGTCGGATTGAGCGGCTCCTTCCAGACCTCCAGCGTGCCCTGAGCCGAATCGACGATCAGCGGGCTTGCGTATCCGTCTCCAAAGAAGTCTCCATAAGCGACCGCCGGCAGATTGCCGTTATTGAGCAGCGGCTGGTTGAGCATCTCGATGCTTAAGATCGGGGACGACGCGGGAGTCCCCTGCACCATTTCCCAGGCCTGTACGTTGGGAACGACGGTGCCGCTGCGCTCGGCCCACATGGGAGAGGACACGATGCTGCCGTCGAGGCTGACCATCCGGTTGGCGTCGAACGTGATGGGCGGGTCGTTCAGTCTCTGTCCTGCGACCACGACGTTATGAAAATGGACACTGGCGATCTCATGCTCCCGATCGTAACTCTGGAACTCGTTCGGCAGCGTTTGCGGATCGGTGACGAAGATATCGCTGAAGGTGAGATGCCCTATTGAGCCGAGCTGCGTATTGCCGAACTCCCAGATGCTCGGTCCCACCGCGATCTGCATCAGCTGCCAGGAGGCGTTCTCGACATGAATGCGCTCGAAGTGATACCCGACGACCTGCCCGAGAAGTGCCTTGCTGCTCTGATGCTGGGCAAAGACGGCATTGTTCATGTTGGGCCAGTTCCATTCGCCGTGGATGACGTTCGAGTCGGCCACCCACACATCGTCGGCGCCGTTGGGGGGCGCGCCCAGCTCGAAGGCGCCGGCGTTGTTCGACTGCCAGACCACGACGTTCCGCACCTGAAGCCCGGAGGAGTAGAGCTTGACCGAGTCATCGCCATCCTTGAAGAAGCTGTTCTCCAAAACGCCGCCGCCCGGATGCTCCACCCCCCGCACTTTGTAATCGTATCCCACCACAATGCCGTCGCTGCTCGGGTACCAGGAGATCAGCTTGACGCCATCGACCCGATTGTTGATGCCGTTCAGCGTGATGTTGTAGTAAGGCGCCTGGATGAGAGTGATCCCCTCGATGAGCGCATTCTGCTGGCCCGTCCAGACGCCTTTGGTCACAGCAGACCCTTCGAAGTCGATCAGCATCGGAGCATCAAGGGCGTCGGCGTTCGAGTTCGTCTCGTTGACCCTGTAGTCGCGCTTGAAATTTTCACCCGACAGAATCCCGCGCCCGCGAATGCTGACGTTGACCGCATCGGTGCAGGGTGCAGGGTTGGTGGGACAGGTCGCAAACGCTCCCTTCACGTACGCCCCGCCCGCAATATAGATGTGCTGCTCGGTATGCAGCACGTAAATGCCGGTGTTGACGCTGCTCACGACCTGGCCCAGGTCGTAAACGCCGGGGGAGAAGTAAAGTGTATCGACCGCCACGCCATCGCGCGTGCCCCAGGCGCCCGAGGCTGGGATCGCCTGTCCGGGTGTCAGCACCAGAACGTTCTTGCGATCGAGACGCGGTACCTCTTGCTCGATCGAGCTGGCGAAGATCAGGAGCGGATTGGGCGGCACCCAAGTGGCAAAGTCAGGCGGCGTACCGGCGTCATAGAACTCCACCGAGTACTGGCTCGGAGAAGAGATCGTGAACGTCACTTGGTAGGTGTTGCCTACCTGAGTCACGGCAGAGGGCACGATCCCGTACGCGCTGGGGAGCACTCGCACCTGAGGCTGCTTCCAGGCCGGCGCAGGCACGACCATGCTGACCTGCACGGTCACCGGCGCGGCGCCGGACAATGGGAGACCGTCCCGGGGGCCGCGAAAATCAAATGACGTCCAAGCTGTTGTCAGCTCGGAGCGGATGTTCCAGCCGTGCCCCTGCCAGTTATATTGTGCGAGACCGATGTTGTTGACCGCGTAGACGAAGGAACTGCGCAGCGAGCCCGAGGAGCCGACTTTCACCGAATAGAGTGGCGAGGCGGCAAGGCCCGGGGGCGCGGGATAGGTGATCAGTTCCCCCGATGGAGGCGATCTGCTCTGCGACGCCGCGCCAACTGTGGCGGTTTCAGCGGCGACAGCTGGGCCCCCATGCCAGGAAAGCAGCCCCGCCAAGAGGAGGCCGGTGCAGCGAACTTGCCGTGCTGTGCTCTTCATTGCGCTCCCCATTCCAACCATGAATGCCGCTATGCCGCGACAGTAATCGCGGACTGATGACACCTTGATGTCTTAAATCTCGATGGTTCTTCTAAGAGCGCACCTGATCGATTTTAGTTGACGTCGCCGGCTTAGACGATTGTTTTGTTACATATTGATGTTGGAATCTGTGTCACTGGCCGTCGAATTGCCGCAGTAAGTGTCGGTTTCTCGATTATTTTTATCGAGCCGTGCGTGCGGATGCCCGCCCTACTACCCCCCGCTGCGTGGGTCTCCGGGGCGCTGTGCGGCGGCGACCGCCGCCGCACGGCGCGGGCGATTAGCGATTCTGGCTGGATGCAACCATGATCGGCTTCGGCGTTGAGTTCTTCGCGTTATAAATCGAGTACAAGGCCGGTTGGTCGACCTTGTTTACTGCATCAGCGATCGCTTCGTGAACGCAGCGATTGAAGTAGGTCTTGGACGCGAGGCCGCGGCCATCGAGAGTCCGGCACACCCCGTTGGCCGCAACGTTTATGCGTGCATAAAGCGCGGCCGCACCGGAAGGACTCGATACGCTGAGATCCGCATATTTCACCGTCGACTGGTTGGCGCCCGTAGTATCGCCGGCCGGGCACATCGCGGCGAAGCTCAAGGCCAGAGCGCCGAAAACCACAGTGGCGGTCATGCGCTGAAGTTTGATGGTGTGGGTTATCGTGTTCATCGTCATCTCCTAGATTGTCGGCATGGGTTCATTGGGTATTGGCAGATCGGCTGCCTCATTCATACAGACACGGTCCAAGGGCCAAACCCGACATTCCTTTGAGGCCTTAGCCAGGCAGGACGATCACTTATGGTAAACGTGGTACTTGTGGCGCAAGCAGGTTTGCCGTGGTACAGGTCATGGGGACGCGTTATCTTTGTCCTTGTCGAATCCGAGCTTAGGACGCCAAAGCACTCAAATGAATCAGCTGACCGAGCTACTCGGACGAATACAGGCTGGCGACACGGACGCGCGCGATACGCTGTTTGCGGCCGCCTATACCGAGCTGCACCGGATAGCACGGGCCCGGCTGCGGGACGGCGGACGCAACACCGTGCTGGACACGACCTGCCTAGTGCACGAATCGTACTTGCGGTTCGTGCACGCCGGAGAACTTCGTGCCGAAGACCGCCGGGCGTTCTTCGCCTACGCCTCGCAAGTGATGAGATCAGTGATCGTCAATAGCGTGCGCGAGCGGATCGCACAAAAGCGCGGCGGCGAATGGCGGCCTTTGACGTTGTCAACCAGCCTGGCCGCCAATATGGCCGATGGCGAGGACACGGTTCTCAAAGTACACGAGGCGCTCGAGGACTTGGAGAAGGCAGACCCTCGATTGGCCCAGGTGGCGCAGATGCGCTACTTTGGCGGCTACAGCGAGCAGGAAATCGCGGAGACGCTGGACATTACGGAACGCACGGTACAACGCGATTGGGAGAAGGCGCGGGTGATCCTCGCGGCGGCACTGCGATAGTCAATGACCGCTTCGCCGTGCGCGCGAAATGCGCACTGGTATTGACAGATCCATGACACTAACCATTGCTCAGATGGCGTTGATGAGCCGCCTGCTCGATGAGGCACTACCGCTCGATGCGGCCGGTCGCCGCGCCTGGCTTGAGAGGGCTACGCAAGAGAATCCGGATCTGGCCGCCACGTTGCGCGAGGCGCTGCTGCCGGGAGATTCTCAGGCCGCAGATTTCAAGTCATTGTCGACGCTGCCGAAGCTCGGCGCCGCAGATTACGAGGATCCCATTGCCGCCAGCGGCCTGCAATCCGGCGCGCGCCTGGGCCCGTACGAGTTGATTCGACTCTTAGGCGCCGGGGGCATGGCCGAGGTTTGGCTGGCACGACGCGCCGACGGCGCCTTCAATCGTGAGCTGGCCCTCAAGCTGCCACTGACGAAGCTGCGAGCTGATCTAGAGCCGCGCTTTGCCCGAGAGCGCGACATCTTGGCAAGCCTCGAGCATCCGTATATTGCCCGTTTCTATGATGCCGGAATTGATCCTAATGGTTTGCGGTACTTGGCGATGGAGTACGTCCGGGGTCAACCGCTGACGATCTGGTGCGATGCGCATCGTCTGGGGATCCCGGAGCGTCTCAAGTTGATTCTGCAGGTCCTCGAGGCGGTGTTATACGCGCACGAGAAACAAGTCATTCATCGGGATCTCAAGCCCTCCAACATTCTGGTAACTGAATCAGGTCAGGTGCGACTGCTCGACTTCGGCGTCTCAAAGTTGTTGGGCGCCGCGGATGATGAGACGCAATTGACGAGTATTTACGGCCGCGCGCTCACGCCGGACTATGCCAGCCCCGAGCTGCTGCACGGGGCTACCGTCGATGCTCGCAGCGACATCTATTCCGTGGGCGTTTTGCTGTACGAAATGCTGACCGGCGTTCGGCCCTACCGGCTCAATAGCGCGGCCTCAGTCGGCATGCTTGACCACGCCTTTGCCACAGTCGACGTAAAAAAACCCAGCGCCCAGTGCGAGCCGGACGCAAGCGCGGCGCGCAATACCACGCCGCAAGGACTGACGCGGCAACTGCACGGCGATTTGGACGCCATAGTGCTCAAAGCACTCGCAAAGGAACCCGCCAAGCGATACCAAAATGCCGATGCCCTCGCGGATGATTTGCAACGCTACCTTCGTCACGAAGCCATCCATGCCCGCCTCGATACGCCAGGCTACCGGCTGCGGACATTTACATCCCGCCACCGCAGGCTCGCAGGGATGGGTGCTGCAGTGGCAGTCATGCTGATGGCGGGCGTGCTGGCCTGGTTCGCGGCCGAAAAGGGGTACTTTTGGCGTAATCCCCTTGCCAATGCCAAGTTCACTCGCCTGTTGGACTTCCCCGGGACCGAGCACGCGGCGGCAATCTCTCGCGACGGAAAATTGGTGGCATTTTTAGGGGACCGGGGCGGCCAAATTGATGTCTGGGTCAGCGAAGTGGGCAGCGGTGCTTACCGCAACTTGACGAATCGCGAAACCTTCGAGCTCGTCAACCCAGAGGTCCGAACGCCCAGCTTCTCGCCGGACTTGTCGCTCGTGACATTCTGGACGAGGCGGGGGGGCGGCTCGCAGCCCGGCGACGTCAATGTCTTAGCCGTGCCGACGGCCGGCGGCGCACTGCGCCCGTATCTGCCCGAAATCGCCGAGTTCGATTGGACCCGCGACGGCACGCGGCTCGTCTACCACACGACCGCACCGGGCGATCCGATGTTCGTGCGGGAGCCGGGACAGGTCGGTGAGCGCGCGGATCGTAGGATCTATGTTGCACCGGCGGGGGTGCATTGCCACTTTCCGATGTGGTCGCCCGACGATGCATTCATCTATTTTGTCCGCGGTGTGCCGCACCATGACTGGGACATCTGGCGAATCCGGCCGTCTGGCGTGGGGATCGAGAGGCTGACGTTCCACAACACACTCGTCTCCTATCCCGTGATGCTCGACCGGCGCACACTGCTATACCTTGCGACCGATGCGGACGGGTCCGGGCCGTGGATGTATACCATCGACGTCGAGCGACGCGTTCCGCATCGCGTCAGCTCCGGACTCGAAAGCTATACGTCGCTTGCCGCGAGCGCTGACGGCGCGCGCCTCGTCGCGACGATTGCCAGAACCAGCAGCAGTGTTTGGCGCATGCCGCTCACGGGGGATCGCGGTGCTGCGACTGCTGCGAGCGGCCCATCTCTTGTTTCAGCGAATGCCACGACACCACGGCTGGGTGCGGGCTATCTCTTGTATGTATCGTGGCGAGGCGACCGACAAGGCATCTGGTCGCTGACGCACGCAACCACCCACGAGATCTGGAGCAGCGCGCAGTCGCGTATCGTTGGCGAGCCGGCCATTGCACCCGATGGGCGGCGCATCGCCTTCTCGGTTGAGGACGGCGGCAAAACGTTGTTGTATGCGATGGATAACGATGGCTCACATGTCAGGGTCTTGGCCAATTCGCTCGCCTTGCGGGGTGATCCGGCCTGGGCTCCCGACGGCCAATCGATCGTGTCTGCGGTTGTCCGCGACGGCGAGCCACGTCTGACGCGAATCTTCCTGAACGGCGACCCGCCGCTTCCCCTGGTATCGGAGTATTCAATTAATCCAGTCTGGTCGCCCGATGGTCAATTCCTGATCTATTCAGGCGCAGACGTCGGCACGACCTTTCCCCTGCGGGCCGCCGCCCCAGACGGCCGCCCGTATCCTCTGCCGACAGTGATACTGTCGCGCGGAGCACGGGCTGCGTTTTTTCGTGACTCGCAGACGCTCATCATTTTGGGCGGTGATATCGGCCGCCAGAACCCGTCGCTCCTCGATCTGCGGTCCGGTGTCCAGCGCATACTTGCCGAGTTTCCGGACGGCTTCATCGTTCGCGACTTCGACGTCTCGGCTGCGGGATCGGAAATTGTGTTCGATCGACTACAGGTGAACTCGGATATTGCGCTGATAGAACACACGCGTTGAACGCCTCGGTATCCTGCACCACCCAATTTGCGAGCCGAATGTCGGGTTTGGCACCTGGAAGGTGTCTGTATGGGTGAGACCTTCCCAGGAGACCACCATGACAACGACCACTTCCATGCGCGACGTATTTCACTCCATCTTCTCCGGGCTCTTGCTGACGGCGCTTAGCGCGTGCGGTGGCAGTGGCGGTGGCGGTGGCGGCACGAGTCAGTCATCGATCAATCCGCTCGTATCCAGCGGATCTAGTCGCAACCCCGTCCCGACGATCAGTGCTCTCTCTCCGAGCTGCGCTCCCGCGGGAGAACAGTTCGTTGATGCAGTAGATAGTCAATTGACGATAGTTGGATCAAATTTTGTGGCGGGTTCAGTCGTGCGCTGGAACGGTAGCGACCGGCCTACCACCAGTAACGGCAGCATCAACGGACTCACTGCTCAGATTTCGGCGAGTGACATCGCCGCGGCTGGGACAGCTGTGGTCACAGTCTTCAATCCTGCACCCGGCGGGGGCAGCTCGAATTCGTTGACCTTCGCCATAACGAGAGGAGCAGTTGATCCGCAATCAATCGCTGTGGACCCAGCCGGAAAGTTCGCCTATGTAATGAATGGCGGCTGCGATGGCGGCGTTGGTGGCTACGTGTCCATGTACACGATCAACCCCACTACCGGGGCCCTGGCGTCCATAGGACCACCGGTATCCACATACGGGTTCGGTGTCTACCCCGGATCCATCACCGTAGATCCTTTCAGCAAGTTCGCCTACGTGACAAATGAAGGGGATCCGTGGGGATATGAGGATGGCTCTAATGGCAGCGTCGCGATGTACACCATCGACGCCACGACCGGGGCCTTAACCTCCACAGGAACGATCAACGGAAATTGTCCGGGGTTGTGCAATCCCTCGTCGATGGTCGTGGATCCATCCGGCAAGTTCGCTTATGTGTCGACTGGCGGTGCTGGTGTTCCATACAACGTCGGGATGTACACCGTCAATGCCACGACCGGGGCCTTAACGTCCATAGGGACGATCGCCACGGGACCAGTCCCTATCTCCGTAGCCGTGGATCCTGCGGGCAATTTCGTTTACGTGGCGGCGGTGAACGCCACGCCAGGATCGGCCGGCAGCTTGTCCATGTACGCGATCAACGCCACGACCGGGGCCTTAACATCGATGGGGACGATCGCCGCGGGAACAGATCCGGTCTCCGTGGCCGTGGACCCAGCGGGTAAGTTCGCCTACGTAACGAATTCCGGCTCGAACGATGTCTCCATGTACACCATCGACGCCACGACCGGGGCCTTAACATCGATGGGGACGATCGCCGCAGGAACAGATCCTGTCTCCGTAGCCGTGGATCCTGCGGGCAAGTTCGCCTATGTAACGAATTCCGGCTCGAACGATGTCTCCATGTACACCATCGACACCACGACCGGGGCCTTAACGTCCATTGGAACAATAGCCGCAGGATCGACTCCTACCTCCATCGCCATCCATCCGTCCGGCAAGTTCGCCTACGTAACGAATTCCGGCTCGAACGATGTCTCCATGTACAGCATCGATTCTGCCTCCGGTGCCTTGACGCTCATGGGGACGATAGGCACTTGAAGAGCGGACTCGGTATGGGCCTAGGGCAGGTTAGAGCGCCGGGGAAAATATTCGGTATTTTACGGACAGAAATGGCAAGAATAAGGTAGAATACGGACATTTCGGCCCTCCCGAGTACCCGATTGGCCTCCATCGCGGACAAGATGCCCGAACTCGTCCTGGTCGCAGAGACCGATCCGGCGGCCGCCCGACGCGCGCGCCGACTGGCGGGCGGGGGGGTGCTGAAGCGACTATACCCGAGCATTTACACGTCCAACGTCGACAGCCCGCCAGAATCGATCGTCTTGCGGCACTGGCAGGCCATCGTCGGACATCTGCTGCCGGGCGGTGTGATCTCGCATCGTTCGGCATTCGACAGCCGGCCGTTCGAGGGCAGTCTCTCCATCACTCGCGGCAAGACCCGACGCGACCTAATATTGCCGGGATTGACGGTACACATCGTGCCGGGACCCGGCCCCCGACTTGAACCTCCGGCGCTGGATTCGCGCTTCGGCGAGCTGTACCTGGCTGGTGATCCGCGGCGATTCTTGGAAAATCTTACGCGCGGGCGCGGTTGGAGTGATCGCGTGCTGCCGCAACCGACCCTCGAGGCGGCGCTCGATCGCATTCTGATGGTCGGCGGTCCCAAGCGGCTGAACCAATTGCGCGATCAGGCACGCGAGATCGCCCCATCTCTAGGTTACGACGCTCAATTCAAACGCTTAAACAACCTCATCGGCGCGCTACTCGGTACATACGAGGCGAAAATCCTGACCGCCAAGCAATCCTTAGCGCGGGCTGCGGGCCGTCCCTACGATCCTCATCGGCTGGAAATCTTCGACACGCTGTTCACGGCGCTCAATCAGGCCGCGTTGGAAACCATCGAGGATGCCGCGCCCGCGGGCGCCGCGCGCGAAGATTTCGCGTTCTTTGAGGCGTACTTCTCCAACTACATCGAAGGGACGACGTTCGAGGTCGAGGAGGCCGAATCGATCATCTTCGAGGGAAAGATCATCGAGAACCGCAACGAAGACTCGCATGACATCTTAGGTACCTTCCAAGCGGCGACGACCGCCCCCTGGCGGGACCGTCCGCCGCAAAACGCCGATGAATTTCTGGTGTGGCTGCAGAATGTCAACGCGCTCATCATGCAGAAGCGGGCGGACAGGAAACCCGGAGAATGGAAAGACAAAGCCAATCAGGCTGGCGGCACGTACTTCGTCGCACCGGAACTTGTCGTCGGGAGCTTGCGGGAAGGATTCGAACGGATACGCGCCCTGCCCCATCCGCTCGCCCAGGCCATCATGACCATGTTTGTGGTAGCCGAAGTGCACCCGTTCAGCGACGGCAACGGCCGCACGGCACGGCTCGCCATGAATTGCATGTTGAGCGCGCGCGCTTTGAGCCGAATCATTATTCCGACGGTCTACCGGGAAGACTATCTGCTGCCTTTGAAGGCGCTGAGCCACAACCGCATTGCCGAACCGCTCATAAGCGCCTTGAGCCGCGTGCAGCGCTGGTCCGCGGCCTTCGATTATTCGCTGCCGCGAGCGCAATTGCGCGAATCGCTTTCGCGCTGCAATGCCTTTCAAGAGGATCTGCGCAGCTACAAATTGTTATTTCCGCCCGCGAAGCTGTGAATTCGACTCCGTCTCGAAGCGCGCTACTCTCGTCTTTACTGGGCGTATTGACGATTGCTGCATTATTAACTCTGTTTGGATATTTATCAGTTTGGCATCGAATGTTCATTCTCTATCCGCATTGGGCAGCATTCACGTTCCTGGCAATCGCCGTATTGCGTTTGCTATCGATTGCTGCAATCTGGTACTGGAGTCGAGTCGGCATCATCGTGTATTTCTTGCTCGCTGCTGGCAGTTTTGCTGTATGTGCCGTGGTTGGAAGTGCTAACCCGCGCGTCCATTAGGCCACCTTCGCGTTAGCGCGATCATTTTGGACATGCAATCAGCGAACTTGAGTTTCCAGATAGCTGCCGGTCACGAAGGCCCGCAAGGGGTCGTAAGTTCGTAATTGCCGAAGTAGACCTGTGAGGTTGCTGCTTTCGCCATGGCTATGGTCCAATCGCGTCGGTTCCGTCTCTTCAAGGATGATATGAAGACTACTCATCAGACATTGCCAACATTCACATCGCAGCCCTGCCGCACTCACCGGCGCGAGCAAGAAACGAAATCGAGCAGTCAGCGGGGGCATTTGGTGGCCAGATGAAGTTTCGCTTCACGCGGCCGGAGAGATTAAGTGTGCTAAGGCGGAAGGACATTACTGGCTAACTGATCCTCGCGCTTGAGCTCAGCGAGCTGTTCACGGAGGACGGCTGCTTCTTGGCGCAATTGCGGAGCCTGGACACGCGCCGGGGTGCCCATGACCGTTCCCACAGAATCCATGAAATTGTTGATGCCCCTTGCAATGGCATTATTTGGCGCATGTTTGTTGTCGCCCATGTTGGCCAAATGGTCGGCGTCCATCTCGTCCTGGAGAGCGTCGGTCTCAAGTCCGGTGATTTTGTTTTCCAGATGCACGATGGTCGCTCGGCGCTGGACCAGCGCGACAGCGGGGTCGTTCACAACGGTATCCAAGTGGCACAAGTGATTGTGGCTCCGGTCCAGGTCAAAGCACAGATTGTGGAGATTGTTGTCGCCGGTTTTGTTGCCCTGGTCGGCAGAAAGGCGGTACCACGCCACGGCTATGGCATTGTCTTGCTGGACTCCTTGCCCATTTTGATACATCAAGCCGAGTTGGTTCTCCGCTGCGGCGCTCCCCAGCTTGGCGGCCCTGAAGAGCCATAACCAAGCCGTGGCATAATCGACCGCCACACCGACGCCATTCTGAAAGTCAAAGCCGATGTTATCCATGGCCTCGGCGTTATCATGTTCCGCGGCTTTGTAATACCAGGCGAAGGCCTGGTCGTAACTTTGAGGTTGACCCCACCCCTTCTCCGCCATGAAGCCGAGATTCGTTTCAGCGTTGGAGTTGCCGTGACTGGCAGCACGGCGATACCAGTCCAGAGCCTGCGCATAGTCCCGATCGACTCCCCAGCCGCATTGGTATGCGTAGCCGACTTCATTCTCAGCATCCGGGAGATTCTGATCCGCCGCCTTGCGGAACCATTCGAAGGCCTGTTTAAGATCACGTTTGATCCCGAGGCCACTCTGGTACATAGCGCCGAGTTTGTACTCGGCCCGCGCATAACCCTTGCTTGCCGCCAAACGGTAGAGATTCAGGGCGCGCCTATAGTCAAACGGCAAGCCAACCTTGTGTTGATACATCCAGCCTAGCTGATCCAACGCGGGAGCATAGTTTTGGTCGGCAGACTTCCGATACCAGCCGAGCGCCTGCCTGTAATCCTGGGGAACTCCGCGGCCATCGAGATAATGGCCCCCCAGTGCGAATTGCGCCTGCGCGTCCCCCGCCTCGGCGGACGCGCGAAGGGCGTCAATCTCATTGCCCGTCGATGATGGCGACACGGCGGACGGCGCCTCTACGGGTGCCGGCACCGGTGCCTCCGCAGGTGCTTGAGCTCGGACGGTGATGGCGGCGAGTGTCAATAATGTCGCCGCGATTGCAGCGGTCGAAATTGGGCCTCGAGCGCACCTCCGGCCAATTAAATCGCACTCGATAGCTAGAGCTTGCCTGAACGCGCCCCTCGACGACTGATTCTTTCCAAAACGCTGCGTTATGGATTCGCTGCCCATCGACTCACGTGTCTTAGCGGCCCAGGCGACCTTGTCCGTAGCCTATCCCAGGGCCCGAAACTGTATCGGAACTCCGTCTAAATTCTTGCACTTCGACAGGGTCTGCCACCGTGCATGCCGTTAGGCGCCACTCCTCGAGCGCCCGGAAGCTTACGCTTCCGCGTTGCGGACGTTCGCGGACGACAATCGACAGCCCAACGATTATCCCGCCAATGTGCGGAAATCCCGCGCGGTGTGCGATGCTAGCGCAATGGACGCTTGGCTAACTCTGCAACAAGCACTTGTCGCACCTGGTCTGCGGGTGGCACCGGTGCGCGCGGGTTTACCGTCGCCTTGGTCGGAATTTGCCCGCTCGTGCTTTCACGTCAAGCGCATTCCCTATTCACTGGTTGATGCACGCGACGCGGATCGAGGTCTAACATCCATAAGGACCTTGACTGGACAAGAGAGTCTGCCGGTAGTCTTTTGGAATGATGAGCGACCGCGTTCCAGCTGGCTCGATCAGCTCCTTCTTGCCGAACGGATTTCTCCGCGGCCACGCCTGCTGCCCGACGATCCTTTCGAGCGAGCCAAGGTCGTGGGCCTAATTGCAGAGCTCTGCTCCGAGGCAGGTT
>Ga0210394_10006132_pt1 | contig 13123 bp, 10 predicted proteins | sample IncBWC12MmetaG_FD_160121 | JGI IMG/M metagenome (GOLD analysis project Ga0210394, IMG submission 160121) | Forest soil microbial communities from Barre Woods Harvard Forest LTER site, Petersham, Massachusetts, United States - Inc-BW-C-12-M | ecosystem: Environmental > Terrestrial > Soil >...
CATTCTGGCCAATATGGCGATGAAGCTGAACCGCACGCTGACGTGGGACGCGGAGCATCAGCGCGTGGTGGGCGATGAAGAGGCCAACCGGCTGCTGCAACGCCCGTATCGAGGGCCCTGGGTTCATCCGCAGGTGGCGAAAGTCTAGCGTCTGTCCGCATGCTTACGCATGGCGGTTCCCCTGTGCTGCCAATGGGGGACCGCGACCGTCCCGCAGTATTCCGAAACATCTTGCCTCATCCGAGCATCCAATTTCCTATGGAACTTGGAGTGATTGGCTTAGGCAAGATGGGCGGATACATGACGGAGCGCTGGCAGCTCGCCGGTCATCAGATTGTGGCGTACGACCTGGATGCGGGCGCGGTGCAAAGGGTCGCGCAGAAGGGAGCCAAGCCGGCGGATTCGCTCGAATCCCTGGTGAAGCAGTTGGCGGCTCCGCGTGCGATCTGGATGATGGTGCCGTCGGGCGATCCCGTCGATCAGACGATCGCGAAACTGACGGCCCTTATGTCACCCGGCGATACGATCATCGACGGCGGCAATTCCAACTACAAGGATTCTCAGCGCCGCGCGGCCGAGTTGAAGACGAAAGGCTTCGGCTTCATCGACGCGGGAACCAGCGGCGGCATCTGGGGTCTGAAGGAAGGCTACAGCCTGATGGTGGGCGGCGATAAAGAAGTAGTCGCGCGCCTGAGTCCGATTTTCGAGGCTCTCGCGCCCGCCGCGAATAAAGGATGGGGACACGTCGGGCCGGCCGGCGCAGGCCATTTCGTGAAGATGGTCCACAACGGCATCGAATACGCGCTGATGCAATCCTACGCCGAAGGGCTCGACCTGATTAGGGCCAAAGAGGAATTTCATATCGACCTGCATCAAGTGACGGAAATCTGGCGTTACGGAAGCGTCGTACGCTCGTGGCTGCTGGACCTGATGTCGGACGCGATCGGCAAGAACCCTGGGCTGGAAGGAATCGCGCCGTACGTCGCCGATTCGGGCGAAGGACGCTGGACCGCGAAGGAGGCCATCGACCTGGGCGTCTCGACTCCGGTGATGAACATCTCTCTCTATCAGCGGTTCACCACGCACGACAAGGAACACTTCGCCGACCGCTTGCTGGCCGTGACGCGCAATGAGTTCGGCGGCCACGCGGTGGTGAAAGAGAGTTAGGTGGCGCGAGCTTGCAGCATCGGCTTTAGCCGATGTCCCAAGAACGCCGGCTGAAGCCGACGCTGCAGACTAAAGTCCGCGCCACCCCGACCGTTCGTCTGCCATGAATCGTCGTATGCGCTAACATGCTTGGGATGCGCCACCCAGCTGCTTTCGTTCTCTGCCTGTGCGCTTTTCGCGCGGAGGCTCAGCCGAAGATTCCGGTGAAAGTCGTCGTGGTGGCGATGTTCGAACGCGGCGCGGACACGGGAGATGAGCCGGGCGAGTATCAATATTGGGTGGAGCGCGAAAAGCTCGACCGCGTGATTCCCTTCCCGCAAGGTTATCACGATCTGCGCATGAATCGCGACGGAGTGCTGGGAATTCTCACCGGCGTAGGTACAGCGAAGGCGGCGGCAAGTATCATGGCGCTTGGCCTGGATCCCCGTTTCGATCTGACGAAGGCATATTGGTTGGTCGCAGGCATTGCGGGCGTCGATCCGGCGGACGCGACTCTCGGGTCGGCGGCGTGGGCGGAATACGTCGTCGATGGCGATCTGGCCCATGAAATCGACGCACGGGAAATTCCCGCGGACTGGAAAACGGGATACGTGCCGTTGCGAAAGTCGGTTCCTTACGAACAACCTCGTACGGACTCGGGCGAGTGCTATCGATTGAATCCGAAGCTGGTGGAATGGGCGTTCCACCTCACTGAGCATGTCGAATTGCCCGACGACGACAAGATGCGCGCCGAACGCGAGCTGTTCACGTCGCCCAACGCGCGCCGTCCGCCGTTCGTGCTGAAAGGCGACACGCTTTCCGCCAGCACCTTCTGGCACGGGAAATTGCTCAACGAATGGGCCAACGACTGGGTGAAATATCACACCGACGGCAAGGGAAACTACGTCACGACGGCGATGGAGGACACCGGAACGCTGCAATCGCTGACTTTTCTTTCAAAGGCCGGCCGCGTCGATATCAATCGCGTGATGGTGCTGCGCACGGCCAGCGACTTCGATCAGCCAGTGCCGGGCCGCTCAGCAGCAGAGAGCCTGGCTCAAAACAAGATTGGCAAATATACGGGCTATTATCCGGCGCTTGAAGCCGCGTGGCGCGTCGGCCACGTGGTCGTCGACAAAATAGTGGTGGACTGGAAGCAGTATCGGGACAGGACGTGGTGATTATTATGTGGTGCAGGCTGGCAGCCTGCGCGCCGATTGCCAATCGGCGCTGTTTTTTGCTCGCGAAAGGCGGGTTACCAACCCGCCGCAGGCTGCCAGCCTGCACCACACGTCAAAGCATCAACTGCCCGCCGTTGACCTCAATGGTTTCGCCCGCGATATAAGCAGCGGCGTCCGACGCGAGAAATGCGATTACGGTGGCACACTCAGGCGACGTCCCCGTGCGGCCCATCGGGATGCCGGCGACAAAGGTGCGGATCATTTCCGGAGTTGAAAATGTTTCGTGAAATGGCGTCGCGATCACGCCGGGCGACACTCCGTTCACGCGCACGCCGTGCGGAGCCAGTTCCTTGGCCAGGGATTTAGTAAACGTGATCAATGCTCCTTTGGCCGTCGCGTACGCACCCGCACCCGGTCCTCCGCCGTTGCGTCCGGCGATGGAGACGATGTTGATAATCGCTCCGCTTTTGCGCTCGATCATCGATCCGGCGACGGCTTGCGAACACAAAACCGCGCTGGTCAGATTAAGCGCCATGATGTCGTTCCAGCGCTCCTCGGTCACTTCGAGAATGCGCTGCCGCTCCACCAGCGAACCGGCGTTATTCACCAGAATGTCGATGGGGCCGAAATTCCTGGCCGCGGTATCGACCAGGGTGCGAATCTCCGCACTTTTGCGAACGTCGGCGCGAATCGCGATGGCGGTGCCGCCGACCTTTTCGATCCCCTGACGCACCTGCTCCGCGCCCTTCTGGTTGCCGTGATACCCGATGGCGACCTTCGCTCCCAGGTCGGCGAACACCAGCGCGGTCGCGGCGCCGATACCGGAAGAGGCGCCCGTAATGAGCGCAACCTTGCCCGTCAAGTCCATGTAGTTTTTCATGTCTTTTAAAATTATCGTTCACACACGAAGGAAGATTTTCCGGCGGTACATCCAGAACAGCATCAGCCAATAGGAAAGCAGAATTGCAGTGCCGCGCGGGAAGCCGGCGAGCCCCAGATGGATGCGGAAAGAATCCGATAGAAAAGACTCGAACAGATGCGCCATCAGGTAGGCAGCCATAGAGTTCATGCCGATGACGATCAATGGAAACGCCAATTTCCGGTGGCCAAGAACGTCGACAAGCCAACTGAACAACGCGAGAAATAGAAAGCAGAGGCCGCCGCTGAATAGCGTCCAGCTTGGTGTCCATATGCGCTTGACAATCGGGCAGATGCCCGCGAAATGCAGCAGGAGCCCGGCTGCGATGCCGATCGTGCCGGCGATCAGGAATCGTCTTATCGGTATGCGCGGCGCGTCGGCTTTCAACCAGCGTCCCGCGGCGAGGCCGAGGATCATGGTGCCGAGCGTGGGAATAAAACTGAGCGTCAGATATCCTCCGCCGTTGGCGACGAACGGTTTCACGCGCGGGAACAAATTGAGGAACCAGCGGTCGAACGCGACGCCCAGATTGCTGTTCTTGTTCCAATGCGCCATGAATCCGGTGTAGTGGTCGAAATCCGGCCCCGCCGGATAAAGGGCCCACGCCAGCCAGTAGCCGAACAGAATCGTGCCCAGCGCGATCCACTGCCAGCGCGGCGGGCGGAATCCGAGTAGAAACAGGAAAGGATAACCGAGTCCAATCTGCGTTAGAGTGTCTTCAAACGTGAAGTACGTCTGTGTGCTGTGCATCGAGCGGAGAAAGATGCCGAGGGCAATGAGGACCAGCGACCGCCACAGGGCATGGAAGAACATTTTCGAAAACGTACCGCCCTTCGCCAAACGGCTGGCGATCGAATATGGCAGCGCGACGCCCACCAGGAATGAAAATCCGGGTTGTATGGTGTCGTGCAGCGAGCAGCCCGCCCAGTCGACATGCGTCTGATGGTATGCGAGCACGTGCAAAAACCAATTTCCGGGAAAAGCCTGCGCGACGCGGGAGAGTTGCAGCACCTCGGCCATCATGAGCAGCATGACAAATCCACGATAAGTGTCGACGGCAAGATTGCGCTGCGCGGTGTCAGGAACGTGGGGCAGGATGGCATCCTGCGCGCCGGTTGGTAACGATTGCTCTGCTGTTTCCGGCATTTTATTCAACTATACGCGCGAACGCGTAATAGTGAACGGTCGCGCTTTCCCGCGCGCCGAGCCATCGATAAGTGGGAACGCCGAGCAGCAATCCTCGCTCCACCATCGCACGGCGGCCTTCGGCGAAGGGAGACACGCCAAATTCTACGCCGCGAGTCACTGCGTTGCCGTTCCAGGGCGGGAAAGTCCGGCTGCGATTTTCCTCCCATAAGGAGATCCAGGGAAAATCGGCGCGCTTCCATTGATAGCCGAATAAAACGCGCGTTGGCGGATGGAAGGCCTCGAACGATCCATGCTCGCTCGCCGGATCGACGACGTGACACGTCACTCCGGCGGAACGCTCGGCCATGGATTGGATTCTCAGGTCCGTCGTCGATCCGTCTTTATTCGGCGCGTGCGGCCAATCGAACAAGGCACCCGGTTTATAAGGCTGCGCATCGCCGAAATCGCCGGGAAACACCATGGACTTGGTGGCATTCATATCGAGCGTGGTGACTCCGGCTTCGAGGAACGGAGGACCCATCGTGACATGCTGCGTCCAGGCCAGAGGGCGATCGAGCGCGGTGAGATTGGTCACCGTTTCGCGGATCTTCACCACGCCGTTGGCGGCCAGTTCGAGCTCGCGCTCGAAATCGAGCTGAGCCAGCGGCAAATGAGCCTTGGCGATCATGCGCACGCCCGATGTTTCTATCTCATACGTCGCGACCGACGATTCACCATGCACGGTCAACCCCGCTGCGTATTCGGCTTCGGACGGCGGACCGAAAATATCCAGGCAAAGATTGTGGCCGAGGATTCCCGAGAGCAACTTGCTTTCAGAGTCGTTGCCGTATTCAGGATACCGCTCGGCGCTGTGCGTCGACGGCTCGATCGAAGGCCACGGCGGCGTCCACAGCGGATTCACGCCGGATTTTTTTTCGATGATTTCGGCAATGTGGCCGCCTTCTCGCGAAACTGTGACAATCAATTCGTCATTTTCAATCCGCGCGACTTTTCGAGAGGTCATTTCGAGTCCAGATCCAATATGCCCCAACTCCGGCCAGCAGTGTCAACACCCCGAATCCCGCGAACTTCCAGCCGGACGTGAAAAACAGGAACGCCCAGCCCACAAACGCGATGGCGCTGGGAATCGGATAGAGCCACATTTTGAAGGGACGAGGCATTTCCGGCTGCGTCCTGCGCAAATACCACAACGCAAAAATCTGGGCGATGAATTGAATCACGATTCGCGAAGTGACCAGCGCCGTGATCACGTCATCGAGGGTCCACAAGCACGCGATGATCGAAAGGCTGCCCATTACCAGCAAGGATATGTGCGGAAATTCGTTTCTTGGATGAAGGCGCGCGAAGACTTTGAAGAAATCGCCATTCAGCGCCGCGGCGTAGGGAATCCGGCTGTAGCCGAACAGCAGCGCGAATACCGATGCCAGGGCGGTCCACAACACCAGCACCGTCACGCCCGACGCCGCGCGCGCGCCGTAGAGCTTCGACATGAAATCCGCCGCGATGAATTTCGAATGCACCGCTTCGCGCCACGGCACGACCGCAATCAGTCCGAGATTCGTCAACGCGTAAATCGCGGCGACGGCCAGCACCGAATAAACGATGGAGCGAGGGATGACGCGCCCCGGATTCTTCACCTCGCCGCCGACGTAGCAGATATCGTAATAGCCAAGAAAATCGTACATCGCAATCAGAGTGGCCGACCCGAGGCCGGCTACGAACCCGGTGGAAAATCGAAACGCATTCGGCGGAAAATCGAACACAACCTTCGCATTGAAGTGACTGAGACCCGCGAAAATCACCCACAGCACCGTGATCAGCATGCCTGCCCAGAGGACCACGGTCAGCTTCCCGATGCTGGTTACGCGCCGGTACAACAGCACGATGACCAGCACGCCTACGGACATGCTGACGGCGCGTGTCGCACCGGTTCCCATGCCCTGCCAGAAATAGCCGACGTACTGCGCGAAGCCAATGTATCCCGAGGCGATTTCGAGCGGTCCGCTGAAAATAAATTGCCAGATGAAGAGGAACGGCAGAATGCCGCCCAACCTGGTTTTCTTAAACGCTTCGCGCAGGTAGACGTAGGTGCCGCCGGTGGCGGGCATCGAAGCGGCCAGTTCGCTCCACACCAGGCCGTCGCACAGAGCGATGACGGCGCCCAGCACCCAGCCAAGCATGCATTGCGGACCGCCCATCGAGGCGATGATGAGCGGAATGGTGATGAACGGCCCGACGCCCACCATATTGCTCATGTTGAGCGCGGTGGCTTCGAGCAGGCCGAGGCCTCGAACTAGCCGAATGTCCGTGATCTACTGCGCGGCTCCGCGCGTGGGCCTCTCGACCTTGGGCGGATCGGGACGATCCACCGGAACTTTGTAATTAAAGAATCCGATCATCATCTCGTTAAACGTCTGATCGCCCCAGTGCACGGTCTGCGAGGGATCCGGATTGTACTTGTTGTTCGGCGAATTATCGTACCACGCAGTGACGTCCATTTTGGATCCCGCGGGAACGTTCCTCGGCTCGGAGAGAACATAGGCGAGCTGCCAGTTGAAGTCGTAATGAGGCACGTCCAGCAGCACTTCGCTGCGTCCGTCCGGATAGGTCAGCACGTATTTGAACGCTTTTCCGCGCAGGTGCATGTGCGGCGTCAGATCCAGCAGCGTGGTGTCTTCGCGGAAGATGTACGTCGCCTTGGCTTCATAGTTCGGCTCGCCCGGCGGAATGTCCAGGCGGAACTGCGTGGCCGACCCGGAAATCGCGCGATACTTCGGCTTATCCTTGCGGATCTTCAGACCCACCACCGATTTGTCGATCGCTTCTTTGCCGTTCGTGGTGTAGTGAACTTGCAGCAGTAGGGTGGATCCCGCCTTGACCAGAAACGCCGTGTCGTCATCCCAGGTCAGGCTCGGCACGCCCGGCGCGTAGCCGATCAGCATGTCGCTGAACTGTTCCCCGCCGCGAGGACTGCGCTTCCTCTTCCCGTCCGGCCCGGTTGCATCCTGCGCGAAGACAAGAATATGATGCACCTGCGTGCGCTGGGTCGGCCGCACTTCAGCGGCCTGAATCCAGGTATCCTCGGTGAACTCCGGGTCGATGGTGAAATATTGATACTGCACCACGCCGGTCGCCGGAATCTTGAACTCCTTGGGCAGCGTGAGGACCAGATCGGGCTTACCGATCACCCAGCCTTCGGTGTACTGCGGCAGCTTCGGCAGATCCGCCGCCTTGCCTTCCGGCGCGCCCGCGTCCACCCACTTCGCGATGGTCGCGACTTCCTGCTCCGTCAGGTGCCGGTCGTTTTTGAAATGATCGATGGTCGGGTCGGCGTACCATGGCGGCATGTCGTGCGTCATCACGGCCTGCTTGATCGCCTTGGCCCAAGGACGCGTCTCCTGATAGCTGCGGAACGCCATGGGGCCGGCCTCGCCCGGACGATGACATTCCAGGCAACGGTTGTAAAGGATCGGCGCGACGTCCTTGGTGAAGGTCGGCGCGTTCGCCGCCATCGCCAGGCTGGAAACAATGACTGAGCACACAGGGACCAGAAGCTTCTTCATACTTATCCTTAATTTATCACAAGAATCGGACTATAAGCTGAACGAATACATACTTTTACAGTCACTGCTTGGTTCGAATCGGCTCCTTCGACCCTTCGAAAAACTCCTTTTGCAACCGCGGACTCACCTGATCCGACTTGATCGCCCGAATCGCGTCGGCGACGCTTGCCGCCCACGCTTTCATGTCGAACTCGCCCAGTTCCCTGGTCGCCGCGGCGCCGTCGCCCGCGTAATGATCGGGGAATTTCGCGTACCACCAGATGCCCGTGTAGACGCTCTTCGGCAGATCCAGCCGATTGCGATCCGCGCCCGATTCCTCGCCTGACCGCTCCTGATGCACCAGGTCCGGCCGCGAAATCATGGTGTGCGCCGTCTCCGATTCGCCGGCGTGACTGTCCGTTTTCGTCTTCATCGGCGGACGGCCCGGCGGATAATCGGCCCGCGAATATACGTAAACCACGTAATCGTGCGGCGATGCCATCTGCGACTGCGCGAAAAACGGCAGCAGATGATTATTCCCTCCGTGCCCGTTCACGATGACGATTTTCTTGCACCCGTTGCGCCCCATTTCGTCGGTGGTCTCCTGCAACAATTCCAGTTGCAGCTTCGCGCTGTAGGCCATGGTGCCAGGCTCGTGGCGCGCTTCGAAAATCTGGCCGAAATAATATTCGGGGAAAACCACCGCGTACTCCTGTTCCACGGCATGCATCGCGGCGTAGCGGACATTAATGAGGTCGGTTCCCAGAGGCAGTTGCGGGCCGTGCTTTTCGATAATTCCGAACGGCAGCACGCAGGTCTGCTGAGCTTTCTCGATCGCCTTCTGAAAGTCGCCCGCCGTCAGCTCTTCCCATTTCGCCGGCAAGGATTGCGCAAAAGCGGGCACAATCGTTAAAAACACCAACCATTTCATTGATCCGCTCCCGTCCCTTTTGACTCTTTCGGCAGCTTGTTCCAATCCGGCGGCTCCATGCCCAATAAATTGTGCACGAAAAAATCTTCCAGCAGCCGCTGCCCGAACGCACCGCCCGCGCCATGGCCGCCTCCCGGCACGAACAGCAGGTCGAACTTTTTGTTTCCAATGATCAGTGCATTCACCACCTGCAAGGTGGACGCCGGATCGACGTTGGTATCCATCTCGCCCACGACGAGAAGCAGTTTGCCCTCCAGCTTTTTCGCATTATCGACATTCGACGACTCGGCATAGTGAGGACCGAGCGGCCATCCCATCCACTGTTCGTTCCACCAGATTTTATCCATGCGATTGTCGTGGCACCCGCTGTTCGAGACCGCGACTTTATAAAACTCCGGATGGAACAGCAGCGCGCCCATCGAATTTTGCCCGCCCGCCGAGGTTCCGAACACGCCCACGCGGGTAATGTCGTAAGCCGGATATTTCGCGGCTACTGCTTTGTGCCACAAAATCCGATCCGCGAATCCGGAATCGCCCAGGTTCTTCCACGCGACGTCGTGGAACGCTTTCGAGCGGTTTGCAGTTCCCATGCCGTCGATCTCGACGACGATGAATCCCAGTTCCGTCAACGGCTGCACCAGCGCGCTGAACGTCTTTGGCACGAACGATCCTTGTGGTCCGGCGTAGATATTCTCGATTACCGGATATTTTTTCGCCTTGTCTAAATGAGCCGGCCATTGAATGATTCCCCAGATGTCCGTCTTCCCATCGCGCCCGACGGCGGAAAATACCTCCGGAGGCCGCCAGCCGGCATCGAGCAGAGGTTTCAAATCGCCTCGCTCCACCTCGGCCAGCAGCTTTTGATCGTCAGTCCTGCGCAGCGTCGAGACAGGAGCAGCGTCGACCCTGGACCACGTGTCGACGTAATATTTCATGTCCTTCGAGAACGCGACAGTGTGATTTCCGTTCTCATCGGTCAGCATCGTCAACCCGCTGCCGTCGAAATTGATTCTGTAGTAGTGCGTAAAATACGGGTCTTTTCCCGGATACATGCCGCTCGCCTGAAACCAGATCTGGCGCTTTTCCTCATCCACTTTTTCGACGGCGCGAACCACCCAGTTTCCCCTGGTGATCTGATTTTTCGCCTTGCCGGTGACGCCATCGTACAAATATAAATGGCTCCAGCCGTCGCGCTCCGACATCCAGATGATCTCTTTGCCGTCGTCCAGATCGTAGCGGAACTTTTTGCCCGAATCTCTCTGGTTCGCGACGAGAAGCCGGTAATCGATGAACGTGGGGCTCGTCTCGTTAATCACCGCACGCGATTGTCCGGTCGCGCCGTCCACTTCGATCACGCGATACACCTGATGCCCGCGCTGGTTGTATTCGAACGTGAACGCCCGGCTACCGGCGCGCCATACCGGCCGCGTCAAACTGTATGGATTCGGAAACAGCGCGTCGTCAATCACCGTCGCGCGCCTGGTGAACACGTCGATCAAAACCGGACGCGCGATATCGAGGGCGTCTCCAGGCTTCAAGTACTCACGTGTCGAATGCTTCGGCTGCAACTGATCCGCAGGCGACGATTCTACGTAATGAACCTCGCGCTTATACCCCGGCCGCACGCGATACGCGGCAATCTTTTTCGAATCGGGCGACCACGCCATCGATTGAAAGGTGTAGTAATTGCCCTCGGACCCATCCCAAGTGAGCGCAAACGCGTCCTTGCCCTTCGCGCGAACAAACACGTTGTAATTCTGGATCAGCGATTCCCACTTGCCGTCGGGCGAAGCCTTTATTCTCGACTCGGCGGTTTCCGCGCCCTGGGCACGCTGCCCCTGCTGCGGCGAGACCATTCCATCTTCGACGTCATTCTCAAATTCCGCCGGTGATTCATCCTCGGGCGGGCGTCCTCCGCGGCCAAAGCCTGTCGCTACCGGCCCCGTGTTGCGGCACGAATAACTGTCCAGATCGCACCGCCAGGTCGATCCGGTCATCACAAACTGGATCGCATGGTCGTCCAGAAACGTGAACTCGGAAAACGGCAGGGTGAGCCCGGTGTATTTGTCGCCCAGCGCCTTGGCCAGCCGTTCGTGATCGAATGCCGCGGATTTTTCGAGCGTGGCGGCGTTCATCGCTATAAAAACATTTCCGCCCGCTACTGATTTTCGGTACCAGAACCGGTCGGTCGCGCCGATCCAGTTCATGGGACCCGTCACGTTCAGAGCCAGCCCTTGCAATTTCTGGCGCAACCCGTTGGCGCGCTGGTAGTCCGCCTCCGTCTGCGCGGACAAGATCGCCGCCGCTAGAAACAGCATCACTCGAAGAGCCGCCCTGGAGGGCGGCTGCCGGCTGATAGCCCGCCCCACAATCGGCGCCTGTGGTGCAGGCTGGCAGCCTGCGGCCGATTGGCAATCGGCTCTCCCAGAACGATATTTCATACCTCTTACCTCACAAACTTATAAACCGTCGTACTTTTAAAATCCATTCCCGGCCTCAGCACCACCGGCGGGAACTTCGGTTTATTCGGCGAATCCGGAAAATGCTGCGTCTCCAGGCACAGCGCCGACCGCCGCGCATAAACTTTCCCGCCCTTCCCTTTAATCGTTCCATCCAAGAAATTGCCCGTATAGAACTGAATCCCCGGCTGCGTCGTCCAAACTTCCATCACGCGTCCAGTCTCCGGCTCCTCGACGCGAGCGGCCAGGCTTAGCTCGGTGCTCTTTTTGTTGAGCACCCAGTTATGGTCGTACCCTTTGCCGAGCTTCAACTGCTCGTCATTGTGCTCGATCCGAGCGCCGATCGCGGTCGCCTTGCGGAAATCGAATGGCGTTCCCGCCACTGGTTTCAGCTCGCCCGTTGGAATCAGCCCGCCGGCGACCGGTGTGAAATGGTCTGCATTTAAAGTCAGCAGGTGGCCGAGAATATCTCCGCCGCCTTTCAAATTGAAATACGAATGGTTGGTCAGGTTGACCACGGTGTCCTTGTCGGTCGACGCAGCGTATTCGATTTTCAGCTCATTCGCGTCGGTCAGATGATAAATCACCGTCACTTTACAGTTGCCTGGATACCCTTCCTCGCCGTCCTTACTCAGATAACTGAGTTCGAGGCCTCCGTCCTTCATCTCGCGCGCCGTCCAGACGACCTTGTCGAAACCTCGCGTCCCTCCGTGCAGAGAATTGTCTCCGTCGTTTTTCGGAACCTTATAAAGAACGCCTTTGAGCGTAAACTGGGCGTGCCCGATTCGATTCGCATAACGCCCTATCAAAGCGCCAAAGTAAGGATTCTCGTTGAGATATCCCTCGATCGAATCGAACCCCAGAACCACGTCGCCCATGGCGCCCGTTTTGTCGGGCACTTTTAGAGAGACAACCCTCCCGCCGTAATTCGTGATGGTCGCTTCCACGCCATGTTCGTTGGTCAGAGTATAAATTCGCACCGGCGTGCCCTCGCGCGTTTTTCCAAAATCTCCGGAAACCAGCTTCGCACCCTGCATACTGGCCATCAGAGCGAACGCAACCCAGATTTTATCCATAGAAGGTATTATCTTCCAGTTGGCTCGCTAAAACACCGCGACCACAGGGAGCGGAGGATTAAACTAAGATGCATGAAAGCTCCCACACGCCGAACTTTCTCCACGCTGCTCGCCTCCTCCAGCCTCGCGTTCGCCCAGCAGGCGCCCAACCCCAACACCGCGGAACAGCGGCGTGGAACTCTACCCGAAGTCCCGCCGTTCCAGGGAACCCTGTCATTTTCACGCCAGCCGGTCACAGCGAAGGTGCAGCCTTTCCCGATGACGCAAGTCCGCCTGACCGCGTCCCCGTTCAAAGACGCGGCAGAAGCGAACCGCGGCTACATGGATCGGCTGAGCGCGGACCGTCTGACTCGCAATTTCCTCTTGAACGCCGGCCTGCCCTCTTCCGCCGAGCCTCTGGGCGGCTGGGAAGAATCCACGCCGGGACGCGCGGGGGAATTGCGAGGCCACTTCACCGGTCACTATTTATCGGCCTGCGCGCTGTCGTATGCGGCAACCTCCGACGTCAGCATCAAAGCTAAGGGCGACGCGATGGTCGCGGATCTGGTCAAATGCCAGGCAAAAGGCGGATATCTGAGCGCATTTCCCACCGAGTGGTTCGACAGGCTGGACGCGCGCAAGCCCGTATGGGCGCCGTTTTATACGATTCACAAAATCATGGCCGGGATGTTCGACATGTACAACCTGGCCGGAAATAAACAGGCGCTCGAGGTTTTGCAA